>Ga0302134_10001103_pt1 | contig 12504 bp, 6 predicted proteins | sample CB9_SCM_MG_FD_203123 | JGI IMG/M metagenome (GOLD analysis project Ga0302134, IMG submission 203123) | Marine microbial communities from Western Arctic Ocean, Canada - CB9_SCM | ecosystem: Environmental > Aquatic > Marine > Oceanic | place: Canada: Western Arctic Ocean | collected 2017-09-19
TCCAGATGCAGACTCTCAGCGGGGACAATATAGGAGATATCGATGAGATCGTTAAGTCTTATCAGAAAAGATTCGGGCTAGATAAGCCTTTGTGGAGACAGTACACCGGCTACATCGTAAACACGTTGAAAGGCGATCTTGGCTTCTCGCTGTCCCGGTTCCCCTCGCGTGTAAGCGATGAAATTATGCGCGCTGCTCCTTGGACGATTGTGCTTATCGGCACGGCCACGGTTATCTCGGCCCTGATCGGTTCAACTTTGGGTGCCCTCATCGCCTGGCGACGCTCACCAACTCTCCTGCGGTATTTATTGCCCTTTTTCATGGGCACAGCGGCGATTCCATATTTCCTGATCGGCCTCATGCTCATATTCAGCTTCGGCCTGTCATGGCAGATGTTCCCTCTCGGCGCAGGGGTTGACTATGGTCTAATCCCCGCCTTTGACTGGAAAACGATCTCTAACATGATCTACCACGCCATTCTTCCGGCCTTCTCGATCATCATCGCTGCCATCGGCTTCTGGGGATTGGGCATGCGGGCGATGATCGTAACCGTGGGCGGTGAAGACTTCATACAGTTGGCCGACGCCAAGGGCTTAAAGGAACGTCGTCTGTTTCTCGACTACGGAATCCGCAACACTCTTCTGCCACAGACCACCGCGCTTGCGCTCGCTCTGGGCGGCGTCATTTCGGGTCAGGTTCTTCTCGAAGTGATCTTCTCCTACCCTGGACTGGGCCTGTTGCTCCGAAATGCAATTGGTCAGCAAGACTTCTTCCTGATCCAGGGCATCGTGCTCATGATTATCGCTGCTACAGCGGTAGTTCTGTTCATCATGGATCTCATCTATCCGATTCTCGACCCGAGAATCTCGTACAAGGGGCGATAAGTGACGGAATCAACTCTCGAGAAGCGCAACGACGAGACGCTAACCGCCGGATATTTTTCCCGCGCTAGGACCTTCGCCGGCGACAACCTGAAGCTCGTGGTCGGATTGGGGCTGGTTCTGGTTGTGGTTCTATTTGGCTACGTCGGTCCGGTATTCGTCGACCTTGGCCTTACGGAGGTCGGCTCATCCCCGCTGGGCCTGAGTCCCAGTTCGGGGCATCTTCTTGGTACCGATGCGCAGGGTCGCGACATGATGGCTTGGCTGATGGAAGCCACGCCTGCGACGCTTCGGGTCGGGATCCTCGCAGGCGCCATCGGCGTCGCCTTCGGGGTGACAGTCGCCCTTGTAGGCGGCTACTTCGGAGGCTTCGTCGACAATATATTGCGTGGCTTCACGGACGTGATGTTGACGATCCCCAGTTTGCTGGTGCTGATCGTGCTCGCGAGCGCCGTGCGCATAGTGAGCTTGGAAATGATGGCGCTCATCATCGCTATGTTTGCCTGGATGGGACCTGCAAGAGTGATTCGCGCGCAGGTGCTGACACTACGCGAGCGCTCGTTTATAGAGATCTCGAAACTCTCGGGTGAGAGCAACATGACCATCATCTTCAAAGAGCTGATGCCGAATCTTATGCCCTACATTCTCGCTTCATTCGTGGGATCGTTGCTCGGTTCCATCTTGGCAGCGACGGGCCTCGAGTTCTTGGGTCTGGGGCCTGCCAATATCTCAACACTGGGCAACATCCTGTTCTGGCAGGACTTCTACAACGCCCTCATCCGTGGAATGTGGTGGTGGTGGGGACCGCCCATCGTGATATTCGTAGTGCTCTTCACCGGGCTGTTTATCGCCTCGATGGGGCTCGACGAGTGGGCCAACCCTCGACTCAAGGAAAGGTAGTGACCGACTCCGCGGCGCCCCCGTGGAGTGATCATTCCGCTGCCCTGCGACCTTACTGGGGACTCGGCAGCGACTCTCCCTCTCCCGTTTAGTTCTGGCTAGTTCTGGGCGCATGTTAGTGCGTGCCAGATGTGAACGCCACTAGCTTGTGAGTGTGGTGGTGCGCTCGCAAACTGACCGAGTATTCGTGACGACCGGCGAGCATAAGAGCCCAGAAGGGCAAGAAGGGACTCTTCATTGACGTACGACACGTTGATAGTAGGAGCGGGCTCCGCCGGGTCCATACTGGCTGCCAGATTGTCTGAAAATCCCGAACACAGCGTTCTGTTACTTGAGCCCGGTCCTGATTACCCCGACATCAGCACGATGCCACCGGGATTGAGGTCAGGCCGCGGTGACGTGAATGGACAGTCCGGCAATCAGCACGACTGGAATTACACTGCGAAGGGCACCGATGTTTCCGGCCCGATAATCTTGCCGAGAGGTCGCGCAGTTGGAGGATCTTCGGCTATCAACGGCCAGATATTCCTGCGCGGCGCACCCGAAGACCATGACTCCTGGGCAGAGGCAGGCTTGGATCAATGGTCATATCAGAAGCTGCTTTCAGCCTTCCGTCGATCGGAAAACGATCTCGACTTTGGAGGCGATTTTCACGGCACCAGTGGACCAATCAGTTGCGTTCGGCCGAAACGAGAAGACTGGCTGCCAGCTCAAAGGGCGTTCTATGACGCCTGTCGCTCCGCTGGTTTTCCTGATTGTCCTGATCATAATTTGCCCGATTCAACCGGCGTAGGTCCATTGGCGTTCAACAATGTCAATAACGTTCGGATAAGTACGGCGATAGGGTACCTTGCCGACATTCGGCATCGACTGAATTTGACAATAAGAGCCGATAGCCGGGCACATAGGATCATCATCGAAAACGGGCGCGCGGTCGGTGTGGTGGTGGAGTCCGGAGGTGAGAGGTTCGAGGTTCGGGCTGGCGAGGTGATTGTGTCGGCGGGTGCGGTTGTATCGCCCCAGCTGCTGATGCTTTCGGGAATTGGCCCTGCTTCTCACCTTGAAGATCATGGAATCAAAGTAATTGCCGATATTCCGGGTGTTGGACAGAATCTTCAGGATCATCCGAAGGTATTTGTGGTTTGGAGCACTGTTCCTGACTACGAGTTCGACTTCGAGCGAAATCGTCTGCAACTGGCTTTGAGGTATACGGCCAACGAATCGCATGAGCGTAACGATATGGCTGTTTACATGGATGGAATAAGTACGGGCCGATTTGATCGTGGTGGAGTAGCGAAGAAGCCGATTGGCGTGGAAATGAATCTCGTGCTTCATAGTGCTGACAGCCGTGGCGAGATCAGGTTGAATTCCACCGATATGACAGATCAACCAATGATCGATTTCAACTACATGAGCGAGCCGCGAGACCTTGCGCGGATGCGAGATGGTGTGCGCAAACTGGTCGTAATCGGCGAACAACCAGAGTTCCTGAAAATCGCTGACGAGATTATTCAACCAACTCCCGATATCGTCGACGATGATCGGTCACTTGATGAGTGGATACGCAGAGAAGTCGTGACCGGTCACCACATTTCGTCTTCAAACATGATGGGGTTGGAATCCGACCCAACGGCTGTCGTTGATCAATATGGGGCAGTGCGTGGGGTAGCAGGATTGAGAGTGATCGACGCTTCGATCATGCCGACATGCGTGAGGGCAAATATCAACGCCACTGTGATAGCGATGGCGGAACGGATGGCGGAGCTGATAATGAACTAGCTTTCGGGCACCGGGCAAGGTTCTGACAGAACACAGCGCTCACCGCAAATTACATCCGACTTCGAACCCGTTATCAACGTCATCTCAACAATTCGTCAACTCTTTAGAGACCTCGTAAATCCATGAAACTACCCTCCAAATTCGATCCTTCCGTCAACCTCATAGCGCGTCAGGAAGAAAACGGAGTGTTCCATTCGGTCGTAGAGTCGGCGGCGCTCGCTGAATCGTTGATGAGAGACAATTCTGAGAACCAGACCGTCATCGTGGAAAAAATAATCGCAGCGGTTCTCGACTGCCAAATCACCGACGAAGACGATCCTCATTTCGGGAACTTTCTATGGGAGAAGGAATCAGAAGTAGTCGAAGATTTGAACGCCATCGAATTCATGATGTTTCGCTTGATTCCGCTACTGGCGGAGTTCTCTGACCGTCTGGCCCCAGCGACGAGAGATCGGATGCACATCGCTATTCGAAACGGGATGACGGCGATTGCTCGAATCGACGTCGATCTGATGTACACAAATATCGTTCTCAAAGACATCTGCAATTCGATTCTTGGTGGCGAGTTACTGGGCGAAATCGAAATAGCAGAACGCGGGTACATGAAGCTAAGACGGTGGTTCGACAGAACTCGTAATTCTGGCATTCCGACGGAGTACAACAGTCCGCCATATACGGGCCTTGCCATCGAGGTTCTCGGCAGATTGGCATCGAATACAACCGATGAAGACACTCGTGTTCTCGCAACCGTCGCCACCGCCAGAATTGCGCTAAGTGCGGGTCTTCGAATCAACCCAGAAACTCGCAGGTGGGCGGGTCCGTTCGGTAGGGCATACCGAGATGCTGTGTTAGCTGAAGGGCCATCGGAAATCGACCGCTTGAAAAGCTTGGTTAGTGCAGGGCTTGCACCAAACTGGATGATTGATGTCATCGACCACAGCAATTTGCCTCAGGATGTTGTCGAAACCTCAGATGTTGATACTCAGACCGTCGTGTCGACCCACCACAGCAAATCGTTCTCGCTTGGAGTAGCTTCACGAGAACTTTCGACTCAGTCGAACCGGTTCATAGCTGCGCAGTCGCAAGCGTTCGACTTGCGCTATTACGCGCCAAAAATGGATCGAATTGCGACGATGACGACCAGATATGTTCACGATGATGCGTGGCTAGGAAAGTACCAAGTGACTCCGAGCCGAGGATGGGATCATGTGTTTCCAGAGCAGGGCAAATTCCGGGGAGTTCAGCGCGGTCCATCGGCGATCGGTGTTGCAATGTCGAACATGCTCGGGGCCGAGCGATCTCACAGTAGGGCGTATCTAGCAGTGGTCTGGACGGATGCTGAATCTGTCGAGAGTATTTACGTGAATGGGAATCTCGTTGGCGATCTCCCTGTCGAAATTCCGCCTGGTTCGAACGTTACCGTTGTCACCGAAACAGCGATGGTGGGTGTTCGGGTGCTTGGGCAAACAAATCTTGGAATTACATCACACGCTCCGATTGAGCTTGTAGAACGTGACGGGATGATCTCCCTAGATATCCACAATTATGCCGGGCCTGAGAAGACATTTTGGGAGCTCGCCAATCCTGGGGCATTTTTCCAGGGATTGCCGTACTGCGCGTTTTATTCGGAAGTTGTTGAGCGATCCGAGTGGAAGACAGTAGCTCAGTTTATGGACATGTTCTCAAGCGGAAATTCCACAGCCAAGCTCCAAGAATCACTCGGAATCGGAACAAAGCATCAACGAGTTCTGACCACACAGTACTCTCGTTCCGGACAGGTTTTGGGACTCGAATTAGACCTCGTTTCAGGCGAGTTGGTACGTCGTTTCACTGAGCGAGGCGATATGGATTTGCCTAAGCTGGAATCGGAAATTGCGGTCCACTCGGATGCGAGCCCAATAAAGATTGGTGATTCACGACTCGAGTTCGGATCTGGGGATGCGTGGCTCCTCTCGATACCAGAGATTGAGCTAAGCATTGCAGGGATTCAAGGCGATACACCAACGGATGTCACGTTGACTACCGCCCGAGGCCATCGGCAATTTGAGGGCATGACGAACGGGCTTATCGTGTGGAGGGGTGACGAACTGACTGTCACTTCTACTCCAGGGAATGTGAGTTCAGATTCGGACTAGAATTTCGATCGCCTGGCTCGGTCCTTCTCGCGTTTGGCATCACGAGTCTTGATCGTGTTTCGCCGATCTATCTAGCGCCTACCCTTACCTATCCCAATAAGTAGTTTGGTCTGGTGGGGATACGTGCATATCAACCAATTATTCAATTTTTGGGTTTGGAAAAATTAAATCATGAGCAACGTCAAACCGAATATAGTTTTTGCATTTGCAGATGATTGGGGAAGATATGCAAGTGCATATCAAGGTCGTCCTGGAGCGAATTCGATACACGAATTGATTGAGACACCCAATTTTGATTGGGTTGCAGAAGAGGGAGCACTTTTTCTAAATGCAAATGTTCCTGTTCCTAGCTGTACTCCATGCCGAAGTTCTGTTCTTACGGGTAAGTATTTTTGGAAGACGGGGCTGGGTGCAATTCTTGAGGGATCAAGATGGGATGAATCTATCCCCACATACCCACTTGTGCTTGAGGACAACGGATACCACATTGGGTTCACTTACAAGGTATGGAGTCCTGGCATAACTCAGGATGCGCCATATGGCGGCGATCGCAACAGATACGAGCCAGCTGGCGCTAGCTTTGGTCGTTTCTCTTTTGTCGTTACTGAAAACTCTGAGAAATTAGGAGTGGAGGCTGCAAAAAACGAGCTTCTTCAAGAAGTAAGAGAAAATTTTGATGCTTTTATTGATGACAGGCCGGATGATTCTCCTTTTTGTTACTGGTGGGGTCCTACCAATACCCATAGAAGCTGGCAACAAGGTTCAGGAAAAGAAATTTGGGGACTTAATCCCGATTTGTTAAAAGGCCGTATGCCAGAATTTTTGCCAGATGTGGAAGAGATAAGAGAAGATTTCAACGATTATCTGGGCGAGTGTCAGGCATTTGATGCAGGACTGGGAGTGATTATTGAGAGACTCAAAGCTGCAGGAGAGCTAGACAATACGATTATTGTCGTAAGTGGCGATCATGGAATCCCAGGTATTCCTAGGGCAAAATCCAATCTTTATAACTTAGGAACTGAAGTGGCTTTGGCGGTTCGTTGGCCTGGTCAGGTATCAGCAGGAAGAGAAATTTCTGACTTTGTAAACATGATGGAGGTTGCACCAACTTTCCTCGATGTAGCCGAAGTAGAGCATCCTGAAGGAATGACTGCTAAAAGTTTAATGCCATTACTTTTATCTAAAGAGAATGGGCAGATAGAAGCCGATAGAGACAGTGTGGTCACCGGAATAGAGAGACACTGCCCGAATGCCAGAGACCATCAACTGCCATATCCAAGCCGATCCCTACGAACCAAGGATTATCTCTACATCATTAATTTTGAATCTGACAGGTGGCCTATAGGAGCGCCTGTTGGATTAGACGGATATGAATTCCCAGATACTGAAGGTCATAGGGCAGCTCAAGAAGGAAATGAAAGAAAAACAGCTCTATATCGACCCCAAAAACCTCAAATAAAGTATTTTCAAGATATTGATGATGGTCCTACTAAGGAATGGATGGTTTCCAATAGAAATGAACCAGAAATCAAGCCATTGTTTGAGCTAAGTTTTGGCAAGCGGCATAGTGAAGAACTTTATGACTTACTAGTAGACCCTGATTACATGAACAATGTTGCTACGGAACCGGACTATCAGGAAGTAAAAAAGAACCTAAACGAAAAATTGATGTCAGTCCTTACAGAACATGAGGATCCTAGAGTTGTTGAGTCTCCGCCTAGATTTGAAAATCCTCCATATGCTGGACCTGTGTCAAAGGAATATTACGAAGATCCCGGATACCTTCCGCGTGTAAATCAAGATGGATCTAATAAATAACCCCCTCCACGCGTCCCGCAAGGGGAGCGAGTTGAGACGCGCAATGGGGTTGCCCACCGAGATAATTCGAACGTACTTGGTGGAAATGTTGTGCTTCTACTGGCATTGCTGCTACCAATACCGCTGCAAGCTAATGAGCGATTAGCGACGAAAGATAGATATGGCTGAATATATTCCGAATACTGCTAAATGGGTGCGCGATCAGGTTGAACTGTACGAAAGCAGCAATGGCACCGAGGGGATAACGATAGGAGAGCCCGAGTGGCCGGTGATTATTGTTACCCATCTTGGGCGCAAAACCGGGGCTATTCGCAAAATACCGCTTATCAGGGTTGTGGACGGCGATAACTACGTTATGGTTGCGTCCCTAGGTGGTGCTCCGAAGAACCCGGTTTGGTATTACAACTTGAAGGCGAATCCGAACGTTGAAATTCGGGATAAGACTGAGGTATGGCCGATGACTGTGCAAGAGGTAGTCGACCCCGGTTGAGAAGAGCCGGTTGTGGGACGTTGCAGTTGAAGCGTACCCGCCGTATCAGGACAAGACGGACAGGGTGATACCGCTCTTCGTCGCTAAAAGAACCGATTAGACCGAACGAGTGGTTGAGATTTTCTAAAAAGATAAATCCGACCCGCACGGAAAACAAATTGAAATACTGTCGGAAAAGGATTCCACCATATGACCAAATTTGACTTCGTCGACACCCACGTTCATTTCTACGATATGCAGCACCCCGAGCTGACCTACGCTCACTGGCGCGACAAACTCCAGAAACTCGGCGAACGAAACTACATCGCCGAGGACTATATTGCTGAAACGCGTAACGCCAACGTCACCAAGGCGATTCACGTCCAAGCGGCGATCGGTAGCAAGGACCCGGTAAAGGAGACCGAGTGGCTTCAGGAAGCCGCCAATCGTACGGGCTTCCCGCACGGGATCGTGGCCTATTCAGATCTGAGCGAACCCGACGTGGAGGCAGAACTTGAACGCCACTGCAAGTTCCCGAACATGCGTGGCGTACGCGACTTCTCACACGGCGACTATCTGGTGCGCCCTGACTTTCAACGCGGCTTCGCTTTGCTCGAGAAATTCGACCTACGAGCCAGTATGAGTGTTCAGTGGCAAGACATGGATAAGCTGCTGGACCTCGCAAGCAAATTCCCTAATATCACGATTGTCGTCGACCACACTGGGGCGCCTGCAGAGCGAACCCCGGAATACTTTGAAAAGTGGAAAAAGGGCATGGAAACCGTCGCTCAAGCAGGCAACATTCGTTGCAAAATTTCCGGCCTCGGTATGAACGAGTCCAACTGGACAGCCGAGAGTATTCGGCCTTACGTCCTTCACTGCATAGAAACGTTCGGTGTCGAACGCAGTTTCTTCGGCTCCAATTGGCCCGTCGACTGGCTCTTCAGTACCTACGACTACTTGGTAGACGCCTATCACGAGATAACTGCCGAATTCACTGATGACGAACGAACTGCTCTCTTCTCGAAGACTGCGGAGACGATTTACAGAATCTAGCGATTGCGTCGGCTTCTCTACCAATTCACTAAAGCTATTCACCCTCGCATCAGAGGGGCCTGTCAGCGATGATCCCTGTCTTAGGTCAGTTTTGGCCCATTCGCATTACGCTCGGTGGGGAAATCTTGCGAACAGACGATATCAAGCCAATCGAAATTGCGAGGAATATAGCGCCAAGCACGCCGACCAGCACTCCGACCGATTGCCAATCGACACTAAGGACTACGGGCGGCACAACCCGCACACCTTCACCCGATGTAACGAGGAACGGGATAATCGTCGCTCCCATGCGCATGCCAAGCAGCCCGCCGACAAGCACCGCAGGAACGAGCACCATCAACAACTCCAGTGTCACCAACCCGAGTATCTGTCGCGTGGTCAAACCCAACGTACGAACCACCGCGTACTCAGTCATTCGCGAGGCAAACGTTACCTGCGAGTAGACGAGAAACCCAACTGCACTGGCAGCGAGGACCGTAGCGAATGCTATCGCCAGCAGTGCGCGCCAGCCCGCCGATATCAACGGATCAACCGCCGCATCCCGCAGCAACTGGTCCTGCGCGGTAAGTGACGGTGGAATCTGGCTCCGACGCCGCAACTCATTACCCACTTCCGAAGGCGTAGCCTCGCCCGTATCGATCCACACCTCGTTCACCTGCTCAGCATTGCGCATCTTGTCGGCATTCAACGCCATCCAGGTCGATCGAATATCACCAACGACAAATGACGAAACCTCGGGGTCCAGCGTCGGAAAATAATCGGCCACCCCGGCCAGCCGCATCGGCACACGAATGCCCTGGATATCGGCGGTTACCCTCTCGCCAACCTCGTACCCGCCATGCTCCATAAAACCGGTGCTTGCGATCACCGGAATTGGGGCGTTGACCGATCCCACCGTCACACCACGCAACCGCGTAACTATCACCGGATTCCAGAACATCACAGCGATGCCTTGATCTTCACCCTCAGAACCGTCCTCCTCTATCGTCAATAACGGGTCGAGCCTCGCGCCGTACTGGTTCAACCCCGGCTCAACCGTCATCCATGACGAATCCTCGTTGAACTCCTCGATCACCTGTGTTTCACCGCTTTCTAGAACGATTCCCAGCTCGTCGATCTCGACTGATCCGGAATCGAGAAACGGCAACTCGTCACGGTTGAACCTGCCTCGCTCAACATTCGGAAGTCCAACACCAACAAACTCCAGTTGAAGCGGTGGAATCGGCCTCACACCAGTGAAATCTATAGCATCCAGCGACCCCGCAATCGTGCACCAGTTCGGTCGTAGATGAACCTTTGCAACATCGCACTTGAACGGCGGTCCGGCTGCGGGTCTTGGCAATAGCGAACCAAGGTTTAATGTGAATAGTCGACCCGTCGAATCGCTCAACCGCACAGCAATTCTAGAGTCGGCACGCCTCGTCGTCGGGCGCACTTTGGCCGTGATCCAGCGCGCGTCGGCAGGAATCGATATCCCGGTCCGCGACCCGCTGAGCAGTTCCATCTGATCAGCCAATGAAATCGGCGCAAAATCTTCCCGTACCCATGCGATATCAACCATCGGCTCTGGATCAACACCAAGATAGTTGAACGTACTGCCATCATCGGCCGTCAGATCGCCCCCCACCGTCCGGAACGCAGGAGCAGCCAGTTCAACACCCGAAGTGCCGACGATATTTCCGAACATCGCACCAGCTCGGGCCCTGTTCGTGGAAGAAATACCGTTCACACGCAAGTCGGAACCCGATTGATACCGTGCCCGGTCCGAAGCACTCACGTCGAGAGTTCCCGCAAAACTCGAAGCAAACACCCCCAGTCCCGCTGTAAGGATCATCAACAGTGAAAGCCGGGAATAGTGCCGCGGGTTTCGTGCCATCTGCCATAAAACCAACGACACCGCTGGCGAAACAAGCCCTGAAATCCGTGGAAGTGACGTCAACCTCGCAACAACCTCCACCATCGCCGGGAACGCCCGAAGCGCAACAAATCCGCCAAAAGCCAGAACCAACGCCGGCATGGCCACATTTATTTTGTCGACTTGCGCTGCCCCGACACCCGGAACGTCCACGAACGAACCCTCGCTCGTTAGTTGTGATGCGAACAACAGTAGTAAACCGAACAAAGCGATATCGAGGTAGTACTTCTGCATCGCACCCTGCGGTGATGGTCGGGTCGATTCGCGCACGCTACTCACGACCGTCCGCTTGGCCGCCATCGACGCTGGAATCACCATCGCCAAAAAGCCTGCAAATCCCGTCAAAATCGACACTACGTACGCGGTCTGTCCGAGGCTAACCGGAAGCGGATCACCCCCGTTTAACGTACTGAACAATGGAATGACACCAAGCCACTCCACAGCCAATGCGGCGATTTGTGGCGCAAGCAATATCGCCAGTAACGCAACCACTGCACCCTCAATCACGAACGCACCGACCACCTGTCGCACCGTGGCAGCCCGTGTTCTCAGTCGAGCGATATCGTCACGTTGTGTCTCCACCATCAGTATCGACATTGAGCCAACGAAATACAGCACCACGGCTGCAATCATTGAAAACACAACTGTCATCGGCAGGCGGCTGAAAAACGTCTGCTGCTGGTTTCGGATCAACACATTCTGCAGCGGAATTTTCTGCGAATAGCTGCTGATCTTTGGCTTAAGCTCGGTCTTGAGTTCGTCGAATCCCAGCAGAAGGTTGTCCGCATCGGAAGCATTCACACGTGAAGAATCCACGTGGAACCGCCAGAAGTACCGAACTGCCATCCCCGGCAAATACGGCCCAACTACCGATTCAAACACACCGGGATCAGGTATCAGCGGTAAGAAATTGAGATCAGGATCGTCCAGAAAGAAATTTCCTGAGACCTCCGACCAGAAAATGGGATCATCCCCACTGCGTGCAAATGTGCCAGAAATCCTGACTGCAATCGAATCGTTCAGATCGTCCCAAATCGGTGCTACGACCACCGTGTCGCCAACCACTAGCTCGAGCAGCCCGGCCGCACTCTCTTCTAGAGCTACTTCAATCAACAACTGCCCCGGCTCATTCTCGCCAACAAACGCAGACGGCCACGAACCAGCAGTCAAAATCGAATTGCCCTGCAACTCTGGGGCGTTAATCAGAACAGCGCGCAGTGAATCGTCGAGTTCGGTATCGGGTGACGTTGCTTGCTCAACCATTAGGGTCGTCGAACCGTAGGAGGCAGTCAGATCGGTAATGATTGAAGAAGCGAATTCGTCAACCGAAGTCTCAACCAGTTGCAATATCGTGCTGTTGCTCGCAGCGTCAATATCGGTTTCTGAACCCGATATGACTATGTCGTGGCTACCCGCTTTGTCGTTTTCTATCTCACGCGCCAGGGCGATATCGCCAAGCGAATCGAAGTAGATAACGCTGGCGGCAATCGTCACCACCGCGGCCACCACTCCAATCGAAACCACCGCCAACATCGGCCAATGCGAGCGGCT
>Ga0302134_10001105_pt1 | contig 12496 bp, 10 predicted proteins | sample CB9_SCM_MG_FD_203123 | JGI IMG/M metagenome (GOLD analysis project Ga0302134, IMG submission 203123) | Marine microbial communities from Western Arctic Ocean, Canada - CB9_SCM | ecosystem: Environmental > Aquatic > Marine > Oceanic | place: Canada: Western Arctic Ocean | collected 2017-09-19
AACCATGCTGACTTATCGGGGGGTGTACAACATGCGGACACCCTGGGCAAAGTGATCCGCATATCCACTCTACCTGAGGGTAATTTCGCCAAGATGGGTATCAACGATATCCTAAAAAACTGTAGAATTAAAAAGGACGAATATCTGTGCGCCCTTATTATCCTTTTATCTCAGCGTGATTTTCTTAGCATCGCCCTCTGGTGAATAAAAACGCCAGGTCGCGTCCAAAGATACTTCCCCCGGATTCACAAGTATTATTTCTGTAGCACAGGTGGCTAGCCGCCACCTCTGCTTGTGGCTTGTGAGCAACTGCATTACTCTTTGAACCAATATGAAAATCTCCCGTATCAGCCCCAGCGACCCCCTACCACTGCCTTTTTTCAGCGCCAGTGTTGCCGCCGGATTTCCCTCGCCTGCCGATGACTACATCGAAAGCGGCCTGGATCTAAATGAATACCTGGTCAAACACCCCAGCGCCACCTTCCTGGCCCGGGCTTCCGGTGATTCCATGACCCGGGCCGGCATTCTGGACGGCGCCCTGCTGATCGTGGACAAATCTCTGACCCCGAAAAGCGGCAATACCGTCATCGCCGCCATCAATGGCGAGCTTACCTGCAAGATCCTCGATATCGAACACAAGTTGCTACGCGCCGCCAACCCCAGCTACCCCTCCATCGCGCTGGACGATGAGATGGACCTGCTGATTGAAGGGGTGGTGGTGCATGCGATTAATCCAATGACTACGACCCAATAAAACAATACATAGAGCCGCGCGCCCATACACCCCCGTTTATCCTGTATTTATAATGAATTGCTAATTTAGCTCTGTAAAACATGGCCTATCTCCTTTCATATTGATTTTCATTTTTGTGCAGTGCAATATACCTGCCCTACTCCCTATTGGCAGTACATCATGACCAACAACGCAGATTTCCTCATCAAAGACGGCAGCTTCATCAATGGCACATGGCATAGCGAAGGCAAGGCTACCTTTGATGTCTACAACCCCGCCGATGGCAGCGTGGTCAAATCCCTAATTGATGCTAGCAATGCTGACCTGGATGCCGCTATTGCCGCCACGAATGCCGCCCTGCCTGCCTGGCGGGCTAAGACCGCCGAAGAGAGGGCTATCATTCTGCGCCGCTGGTATGAACTGTTGATGGAGCATCAGGATGCTCTGGCGCTGATACTCACCCGGGAACAGGGTAAACCGCTGGCGGAAGCGCGCGGTGAAGTAGCCTATGGCGCCAGCTACGTGCAGTGGTTTGCCGAGGAAGCCAAACGTGTCTATGGGGATACTATTCCCGGGCCGTCTGCAGACAAACGCATTATTGTAATCAAGCAACCCATTGGTGTGGTGGCGACTATAACACCCTGGAACTTTCCCAATTCCATGCTAATCCGCAAGGTGGCCCCTGCTCTGGCGGCTGGATGCACCGTGCTGAGTAAACCTGCCAAGGAAACACCGATGTCAGCACTGGCCATGGCTGTACTGGCAGAAAAAGCTGGCGTGCCTGCCGGTGCATTCAATGTGGTGGTCGGCACACGCTCCAGAGACTTCGGCAAAATCATTTGCGAGGATCCGCGTATCAACAAACTGTCTTTCACCGGTTCAACCGGGGTTGGTGCCACACTCATGGAGCAATGCGCCCCGACGATCAAACGCACTAGCATGGAGCTAGGCGGCAATGCCCCCTTTATTGTGTTTGAGGATGCCGACATCGACGCGGCTATTGAAGGCGCCCTGACATCAAAATACCGCAATGCGGGCCAGACTTGTGTGTGCAGCAATCGCTTCCTGGTGCAATCCTCTATTTATGATGAGTTTGCTGAAAAACTTACCCAACGGGTTAACAAATTCACGATGGGTAATGGTACCCAGGATGGCATCACCATCGGCCCTTTGGTAAATGCTCAGGCAGCTCAAGCTATGGAAGAATTGGTGACTGGTGCAGTTGACGCTGGCGCCAAACTGGTTACTGGCGGCAAGCGCAGCGATCTTGGCGCGTGCTTCTTCGAACCCACCATTTTGACTGAGGTCACCATGAAAATGACCGTGGCAGCTGATGAAATATTTGGCCCGATTGCACCACTGATCCGCTTTGAAACCGAAGAAGAGGCCATCGCCATTGCGAACGACACTGTGTTCGGTCTTGCTTCTTATATGTATACCCGCGACATCGGTCGCATCTGGCGTGTTTCCGAGGCTTTGGAATATGGCATGGTGGGGATTAATGAGGGCCTTATTTCTAATGCGGCAGCGCCCTTTGGTGGGGTGAAGCAGTCAGGTACCGGGCGGGAAGGTTCCAAGTATGGAATAGAGGATTATTTGGAGATTAAATACCTGTGTATGGGTGGGCTCGATAAGTAACGAGAGGCAAGAGGCAAGTAATTGTGTGATGGAAATTATGAAGGTCAAAACTTTATTCGGGATTGATAAAAATGGGTGATGAAGTAACTGGTCATGAAGATGAGATCAGAATTATCAAAAAATATCCCAACAGGCGTATTTACGACACGCAGGAAAGTAAGTACATCAAGGTTGAAAATATTCGCGACATGATTGTCGAGGGTATTGCCTTTGTCGTGCTAGACAGCAAGACCGGGGAAGATGTTACACGTACTGTGTTGTTGCAACTTATCATAGAACAAGAGTCAGAGAACAATCCGCTTTTCACAACTGAAAACCTGAAAACGTTTATTCGTTACTACGGCCAGGGACCACACCAGCCCTTTGCGGAATTTATGGATCAGAGCCTGTCTTTTTTCAAGCACCAACAGGAACAACTCAGCGAAATTTTTTCCGGGGTGATGGATCACACCCCTATGAAGGCCTTCACCGAGATGAGCAAGATTAACAAAGAGCTGCGGGGGAAGATGTCAGACAATTTTTATAATAAAAAATAGTTAACAGGTTAGTCCCGACATAAGACAACCGGCCAATACTGTAATAGATCAATCCACTTTCTGTTACCTGTAGTGGATCAAACAGATTCCGATCATCAAAGATAACTTTATCGCTTAAGGTGTTTTTGATGAAAGTAAAATCTTTGGCTCAAATAAAAACAACTCTATTCAGAACATGTGCTGCATATTAAAAAAACCAAACCAATCGAATTAACTTAACTAATACAGTCACTCAATTGCACATTAATAGCCCTTACCGAATATAGTTAGATATAATCAAGCATACATATCATTAACGCATTTCCAGGGGAAGCGTATGAAATTGCATTTGCGGCACATCGGCGTTTTAACCATTGTCATATTGTTAAGTTTCGCAGCCGAATTTATCCTCGCCGCCGAGTCCATCACTCCCGCCCCGGCTTTTTCTGTCGAAGAACTAACAACACCTCAAGATGATGGTTGGTTCACCAACGGTGGCACGCTAGACAATCAGCGCTATTCTCCTCTTAGCGTGATCAATCGCGATAATGTCAGTGAACTGAAAGGCGCCCGGCGCATTGGTGTGGATTCCGCCCTCGAATTCCGCCATAACAACCAGGCTCAGCCTATTGTGCATGAAGGGGTGATTTACATCATCACCAGTCAGGATGATGTGTTTGCCATGAGTGTTGATTCAGGAGAGATCCTGTGGGAATACCGCTCTGGCCTGACCGAAGATGATGCTTTTGTTTGCTGTGGCTGGGTCAGCCGTGGTGTGGGGCTTGGTGAAGGCAAGGTCTTTATCGGCCAGGTGGATGCCAAGCTAATTGCTCTGGATCAGCTCACTGGCGAAATTGTTTGGGAAATCCAGGATGTCTTGCCAGAAGATGGTTACAGCCTGACTTCAGCACCCCTATATTATGATGGCATGGTCATTACCGGCTATTCCGGGGGCGACCTTGGCACACGAGGCCGCGTTAAAGCTTACGATGTAGATGATGGCTCTGAAATCTGGACCTTCTATACCATTCCCGCACCGAGCGAATTCGGCAGCGATACCTGGCCCGATGATAACGACGTCTGGCAATGGGGCGGCGCGCCTGTCTGGCATACCCCAGCCCTGGATCCAGAATTGGGCATGCTGTACTTCTCCACCGGCAATGCCGGCCCTGTGCTGGGCGGCGCGGTGCGCCCTGGTGACAATTTATTTACAGCCTCTATTCTTGCCGTGGATGTTTACACGGGGGAATACCGCTGGCATTTCCAGGAAGTGCATCATGATATCTGGGATTACGATGCGCCCAATCCCATTATTTTATTCGAGGCACCGTATGACGGTGTAATGAGAAAGGGCTTAGCCCATGCGGGTAAAACTGGCTGGGTTTATATTCTTGATCGCGTCACTGGTGAACCGCTTATCGGTATAGAGGAGCGCCCTGTTCCCCAGGAGCCACGCCAGGCCACTGCCGCGACTCAACCCTATGTGATCGGTGATGCTCTGGTGGCACACGATGTGCAGTACGCCCCTGAGAACTATGACCTGATCAATGATGGCAAAATATTTACCCCCTTCTATGAAGCAGCTGTTTTCACCCCATTAGCCGGCGTGAACTGGCCGCCAAGTGCCTATGACCCAGTGACCAATTACATGTATATCTGCGCCACTGATTCAGCCAATGCGGCACGTGCCGACGCCAGCCAGTTTGAAGCGCCTACCTTTGAAAGCTCGTTTTTGGGTGGTGCGTATGTGGGCGCCGGGTTACAAAGCCGTGGTGTTTATTCAGCCATTGATTTGAAAACCAACACCCTGGTATGGCAGCGCCAGTTCAATGACGGATGTCGCAGTGGTTCTCTGGTAACCGCGGGTGGCCTTGTATTTATGGGTCGGCGTAATGACGACAGAATTGTCGCTCTGGATGCTGCCAATGGTGAACGGTTGTGGGAATTTCGTATGGATGCTCCGGCCAATTCCGGAGTCAGTACCTTCATGCATGATGGTGAGCAATATATTGTCACCTATGCCGGTGGTGGTTTGTTCGGCGGTAAAAAAGGCGATGGTGTGTGGTTGTTTTCACTGAGCGGTGAATACAATGAAGTCCCTGAATCACCTTCAACGGATCGCTTTGGTCGTGGTGGAGCGGACCTTACTGCTATTGATGTTCCCGAAGATCATGTGGCGGATACCGACAATGGCCGAACTGTGTATAACCAGTCGTGTGTTTATTGCCATGGTGAAACCGGCGAAGGCGGTCATGGTGGTGGTGCAGAACTAACCTCTGCGCTGGACACTGGGTTCATACTTGATGTGTTGGGTACCGGTCGAAACGGCATGCCCACGTTCCGGTTTGCGCTAACACCGGAGCAGGCTCATGATGTGGCTGAATATTTATCGACGGAGTTGTTGGCGGAATAAAAGCAGAGGAAGGGGTTTCTCAGGCCGCCATCAACAACAAACTTTTTATCCGGTTAACCAGCTGTTCTTCGGAGAAAGGTTTAAGAATATAGTCGTTCGCACCCATTTCAAAACCCCGGGCAATGTCTTCTTCACTGCCCATTACGATTCAGACGTTGATGCGCCATAAGAACATCGCCGCTACTCAACTGTATGTGAACGTAACTGATGTTCAGTTAGCAAGAGCAACTAATAACTTAGGGTTTTAAGACAAGAATATGCGAAGCAAATGATATTCTGTCACTTCCTTAAAACCTGAAGGTATAATTGACCTTCAACGACAAGTCCGCTACGGTAGAAACAAAGTGGTTGTCCTTGTCCGCGTCTGTCAGTCCCCAATTCAACACCAGGAAGGCTTGCTGCCCTGCTTTGGGAATCCAGTGCAGGCGACTATTTAATCCCATGTTTTCAGAAATATTGTCGTACTGGATCAAGTTAGTCCAGGACAGTGTGGAAGAGAAAACATATTGAGAATTAAGCCCATACAAACGCAAAGTAAAATGGCCATCCGGTAACTTAATGCGGTTTTCCGTGAAACTGAAGGTTGCGGAAAAATTTCGATTTGGACGCCAGGTGACACTGCCATTTTTCTGAAAATGGGTACCATCGTAAAATTCTCCACCTTGCAACTGCAGCCCGCCTGATAGCCTGCGTTGGCCGCCCAACGTTATCCCAAGAAACCCATCAGCCCAGGCATATTCACCGGCAGGTATAGTGATAGTTCGAGAATTATCTGAGGCTCGGAAAATAGTAAAGGGCTGCCTTAGCACTTCCTTGAAATAATTATAACGAGTCCAGTAAGAATCATTGGTGTTACTGAAAGAGGTAAGGCGCAAATTTATATTTTCAATGTTCAGGGAGCCGTCATCCAGATTCTCTGATCGATAGCCTTCAGCAAGCAGGGCAATGGAGCGGAAAAAACTGTCAGGTGCCAGAAAATGCCGGTAACCGAAATTTCCATGATGATCTTGAACATCCGTGTTATTAACAAATCCTACCGCCGGGAAAAAATTTTCTTCCACCCGCTTGTACTGATACAAACCCTGCCAGCCCTGGGCATTGGGCAGGAAAACATTCAGTCCGTAGGAGGCGTTGTCCTGGCTGGCAAGGCCATCTGTATCAGTTTGCTGGTAAAAGGCGGATGCTTCGACTGTATTGCCGTAAAAGCTGGTATTGCGATAGCGGATATCGGTGCCAACCAGGGTATTGTCGATATTACCCTGGGGATTGCCGTCAGTGACAATGGCGCCCACCTGGGTGCGCGAACCTACATTGAGCACAGTCCTGCCGACAAAAATATTCTGTGAATCAATAAGGCCGCTCTCATCTTGGTTGATGAGCAGTGTGCCCACATTCCAGTCCCCTACTCGGCCACTGAGTTTTACGCCACCAACAATATCTATGAGTTCACCATTGGGCCCAAGTCCTATCTTGCGAGAAAAAAATGGTCGCGCGCTTTGCCGCGCGGGCGTAGAGATTGCTGACGAACCTGTACCAGAGGTGCTATTGAAATTACCGGTACCAATCTGACCGAACTCAAAAATATCCACATCGCGCAGAAAGAAATCACGCTTCTCCGGAAAAAACATATTAAAACGGGTTAGGTTAACCTGGCGATCGTCCACTTCAGTGGCAGAAAAGTCTGTGTTCAGGGTCAAGGATGCATTGAGTTGCGGAGTCACTTTATAGAAGATATCAAGCTGAGGTTCATAGTGATTCTCTTCAAAACTGCCTACGCCAAATTTACGGTTGCGGCGCAGTGTCATGGAAGGCACCACATCAAGTCCAAGACCCTGGTGCAATCCATCCAATCCAGTTGCTGTTCCAGCAGTGCTCGGATTGATCTCCCGATTGCGCGACATCCAGGCAATATTCTCATTATCACTACGCCGTATACGATTAAAGTTAATTCCCCAGGTTGAAGACCCAGGAGTAAAGGAAAGCGATTGAAACGGTATGCGAATTTCCGTGGTCCAGCCATTCTCACCGCGCTCTGAACGCGCCTCCCATATACCCTGCCAGTTGCCTTCAACACCAGTAATGTTCTGGAACAAACCCTCCCAACGCACCCCATTGGGATTCACTTCAAAGCGGTAACCGTTACGACGATCAAGATAAGGATCCAAAATCACCGCGAACACATCATCCCCACTCAATGCCTGCCCCTGGCGCAGCACGCGGTCAGTGATCTGGTCGGGATCTGATTCAGTCATTGTCGCGCCGACATAAAGCGCATTTTCAGTGTAAAACACCCTTACCTGAGTAGGCTGGGTCGGTGTGGCGTATTCTTCCGGTAAGACCTGGTGCAGATCTTCTATCACAACAGCCTGTGCCCAGACGGATTCATCCAGAGAACCATTGATGGTGACATCGCCAGTCAGTATGGGTATATCCATACTTTTTCTGTCTAGGTCTGTTGTCTGTGCCTGCAGGAAAAACGGCAGAACTATACTCAGAAATGCTACTGGAATAAGGAAATATTGCCGCAACTGACTACAATAAGGGAAATACTTCAGATCTGGCAAAACGCCTCCCAATTACCCAGAAAAATCAAAGGCTATTGTACCTAATTGAATGTGCAAAAGTTTTGGAAATGACATATTCCAATATTCATTCAGAATAAATCTCATAGAGTCCGTTATCGAAGCTCAGGAATCATGGCGAACATTAAAACCGAAAGGTGTAATTGAATTTCAGTGACAGGTCCGCCACAGTAGAATCGAAATGGTTATCCTTATCGGCGTCGATAAGTCCCCAATTCAATACAAGAAATGTTTCTTGACCCGCCCTGGGTATCCAGTGCAAGCGGCTATTGAACCCAAGATTTTCAGAAACATTGTCGTACTGGACAAGGTTACTCCAAGACATGGTAGAAGAAAATGCATATTGGGAATTTATACCAAACACGCGCAGTGTGAAATTACCGCCCGGCAGTTTAATGCGGTTTTCGTTAAAAGTAAGGACTAAGGAAAAATTTCGGTTTGGTCGCCATGTGGCATTACCTTGCAGAGCCTTGTGTGAACCGTTGTAATAATCACCAACCGAGAAAAACAGGTTTGCCGATACTTCTCGATGCCCACCTGGTTGCAGGCCAAGGAATCCCTCCTGCCAGGAATATTCACCAGCCGGGATAGTCACAGTGCGAGACCCGTCTGAGGCACGATAAATTATGAACGGGAGTTTGAAATTTTCTTTGAACGAGGTGATACGTCCAAAAATAGTGTCATTGGTATTGGTAAAAGTCGACATGCGCAGACCAACACTTTGGTTGTTCAGCGAACCATCCTCTAGGTTTTCCACTCTGTTGGAATCAAAGGCAAACAGCACAGATCGGAAAAGACTTTCTGATGGCAAGAAATGACGGTAACCGAAATTGAAAAAATGATTTTCAATATCGGTAGTGTTAACAAATCCTACTGCTGGAAAAAAATTTTCTTCCACCCGCTTGTACTGATATAACCCCTGCCAGCCTTGAGCGTTGGGTAGAATCAAGCTAAAGCCCATGGCAGCATTGTTATTATTAGCTAACCCCTCTGTTTCAGTTTCCTCGTAAAAACCGGATACCTGAATCGTGTTGCCATAAAAATCAGTATTGCGATAACGAAAATCAGTACCTACCAAAGTATTATCAAGATTACTTTGGGGATTGCCATCAGTAACAATGGCTCCCACTTGGGTCCGGGAACCTACATTCAGCACGGTTCTGCCAACAAAGATATTCTGGGAATCAAGGCCCAGAGAATTATTCTCGTCTTGGTTTATCATCAATGTACCTACATTCCAATCCCCGACCCGGCCACTGAGTTTAACGCCTCCAACAATGTCGATGATCTGTCCATTGGCACCCAAGCCAATCTTGCGGGAAAAAAATGGGCGAGCATTCTGTCGTGACGAATTGGATGCGGCCGGTGACCCAGTACCGGAACCGCTGTTGAATCCTCCCGAACCGATCCGGCCAAACTCAAATATGTCCACATCGCGGAGAAAAAAGTCACGCTTTTCCGGAAAGAACAAATTAAAACGAGTCAGGTTTACCTGTCTATCATCCACTTCGGTGGCGGAAAAATCCGTGTTCAGGGTCAGAGAGGCATTGAGCTGGGGAGTCACCTTGTAGAACACATCCAACTGCGGCTCATAGTGATTTTCCTCGAAACCACCAGGGCCAAACTTGCGGTTGCGCCGCAGCGTCATAGACGGCACCACGTCCAAGCCCATTCCCTGGTCCATACCTTCAAGGCCAGTAGCTATCCCTGAGGTGCTGGGATTGACTTCACGATTGCGAGACATCCAGGCAATATTTTCGTTATCCCTTCGACGGATGCGGTTGAAATTCAACCCCCAGGTATCGGAATCCGGGTTGAAAGACAGGGACTGGAAGGGAATACGGATTTCAGCCGTCCAACCCTCGGCATTGCTCTGGGCCCGTGCCTCCCAGATGCCATCCCAGTTACCTTCTACCTCGATAATATTCTGGAACAATCCCTCCCAACGCACGCCATTAGGATTGACCTCGAAGCGGTAACCGTTGCGTTGATCCAGGTAAGGATCAATAATCACAGCAAAGACATCATCGCCGGCTAGGGACTGACCCTGGCGTAGTACTCTATCGGTTATATCGGTGGTATCACTTTCATAAAGTGTGGCACCCACATACAGGGCATTTTCTGTGTAGAACACCCTGACCCGGGTGGGTTCGGTAGGCATGCCAAATTCGCTTGGCAGAACTTGATGAAGATCATCAATTACAACTGCCTGGCCCCAGACTGCTTCAGTCAGCTGACCATCAATTTCCGGCTCGGAAGAAAAGCGCGGGAAAATAACACTTTTCGACTCACCGACAATGTCTGTCTGTTGTGCCTGCACACTCGCAGCGGACAGCAAACCAAAAATGACAAACAAGACAAGTATCTTGGTGCTATTTCTGATATTTAGGATAGGAAGACCATGTTGCAGAAGCGCAATCGCTGAGAGCATGAGAGAGAAAATTCTTTGCCTTTTATTATTCAAAAACGCTTCCTGAATGAATCACCAGGCATACTTCGTAATCTATGGAGAGAGGGCCGGTTATTTAATCCCTGGTTAACGAAAAATCACCACTGGTATTTCCTTGGCGCCAGGTGCCACCCAATGTTCGCTTTGGAGAACCCAGGTCTTCGAGTTGGCCATCAAAGATAGTGGTTACCATGTTATCGTTTTCGTCCATGCCGGACGCTTCTACATGCACAGTCCAATTGGATGAATTAAGTTCACTGTTCGTAATTACGGCTGCATCAGGAAACCCTGGATTAATATTGCCGCTAATTGTCATGTCAATCCAGCTCATTTCCAGTAAGACAAAATTTCTTGAGTTCGCCGTTGGTCCCCAATCACCTATCCAGATGCCTGCCAATGGATGACCTTCCTGAGCCATTACCGAAGCAGACAGGAACCAGGACAACATACAAATAAACAGAACTTTTAACTTCATACTTACAATTCCCAAATAAGTGAACAGGTTAGGGGGTGATGGAACTTGTACGGTCCATACCTGAACTACCTTCACCCACCATCAATTCACCCGCCAGGTTGTTGTCCTGACATAAAAACTGAAAAGATTCACGTTCCGGAGTCCAACGCATCAGCATCCCGGTAGACCATGTCTCCGTGTAGGCACCTGGATCATCGATTATCATTTCATAAGTGAATGTACCGAAATCCAGTCGCTCAATGCGTTCCGTCAGGTGCAGCAGTTTAGTTGTAGGAGCCCCATAGGCACCAATCCAGCCACGTTCATTAAACCCTACCGTATCGATAATCAGCGTATCTCCTTCCCAGCGGCCAATAGAGTGGCCCCCATAAGACGGATCCAGATCCTCCGGATGGTTACGGCCATCCAGATAAATGGTACGAAAGCTGTGTGAGCCGCCGGTTTGGAATATATACATGCGTTGCTCATCGGGCACTTGCACAATATCTGTGCCATAGGGCACCACCATATTGCGATAGCCGCCTGTGGGCTTGCACCTGCCGTAAGGCTCAATTTCATGCTCCTGGCGCCACATGTAAAGCTCCTCTGCCCAGGGCTGGAAAGGGACTTCACTGAAGTTAGGTTTTAACCCCGAAGGATCCTCGCGGACACGACCACGATTACGCAGGGCGATCTGTTCCGGTGTATCCGGGATAATCTCTCGGTAATCACCACGATTCCAAACGCCTAATTCACCCGGTGGCACTTGAAAGCTGATCTGACCATTCTCCAATCGGGGAATTGGCCTGGGATCAGCCAAACCGGCTGGTTGCGCTAACAAAGATTGCGTCATTATGATGGCCAGGATGAAAAACCCCGTACACTTTGTGGTTTTACTTGAACGATACTTGTGCATCGTCTAGCCTCCTTGAAATAATATAATTATTTGTTCCCTCATCAGGGATTACTGTCGCGCTCACCACCAATAGCTTGTTCAATGCTAGATGCCGCACCAAGCTGCAGGCCAGTATCTGCCCAGGTGACATTCCTGGCGTTCATTCGTGGGCTACCATCTCTGGCTAGAAAGCCATCAACAATAATTTCATCGCCGGCTTTCAGAGTAGTGCGATCCCAACCTTGCCTTCTGACCTGCTGGGGAGCGCCCATTTCAAAGCCCCAGTTCACCATTTTACCGGCTTCGTCCGGAACCATCACATAAATCCACACATGCGGGTTGGTCCAGGCAATCCGGGTCACGTTGCCCTGGATTGTTACTGGCTTGTTGGAATCAAATTCAGCTGCAAAAGAGTGGTGTGCTGAGGCCGGTACTGTGGAAACTACAAGGCCCAACAGGGCAGCTCCTAAAGTAAGTATTTTCATTGTCTTTCTCCCTGTATTTAAAGTATTTACAGATATTCAAAATAAATCATATGCCAAATAACCAGTTAACCCGAAAACCATACGGCTTCAATGCTATCAGGGCCTGTTATCCTGGCAAAAATAAACCGGTAATTCTGCATCCGGCACCCATTTCATTGTCCAACTAGCAGTCCATGGCCTGGTATACGCACCCGAATCATCAACAGTGACCTGGTACTGCAAAGTATTCATATCCAGTCTGGAAAATCGTTCTATCAAGTGCAACTCAGGCGTGTGCGGCAACCCGCCGTTGGAAAACCAAAACTTGTCATTAAAACCAACGGTGTCAACCA
>Ga0302134_10001109_pt1 | contig 12486 bp, 5 predicted proteins | sample CB9_SCM_MG_FD_203123 | JGI IMG/M metagenome (GOLD analysis project Ga0302134, IMG submission 203123) | Marine microbial communities from Western Arctic Ocean, Canada - CB9_SCM | ecosystem: Environmental > Aquatic > Marine > Oceanic | place: Canada: Western Arctic Ocean | collected 2017-09-19
ATGGGACACTACATGTTTACTTTTGTCGGACGCGAGATGCTTGCCATTGACTTGCTCAGTGCCAAAAGCGACCCCAGTGAAGCAATCCTCTGGCGGCGTTCCATCCTCGGCCCCAATGCCAACCCAGCATCACCGATACCGGTAAGATCGAGAGTCTCAACCACGCCGTGGGGCACTCGACGCTACAACGCCATCGACAGTTCCGGTCGGCGGCTCGGTATGAGCGGTTCGATCAGCCTACTAGGAATCGTCTTTCAGAACCAAGAAGACCTCTACTGTGTCGACCCACTGACCGGTGACACCATATGGGTCCGCAACGGCGTGCCGGTCGGAAGCGAGATTTATACCGAAGGTGACAAAGTCGTCGTCATCCCACCTCGTTCGAACAACCCACAACATAAACCACTGTCTCTGAGCTTAATCGATGGAAACCTCATTGCCGCCGAAGATGGTGAAGGGCAAGTCGAAAACGACACAGCAAACACGGTAGTAGCATCAAGTGAACGCTGGAAAGTCCACGGTTTCAAAGCTCTTGGGTACGTTATCAAAGGTAGCGACATCACACTCCGACTTGAAGACGTCTCCACCGGTAAATCACTTTGGCAGGTCAGTTACCCCACAGGCATTCGCGGGCAACTATTGGACCACAAATTAGCTGTCATGCAGCAAAACGGTAAATTTGAAATCCGTGACCTATTGTCTGGAGAAGTAGTCATACAAAAAACACTCAAAGCCGAACCGCAAATATCCAACCTCTATGTCATTGAGTACCAAAATCGATTTCTTGTGATCCCCAATCGCAGTCAGAGTTCACGCGGGATCAGTTTACCCACGGTCGGATTACAAACGAAACTGATCAATGGCAATATCTACTGCCTCGACAAACAGACCGGCGAATTCTTGTGGCAAACCTCCGCTTCCGTCGAGTCTTGGGGACTGCCGTTGGCACAGTCTCCCAACTCACCCGTCCTAGCGTTCATCCGCCAACTCAATCCAACGAGTACTCAAAATCGAACCCGCGGAACGATTCGTAGCGAAGTTTTCTGTATCGACAAGCGTGACGGGCGATTGCTGATGCCGCCTCGCGAAATCCCTGGGTACATCCGTATCTTCAACGTTATTGCTGAACCTGACGAGAATAAGGTCACCGTTATTGCTGACAAGAATCACATTTACGAATTCAAGCTTTCCGCAGATCCAACCTATCCCGCCGCGCCTGTCCGGATGCTTGCCAACTCAACACCAGCTAGTGATAGTTCCTTCAATCAGTTTACTCGGGGATTCTTTGATGCCTTCGGAAACGCTAGCCGTACGATTGAACTCAATAAGGCCGAGAAGCAGGCTGGCCCAGAGAAAAACCCCATAAAACAGGTGCCTGGTAAACAACTTCCGCAAAAAAGAATTCAACTTACTCCCCTCCCAATCCGTCCTGGCACACCCAAACCGGTACCCAAACCGGTACCTAAACCGGTACCTAAACCGGTACCCAAACCTTAGAATCGCGGCTTCTGTGGGTTCGTTCGCTATTCCACTTCCGGTCAACCGAACCACTGTAAAATATTTTGGCCTCAATGCTAGTCAAGCGGGGTATGAACAAGGTATCCTGTATGGATTCATTTCCCAATTCCAATATTAATCTTCACGTCCATAATTAGTGCCTCGCAAAGGATGAACGACATCATGGCAAGCGACAACCAAGAACAACCGATCGGCGTTAACTCAGACTCCGTTAAACAACTGGAAGCCGCTCGAGAAAAGATCACAACTCAACTCAGCCGAGTTATTATTGGACAGCAAGATGTCATTGAAGAATTATTGATATCAATGTTCAGCCAAGGCCATTGCCTGCTTGAAGGTGTCCCTGGTCTAGCTAAAACACTATTGATTAGCACACTCGCCGATACCCTCAGCCTTTCCTTTAGCCGAATTCAGTTTACGCCTGACCTGATGCCTGCGGACATTACCGGTACAGAAGTGCTCGAGGAGAACAAATCGACTGGAGCCCGTGAACGGAGATTTCTGGAAGGCCCCATTTTCAGCAATATGATTTTGGCAGACGAAATCAATCGTACGCCGCCCAAAACCCAAGCAGCACTACTTGAAGCGATGCAAGAGCGTCAAGTCACGGTTGGCGGTATACGACACAAACTAACGCAACCGTTCTTTGTTCTAGCAACGCAGAACCCGATCGAACAAGAAGGGACTTACCCGCTACCGGAAGCCCAACAAGATCGCTTCATGTTCAAGATTTTTGTGGACTATCCGAATTTCGATGAGGAATTTGAAGTTGCTCGACAAACCACAGCAGGCCAAGCCGATTCGGTTGATTCGGTTCTTTCAGCCGAAGAAATTATTTCGCTACAACAAACGGTGCGGCAGGTCCCTGTCAGTGAACACGTTATTCGCTACGCTTTATCACTCGTTCGTCAAACTCGTATCGGACGCGAAGGTATTCCAGATTTCATCACCGAAAACGTTGCTTGGGGCGCCGGGCCTCGAGCCGTACAGTTTTTGATTATCGGTGGAAAAGCACGTGCCTTGCTGCATGGACGCACACATGTTTCAACCGAAGATATCCAAGCGCTCGCCAAGCCCGTATTGCGACACCGCATCACCGTTAATTTTGCCGCTGAAAGTGATGGTATGACCTCAGATGACATCATTGAACAGTTAATCGACGTAACCCCCAGCAAAGAAGATGAACTAACTAACGATGCCCGATTCCAAAAGATTTTTGCATCCTGAAGCAATCCGACGGATTGCACGATTAGATCTTCGCGCACGACATATTGTCGAGGGATTTCTCTCCGGCATGCATCGTAGCCCGCATTTTGGTCAATCAGTGGAATTTCTACAGCACCGCGAATATGTGCCCGGGGACGACCTACGCCATGTCGATTGGAAAGTGTGGGCACGACAAGACCGTCTGGTGGTAAAGCAATTCGAAGAAGACACCAATCTCCGCTGTACCATGGTCGTAGATGTTTCGCATAGCATGCAATATGGCAACGGACCATTGAACAAATTCGAATACGCAGCCACCATCGCAGCGAGTCTTTCCTACCTTGTGCTACAACAACAAGATGCGGTGGGATGTATTACTTTCGACGATAGAATACGTATGCGAATACCCATTCGCAGTAAACGCAATCACATTCACAGCGTCATTGATAGCCTTGACACACAATCCCCTTCGGACAAAACGGACATGTACGCCGTGATGCGAGAAATCGCTGAAACGGTACCTCGCCGCGGCATGATCATGCTTATTTCTGATCTACTCGGTGACATCGAAGGCACTATAAAAGGGCTAAAACTTCTCCGCCAGCGAGGCCATGACGTTCTCGTTTTCCATGTACTTGATGACGATGAACTAGACTTTGAATTCAACGGCGCCATGCGATTTGACGGTCTTGAATCAGACGACTTCCTCAACTGCAACCCCCGCGCCCTCCGCGAAGGATACCTCACAGCATTGAACGAATTCTTAACTGACATTCGTCGCCAGTGTGCTAGCAATGCGGTTGACTATGCACTTATCCGTACCAGTGACCCACTTGACGCCGTGTTGGCAAAATACCTCAGTCGCCGACTCGGCCATCAACGAAGCTAATATCCTATTTCACCCAATGTGCCCTCCTTGCGTCCAGCGTTATTCACCCAATGAACTTCACCTTCCAAGCACTTACGTGGGGCTTTTTAATTGCTCTCGCCCCGCTGTTGATCCACTTGATCAACATGATGCGCCATCGCCGCGTCAAATGGGCTGCAATGGATTTCTTGCTGGCAAGTTACAAGAAGCATCGCCGTTGGGTATGGCTAAAGCAATTACTGTTGCTCCTCATGCGGATGTTTATCATCGCGATTATTGTTGCAATGTTGGCACAATGGGACCCGGCAAGTAGTTGGCTCAATCGGTTCGGCGGCCGTGAGACGCATCATTTCATATTGCTCGACGACAGCTATTCCATGTCAGAAACAACCAGTGGTCAATCGGCCTTTGACACTGCATCAAAAATCATTGCCCGCATCGGCCTGCGTGCTAGTCAACTTAACAATCAACGCTTCACGCTAGTACGATTTTCCCGAGCTGACAGTAACTCTGCAACCGCGACTGCGGACACCGCCGAACAATTAGCACAGCAACTTGCTGATTTTTCTGGCGCCTACGTCGACACGAACTTTTCAACCCAACTTTCCGACCGGCAAGAAGAAATTCAAGTCACACAACTTGCCACCAATCCGGTCGCCGCTTTAGAGCTACTGCACCACTTACTACCACTAAATTCAGATCAACATCGCAACGTCTATGTCATCTCGGACTTCCGCAAAAACGAATGGGAAGATACCCCTAAAATCCAAGAGGCGTTATCTGTAATTTCCGGAGAATCCGAAGAAATTCATTTTGTCGACTGCGTCAAAGCGGCGGAGAATAACTTAGCCATCATTGGACTCTCTCCGGCGGATGACACGCGGGTCGCAGGCGTCCCGTTGTTTATGCATTTACAAGTCCACAACCACGGCAAGCTAGTGGCGACAAAAGTACAAGTCCAAATGCGTTCTATATTCCATGCTCGCAGTCAACTTGACTCCAATGAACCAGCGTCGTTAGTTGGCCAAATCGACGAGTTACCCATGCTCGTCATTGACGCCATTCAACCGGGCGAAACAGTCACCCAACGCATTCAAGTATTCTTCCCTGAGGGTGGGCAACACGTCGTAGATGCCCAACTCCCCGAGGATTCATTATTAGCGGATAATCGCCGCTGGGTAGTGCTCGACTTTGCGGACGGCGACCAGGTGCTACTAATTGATGGCTCACCCGAAAAACGAAATGAATACTTTCTAACGAGCGTATTCCGTCCCAGTCAACTAACGAATACGGGAATCATTCCTGATATGCAACCGGTTGAGTTTTTACGTGACACGACACCCGACGCACTTCAGAAATATAGTGCCATTTACTTAATGGATGTGGCCCGACTCGACGCTGACGCCATCACAAACCTCGAACAATACGTGACATCCGGTGGTGGTTTGGCAATTTTCGCAGGCGATCAGATGGACATTCAATTCTATAACGATCAACTTTACAAAGAAGGGCAGGGGTTATTGCCAGTACGATTGGCTGGTCCCGCCTTACTTGTGCCACCACTCGACGAAACCACACCGCATCTCGATATCCAAGACCACCCCGTCTTTGATTTCTTTCTAAACGAACGTAACCCTCTGATTCGGCGTGTCAAGATTGACCAATATATCCAAGCAGATCCGCAATGGGTACCGGCCGATGACTCAACCGCCCGTGTCATTTGCCGCTTGCACAACCAACAACCATTTGCCGTCGAGCAGAACTTTGGCCAAGGACGAGTCGTCAGTTTTCTCAGCACACTGTGCGCAGATTGGAATAATTGGAGTCAAGATCCAAGTTTCGTCGTCGTCGCGCTTAAACTCCACGCGCACATAACTTCCAACCAACGTCTGCTTGACCAACGTCAAGTCGGTTCGCCGCTTCGCATACCATTGGACATTTCTCAATTCCGTAAAGACGTTGTCTTCCTACCGCCGTCCGACGATGCAACAACGCGGCCCATTGAGGAAGTTCAAGCCACTCAACTCGATCCCCAATCCCCAATTATGACTGCTGACCTTGGCCAACCAGACCAACCGTCACAACGCAATAAAACCGGCACAAGTGGAATCTACGACGTTATCTACCAACGAACCGATGGCAACTTTGAAGCACAACGCTTCGCCTTAAATGTCGAATCCCACGAAGGTGATACAACGATCATCAATCGGCAAACTTTAATCGCCGATTTAAACCCCATCAGTATCGAACTCAATGATCTTGATGACTTCCTCGGTAGTGCGATTCAGCAGGCCGGTGGAACCGCAAGTTTCTGGATCATGTTGCTATTGCTAGCCGCATTACTTGGTGAACAATTTTTCGCCTACCTCATTAGTTACCACCCCGTGGTTGGGAGCAAGTCATGAATACTCTGCAAAACTCCCTCCTTAGTAACCTAGACATGACCAACATGACCAACATGACCAACATGACCAACATGACCAACATGTTCGCTCAAACACAACAAACTCGACTTCAGTTTGCCCGTGTATATGCGCTTACCGAAGCTTGGCATTGGCTACTGCTGGTCTTCATTTGCGGATTATTGATCACCTACGTTGTGTGGATGTATCGTCGAGATGCGAGCGAGTTGCGCAAATCAACGGCCTATTCCTTGATCCTATTGCGAGTCGCTGCATTTGTCGGCATCCTATTCTTTTACTTGAATTTAGAACGACTCACCGAAGAAACAATTGTCAAGAATTCCCGAGTGCATGTACTTGTAGATACAAGTCAAAGTATGGGACTGCGGGATGACAGCGATCAGACACAAGTCAATCGAATTGCGCACGTAGTCAAAGAACTAGCCGAGGGTGAAACCATTCAGGGTTTAAGAGAAAAGCATGACGTGCTCGTCTATCGTTTCTCAGAGGATGTGCGACCTACGGAAATTGCTGCCTTCCCACGTGTTGCTCGAGAATTGACTGGTCAAGTAAATGGGCTCAATGCTCAGGTTGTTGCAGACGTACGTAAACTTGTTCAAATTGGACTAGCAATGCTTGTGGCAGCAATTCTGTCGCTGCTGTATTACTTATTCCGCGCTCGGCACAATCAACAAAACGAAACCGGCGCTTGGTCGCTTTTAGGCGGTGTCGTACTCGCTATTGCGGCAGTCGTTATTGTAGGCGTTGGAAACCTGCGGCACCCAGAACTAACCTTCACCGACTCGCTCGGAATCACTGCGCCTGATTTGAGCCAAGTTTCCACTAATCCCGATGGCGCTAACCCTAACTTCGATTCGCCCGATATTGATTGGGCATCCGCTCTTTCACCGCGAGGCACGAAAACCAGACTTGGCGATGCGATTGAATATCTCGTCACCAAAGAACGCGGCGGGCCGATCGCTGGTATCGTCGTTTATACTGATGGCCGCAATAATTCTGGAGAATCACTCGAAGCCGCTGCTAGAATCGCTCGTGGATTCGAAATCCCACTCTATCCAATCGGTATTGGCAGTGATAAACAAGCCAAGAATGTTCGCATCGTTGACATGGAGGCACCGCAGCGAGTCTATCCGGGGGACAACTTCAAAATAACCGGTTACATCCAAGCGTTCGGATATGAAAACACGTCGGTAACCGTTGAACTGATTAGCCGACCCGCAGGGACTGCTGTTGACGATGAGTCAAAGAACACCGTCGAAGAACAGACCCAGTGGGATCTTGGCAGCGATGGTCAGACTCGACCTGTCGAATTTGAACTTAATCCAGCTGAAAACCTCGAAGGAAAACGCGACTACATCATTCGGATTCAGGCTCCGAATGATGACAACAATCCTCGCGATAACCAAAAGTCTGGCACGGTAGAAATCGTCACTCGCCGAAACCGAGTGCTCTTAATCGCTGGCGGACCGACACGTGAATATCGTTTCCTGAGGAACCTGTTGTACCGAGATCGTGAAGTTCAAGTCGACGTATTTTTACAAACGGGCGAAGTTGGTATAAGCCAAGAAGCTGATGACATCTTGTTTGATTTCCCGCAACTTGATGACGAGCTTTTTCAATATGATTGCGTCGTCGCCTTCGATCCCGATTGGCAACAACTTGATGATTCACAACTGCAACTCCTTGAAAAATGGGTCTCCGAAAATGCCGGCGGATTAATCGTGGTCGCCGGACCTGTATTCACTCCCGAATGGTCGCGAATGCGGCGCGGTCGGCGACCAGGTATAGACTTAGTTAAGAACCTTTACCCTGTCGTCTTTTACAACCAAGGAGGTGTTACACTGAGCCTAGGTCGTTTCGGTGGTGATACCGCATGGCCGGTGCAATTCTCCAATGAAGGGCTCACGGCTGAATTTCTGTGGCTCGATAACGATCAAATTGGTAGCGAACAAGCATGGTCATCCTTCGATGGAGTCTTTGGATATTACAAAGCCAAAGACCCTAAACCGGGCGCCAAAGTTTATGCACGTTTTTCTGATCCCGAAACCGCGATCGACCAAGAACTTCCAATCTATATGGCGGGACATTTTTATGGGGCAGGCCGAGTTTTCTATCAAGCCAGCGGTGAGATGTGGCGACTACGTAGCATCGAAGAAGACTTTTTTGAAAAATACTACACCAAGCTAATCCGTTGGGCAGCGCAAGGGCGTTTACTGCGAGACTCCAACCGCGGAGTTCTACTAACCGACAAAGACCGCTGCTTCCTCGGGGAGCACATTAGTTTAAGAGCCAAACTTACCGATGCTCAACGAGACCCCCTAACTGTAAAATCTGTGACAGCGACTCTAATCAATCCAGATGGTGCTCGCGACACAATCGAACTGGAACAACTCGCTGACGCAACACAACCCGGCATGTATGTCAGCGAATTCATTGCGACTCAACAAGGTGATTATCGCATAGAATTGGCGTTGCCAGGCAGTTCTGATTTATTGACGCGCGAAGTACGAGTCCGAGTGCCTCAACTGGAGATTGAGAATCCTCGACGTGACGATGCTCTGCTATCTCATGTCGCCCAGCAGACATCGGGTCATTATTTTATCGGCGTTGAAGACTCAACGAATACCAGCACAAATCAATCACTAACACAGATCATCTCTGCTCATGATCAAGAAACTGAATTGCCGGGAACACCCGATCGCGATTTCGAACAGCGATTGATGGGATGGTTAATCGGTTTGATCAGTGGCGTCCTTTGCTTCGAATGGATCATCCGTAGATTGAGTAAACTAGCCTGACATGCACGTAAGCCAATAATCACTTCCATACCACGTCCATCATGAATTAAATGAATAACCCCACGTCACAACTCGATCCAAAGATACAACAGTTGCTGCAATCTCTGCGGGCACGAATTAAGATGTATGTCTGGGTTGAAGGCATTAGCCTCGGCGTGATCTGGGTTACCTCGATGTTCTGGATCGGTTTGGCTATGGATTACTTGCCAATTTTGGTTGGTGCCAATGAATTAAGTTCCGTGGCTCGCGCCATATTACTCGCCATCGTCGCCGCCGCCTTTGGCTATATTCTGTACCGTTGGGTTTTCCAACGAGCGTTCGTTGCATTTTCCGATCGCAGTATGGCAATACTACTCGAACGTCAATTTTCCAGTTTCAATGACAGTCTTGTCACCTCCGTGACACTCAAAAGTAACTCTACCGGTGCAGACACTCCCACGGATGACAACAATGAAGCTGATGAACTTAACGACGGACTCTATAGCAGGCAAATGTTGTCGGAAACAGTCGGATCGGCGTTGCTATCGCTCGATGGCATCGATGTCAATCAAGTCTTCAACAAGCGACTGCTGTTAAAACGCGTCGCGATAGCTGTTGCCCTAGTTGCCTCGGTAATCCTTCTCACAGTAACGAATAAATCGCTGGCGAATCTCGCAATGCGACGCCTATATTTACTGGACAGTGAAAAATGGGAACGAGCTGCCCATATTCAAATCGTTGGTGTCTCAGTCATGCGAGATAATTTTACCGGATACGATTTTCAAACGCCCGAACAATTGAAGTTCACCCAAGGTCATGTCAAAGTAGCTCGCGGTGCGACACTGCGAATCCTCATTCAGGCCGACGGTGACAAACAGATCCCCGAACGCTGCTCGTTTCATTATGAGACAGCCGATGGTATCAGCGGGCAACGGCGTCTCATCAAAGAGGGCGGCGCACCTCAGCAAGATCAATATTTCGTACTCGCGGACAACCCAATCGATGGAATATCCGAAAGCCTCGAATTCGAGATCGTCGGCCATGACCATCGCATCGGACCGTTTTATATTGATGTCGTCGAAAGCCCCGAGGTAAGCCAAGTCACTCTCGACTATGAATACCCTGCCTACACAAAACTGTTGCCTGTCGAAGATCAAGACTGGATTCCCGGTCGGACTTCGCTCCCGCTGGGCACTTCCGTACAGCTCAATCTATTAACAAACAAGCCGCTGCAACAATTGCATATCGTGGACCCAGCAATGGCACAATATCTAGTGACTTATACAAACATCAAAGACGCTCGGAATTCAAACGAAATCTCTGTCAGTATTTTGTCTCTCTCAGCGACCCCCACTGATGTGCCACAACCGTGGCACGACTCCCAGTTGGAGAACCTAACAAATACCGCCGAAACGAGAATACAATTCACACTCGAAAACAAAAAGCTTAGCGTCTGCGATGAATCTCAGAACATCCTCGAAACCAACACGATAATTCATTGCCTGACAGCATCTGGACAACCACTCATAGTACAACTCACCCGGGATCACAGTGCTTTTCGGTTCCCCGTCGAATACCTTAATCAAGATTTAGTACTGAATGTATCCTTGCTCGATACTGATGGGATTATTTCCAACGAACCATTTATCGTTGGAATAGCTGCGCTTACCGACAAAGCACCTAGCGTCGAAATTGGACTGACCGGAATTGGTACCGCGGTTACTCCCGACGTCATTATCCCTGTGGCAGGAACCGTTTCGGATGATTATGGCGTCCAGTCAAGTTGGTTTGACGTCCAACTCGACGAAGGTGATCCGCTTAAGTTTTCCATCACCTTGGTGGAAGGCGATCAGGTTCAATCACCGCTGGATTTTCGCGAACAACGAGCCGTTGACGGTCGAGCTGAATTAAAACCTGGGGAGAAAATAAATCTGAGTGTTCGAGCTAATGACAATTACGACTTGCAAGGCGACTCAAACATCGGTAGCAGTAGCCAATTTACACTGGACGTCGTTACCCCTACGGAATTACTAGCCGGACTGGAACGCCGTGAATTGTCGTTGCGTCAACGCTACGAACTAATCATTGCAGAAGTGCAAGGTATGCGGGATTCACTACAACTCGTACTCGAAAGTGCTACTAAACTAGAGAACAACACGACGGATTCAGCCAGTGAAGCGGAACCCGAAGACGATGATGATAATCAACTGTCGCCCGAGGATAAAAAATTACGTGAAGAAAGTCTGCGGCTTCTGAGAACGCAACGAGCGATTGTTCAAAGTCAAAAATCCAATCAAGAATCACTCGGTATCGCCATCTCCTTCGATGATATTCGCCTACAATTAATAAATAATCGCGTTGACACGGAGGATCATAAAAACCGGCTACTCCAAAAGATATCCAATCCACTACGATTGATTTGCGAAGTTGAATTTCCTGCGTTAGATACTGAATTAATTGAGCTTGAGACCATAATTGGTAGAAAATCAGGCCAAATTGACCAGGCAGCCTTGGCACTCGACAGAGCAGACGTCGTCTTACTGAAAATGACCGTTGTCTTGGACAATATGCTGGAATTAGAGACTTACAACGAGCTTATTGATCTGATTCGGAGTTTAATCGGGGATCAAGAGCAAATCAGCGAAAAGACTCAACAAGAACGCAAAAAACAGGTTCTTGATCTGCTAAAATAAACGTATCGCATGTAAATGTTTTCAAGTCGCAAAACAGATGTATGTATCGCGCGAATTCTGAGCATTGCAATAGACAAGAACCACCAATTTTTTATAAAAACAGTATAGGTAGCCGCAGTTCACCAACAAATTGAACAACGAGTAAAGGTAGCGAGCAGCATTCAATGATATCCATATCTTCAACGTCAGCAAGTAAAACTCTTCTTCGCCCTCTCTCGTTACTGCTGATTCTTGCCTTACTGTTATTCGATTCCAACACAATTCGCCTGGCGCCTCAAGTAAGAGCCCAAGGTGCTACGGAAGCCGATGCATTGCCCGCCCCTGAAAACGCCGCACCCACTTCCGCCGCCCAACTTGCTTTATCACAGAGTCAAATTGCAGAGCGATACCAACGAATTGAAGAACTGATCTTACGAATGGCCGAATTCGAAGCAGCCAATAATCCAAAACGCGCTGCTCTACTACGTCAAGCTTATAAACAATCACGTGACAATCTTACCGCAACCCAACTGCAAACTATCGTCCGACTACTGAACCAAGAACAACTCAAACGCGCCGTCGACACCCAAGCGGAATCGCAAGTTGCATTGCAAAAACTACTCGAATTGCTCATGACCGAAGATCGTTCCGATCGTTTACAAAATGAGAAAAACCGTATCCGCAACTACATCCGAGATGTTGAAAGACTGTTACGTGAACAACGTTCAATCCAAGGTCAAAATCAAGGTGGAGCTGATGCCGATCGTATCGCTAAACAACAAGGCGAGCTTGCTGGTAAAACCGGCGACCTAGCTGACAAAATCCGTGAGAACGAAGAAGGTGGCAAACCTGGCGAAGGCAAACCCGGCGAAGGCAAACCCGGCGAAGGCAAACCCGGCGAAGGCAAACCCGGCGAAGGCAAACCCGGCGAAGGCAAACCTGACGAAGGCAAACCTGACGAAGGCAAACCTGACGAAGGCAAACCTGGCGAAGGCAAACCTGGCGAAGGGAAACCTGACGAA
>Ga0302134_10001110_pt1 | contig 12484 bp, 11 predicted proteins | sample CB9_SCM_MG_FD_203123 | JGI IMG/M metagenome (GOLD analysis project Ga0302134, IMG submission 203123) | Marine microbial communities from Western Arctic Ocean, Canada - CB9_SCM | ecosystem: Environmental > Aquatic > Marine > Oceanic | place: Canada: Western Arctic Ocean | collected 2017-09-19
ATGCCGGCGATAATCGGAACCAGAACGATCCTAGAAACCACCAGGAACCAGAACGGATCCCGTGGGAAGAACATGAACATAATGATCGATACGAGAACAACCGTCATCAAGAATGACGTTCCGCATCGAGGGTGGGCCGGTGGGAATCGACGTACAGATTTAACGGTGAGCGGCTCTCCCGCTTCATTGGCATGCACAACCATGTGTTCGGCACCGTGGTAACCAAACACACGCTTGATGTCGTTCATCTTACCGATTACCCATACGTAACCGATGAACAGACCTAAGCGTATGCCGCCTTCGACCAAGTTAGCTACAAAGTCGTTCGCTCCAGCGTTCTCGACTAATCTCGAGACAAACACTGGTATCAGGAAAAATATAACTACTCCAAGCACGAGCGAAACCGTGAGGAGCGTTGCCATCGCTACGGAAGAAAGCTGCTGATCTTCATCAGGGTTTTCATCGGCAGCCGCTTCGTTAGCTGAAATCGTAAGCGACTTCATACCGACGAGGAGGGTTTCGAGCAGCACCAACACACCTCTGAGAAGAGGGACGTTACGGAGTGCGGAGTTTGCCCAATTTTCGAGCGGAATAGATCTACGAACGATTATTCCGTCAGGACGACGTACTGCCAATGCAGCGCGTGTCTGTCCACGAATCATCACACCTTCGATGACCGCTTGGCCACCATATAGAACTGGGCGTTTTGAGGAAGATTGTGATGAGGGCAATGTTAGTTATAAAAAAAGGGGCGCCGGCTGGCGCCCCTTTTTCATTAGCTCTTGTCGCTAGTGTCGAGATTGTATCGGCGCATCATGCGTTCAACACGACCTTCGGTGTCAACGATTCGTTGTTCACCAGTCCAGAATGGGTGGCACTGACTGCAGATTTCAGTCCGCAGACTTTCTTTAGTTGACCCGACTTCCCAAGTATTGCCGCATGCACAGCTAACCGTGGCGGATTTGTTGTAAGTAGGGTGAATATTGGCTTTCATATCTTTTTTCTTACCTAACTAGGAAGCCGAAGGATCGACGTTCACTCGCTTGGTGTCCTTACGAGCGTAGTCGAACCGGACTTGACCCTCGATTAGTGAGTAGATGGTGTGGTCTCGACCAATACCGACATTGTCGCCGGTGTGAAACTTAGTTCCGCGCTGTCGAACGATAATCGCTCCAGCTGAAACTTGTTCACCAGCGAATGCCTTGACGCCCAGGCGTTTGCCTGCGCTATCTCGACCGTTGCGGGAAGTCCCGCCACCTTTTTTATGTGCCATTTAGATGTTCCAGTCTTCTGCAAAGATGCAGGGGTGAACTATTTAGTCGAAATCGACTTGATTTTGACCGATGTAAAGTTCTGTCGGTGACCGCGCTTTACACGCTGACGAGTTTTGTTCTTGTAGCGCAGTGCGATGACCTTGTCACCTTTACCGTGCTCAGAAATCTCGCCTATCACCGTCGCACCATCTACTGATGGAGCGCCGACAGAAAGTTCACCGTCTACTGAAGTCATCAGTACTCGGTCAAATGTGAAGTCGGATCCGACTTCGCCTTCGATGGTTTCAACAGTGACCGTATCGCCTGTGCGAACTCGGTACTGCTTACCGCCTGTATTTATAATTGCGTAATCTGTTGTCATGAGTATCTCATCCGTTCGTTGCCCAACCTAACTATTCTAAGTACGAGATAACCGTAGGGTCAATTTTAATTTCAGTGGATTTACACCCACATTGGCACTGATATAGCCTTCCAGCACATAAACATCGATTTCTAAGAGCGTCCGACAGGAGTCTCGCAATGGCCCAAGATAGTTCAATGCTCGATGGCACAATCGCTAGTATCGACACCGCGGTACGCAGCCTGAAGCTCGAAGATGACATGCGAGCAGTGCTAGTAGAACCGTGGCGTGAAGTTCAAGTCGGTCTACCCATTCGAATGGACGACGGACACATTCAAGTGTTCCGTGGATATCGTTCCCAGCACAACGCTGCTCGCGGCCCCTATAAAGGTGGTATTCGCTATCACCCGAACGCCGACTTGAATCACACTCGCGCTCTTGGAATGTTAATGACCTGGAAGACTGCCCTTGCTGATGTGCCGTTCGGAGGCGCGAAAGGCGGAGTTTCTGTCGACCCTCGCAAGCTTTCGACAAGTGAGTTGAATCGACTCACACGGCGTTACACGATGAGTATGCACCACATTCTCGGAGTCAACCGTGATATTCCAGCTCCAGATCTTGGAACTTCAGCGCAAACGATGGCTTGGATCATGGATGCATACGGGTCTATCCACGGTCATACGCCGGGCATCGTAACCGGAAAGCCCATCGAACTCGGCGGTTCACTTGGAAGAGCGGAGGCACCGGGGAGAGGAGCCGCTATTGTGGGCTGTCGAGCGATAGTCGATGCAGGATCAACTCCCGATCAATCAACTGTGGCGGTGCAAGGCTTTGGGGCCGTTGGCACAGCTGCGGCACACACGATGTTCGACAACGGCGCAAAAGTAATAGCCGTATCTTATCTAATGTGGATGGAGCGATCATCAATACCTCTGGTCTTGATATTCCTGCGCTAGAAAAGATCATCCTCGCTGGCGGCACTGTTTCAGATTATGACGATGCCGATCCACTCGACAATAACGATCTGCTGTCGCTCAATTGCGATGTGTTAATTCCGGCAGCGATCGAAGATGTAATCACTGTCCAGAATGCCTCTGATATCCGGGCGAAAATAATCGTGGAAGGTGCAAATCGTCCGGTCACTTCCGACGCCGATGAAATTCTGGTCGCCGCTGGAAAAACAATTGTTCCCGACATTCTTGCCAATGCCGGCGGCGTGATCGCTTCGTACTTCGAATGGGCGCAAAACGTTCAGGTGTTCAACTGGGAACTCGAACGAGTGAATACTGTACTAGATAAGAAAATGAACACTGCTTACGACGTTACAAAAGCACAGGCAGATCGCAACGGCGGAACGATGCGAGAAGCGGCGTTCGATGTAGCAGTGAGCCGCGTTGCAGAAACGATCAAGATTCGTAGTTACGTGGGATAGCCGATCCGTCAGGCGATTTCGTATTCAGGGATCAGTATTCCTGCTATACGAGCCTGCTTTATCTCGTGATCGAGTGCAGCGGAATTCGAAGATGATTCGACATCAATGAATCCACCACTAGAGCGAAGCGCTCTGACGACGTTCCGGTAAATTCTTCTGCTCGCTCGGTAGTCGTCATAAATCTGATCGCCTTGGATGTCGCACCAAGGCGCAAGCGCCAATCTGCCACCGTCTACAACGGTGATTTGTCGCTCGCCTACCAACGATTCTGACAACAAAGATTCGTATCCTGAGATCATCGATTTCATCGGGTATTTTGCGCGTATTTGCGCACGTCCGGAGGCAATCGCATCGTCTGAACACGTTATCGCTAGATTCACTGAGTGAGCTGTCACTGGTGCCCAGTCGTAGCTTTCTAGGAATATTCCGTCTATACCGTCGAACTCCCTGAGCGCCCCGACCCGAGCACACGCCACTGGAGTGCCATTAGCGACCGATTCGACCGGCACAAGTCCGAATGATTCGACAAAGGAACCGAGACACAGCGTAACGTCACCCGCTGCGTAGTACCCGGGCATCTCCGAAGGGCTGAGCCAGCTGTGAAACTCAACAATGTCGTTCCCGCCCAGACTATCCACTAGCTTGGTCAACTCAGCCATTGAATCGGCAGCATCGTCCAAACTTGAACCCGCGGTATAAACCGGCATGAGCAGTCTTACGTTTCGATTCGGATCGTCCGCTTGCATTTCAACCGCCACTCGAATCGATACATCCAGCCCCTTAGCCGCTTGTGGACGGTGCGGAAACAGCAGTATTAGATCGTTCTCACCGCGGGGTGCGATGCCCTTAGGCAGCACCGGATCTGGGATCGTGTCTGGGACAAGAACACCGTTCGGAACTACAACGACAGGTTCAATAGTTTTTCGACCCGAAATTGCGACCGTCTCCTCAATGCAATTTTTTAAATATTCACTGGGCACTACCGTCGCGGCGGCTGGCAAGTTCAAAGTTGAAATTAAAGCTTCTTCATAGACGTAGTCGTGAATCGATCGAACAATGTCTGCGCCTTCCAAAGCATGCCTTAGATATACGGCATCGGCGTGCAGATATACCCGGTCACCCCAGTCAGCCGCACGTCGAAGTGCGTCGGCAGTTATCGCTAGCTCAATGGGTGACACCTGATGTGTCGCAGGAAATGTACCTCGAAGAGCCAATTGCGGGTGAATAGTCACCCCGTCAATCGTGAAATCGCCTTCATGCACCTTGGTTCCAGTGCACCAGATCTGTACTTCGTGTCCTGAGAGATTGAGTCCGGCAGCAACATCGATGAGAATCTTCTGAGATCCGCCAATAACCAAATCGGGGAACAGCGGTGCGACGGATATAGCGGCAATTCGCAAATTAATTCCTACCTCGATTTACTCTCGCCATCGGTGCTCTGATCGGCAAATCCCCCGAACTGACGCTGGAACCAAACCAGCGGATCGCCTTCGCCAACTTCGATCTGTTCAACTTCACCAATGAACACCGTGTGGTCGCCAGCCTTATAGGCAGCTGACACTTTGCAGTCCATCGCTGCGATGGCGTTTGATATCACTGGAGTGTTCGACAATCGAGTTATATTCGATGAATCAATCTCGCCACGAGATTCAGGTGGAGTTGCGAAGTGCTTCGCAACATCGGTTTGCCCAGCATCGAGGATGCTCATTCCAAACCGGCCAGTCGACTCGATCAACCCGTGTGTCTGCCGTGATTCACCGATTACGACAAGTACCAGCGGTGGGTCCAGCGACACCGATGTAACGCTGCTCGCCGTCATTCCGTGTACTGCCCCGTCAGGTTCGACGGTAGTAATAACGGTTACGCCAGTCGCGAATCTCGACCAAGCGTCCCGATACATCTCGCCTATTGATTCAGCCGTCTGCAAACCGTCAGCCCCTAGTCGTGACTTTTCCGGCGTCACATGACACCGATTGCGAGATTATAGACGGCTCCCCGGTTATCGCTGCATCCACTCAACGGGTTCCGGGTCGACATATCCCGAAAGCTCTACGAAGGCATTGCCAGATATCGGATATCCATTTTGGATTCCGCCTATCAATACCTTTCCTTCCCAGTACGTCGAAGCAGCTGAAAGACCACCTTGAACTTCTTGATCGTTGGCAGCTGGGATCAGTTCCAAATCCAATCCCAAAGAATCGACAATCAAACCCCAACCTGACGGATAAGTAGCTCCGGTCTCAGGACTAGTCCATCTTCCTATCGCTATGAGATCAATACCATCGGCATCCCCGTCCAGATGACTCACCGTGCCGTCTGGCGACATGTACGTGCCATAAGTAGCGGCAATCTCGCCATCGATCCCTCTGGACTCAGTGATCATCAACGAACCACCATCGCTAAGCTGAATGGCGAACCACTGCCACCCGGCCGGTTTGCCAAGTACAAAGAAATCGCCCCACTGGTGATCGAACCACGAAGTGCCAACGACGTTGAGAACTTCGCCATCCAAAACAAGTTGGCCGACGGCTTCTTGCCGAGGCCATGAGTAGTAATAAGTCGCTCCAGCCTCGGTCGGCAGCCAACCGATTTCGTTGTGGAGCATGACTGGCGTTATCGCCTCCATAATAAGTGACAGCCCAGTGTCTCCATCGTTGGCAACAAACGAATGGCTTCCTTCTATTGGCAGCAGTCCATAAACCCAATCGGCGATACCGAGAGTCATCGCTCCGTCACCAACCTGGCGCATACCGGCTTCCGCTCTTGAGAGATCGTAGTGCTCGCCGGTTTCTACGTCGAGAATTCCTAGTTGGGCAACGAAATTCGGTTCTCCGAATCCATCATCCGATTTGAACAATACAAAGTGGAATCCAAACTCTTTGCCTGAGTCGGATACTAGGTGACCCGAGTGATACCACCACTCAAGCCGTGAGTCGTGATCGACTTCGTCTTGAGGAAAGATGATCGGCGCAGGCGTTGCCGTTGCATCCGGTAACGCTCCAGCAGGAATCTCCCGTGGCTCTGACGATTTCACACAGCCAACGATGCTTATCGCCAGAAGCAAGATGATGACAAGCCCGAGTTTTCGACGATTAAGCGTCATGCTTCACCTTAGGGAGAATCCGGTCCAGCCAACCTGGAAGCCACCAGTTCCAAGGCCCTGCTATTCGCATGATTGCCGGAGCGACTAGTGCTCGAACTAATGTCACATCAACGAGTACAGCGATCGCTAAACCAAGCCCAATCGCTTTCACTACGACCACATCGGCAAGAACAAAACTTCCAGCAACGATGATGAGAATCGAAGCAGCACCCGTGATGATTAGTCCACTTCGCTGCAGCCCCTCAGCAACACTCGCCTCATTGTCACCCGTACGCTCGTAAGCCTCTGCGACTCGTGAAAGCAGGAATATTTCGTAGTCCATGCTCAAGCCGAAAATAATCGCGAATAGCAGTATCGGCAGGGTCGCTTCAATGACCCCCATCGCTTCAAAATTGAGTATTTCGCTGAAGTGTCCTTGCTGAAAAACGAACACTAACGCCCCGTAGCTCGCGAGAATCGACAGCACGTTCAGCACCACCGCTTTGAGAGGAAGAATTACCGAGCGGAACAGAACCATCAGCGATAAATACGTCACTCCTAATACGGCAGCGATGATGTACGGGAACTTGCCATAAAGAGCGTTAACGATGTCGGTGATTTCGCTGGCACCACCGTTCACGTGCAGTTCACCTTGAGCAGGAATCAGCGCTCGTATATCGGTTACCAACTGGCGGGTTTCTGGCCAGAACGGATGAAGATCGCTATGAACTAAGAACAGAATCGCGCCGTTGCGAACAGACTCTTCAACAATTCGAGCCGCAGCAACGTCGGTGATCGCTTCTGGATATGTGTACAACAGTTCATATTGATCCGGACCAAACGTCGGATTCAAATTGACGATACTCGTCACCTTAGAAACGCCGGATAGACTCTCCAGTTCACGGCCGATATCAAACGCCCGCTCGAGATTTCCCCTCGAAAACGGATCTGCATTCGAAGAATCGTCACCCGCTTCAGCAAATGTGTACGCCACCGGAATAATCGTTTGCAGTGCAAAGCCAAACTCTTCCCGGAGTATGTCGAATCCCTGTCGTGATTCCAATGAATCAGGAAGGATCGTCGCGTCGACTGTCCCAAGCCTCATTGAAAGTGCTGGGACCGCAAGCAATATCAGCAATGTCGAAGTTGGGATGAGCACTAACCACGGACGCTTCATTACCCAGTGCGAAAGCGGCACCCAGAAGCTGCGTCGCTTGCTCCAATCTGGACCAATCCTAAATCGATTTACCCGTTCTCCGAGGATCGCCAGTATCGCTGGCATAAGCGTGAGCGCCGCCAGCAACGCTGCAAAAATAACTGCTACGGCACCTATACCAACTGAGCGCAGCATCATTACATCGAATGCGATCAAACTCAGCAGTCCGATCAAACTGGTTACTGCCGAGAATAAAATCGCCTTACCGGCATGCACATGAGCGCCAAGAACAGCCTCATCAACCGGTTTACCGTTTCGGAGTTCCTCTTGAAATCTCGACGTGTAAAAAAGTGAATAATCTATCCCGATTCCGATGCCCAACAAGCTGACAATGTTGAGTGCGAACACCGACATATCGATGCCTTGCGAAATAAAGAAAACGAGCGCCACGCCAACGAGCACGCCGCCACCACCTACGGCTGCTGGCAATATCGCAGCTACCAATGTGCCGAACACTAAGAGCAGTGCGAGTGTGGCGATTGGAAACGCTACAGTTTCTCCTCTGCGTAAATCTCGTTCACTCGCAAGCGATATATCTCTATATAAAGCAGGTCCACCGGTGATTATCAGATCCAACGGCCCCGGATCAACTTCACTCTCGACCGTTTCGAGGAATTCAAGAGATTCGTCTAGCTCCATCGCTAGTCCTGCAGAAACATGGGCAGTGTTACTGACAGCAGACGCACGTTTAGGATCGTCAAGATGAGTCACGACGTAGGTGATCTCCTCGTGATCGGTTAGTCCCTCAACGGCACTATCGACAGCATCTGAAAATCGAGGATCAAATGGTGACCACTCAGGATGACTGAATACGAAGTCGACCGTCAGGGTCGTTAGCTCAAGTCGTTCCTGAAGTACCTTCTGAGCTTGCACAGACGGAAACGACTCATTTGAAAATCCGCCAGGCTTAAGGTATTCATCAGCCCGCGGAAAAAACGGTAGCGCTGCGAGGATCACGATGATCCATGTAGCAAGAACTATGTATTTGCGCCTGATAACGAGCGCACCGATTGCCGTGAGCATTTTCTAATTATGTGCTTGTAGGTTTGCGAATATCGTCTTATTCACATTGCATTACGTGAGAAATAAACGAACAGACGTACTTTCAACAATGATCGACCGATGTAATTTGCCGATTAATACAAACTGGGCTGCTCTGAATTTCAGAGCAGCCCAGTTGATTTACTTTTGAAAACCCTAGGGGTTATCCCTCGGTAGTCTCTTCAGTCGTATCGTCGACTACCTCTGAAGTCACTTCCGTAGTGCCTTCGTCTATCTGCGACTCTGAATCTTCGTCGTCGCTATCCTGACCATTTTCGATCGCATTCGGATCGATCTCGGCGCCGGCTTCTCGACGTTCATCGATAACTCGAATCGCAGAGATTTTGTCTCCAGCATCCGGTACTTGAATCTTCACGCCTTGAGCGATTCGACCCGTAGATCGAATTTCAGCTAAGTTGGTTCGAATCACCTGTGCCTGCTCACTGACAAGCACGAGCTTGCCCGTTGAGTCGGTTCTAACGTCTTCGCTCACAACCGCAGAGTCGGCAACCTTGCCGGTCTTTGGCGTCACCTTGAGAGTGATAAGTCCTTTACCACCACGACGCTGCTGCGTGTAGTGACGTAGAAGTGAAAGCTTTCCGTAACCCTTTTGGCTGACGATCAACAAGTAGCCTTCGTCATCGACAACGTTCATCGAAACGATTTCGTCCTTGGCCTGTACAGTCATTCCCTTCATTCCACCTGCGGCACGCTGTCGTGCACGCACTTCGGAAGACTTGAAGCGGATAGACATACCCTCTTTAGAAACGAGGATTACATCTTGAGTGTCATCAGCAAGAACAGCCCCAATTAGACCGTCATCGCCCTTCAAATTGAAGCAACGTAAACCACTTCGATTCATGTTGCGAAGCAACGGCAGGTGCATTCGCTTGACCTGGCCCTGCTTGGTTGCCATCACCAAATAGGTGTCTTCGAGATAGCTAGAAACAGCTACAACTGCCTGAACCTCTTCACGTGGCTCCATGTTGAACCCGAGGTTTTGAACAGGGGTTCCACGAGAGTTTCGTGATTGATCGGCAGGAAGTTCAAATACTCGTGACGCGAATACCCGTCCTCTGTCTGTAAAGAACAGCAAGAAATCGTGAGTATCGGCAATCTGCAAATGCGGCGTAACGTCGTCCTCTTTGGTCATTCTCTGACCACGAACGCCCCTACCGCCACGGTGCTGCTTCTTGTAAGTATCGAGCTTGACCCGTTTCACATAACCGTTTCGGCTAAGAGTAATAACGACATCTTCGTGTGGCTCAGTATCCTCACGACGCCAATCGCCAAGCTCTTCGTTATGAACGATAGTTCGGCGTTCGTCGCCGTACTTGCGCTTGAGTTCGTGAGTTTCAGTACGGACAACTCCGAGAACCTTTGTGCTGTCGCTAAGTAGTTCTTCGAGTTCCGCTACAACTTTAAGTAATTCGTTGTATTCGTTCTCGATCTTTTCTCGTTCAAGAGCAGCCAAACGGCGTAGCTGCATATCGAGAATGGCTTGCGCCTGTATCTCAGAAAGGCTGAACGCCGTCATCAAGCTTGTTCGAGCTTCTTCAACATCGGCAGAAGCCCTGATCAATGCGATGACTTCATCAAGGTTGTCGATTGCAATTCGAAGACCTTCTAGCACGTGTAAACGTGCCTTGGCTTTCTTCAAATCAAACTCTGCACGCCTTCGAACAACTTCAATACGGAAGTCGATGTAATGCCGAAGCGCTTGCTTGAGCGTCAGCATCTTAGGAGTGCCATCAACCAGCGCAATCATGTTCACAGAGAACGAATTTCGGAGGTTCGTGTGCTTGTACAAGTTGTTCAGAACAACCTCTACGTGAGCTCCACGACGAAGTTCAAGAACGACTCGCATTCCCTTACGGTCGGATTCGTCACGAACTTCGCTGATGCCTTCAATCTTTCGAGCCTTGATCAGATCGGCGATCTTCGCAACAAGATTCGCCTTGTTCACCTGGAACGGAATCTCGTTGAACACGAGACGCTTTCGTTCCTGACGATCCATGTCTTCCACAACGTGGTCGGCCTGGACGATCACACGACCACGACCAGTTACATATGCGTTCCGAATACCCTCTTGTCCCCAAATGTGAGCGCCCGTAGGAAAGTCGGGACCAGTAACGAACTGCATGAGATCGTCGACTGAAGCATCGGGATGACCAATGAGGTGAACAATTGCGTTACAAACCTCGGTGGTGTTGTGCGGAGGAATGTTCGTCGCCATACCCACGGCAATTCCTGAAGCACCGTTTACCAATAACGCTGGCAAACGAGCAGGAAGAACGGTCGGCTCTTTCAGCGACTGGTCGAAGTTCTCGCCCCAATCGACCGTGTCACGATCAATATCACCGAGCATCATCTCGGTAATCGATGAAAGTCGACATTCGGTGTATCGCATCGCAGCCGCGGGGTCACCGTCAACGGAACCGTAGTTACCTTGGCCGTCCACCAGCGGGTAGCGAAGCGAGAACGACTGCGCCATTCGCACCTGGGCGTCGTAAACCGATTGGTCACCGTGCGGGTGGTACTTACCAAGCACTTCACCAACAAGACGAGCACTCTTCTTATAAGAAGAGGTAGGTCGCATGCCCTGGTCGTGCATCGCATAAAGAATTCGACGCTGAACGGGCTTGAGACCGTCTCGTACGTCGGGAAGTGCTCTGGACACGATGACACTCATCGCGTAGTCCAGATACGACGCCTTCATTTCATCTTCAATGCCAATTGGCTTGATATTACCGATGTCGCTATTGACCATAAAAATCTCCGGCTAAATTGTTGGTGCCAGCCAAGCGCGCGACAAACGGGCGCGCAATACGAAAGTTAATGACTCAACGTTACGCTTCCCCGGGCGGGCGAACAACGCGTGGGCGTGCGCATACGCGAGGTCTTTACGGGAACGGGTGCTATTGCTCGCTGCGTTCCACAAGGGCGAGCAGCAGGCTATCGAATCCCTTCGGGGTACGTTCATACATATGAGCAGGCCACTGAACGCCGATCAACCATTCACGCCCAGGCTTCTCAATTGCCTCAACTACTTGATCCTCTGCGTACACCGAAGAAAGCAATCCGTCGGCAACCTGAGCAGGTAGTAGACCGTGTGTGTGGGCTGAAGGAATTGTGACCCAGCCCGACCCGGCGATCGTGTATCCAACCTTGCCACCCGGTGCCATGAACGAAGGATGCTTGCCCGGTTCTTCGGCAGGGTCGCCATGACCTTCGACCAGAATAGGAGGATCACCACCCAGTGCGATGTTTAGAGCATGCATGCCCCATCCAATGCCTAAGACAGGTAATCCACCGTCAATGGCCTGAGTAAGAGCCACAGGCAGGGTTTCAGACGCTTCGTAAGCGCCTTCACCAGCGATTAGCAGTCCACCAACGTTTTCAGGAAATTCGGATGCAGTGTCTAATACGACAGCATCTCCTTCGCCATGCTCGATAGCGGCAACAAACGTTTGCGAATCTTCGCCGGGCTTCACAATCAGCGCAACACGCGCGGGGTTACTCATTGGGGGGGAATCACTTAAATGACTGAACGTTCAGGGAACGAAGGTGCTATAGATATTCGGAACTAACGCCTCTAGAACGGTATGCCCCAGAGTCCCATCCATTCGGTGAGAGATTTTTCAATCGTCAAACCGTGTTTGCGTAGATCTTGTCCCAACCGAGCTTCGGTTGGGCGGTCTCGTTCGCCTTCGCTTTCGCCGGTAGGGACGAACGGGTAAAACGCTTTTCGATCGTATCGGTAGATCCAGTAAGTACGCAGACCTGATCGGTACGTGTTGTCTTCTACCGTTCCGGTGAAGTAGAGCTCGAATACAGCAGCAAGAAGATTGTCGACACCATCGTTCATGCCGATAGCGTTTCCTACTGTGTAGACGCTCGATACGAGATCACCAAACTTGCCATCTTCAAGAACAATCCACCGCATTCCGCGATCATCGTCTTCGATCTCGAAGGCAGTTTTCGTAGCTCCATCGCCAACATAAAGAACCGAATTGAGTTCGTTTTTTATGTCACTTTGAAAAGAGTTTTGTTCATCATTTCGGTAGATGACACCGGCACGCCGCGAAGGCGTAATTTC
>Ga0302134_10001112_pt1 | contig 12476 bp, 6 predicted proteins | sample CB9_SCM_MG_FD_203123 | JGI IMG/M metagenome (GOLD analysis project Ga0302134, IMG submission 203123) | Marine microbial communities from Western Arctic Ocean, Canada - CB9_SCM | ecosystem: Environmental > Aquatic > Marine > Oceanic | place: Canada: Western Arctic Ocean | collected 2017-09-19
CACCTCCAAGTCAGACACCTTTCCGCACGAACTTCGTTCAAACAACGCATTTGCCTATGGTCATCACAAATCACTAGCCCGACCGGAGCACAAAAAACACGTCCATCTAGAAGCCGTGGAAACATTGTCGCCGATAGATTTGCGTTCAAGAGGACGTGTGACCCCTGTCAAAGACCAAGGTGATTGCGGAGGATGTTTTGCGTTCGCGTCGGCCACGGTACTCGAATATTGGTCTTCGAAACAACATCCCAAATCGTTGTCACCACAAAACATTATGGATTGTACCTCTGGAACAGGCCGTCCTGACGTAGGATGCGACGGCGGGCTCATGGAATACGTCTTTGAATACGCTAAACATCACCCTATCCCACTCGAAAGTGATTATTATTGGAAAGGCGTCTTAAAACAATGTCCCAATCACCATCTAAGAACAAACGTCGTCGTCAAGGACTTTAGAGTTCTCATGGTAGAAGATAATTCCAAAGCTGAGCAGCAGTTCGAACACATTTTGCATAATTACGGCCCCATATCCGTCGGCATCGACTCCTCGAACATGAATAATTACAGAGGTGGTGTTTTCTCATCCAACATGTGCACCAATGATATCGACCATGCCGTCACCATCGTTGGCTATACTAAGGACGCATGGATTATCAAAAACTCATGGGGGCCAAAATGGGGCATTAACGGTTACCTCTATCTAGAAAGAGGCAAAAATGCATGTGGTGTCGCAGAATATGCTGTCTATGTAAAGGAGGGCGCGCCCTCACATAGAAGATTCTCCACGAATTGGCACATGGACGCTTAGGCCCACATGACCCAGGCCATAAACAGCGTCCATGTCGCGAGGCCCATCGCAAACATCATAAGTTGGCATTTCGTGCTGAAACTACCGCGAATTTGCCGAATAGATTTTTTCAGTTCTGTACGAGTATCGGTCATCTGTTGGCGCATGTCGCGAAAATTGTCGTGATTTTGTGTCATTATTTCAGAATTTTGTGTCATCATTTCAGAGTTCATCTGAATCACGTGGGAAACCTTGTCGTCTAGCGCAGAAACGCGACTATCTAACACAGTCACACCTTGCTCTAAAGAAGCGAGTCTAGAACTGATAAATTTATCTGATTCTACTTGAATCATTATAGTTCAAACAAACGATACCTTTATACTTTATTATTACTTTTTATATTAGCTTTACTTAGGCAACGCGAACGCGTTTGGCATCTCCCTCCTCATCCTCATCACGTGCGCGCTTGTTGTTGACAGGTTCCTCGTCCATGCTGTAAAGAACGGCGTCAACAGAGGCCGAAGACTCCGGATTGGAGTCGACGCGAATACCGTGGCGAAGCGAAATATCAAACTTGATACCAAAGCCACCGTCCGGCATAAAATAAAAGGAAGGCGACACAACGGGCGCAATATTGGCTCCACGGCGAAGCTCCATTGTATCCGTGACGGTAGCGCCATCGGCGTCCTGAAGAGGAATGATGTTGGGCGTCTCCACGTTGTCGTACGGATACTGACGCTGTGTAATCTTGATTTGGCGATAATCATTGTCGTCGCGTTTGACCACAGGGGCGTTGAAAACGTCATCAATCATGGTGCGAAAAGTGCTCTCGTAAGACTCACCAGTTTCTGCGGACATCTCACGGGCATTGTCCTCAATCTCAGCTTTGGCCTTGCTCAAAAGATTGGTATCGTCCAAACAATGTTGAACACCTTCTTTGACAAACTTTTCGGCGTAATCAAAGAAGGCAACAGACTCAGGGTTAGCCGTATCTTCCTTAAGGGTACCCGTAAACTTGGCCGTGGCCGCAGTGACGCCAGAAAACTTGCCCAAAGTGCCAGTCTGGAGGTCATTCCATTCAAGTTCGTGCGAAGGCAGGCGAGTCATAAAACGACGCCCCTCCGTATCCTTAGTGTTGAGATAATACTTGCCGTTTTGCCCTTCGACGGTCTCAAACTTGTAATCGCGCATGGGCGTGTCAATCACGTCCATGGGAATACTGGAACCACCCGGCGTACCCGTAGAATACACAATAATGTCCGGTGTCAACGTGTACGTAATACCATACTTATCCTTAGACATGCAATACGGACGCATAGTAAAGACCATGCCGAGGCAGGCACCAGAATACACTTCAGGAACCTCCTCCATCTCGTTGTACTTGCCTCCAGTGGGCTGAACATATCGAATACTGCGCGGATTACCATCGCGGTTGTAAGCGCGGCACTTAATCGTGACCTGGGTCTCACCATCACGTTCCTTCAACGGAATCGTAGCAGACTTGTGGAAATTTTCACGGGCCTTAGCCTCCTGTTCCTCCGGCGTCTTCGATTTGTAGTAGCGCGAAGCTTTACTGCGCGCCGCTGTAGCAGCACCACCAATGTCAGCGTCGTACATCTGGTCGAGACCAGACTTGTTCAACTCAGCAAGACGGGCGAAAAAGTCGTCACGCTCAGACTGAAAACGGTCAGAACCGCCATCCTTTAGCAACGTGGCCAAAATGTTGGACGTCGCCGGCGTCTTGGCAAACTTAGAACGATTGTAGTTGCCACCCTCAGCAATGTGAGGGTAGCGAGACTCGCACGGCGGAGTCATGAGCTTGTAGCCGTAACCGGCTTCATTCTGGAAGTCCAAGAAAGTATCTTGCTTGCCAGTTGCCTTGTTCAGCCGTTGTGTCTCAGTGAATTTCATATCACCTTGAGTGCGAAAGTTGAGCATCGAAAATTTTGGAAGTGGGTAGTTGGTCATAGAACTGGACATTTTTTTTTCTTACTCTAATATCCCTCAAGTAAATAAAAATACAATTATTCTCTACTTTTTTGTATTTTTTAAATTAATTCATCAAAGTGTTTTAGTTATGGCCTTGTAGACTCGTTTTGCTTCTGTTCTCTCACTCTTGACCGTTAGTTTAATGACTTTTTTAAACAATGTATTTTTCGAAACGCCCGCGTCTACGGCGGCCTTTACCGCCTCGTCAATCACGTCGTCGGACGTATGAAGCTTTTGAGCAATAATTTTCGCGTACTTATTGAGCGAGTCCTTTACAGCGCTTTTTTTCGCTTTATGCTTCGCAAGTTTCCTACTGATAAAGCCTGCTTCCGAGGCTTCAAACGGGGTTCCTTCAGTATGCTCGTCAAGATGGTCGGGCTCGACAGTGGCAGCCGGACGCCAGTCATGCATAGGATGTTGAGGTTTGTAATCGTCAGGAGCAGGTGTCGCAACAATAGCTGACCGCTTCGCTGCTTGCTTTCTCAGGTAAGACATAATGCTTACAACAATTCATATTATATACCGTCAAAATTTTGATTGTCGCACGGGATGGTCGGCCAAACTCAGACCACAGAGACAAAAAAATATTTGACCAGCTAGCGAAAAAAAAATATTCGCTGCAAATTTGATTTGATGTCGCGAAGCGCCAAATTTGAAAAAATGTTGACCAGCGTGAGTTTGATTTGATTCAAATCAAATTTGATTGCAATCAAATTTTTATGCTGAAGATAGTTTGATTTGATTCAAATCAAATTTGATTGCAATCAAATTTTTATGCTGAAGATGGTTTGAGTTTGATTTGATTCAAATCAAATTTGATTGCAATCAAAATTCTGCAAAATTTAAAAAAAATGTTGACCAGCTTGACTTTGATTTGAATCAAATCAAAATTGTCTTGATATAATCCTGTGATCGCCACTTGCGAATGTCGCCTATGCTATTACCGACATCCAAATAACCATAATATAGTCGGAAACCTTTGACACTATGTCCCATCAAATCGGCCGTAATGTGTGCCGCCGGCGCCGCACGTTTGGTCTCTAGGATGAACAGACTCATATCTTTACGATAGACCAAATCCGTTGACCACCGAGTATGAATCGGAAAGCGACGCGAACACAAATGCCAACCTAAATTGTTTAGAACATCCATTTGATAAAATATGTAATTTATATTAATACCTCCCCGCGTTAACCCTAAATTGGATCACCGCCAAACTGGCCGAACCCCCAATTTCCCGCGGCATACCATGCTTTTTTAAATGCTGGTTCAGAGTTTAATCTCTCCTGTATGTCGTTCACATTCTCTTCCGCTTTCCAGTTATCCACCCGGCGTTGAAAGGGCAATCCAGACATAGGTTCAGGTTGATTGTTCCACATTTTGTTTGCTAACCCCGATTCTGCATGTGCGACATCGTGCGCAGAGAACAAGAACAGATTGCACTACTGATGGATCAAAAAGCGGCGGCTGAAGCGAGAGTAAGGGAATTAGAGAAAGAGAACGAATTTCTACGAAACCGTATCAAAACATTCACTTGATTTTTAAAAAACAAGCCTAACGATTGTAATTAAATAGAAATAATATTAAAACATACTATATATTGGACACAACTAATTTCAAATGAGTAAACCTTGTGAACCAACAATTACATCCTACACCAGATTCAAATCTCATTCGACACTGGATATTTACAATGCCTTGTTGAACGACATTATAACCGAAAGAACGAAGTATCGAACTAGTGGAGAACGGGAAATTATTACTACTTACGATGCTGAAATTGTTGCTATCAATGAAAAAAACGAAGAAAATCAAACACGCTGTAATAATCTCACAGAAAGAATATCGCATCAAGATAAGTTAAAAAAAGCACAGATGTACTATCTATTGGCAACCGCCGAGAACGGCATTAGTTACCCCCCAAAGGAGTTGGTTACCGACAAGGACTTGGAGTTTTTACGACTGGATGAGTTTTGGAATGACAGAACACAGTCAGGAACTGGAACTGGATATGGATTCACTCAATTAGGTCATGTCACCAAGGGACACAATAAACTTACTGAAGATGACATAGAAGATAATGTCGAAAAACTCAATAAGCTTATCGAAGAAAACAACGACCTGATTAAAAAAAACTCCCACTTGGTAAATGTTATGTTGAAAAAAGAAAAAAATGTCTTAACAGCCGAACTAGCATATGGTTATAGTCTTTTGGGATTTCACAAAGATGCAATCGAAAAACTTGATACTTGTACATTGAGAACAAGAACCTGGTTTCGTGCGTATGCACATGCTTGTCGGGATAATATTTTCAAGTCGACGGCTTATGAAAATGTATTTTTGTTACTCGGAGGCAATCCTACAGTCCCATTGGATTACAAAAAAAAAACAACAACCTACAGCCCCGAACAAATTGAATGGATAGAGTTATACAAACAAAGACCCATAAAACAATTGCCCACACCAGTGTGTTTTGAAGAAAAGTTTATTAAGTTGTATAAAGAACATCCCATTGAGAAAACCCTTGTCAAAAAGACAGCTGATAGTGCAAAGAAGGCGCTAAGTGAATTATTAAACAAGGCAACCGGTCTGAAAGTTGGTGATAAGCCTACTACAGCGTTTCAAAGGCGCGTGCTAAGACGCATGGAGTTTCACGAATTCGCCGAGCCGGTTCGCACCGACCATGCTCGAGCCCGTATGGCACTGAACACATTTATATTTGACTACGTGGGTCTGCGACAAATTAAAAGGCATTTACTTGAACTCTATAAATCCGTACTGGCAAACGACAATGAATCAATCCCGGCCCAGATTAAATTGGTGTTAAATTTTCAATTTCTCGGGAATGCAGGAACCGGTAAAACGTCCATCGTTGAATTTTTGAGTAATTTCTTGTTTTTCACTGGTTTAAGACCAATGCCGATTGATTTTTCGGCCATTATACCGTCAAAAAATGAAGAAAGCGAACTGTCAAATGATTTGGGTGCCGATACGTCCATATTTAAAGAATGTTTACAAAAATTGGACAAACAATATGCCATTCGTTATGGATTGCCCACCGTCAATATTTTGAAAACTTCGTCCTCAAAACTGATTGCGGAAACGTTAGACAAAACAACGTATTTTGAACACCTAATCCAGTCATTTGTGAAAAGAGGAGGCGGCATTATATTTATTGACGAGGCGTACGATTTAAAACCACTGACAAACAACAATGGTCTGGTTGTCTATGGGACATTAATGACAGCGGCCGAGGACTACCGTGAACACATCACATTTATTATAGCTGGGTATCAAAAAAGAATAGAACAAGAACTTATTGTCGCAAACACTGGATTTCCAAGTCGGTTTCCAAATATTTTCTACTTTGAAGATTTTACAAATGAAGAACTAACTACATTGTGGAATTTATGGTTAAAAAATTCGCAAAAATGCAAGACAGCATCCGAATACATAGGCTGGAAAATGGCAGACGAAAAAACTATATCCGTCGTCATAAATAGAGTTATCCGACGCCGAGGGATGCAGGGTTACGCTAACGCGCGGTCACTCCGCGAAATGTACCAAAAAGTGTTGTTGGAAGCAGAACAACGCCTGAAAATCTATCAAAAAAACCCACCTTCTGTGGTCACGAATAGTGTTTGGCCAGGGAAAGAGGAGATTGAAAAAGACATAACACAACATTCAGAGAGATGGTGTGTTGTTGCCAGACTATTTGGGAAACCTTTAACCGGTGCAACAATTAAAGAATGGTCCAAAAGCGACATTACTTTTCAGGAGTGTCGGTATAACCGTACTCCCTCAGAGGACCCTCAGGACCCTCAGGACCTCGACATAGACATAGTGGAAGTCGGGTTTGTAAAAGATACACCAAATCAGACAGATATTTTTATCAAGAAAATCAATGGAAACACCGACATATACACGTTTAAGAGACCAAACGGTACGTCCAGATGGTCTTATAGTGAGGGAGAGGATGGACATTGTGACATTTGCGTGCGCGAGTGTTCACAATGTACATTCTCTGGTTCACAATGTACATTCTCTGGTTTTTATAGCTTTGATAATGAGCCCACAAAAGAAGTATTATTGTCCAAGATTTCTGTTCCAACAACATTCGAGAAGTGGGGCGCTGCGTATAATGACGCAGCGGCTAATATTTATAAGCTTTATAGCATGTCGGATTTTAAGATGTGCGCGGACTGTATTATTAATTTTCAAATGTGTACTAAGATATCGACGTGTCCTAGTGCAGAAGAGAGTGATGGCCCCTGGTTTCAGAAAATACTGCCAGGAACACTCAACGAGATATTTAGCAACTGGCAACACACCAACGAATTGGAACTCGGAGAGATACCACCGGAAATATTCGCGGCACGCATAGGCATATTTGAACCCAGTCAAGAGGAAGAAGATATTGTCAACCAGATTACAAGGAATTTTGAAGATAGAATTAGAATGTCTCTCACAGTTTGGTCTGGAGTTTCGAAAATATTAGAAATTGATATCGTAGATGTTATTGGCAAAGAACCTGATCAAACGATAGAGTCTGTGTTAAAGTACCAGTGGGACAAATTAATGGAGTTGCAAGGGTTAAAAAAAGTGAAAAAATCTATGCTTGAACTATTGGCGGCCGCGAAATATAATTGGAGATGTGAAAACAATTCCAAATTTCCAACACCGATTACGTTAAACAAACTGTTTGTAGGCAAGCCTGGTACTGGTAAAACAACAGTGGCAACCATATACGGCAACATATTGAAAGAATTGCGTCTCTTGACAAACGGACGTGTCCTGGAACGCGCGTCTTCGTCATTCATTGGTGGTTACGTTGGTCAGAGTCAAGTCAAAACAAGAGCGTTGATTTCGGCTGCTGATGGGAAGGTACTTTTGATTGACGAAGCTTACGTACTTGCTGAGAGCGAATATGGTCAGCGCGCATTAGATACTATCGTTGAGATGGTTCCCAATAAACCAGGGGCAGATATAGCAGTGGTTATGATAGGTTACAAGGACGAAATGCTGACAATGTGCAACGAAGTAAACCCAGGCTTAGCCAGACGCTTTGACATTGACAATATTGTAGAATTTGAAGATTTTACGGACGAAGAATTGGTATGGATTCTGAAATTTCATTGTAAGAAAAATAGAGTTGAATGTCCAATGGATGTTGCCGAGGCAGCCGTTGCTGAAATTGTCAAAAGTCGTCCCCAGCGTACATTTGGCAATGCCGGTACAGTTGTGAATGCCTTGTCAGACGCGATCAAAAAAAGTATGCTAAGGACTAGTAGCACTAGCACTAGTCTAATGTTGACAAAGGAGGACTTTGGTATTGTTAAACGTGATGACTGGAGAACAGCATTGGGTACATTGGGAGGAGCAGGCATCAAAGAAATAATAACAAAATTTGATCGTCTTGAAAAGTCAGTCGAGGTGGCAAAGAAACTAGGCCTTGGTGACAAAGACCAACCACAATTGAGTAATTACGTTTTCGTCGGCAATTCTGGAACGGGTAAAACAACTGTTGCCCGTGTATTGGCAGGAATATTATATAACATCGGTCTATTGCCTAGCAACAAACTAATCGAGACAAATGCAGATACTCTCGGAGGTAAGTTTGTGGGTGAAGCGCAAGAATTAGTCGAAAAAATAATGGAAAAGGCATTGGGTGGTGTTTTGTTGATTGACGAAGCTTATGGCTTTAAAAATTCACAATATGGTACACAGGCACAAACAAAACTCATTGCAATGCTCGAACAAACAAAATACAAGAGCAATATTGTTGTCATTTTGGCGGGATACGAAGATGATATTAATGAAATGATGGATGAAAACCAAGGCATGCGTTCGCGTTTTTCAAATCGATTTAGTTTTCCAGATATGGAAGTGGCCACATGTTCTACAGTCATCAAAAACAAACTCAATGACTTTAAATGTCAATTTCCTGATGAACTTGATCATAGTTTGACCATGTGTATAAATAAATTGAAGAAGGCAGCACGCTTTGCTAATTTTCGCGATTGTCTGAATGTCGCTAATAAAATACGAATGTACGCATATGCAGATAGCAAAGATGGCTTGATCCCCATCGCAGTCACTGATAAACATATTAAAAATGCTGTTTTTGACATTTGGACGACTCGTGCTGCAAACGCTGGCGCCCGTAGCAGAGAAAATTGGTGGGAGGACAATGAAGAAGCTCGTGCTACCGAAGAAGCTCGTGCTATCGAAGAAGCTCGTGCTACCGAAGAAGCTCGTGCTACCGAAGAAGCTAACTTGGTGACGTTGCGTCACCAAGTCGAGAGAATCAAACTCGAAGGAATAATACGTCGGAATGAACAATATAAAAGTCAACCAACTTACTTGAACTAATAGAGGCGCTTCGCGACGGAACGACAGTATATATGTTCACTTAATTCTATAAATGTATAATCAACATGTCGTCTCAGACATTATTTTTTTTCAAAATGACCCACTAAAACAATTTGACGCGGCGGAGCCTTCGTACTGGGATAAGTTTCACATTCCAGTCGTGTATACTCGATACAAAACCCTGGTTAAGAAAGGTCAACGCGTCATAATAACGGTTGACATGAACGAGAAAAACAGGGATATGCACCCGTTTCCGTCAGACTGTAGCAATCCTACAGACTGTGAGAATGACGATTATGATCCATTGGATAGTGACACGAGTTACTTTCTTCGACCACAGGTCGGAAAAAAAGTGTACGATTCACAAAACAACAGGTATACAATTGTAAATTATGTACATATTACCGAAGGTGTGCGTATCACTGATAGATGGGATTCAACCAGCGCAAAGGGCGTCGGTGAACAGATACAGGACCATTCCCTGTTGAACGCAGTCGTTGTACTCGCAGAAGACGGTGAAATAAGAACATTTTATATTACAGAATTATTCTGGGACTATTGGTATATTAATTGTGGTTCTGGCCCAGGTCTCACACATTATTGGAACCAGCTATTGGTCTCTGACACAGAATCTTATCGTGCGTCGTTCGAATTAAGTATGATTTTGGGTCGACCAACCAAGATGTACGCGAAAACGTTGAAAGAAATGAAAACATGGATAGAAAGCGACCGTACATATTTCTGGAACGACAATATATACATGGATAATTGTTATCCAATTGTTGTGGAAAAATTGTTAATATGGTTACAGTCACCGCTTATGCATTACTATAACACGTCCCAAGTGGGTGTAAACGAGGAGGAACACATTCTCAGTTGGTACAAAGTGGAAAAATGGCTGGTGCAGAATGGTGCGACTATTAAACAAGCGGCCTTCGAAGCTCGCATGGTGGAACAAAAGCAAATCTTCAAAGACATGAATCATTTAATATCGATGTTTAGTTTTCAACATTTGAAAAATATTTTTATAGCTGAAAATAAACAGAGTCAATATTCCGAACTTGGCAGTAAGTTAAAATTGACCGACCAAGATATTCAAGACCTACGAGATGGTGAATCTATTGATAATATATTAAACGATAAAATTGCAAAACTATCATCGTCGATACCTCTAAATGATATACCGTGGACAAAACTCCCATGTTCCGATTGTCCTAGTCAATTTGAATATGTAAACAGAAAAACAAACAATCGTGTAGATTTACCGGTTATGGCATATACTGACAGTAATACCGATATACGAGGCGCAATGGGCGCTTTTGAAGAAAACATGTCCATGAAAAACGTCGTCACGCGCTCGGGGTGGAAACAAACAGGTGGGTCAGGTGAAATAGTGTGGAATTATTTACGCACTGCAGACGACACAACAGCCCCTGAAACTACACAGTATAGATTCAGAAACATAGACGCCATGAAATTACAACTTCATGTCGTTAACGAAAAGGGTGTTGATAAGATGAAAAAATTAGGGTTTATGTTGGCTTGGGAAGAAAATTCAATCTATATAAGTGAAAAGTCAGTCCAAAATTTGAAAATTATTGCCACATCTATTGTTGCTGCTGGAATTGCTGCAGCTGGATTAGCTGCAGCATATGGGGCGGGCGTCGTAGCGCCAAAAGTTGTCGTGACCGCCCTAACTAATGGTGATAAATGGGCTCGGACATCCCAAATTTTTATAACCGAAGCCAGTCTTGTATTTCTTGGTTCTGACAGTGCGTTTGAAGACGTGCCAGCTTATAACACTGAACAAATTGTCAAGAAAATACAGCAATGCATTCAAGATGGAAAAACCCCAACAGAAATACATAAAATAGTGATAGAGATAGCAAAAAGAAACAAGTGTACAGACGAACAAGCAACCTCAATTGGAGCTAAGGCGATTGTCCTGGCCATGAGCAATATAGCACTGGCGTGGTATCACACTACATACATAGTTAAGAGTCTGAAAAGTCGAAAGGTGACGTTCAATACAAAGGTCAAACTTCGAGAATTTTCAACAGGTGGAACAAATTACGACAAGTCCGAAAAAGACATCAAACAACCGTTTCTTGGTAGGTCCCCCACTGGGTCCCCCACCGGGTCCGTAAGAACACTATTTGCTGACATGTGTGGAATGCGCGTAACAATCAGAAACCAGAAAGAACATTATCGCAATTCTTGTTATGGCACTGTCGTTGAAATAAAACCTCCTGAATCATTAAATATGCAAGATTCCCAAGAACAAGGACCGAACAACGAACTTAAGATTCAATTCAATACAATACGCAAATGGTGGGAACAAGAAAAAGAAATAGAATTAGGAGAAGAAAAAGAAATAGAATCAGGAGAAGGAGAAGGAGAAGAATGGTTTTCACAATCAGATGTACTCTTCGTAGAAGAAATATATGACAACTTTGAAAAGAGTGATGTTTATTACGAGTTAAAAGAAATTCAACAACGTTCGAAACAATCCAACTATGTGGACAGCATATTGGACAGGTTTAAGGAACAAGAAAAATACGAAAAAGAATCTAGAGCGAAAGACCCTGCCGACTTAAATTTGAACGAATTTTACACCGTGAAACTGGGCGCCACATACAGACTACCAGATGGAAAAGCATTGGAAAGAGAAAGCAGTAGCGGACAACATACTGTGAAAGAATATAAAAAAACAATCGGGAAGGAACATCTCTATGAATTTTTATCCGACAAAAACAGCAGTATTTTTTTATATGCTTCAGACGTTGATGTCGCCGCCAAACCATCAAACAAACCATCAAGGGAGATGGGTCTTGTTGATGTATTGAAAAAATATAACGTAACACTTGCCAACAAATTAGACCCATCGGTGGACAATGTTCCCATCGGAGACCTTGCCCAATTGCCCGACGACGACCTTAATACATACTTACAAATTCTTGACATAGATGACAATGACATACATGTAATAAGAGAATTAATTAATCTCGTCAAAAAAAAGAAGCGTCAAACGCAATAAGAACACACTATAAGTTAACTAGTTTTTTATTTAAAAAATGCAGAAACAGACACGTCCAAAAATGCAGAAACAACGTTTACGAGTAGATAATTCATCTAATATCAGACACCAACGTAGTAAACATACAGGAGAGTCAAAAAAAAAGAATGACGAAGACGAGGAACCAGAAAAAAGAAAAAAGATGTATTTTTCTATGCTCCTGCAGCAAGTACAATCCAGCATTCCGAAATTAAACGGGATTAAAGACATGCTCGAAAAACAAAAAATACCCATCGAAAAAAAGGAAAAAGA
>Ga0302134_10001119_pt1 | contig 12432 bp, 4 predicted proteins | sample CB9_SCM_MG_FD_203123 | JGI IMG/M metagenome (GOLD analysis project Ga0302134, IMG submission 203123) | Marine microbial communities from Western Arctic Ocean, Canada - CB9_SCM | ecosystem: Environmental > Aquatic > Marine > Oceanic | place: Canada: Western Arctic Ocean | collected 2017-09-19
TGCCGCCGATCCGGAACATTTCGCCCATTATCGTGGTTTACAGTTCAATGAAACTACGATTGCTGAATACTTTAAGCGACAAAGATATGCGTCCGCGATTTTCGGTAAATGGCACTTGGGATATTTCCGAAAATACAATCCGACGCATCATGGCTTCGATAAGTTTGTTGGTTATGTTAGCGGCAATATTGATTTCCGATCTCACGTAGATCAAGCGGGTGTCTTTGATTGGTGGCACGATTTACAACTGTCTGAGGAAGAGGGTTATTCAACTCACTTAATAACTTCTCACGCCGTGGATTTTATCCATGCCAATAAACGTCGCGCCTTCTTTTTATATATTCCCCACGAGGCTCCACATTACCCCTATCAAGGACCCTCGGATCCGGCTCATCGAATCGTGGGTGGGGAATTCAACAACAGAGGAACCCGCCCAGATCAAAAAGAAGCCTATCGCGAAATGGTCGAGGAAATGGACAAAGGAGTCGGCGAAATTATGTCGGCCCTTACTGAAACGTCTATTATTGATAACACGATCGTGATCTTCTGTTCGGATAATGGGGCGACCGCACTAGGTAGCAACGGGACGTTGCGAGGACACAAGGGAACAAATTTTGAAGGAGGACACCGCGTGCCGTGTGTGGTTCAGTGGAGTGGTCAGATTGAAGCGGGGAAGCAATCAACGCAACTTATTGCATCGATGGATCTTTTGCCCTCGCTTTTTGGTTTGGCGAGTTTGGAATTACCCAAGGACGCCAGATTGGATGGAATTGATCTATCTAAACAAATCAAAAAGTCAGAGGAACCAGTTGAGCGGACCCTAGTCTGGAATGGAGTGGCGATTCGGCGGGGTCGTTGGAAATACATGGCGCCTCAAAAGGGATTTCGAGATGAGTCGCTGTACGATCTAAATGTAGACTCCGCGGAATCCAAAAACTTGATTGAACAATACCTAAGCATTGCAGAGGTATTTCGTAATGATCTCGCGTTGTGGAAAAACGATATGAAAGAGACAGAAAGTCCGCAACCAGTAGGTCCAAAGTAGAATGCCTGTAACGACGCTGCTTGGCTAATTTTGTAATTGGCGTTATCCTACAATAAAACTGTAAGCAACTATTCATGAGTTAGGTGATATAGCATTATGAATATAGCACTTTTTGTGCCATGCTATATTGATCAATTCTATCCGGACGTCGCTATCGCGACCCTTGAGGTACTTTAGATATTATTATCATCCACAAAAAATTGAAAGTGAAATAAGTTAGTTATGATAAAAGTTATATTCAATCGGTCCACCAAACAACTTTTCGCCAGCACAATAGGTATCTTTGTAGTCATGGGCACATTCGCTGTTTTCTCGACACAGGCGGGTGCTCAGGAGTTTCGAAGTATCTTTAACGGCAAGGACCTATCTGGATGGAAAGGTGACATGACGCGTTGGTCGGTGAAAGATGGCGCTATTACTGGTACCACCACCAAGGAACGGTCGTTGCCTCACAACCAGTTTCTTATATGGGAAGGAATTGTCGCGGATTTTGAATTCAAGGCTGAATTTCGATTAGTGGGTGCAAACAACTCGGGTGTTCAATATCGTAGCCAGCCAATTGAAGGTGCTGGCGATTTCCGGATAAAGGGATACCAGGCTGACATTCATGTAAATCTACAGTATACGGGTATGTTGTATGATGAAGGTGGTCGTGGCATCGTCGCACAACGTGGACAGCGCGTGGTTGTTAACGACAAGGGTGAAAAGAACGTCGTTGGTAAGACCGACACAGTGGTTCAAGAAGATCTTACAAAATGGAACACGATAGAAATTCGAGCTGTCGGTAACCACCTCGTTCACAGGATTAATGGAAAGGTGACCGTAGATATTACAGATAACGATACTAAAAACCAAGAATTCAAAGGGCTATTGGCATTGCAGATACACGCGGGCAAGCCGATGGTGATCCAATTTCGAAATTTGAAGATTCGCGACGTCGCGGCGTCCAAATAACCGACCGGTTAGCGTTTCCATCGCCGCACATTGATTTTGGCGGTCCCACGTTCAAGGTAAGTTTCGAGATGAAATTACTTGCTGTCTTTGGGACGGTCGGCTAGGTATTGCAACGCCTGGGCCGCGGTTATTCCCAAATCACTTTCGCTAGGACGTACGGTTAACATGAGTTGGAATCGCGCGAGGGTGGACTTGGCGGTTGGTTCGTGGGAATGGTCGCTGTTGGCGGTAGCTATCGCGTTCTGGGGCGGCAATTTCCAGGTTCGAAGGGATGTGTCTGAGTGAAGTGTGTATAGAAATTCGTTAGGCATGTTCAATTCCATGGCGATGACGAGATGATCAGATAGCATTGGTATGTTTCTAGGTTTCATGGATGAGCAATCCCAAATGGTCGTGATGCGACGATCTGTTGTGGTCAGGACAAACTGACCGTCAGCGGAAAACTGCATTGACCGTACGGATATAGTAAGTGGGGACTGCACGGTCGTTTCAGCTAGTTTATTGCTCAGCAGCGTTAGATGGTTGCTTGAGTGGTCTAAGAGGATTGCACCATTAGGATGTACGCTGAGATTGCGTAATTCACTCCCGTTCACTGGCGGCCGGAAACGAATTCGCCTAACCGCATTTGGTAACGGCGAATATTCATTAACGTATCCACGTGACGTTACGACTACTAAAGATTTGGCTGAGTTGAAATGCAGTCCCGCGGCCGTACTCGAGAGTTGTAATGATTGGATAGTGCGCGAATTTCCTAGCGGATCGCGGACTATGTGTACCCGCAATGCAGTCGCAAATGCAGCTATGGAGGAGTTTCCATGCATGGCTAATGTTGTGATAGGCGCGCCGACGTCAGATAAAATAGTTCTTAATGATCCGTCGTCCAAATCGAATGCATGACCCCCGCCCGTATGGGTACCTACGATAATTAGGTGACGCGAGGGAGATAAAATTGCTGAGGTTACCCTAACTCCGATCGTGAACGAGATTGGTGGTTTGGAGGTATCCGCCGAGTACACTGAAATAGATGTCGCGTTGGTGTTAGGAATAACGACGACAAGACTCTCATTTTGATGATTATGAAGGACTACGGTAGGAAGCTCGGCAATCTCATGTGTTACCGGTTTGAAATCTTGACGGTGCGTATTTGATGGCAGACACAGGAGTTGGTAAGTTGCTTTCGCGGGATTAAAACTGAGGCATGCCAACGAGGTGGAGATGTTCAATTGCGCGGGTTTGAGGAAATTGGTGGAAAAAAGTTGTGTCAGTTCAATGTGTCCCAACGAGGGACTCTGGTCCATAAGTGAGTTAGCCAAGCTTAGCCCCGCCGTACGTGAGTTACCACCATTGTCGGATATGGTGAGCGCTGTTACTAGCGGAAGTATTGCCTCTCCAGGTCGTGCTAGATCAATAAGGTGGTTGGCCTGCGTTGTTAGTTGGCGTACTCGTTCATTGCGAATTACTGTTGCTAATTGAAGGACTTTGGCCTCTCCAATTTCAGTTGCTTTAAGCGCTTCGTATGCATCGGCTTTGGCCTCCGCCGCTCGATTGGCTGATTGTTGAGCGTCCATCACCAACTTTATGGACAATTCCAATTGATGCGAGGCGTCGGTCCTAGCCGAGTCAGCGAGGTCCGCTTGCTCTGCCGTAATACGTTCTTGTCTGAGCGCGATTTGCTGACTGTGTAGAGCCGATTCTTTCGCCAGAGCTTCTTCGCTGTGCTTCGCTGTAAGTTCGTCGCGTAAAAGGACTGCCTCACGCATTAAGATTCGCGAATTCGTTAGCCGCACACGAACTTGCTCATTAGACTTGTCGACGATAAATGTTGAAATACTCAATGAGATCAAACCTAGTGTCAAAATAGTACCGGCGATTGACGCCAAAAATGGGCGTTTCCTGATCAATCGAGCGGAAGCCGCTAGGATCGTATCGGGGCACACGGCAATCGATTCGTCGACCATCACTGCCTGGAGGTCCGAAAGTAATGATACGACATCACTGTATCGCTGTTTCGGCGCACACTGCGTTGCTTTATTGACTATTGCAACGAGTTGGATTGGCCCAGATGGGGTAATTGTTTCCAGAGGCGGAAACTCTTCAGCATCGTCTGTTCCAATCAATTCGGATAAGGGCGTCCCCGTCAGGGGAGGCCGTCCGGTTAGTAATGTGAATAATACCCCACCTAGCGAATAGACATCGGCGAGTCGGGTAACGGTATCATTTGCTAGTTGCTCGGGAGCCCTGTAGTGGGGGGCGGCTGGATAATCTTCAGTCAGTGTTTGACAGTCTTCCCGCAACTCGGCCGGAACAGCGTTCGGTGTTGTGGGCAGGGACTCTGGAAAAGTCGCAGGGATTGATCCACGCCCCCAGTCGATGACCATCACTTCGCCGTAACTTCCGATGACAATATTAGATGGCTTGATGTCCCGATGGATTACCCCTCGACTGTGGGCGTATGAGATCGCTCGACAGACATTTACGAAAATGTCGAGGAGTGGACGTAAGGATTGTATAGTGTGTTTGGTGTTATCTCGATGGTATGACTCGATGCATTCGGATAGGGTATCCCCGTGGACGTGTTTCATCGTGTAATAGGGAATGCCATGCTTGTTCCAAGATACCGCGTAGACTGGAATAATATTGGGGTGCTCGAGTTGTCCAGTTATTTGAGCCTCCCGCAGGAAGTGGGTTTCGTGGTTATTTTTGGAGTCGGGGTCAATGCTGGCATCGTCATATTCTTTGAGTACTATTTGACGATCGAATATGGGGTCGGTGGCGGACCATATGCTTGCGTTGGGAGTATTGTCGATAATTTGGGTGAGACTCGGAGTGCTTGAGGTCCATCGCTTATGCATTGCTGGTTTCGGTGCGTGTGATTCACCTGATCGAGCAATTGTGGAATCATTGTCGGACTGCTGTTGACAGGTGCTCGTAGCGGATGGATCCAATTGAGAAAGAAAACCATAATGTTCTAATAGGTTATTCGTTATCTGTTTGTCGACATCCGGGTCATGCGCTGCGAGGTTTAGCAATTCCTGAAGCGTCTCGTCCACATCAATAGTCGCCTTCATATCCACGTTGTGGTTGGGGAGTAGCGATAGGAGTGATCGCAGTAAAGAGGATTTACTAGGATGACTATTATATGAGTGCTGCAAAGCACGCATTATCGGGGAGTTAGAGTTATTCAATAGTGGCTCCCGCAGAGTTAGATATTTGGAGACGGCGCCACAATATATCAAGCAGGCAACGTTCATCCCAACTTTTACCCGGGTTTCCGGACTCTAACGACGGCAAAACGTCGAGTTGGTGGCGGAACTGGCGCAAATCGTCCGCGGTGATTGTTTCTGAGTTAGCCCATGCCAACGCCATTCTCGAGTATATTCGTATTGGTAGAGGAACACCTGATGCAGGCATCCTTGCGAGAACGTCTGTTACCTGTAGCCTGTCGCCGCGAAAAATGGCGAATGCGAGTTGTCCTCGTTGAACCAATGAATTGCTTGCCAGTCTTGCGGGTAAACGGTCCATGAGTTTGATCAGTGAATCAGTTGGGATATCGTGCGGTGCTAACGACAACCCGTTGAGTAAATAAACAAGATGTTGGGCGACGCGGGGATCTGTTTTTGTATACAGTTTCCGCAACGCTTGATTGTAAAGTGGTGAGTCGTCAATCCACGCGGCTAGTACAACCGCTTGATAAGCGGATTTTACGTTGCCGTCAGCGAGTAAAAGTAACTGGTTGATCGCTTCAACGTAGTTCCCCGTCGAAAGCAGAGCGTAATTCAACTCGGTAACTATCGCTCTGCGAACTGAAGTGTTCGTAGCGGGAGGTAGTTTAGAAAGCTCAATGCGGAGATGGTCAATGAGGGGAGTCCACTGACGGGCTGATATTGTGGTGGAATACCGACGCAGCCACCTTAATGTTTGTGTCGATTCGTGAGACGATAGGTCGACCTTGGTTAATAATTGAGAGACGTCTTCGGGGGACAATTTAACTAGGTGTTTTTGAGCATCCAGGCGGGAACCGTTGAGGAGGTTGAGGTTTTCGGTTGCTGTCGTCCCATCTCGAGTGTTTTCGGCGGAGTACATGTATAGGTCATCATCAGTCGCGACAAACACGTGTGGGCGTTTCGCGTGTTCCACTAAAAGCACTTCACGAATTGTGCCTGCGACAGTTATTGGTGGGCTTATTTGATGCAGAGTTTCGCCGGACTGTATTGAAAACTGTTTACCATTTGCGCGCAACATCCAATTTAATTGTTCGTTGTAGGACGTGTGAATCGTCTGGAAATGTGAGGGATAGGTTCGCATTGCGCCGGCGAAACCAAATTCTACAATCGTATCATCACGAGCTAATAGGAAATCAATTTGACAATGGTTTACCAATTTGCGCGCGGCTATCCCTTGCGCGGCAAATGGTTTGAAAGTCAGTGAACTGACGTCGAATAGCCATACCCCACCGCGTTTAGTGGTCACAACAAGTTCATTTGAATTAGGGAGGAGAGCAGGCGCCACCGAATCGACATTAAAAGGAGCGATGATACGTTGTAAAACCGTGTTGTCAAGAATAGAAACGGTTTGAATTACGCAGTTACCGGCTTCGTCGCTAGGCGTACCGAAAATTAGGAGGACAGAAGAGTCATCCGTAAATCGGATAAATTTGGCCGGTAGTTGATGGGCTGTAATTCGGGTTTGCCGACCTTCATCATTGAATGTTCCAACCGTGACTGTCCGGTCCCGGCTGCTCAGGGCATAATGGCCATCAGCGGCTATCGTAACGTCTAATATTTCACCGGCAAACTCTAGTTTCGAACCGGTAGTTTTCAATGGCGAAGTAGTGATGGCGTGCGCAACTCGCTGCGTTATAACAAATCCATTCGCTGTGTATGGAGATAAGGCAATCTGATCAATAGGGGCTGTAAAGGCAAGTTCTTCACTTTGTTGTCGATAATGAGTTTCCGACGCTAGTTCATGTAATGTAGAGTTGTTGGTTGTAAACAGTACCGACAACTGTGACGCGCTAAGACGAAGAAATGATGGCGAGTTCCCTGAGGATATAAGCGCGGGCGCTAGACTTGTTTGAGCAAGATCCCATAATTGAATTTTGCCAGTGGACGTGGTCACGGTGACAAACTGATTGTTGGCAGATATGTTTGCGGAAGATATTGAGCCCAGATGTGACACGTTATCATATATCATTTGTCGTTGGGCGAAATCAAAGATTGACAGCTTCCCGGCTGCGGTTCCGATAACCAGTAGACGCGCGTCTTTAGAGAACGTCAGAGTGGTGATCTTTGAGCCTAACGAAAGCGGGGCGATGAATTCACTTCCCGGGCGATTAAATATTCGTACGTCGCCCTCTTCAGTACCAATAGCGAATATTAATTCCGCGGGGTGATGCGCCATGGCACTAACGAGTTGATCGAAAGAAGGAGCGGGACCGCGGGCCAACCTAGGTTTATTTAGAAGCAGTTTAGAATCCCATGAGAGAGAAAATCCGTTTTCCGCGGTGGCGATCAGCGTGCTATCCGTTTTGGAAAACCGCAGGCCTACCACGGCCGCTTTATGTGGCAGAGCAGGGGATAAAGCAGTGAGTGTATCTAGTTCCCAGAGTATTGTGGTTGTGTCCCTACTGCCAGTAGCCACCATGTCGAGGTGCGGGGAAAGAGCTATCGTGGTGATTGCATCGCGATGTGCGGAGACACTCTGATGCAATGTAATGTTTGGGAAAGCATACGTGTTGAGGAGTCCTCCGTTGGTACCCAATACGATTTTGTCGTTCGTAGAAACCAGCGTATTTATTTTACCGGTAATCGATAGCGTGACCCGTTCCAGTGAAGCATCCGACGTAGAAATCCGGATAAGCTCGGTGGTAATCGGACTTTCCTTTGTTACCCCCACGATTATTAAATGGTGACCGTCAGGGGAAAATGTGATTGCGGAGGGTGCTAGGTTAATCTTAAAAGCGGCGTGCAACTGCTCCAGAGTGCTGCCCTGTAAAAATCTTATTGTCGCAGCGTTTGGCGAGTCAGGCAGCGAAACAGTCGCTAAAGTGTTTGTTGTTGTAGAGTACGCGGTGAGAAGAGGTGAATTGGGGAATTGCAAATAACCTATCAATGCGGGTAGGTGACTCCGGATAGACTTGATACGTATTTCATGCTCCGCGAGTACGATTGGACTACGATTAATTGCTACCGCGTGGTCCCGAGACACGCCTGCCCAAGCGAGCGCGGCATGGAAGTCGCCAGTTTCGGCGAATTGAATCGATGTGTTTGTATATCCGGATTCAATATCTAATTGGCGTTGGTAGGAAAGTTGCTCTGTACGAGCACGAACGACATTGAGTGCTATCCGGCTCATATTGGCGATATTCGCTTGCCTGTCGGCCTCTGTGGTAGCTATTGATGCCTTGCGCCGTTGAATAGTGGCTTGTTCGGTGGCATCAATTGCAAGTTGCCGTGCCGTTTGATGATCGAGTATCGCTTTGGCGGATGAGATGGTCTGCGATCGAGCTGCGTCCTCGCCCGTTTCAGCCCGGCGTCTGGCGCCGATTACGTCGGTAATCGCGCTAGTAAGTGCCGTTTGCTGTTGATCAATTTCGGATTGTTGTTGCCTCTCGGTATTACGGGCCTGATGTAAAGTACTTTTCGATAAAGTTACTGCAGAGTAGGACGCCGCGATAACGATGGTTGCGACGAGTAGTAAAAAAATAGCCACGACTGTGATGCGCTGATGGCGTCTAACGACACGGGCGAATTTGTTTGATATCGAGTTAGGTGCTGCATGCACTCGTTCATCGTTGCGCCAACGGTAGAGGTCATCAATCAGATGTTGAACAGAGGTATAGCGATCGCACGGCTGTGTCGCTAGGCACTTGTCGCAGATGTACGCTAGGATACGAGCGTATTTAGGCGTGATATCAACCGCGCGCGGGATGTCGCCCTGAATGACAGAATTCAGCAATATTGTCAAAGAGGTTGGTTGATCATTGATATGTCGGGGTGGGCGATTAAGTAGAATTTCAAAAAGAATAGCTCCGAGGCTATAGATGTCTGTTGCGGGAGTAAGTCCGTCACGAAGGCCCTGTGCTTGTTCGGGGGATAAGTAATTGGGTGTACCAGAAATGGATTCATCGAGTAGAACTGATGGAAGTCGATTCAAATCAAAACGATGGGCTAATCCCCAGTCAAGGACGGTCACTTCGCCGAACTGACCAATCGCCACGTTTTCCGGTTTGAGGTCACAATGGATGATTCCCTGACCGTGTGCATAGGACACCGCATTGCAAACACAAATAAATTCTTCTATCAAATCATGTAAGTTTTGAGAACGAATGTTCCCTTGACATTCTTTATGTATGTCTCGGATGCGAATATCAAACGAGTCCCCGCGGATGTAACGCATTGTATAGAATGGCGTGTTGTTTTCATCCTGATCCATCGAATACACGGGCACGATATTGGGATGTTGTAGTTGTCCAGTAATCTGTGCTTCCTGTACGAAGCGGTCACGAGTTTCAGCGTTGTCAGCAGATTTAGGCAGTAGTTGTTTCAACACGACTTCGCGGCCTAGGTGTTCATCGTCAGCGATCCAAACTCGGCCGATACCGCCATCCGCTAGAAAACGGGTAATGTTGTGGGGGGCGTCAGACGATGGCGTGAGCTCTGTTATTTTGACGAGTCCAGGGGCCGTTAAATCGATGTGGATGTCTGTTAAACAGAGTATGCGTTTTTGTAATTCGTTGGGAAGGCGAGGCGTGAGTTGAGCCAAAAAGTGTTCAATGGATTCTCGACTGACCGCAACGGAAATATCAAAGGGCTTGGTGACAAAATTATCGACGATTTGTAATACATCAAGTAGTCCTCTATCACTCGCTAAACTAGCGGTGATTAGAGCTATCGCACTATTCGAGGGCGGTCCTGTTCGCATTGCCTGAAGTAATGAAGTTGGTTCTTGTAAAAACTACGTGGATGATATTAAAATACGTGAAACAAGGAAATATTAGTTCCATATTTATTCAAAGGTGATGGCCCTCCCATGATGGATACAAAACTTACTATTTGGTGTACTTTAGTATTGACGGTTATTGGAAGTGGTGTGACGGGACAAGATTTAGAGTTCAATTATGACGAGAGTCGGGTTCCCAGCTACAGTCTGCCCGATCTGCTAATTACCAACGACGGAGCTAAAGTAGCAAATAGGCGGCAATGGGAACGGATACGTCGCCCGGAGGTTGTCGACCTGTTTGCGGTTCACATGTTCGGTCGCGTGCCGGTCAATGTCGACAATAACTTGCGATTTAAGGTGTTAGAAAGGGGGTTGATATTGCAGGGTCGCGCGAGACGTTTGCAAGTGCGTCTGTTTTTTAATCGTAAACAGGAGAGTCCCTCTGTTGATGTGCTGATCTACCTGCCAATCGTTGCAACGCGTCGTGAGGCATGTCCCATGTTTGTCGGACTCAATTTTATGGGAAACCATACAATCACAAACGACCCATTGGTACAAATTACTAAATCATGGGTAAGAAACAAGGCTGATATTGGTTATCAAAACAACCAAGCTTCACTGGAATCCAGGGGCACTTCCTCGCAAAGATGGCCGATCGAATTATTGATCAATTCTGGATTTGGCCTTGCTACTGCATATTACGGTGACATTGATCCTGATTTTGATGATGGATTTAATAACGGTGTTCATGCACTATATCCCAAGGGTGACCATTCTGATGGTCACCAATGGGGTTCTATTGCAACTTGGTCGTGGGGATTAAGCCGAATATTGGATTATTTGCAAAAATTGGAAGTAGTAAATTCAGAACAGATCGGAGTGATTGGACATTCTCGCCTTGGAAAGACGTCATTATGGGCGGGCGCAACGGATCAACGGTTCGCGGTTGTAATTTCAAACGATTCTGGGTGTGGTGGAGCTGCGCTTAGTCGTCGGAAATTCGGAGAGACGGTTCAACGAATCAATACTTCGTTTCCGCACTGGTTTTGCAATAAGTTTCAAGACTATAACGCTAACGAAGATGCTTTGCCAGTCGACCAGCACATGTTGATCGCGCTCATCGCTCCACGACCGGTGTATATTGCCAGCGCATCGGAGGATTTATGGGCTGACCCAGTCGGTGAATTCCTATCTGGACGATTGGCACAACCTGTTTATGACCTTTACGGCGTCAGCGGACTGTGCGGGCAGGTTAATCCTGAACCCAACCAACCTGTAGGTGACCATGTTGCGTACCATTTACGAAAAGGGAAGCATAATTTACTTGAATACGACTGGCGACAATATATTGAATTTGCAAAACGCCATTACAAGCATAACAAATAATTGTTTGGATGCAGATCTATTGGCCACACTGAGACACTTGAAGGTGAAACGCATCCCACCGACGGCCCCCTTCGTGTTTTACGGATACCGGGGAACGAAGGAACTGAGCGAAAATTGGTCCAACATTAGGCCATTCTTTGGATGCCATCAGCCGACCTCGAACATAAATTGTCGTACCACCGGCGACATAGCTAGAGATGTCTATCAATTCGGTTTCTAGGCCAACCTGCATGGTTTGCTTGGATACTTCGGCAATCTGATGCCACGTCTTACCGTCGCTCGACACATCGAGCCTGGCAATGGCGTCGTCGTCAAACCGTTCATCGTTCACCCATTCAGGGAAAATTGTAATCGCCGCTCGGAGTTTGGCCAGACCAATTTCAAACGGTACTGGAAATTTGTAGGTTACAAATCCCCACTCACCAGCGACGTCTGGCATCCAATACTTGGCCTCTCCGAGTTCTTCCTCGTTAATTAGTCTCACACCGCCCCACTCAAATAGATAACTTGAAGTATCGTTTCGTAAGTTAAACTCAACTTCGTAATCAACGTCCTTAAGGGATGAGCTTGGACCTGGGTTGGAATCAGTAGTGCCGGGTGTGAGAACACTCCAGATTCCAACCGCAAGGAAGATGGAAATAAATAGTAATACTGTTCGTTTAGTTATGTGTGGGTTATAGGTCAGCTTGTGTTGTTGGGTGGATGCTAGTGCGTTAGCAAATTGTTTAACGCTGGTGTATCGATCGGAGGGATTATTTGACAACGCGCGTACTAATACGGCACCACAGTGATAGTTGGAAACCAGCGGCGCTATCGTCTTGCCACAAAATTGTCTGGCGGTTTGGACGCTGGTTGTTTTTCCACGATTGGCTGCGTGTAAGGGAGATTGGTTTTCAAGAAGATAGAACAAAACCGCGCCAAGACCGAATACATCCGTTGACGGACCGATTTTGGATTGGTCCGAATACGTTTGTTCAGGGGACATATACGATATTGTACCCGCAATACCAGATTGGTGATTACTTGGTTTATCGTCAGTCGAAATAGCTAACCCAAAGTCAATTAAGGTCGGTACTCCGTCCACGACTACTATGTTCTCGGGTTTA
>Ga0302134_10001122_pt1 | contig 12414 bp, 7 predicted proteins | sample CB9_SCM_MG_FD_203123 | JGI IMG/M metagenome (GOLD analysis project Ga0302134, IMG submission 203123) | Marine microbial communities from Western Arctic Ocean, Canada - CB9_SCM | ecosystem: Environmental > Aquatic > Marine > Oceanic | place: Canada: Western Arctic Ocean | collected 2017-09-19
TTGAAGTAGCCAGATGCTCCCCTCAATCCCCTCACGTTCAGCATGGAGTTCTTGGATCCAATATTCTCGTAGATCAAAAAAGACTTCCCAACTTGATAAATCTGGATTCGAATGGTCCCAGTTATCGGCATACGGGGCACTATTCTCCATGAATTCAGTATCACTCACCATCTTTCTTATCCTTGCGAGAATCTCCTCCTCGCTGATACCGAAGTCCAATTCACGCCAATCTGCCATATCATCACGGTTTCATAATAGAATATCAATATATCTCACTTGATGAAACCGATGTTATGAGTGGCCCCAATGATTTAAGATACCGTGGAGTAGTACCATTCAACGCAATAACTTACTCTCGTTTTTTCCTTCAATCTCATTACTAGCGTGTAGAGTTCCAATAAGTGTAAGATTCAAATATCACAGAACTTGAAACGCGTCATCAAAAAACAGGTATTTATAACTAAATTCCGTCAGTAATTGCCATGCGTGCAGTGATTCTAGTTGGCATTCTAATCATCTCTATACTGATTCCACTGCCTGGCGAACTAATTGCAAATACAGAATCGAAATCAGTGCAGCAGGGTAATAATACAACAATCATTACGGTTGATAGCACTAACCTAAGGTTCTCTCCTTCATCAGTAACTATCGAAGAGGGAGATACAGTGCGATTCTTCTGGAGTGGACAAGCATTGCCCCATAATGCTGTTGAGAATAATGGGTTATTTGATTCTGGCGAACCAAACAGAGATGTTGACTATTTATTTACCTTTGAAAAAGGGATGAATGGAACTTATGATTTCGTCTGTGAACCACATGCGGCCTTCGGAATGGTTGGTTCAATAACTGTTGAACCGGCACCACCTGTAGCTGGGGAGAATAATTCAACTGGTGACATCAATAAGCAAGCCAAAGACGCAACACTAGAACCCAACACTTTTGGTCAAGCGATTTGGGCTATTGCAGTCATCTCTCTAGCAGTGTTTGTGATTTATCTACTGCAAGCAAAGAGAACACCCTCTTCTTCTAACACCGACAAGGAATGATATCATTAAGGGAATCAAATACTTGCCGAACCCACCTATATGTTGACAAAGAAGAGAACGTCCGCTTAATACATGCAGACCTACATCAAAGCCATACCTGGCTGGGATTCAACAGTTCTTGGAGTTCAGTTCGGAGTTCTAATCGCGATTCTAGTTATTCTGTCACTTGGAATGGTCGGACGTGGCCTGATAGTTACTTTCCTTCCTCGAATGATGATGAAGATTGCAGATGAAAGAAAGGGCTTTGAAGACTTTCAAATCACTTCTCGCTTTCCACTTGGGGCTGCAGCAGCCGGATTCATTTGGTGGCATTTTTTCACTATTCTAAGTACAACAGAAGGGATTATTCTAAATGATGAATTCATCTTCTGGATTCTCTCTCTATCGAAAGCAGCATTCCTCATCGGTGGACTTCTAGGAGCAATTCGGTTGGTGGAATTCGTAGAAGTCATCGCTAGGTTAATCGACGATGATGGCGAACTTGATGGAACACAAGTCACTCTAATCGATGCATTGCAAAGCGTTCTAAAATTACTCATTTTCGTTGTTGGAGTTGTACTCATCGCTGATGGCTTTGGCTTCGACCTTGGCGCCATCATCGCTGGATTAGGTATTGGGGGATTGGCATTTGCCTTTGCAGCCAAGGATACAATCTCCAATATTTTTGGAGCACTAACTCTGCTTCTGGACCGTCCTTTCAAGATTGGAGATTGGATTAAAGTCGGTTCATCAGAAGGAGAAGTTGTCGGAATCGGAGTTCGCACCACTATTTTGAGAACTAGCAATGATACTGTCATTACATTGCCAAATGGAAAACTCGTCAACAAAGATATCGAGAATTATGGCAAGCGGCGCTGGCGCCGCTACCGCCCAGTCCTTAGCCTCGATTTGAATAGCGATGCCAAGAGTGTTGAGCAATTTTGTAGAGGTGTGGAAGAATTGATTTCTGCCCACGAAGGAACCACCAAGAAAGAGGACTCATTTGCCAAAGTCAGTGCTATTTCCAAAGATAGTATCGAAATTTCTCTCAATGTCTACTGGACCGAAGGCGGCATGGTAGAGCGCGATGGAAAAGAGGATTTACTGTTAGATATTGCAGCACTTGCCCAAGACAAGAAGTTGAGATTCCACGACCCACGTGTTCGTAGTAGCAGCAACTAAGCATGGCGTGCAAAGTAAATCGTTCACAATTATTGCGCTGATTTGAAAAATTAGCTTAAAAATAAGAGATTGCGCCCAAACTCTCATGAGTTAGGAGGCAGCATCGGTAGCCATGAAGGCTCGCGCAATGCTGTTGGCGGTGCTGCTGCTGGCCAGCATCCCAGTTATTCCAGTGGCTGCAAATTCCACCACTCATTTTGGAAATACCGGCTTTCCATCAACCATTAACATTGAATTCCCCCTCTCTGGAGGGTATGATTCTAGCACCAATGTCAGCCTTGGTTCAAATTCGGCTATTTCCGCCGCCGCCCTTGATATCCGAGGCTTGGCAAACTCCAGTGGCCTGAGCCCGAAAGTCATCGGATTGGACATTGGTGATGATGGCGACCGCGATTGGGAATGGGGTGGAGTTGGCAATGGCTCATATGGCCATCTCGATGAATTATCCAATGGTTATTCTAGGGTTGCAATGAACTTGACATCTGGCTCAAACTCCAATTATTTTCTGCGCCTTCCTTTGAATGCAACAGTTACTTCTGCCTCGATGGGGTTTTCCACTCTCAATGAATTGACTATTTCTGGTTCTGACATGAAAGATTCTCACCTCCACCGACCTCATCTAACATATGGTAATGCAAGTCATAAAGATCACAATCATGGATCTAGCAATAATACAATGGTAGGTAAAACAGAATGGACGAACTTTAACTTATACCGCAGCGTTTATTGGTTCGATTTGGGGCTTCTTCCGGGAGCGACAGTTCTTGATGCAAACTTATCATTCTTCATCACCGATGGAGTCAATCAGGCAGGCACTTCGAACGCGGTTTCAAATCCTCATACTTACACAATTTATCCACTTCTCAAAGATTGGGAAGAGGGTATGGAAGTTAATTCAGTAGTACAACAAGCAGCCGGAGTTACTTGGAATAATGCGATTGATAACCTAACTGGGAGTGATTATGCTTGGACCAGCCCTGGTGCTGGAGATGCCACTGACATGGGTGCTTCTGTCGCTTCTGTTTCAGATAGTCCGGCAAATCTTGAATTGAATTGGCTTGACTTTCAATCTCAAAATTTAACATCTCTTGTCCAAGATTGGGTAAATGGAAACCAATCAAACTTCGGAGTCCTGCTAAAAGGTGATGAAAATACCAACAAGCCAGATGGCTCAAGACTAACAATCGCTGGACGAGGAAATTCAACACATAGTCCTCGCTTGGTTGTCACCTTTGCCGGTAGCAATGATGTCACTGCTGGACTTGATGTAGGAGCAGATGGAAACTGGGAATGGAACCATACTGGGAACTTGAGCAATGCCTCATCCACTCCTGACTTTTCAGCCACTTTGAATTCAATTTTAGCATCTTCAAGTGCGTCTTTCACAGACGCATATGGCAATGAATTCGTTGATATTCCCCTCAATGTTAGCGCTAATGCCACATTGGTAATAGATGAAATAGACATACAATACGATTGGACGGCGGCGGTTGGAGTTTCGCCTCAAGGTGATTTACTCTCTGAACTAAATCAACATCTTTCCAATTTGACAGCAGATGCGACCGGCAATGTTAGTATTCCATTCAATGTCAGTAGCACAAGTGCAGGGTTAGTAGAATTGCTCAACCTTTGGGTTGGACTTGGCGACCGCCCTCCTTCAATTGGCTTGATTACGATTCCAAACACTTTGATGACTCCAAATGGAGAATCGAATACTTTCAGCGTGGAAGCAACATCTTACCAAGGCTTGTCCAATATTTCTTGGATGGCCCTAATCCCTCAACTTCAGAATGTTGCAAGCAGGCCTGTTTTCTTTCATTCTCTAGTAAATTCAAGCACATGGGTCGTCGACCCTGCAGGCATGGTTGATGGCTTGAGTGGACAATGGGTTGCCCTCAATGGTGATACTGGAAGGATGGATTGGCAAATCCAACAGGGCTGGTCTTGGTTGGCAGAGGAGAACGTCACATGGTTAGCACAAGTTATGACAAACGATGATTTGCTCACTAGTAGGTCTACCACTTTGATGACCGACCATGAAAGAAGAATGGAAATCTCAAGTTTCCATGTTTGGGATGAAACTCTTCCTACTGATGCTGGTACAGAACTATTCGAGGGTGAATGGGTGGCTGCTAATGACTCGATTAGAGTGAGTGGTACAGTTCGGTTCCTCAATAATGGGGCATTCCCATTACCTAATGATGTGTTAATCGAACTTGAGAATGTTAGCGGCAATGCAACTGTCGATTCAAGCGGTGCCTTTTCCATCAATACCAATGCACCACTTGACAATCAATATGACGGCTTCACCATAACAGCAAGCCTCCAAGGAAACTTCGATAACACCGCTGAAGGGTTGGCTGTAAGAACTTTCAATGTTGATGCAACGATGCCCGGAATTCTGCTTCATACCCCCACTGGAGAGAGAGTTCTTCCCGATTATCAACAATTATTCAACCTTTCAATCATCGATGGAATTAGCCTTGATGAAGGCAGTCTTGAATTACGCTATTGGGTTGAATCAATACATGATGATAATGATGGGATCCCCCAAGAAAATGAATATGCAAGTAGACCACTTTTGAAACAAGGTGATAGTGAATATTTCCACGCTAGTTTCGATGATAGCAATAACCAGCATGGCCAATTAGTTTCACTCTACGTAAAAGGCTACGACTCAACAGGTAATCCATTACCAACTGAAGCAGGCCTAGATGGCGACCTCCACCACTACAGTTCTTTGGTTCCTTCACCTGCAATGTTGAATATATCTAGCCTCGAATACGCGGCAAATGGCACTGCTTCTGTGCCTGGGCATGCGAGTTGGTTGAACTTCACTATCAAGGACATAAATGGCCTTGATGACCTTGATTCGGTTAAAGTACTCTTTGCAGATGCATCCGTATTAAGTTGGCAGGCAGGAGCTAATTTCACCTCCCAAACAACTGGGATGGTAGTAAATTCATTCAGTATAACCGAGATAGATGAATTGATTCAATTCAGCATTGAATTTGACACAAACTCTCAATTTAATCCTTCCATGCCCTATGGACAAATCAGCATCCATGTCAACGATTCTTCAGGAATACAAATCCTACATACTGGAATCTCTTGGAGTTTTGATGCTAATGTTTTCATCGAAGGTTTCTCAATTGAGTCTTCAAATCAAAAATTGAATTATGATGATTACGTAGGAAAGGGTGCACGGTTATTGATGCAAGGCAGATTACGTTATGTGGCTGCAAACCTTTCATCTCCATCAAATTACAATGAAGTTTATCTCGAAGTTCCTCAAGACTTACCGCTATTGATTGAAATAGACGAAAATGGATATTTTTCAGGAGAAATGGATGTGCTTGGAAGTGGTTTATTCAAAGCCACAATCAATGTTCTTATGGGTTCAAGCGAAGCCACAAATCCTCCTCCAATAAGATTACAACTCGATGAATCAGCACCTATAATCGTCGGCTCACATCCGGACTTTATTGCTGTTAATTCAACCGATTTGATATTGCAGTTTGATATTCAGGAAATCGGTGCAGGTTTATCCAATGCTTCAATCCCCGTTTACTGTCAACAAATGAATGGCCTTTCCCAAATTGGAGAAGAGATAACTAACTTGGCGGTTCAGACAATTACAAGTGAAGTTTCTAGATACCAAGTGAACCTTTCATCACAACCCATAGGAAATGTTGACAATCTTGAGTGTTGGCTGGATATTTCTGATGGAGCAGGGAATCAGTTAACAGGATCTGGTTCATCAGCAACATGGCCAATACGAATCGAAATTGTCGAAACTAGAGCCGATTTACACGCTAGTTCGTTCAGTATTACTTCTGATGCCCCTCGAATTGGTGAAAGCAGTCAAGTGGAACTATTACTCGTTAACCTTGGAAACCATAGCGACGAGTCCTTCCAAGTTTCTTTGCAAACGCATGTATTCAAGGATGGGAAGTGGCATGTTAGCGAAGTTGCCAATCAAACAATCGTTCTCAATAAGGACCAAGTTAGCAAGATAGCTTTCACTTGGAGACCTGATTGGCAAGGCCAAATGAATCTTGTCGTAGTGCTTGATTCTACTTCAAAAATAGCAGAACAAAATGAGAATAATAGTTTCATTATCAGCCTTGATGTTAAAGCGATGAGCCAAGAAGATGGCTTGCTTGCTTCTCAGTCAGGTATGGCTATTGCTGGGATTGGAATAATAGGATTGTTCACAGTCATCATGCTTGGTTTTGCACTCAAACGTATGAAACAAGAAGATGAGTATGAGGACTGGGTTGATGAAGAAGAGGTCACTCAAGATTAGAATTATTTCATCGTCTCGATTGACCACGTACCATTTTGCAGTTTTCTATCGAAGATAAACGGTCCTCCAGGGATAACCGCAGCGATGAATCCAATTGCAAAGGCCTTACTTGTCCACCGCTTTCCAACACCAAAGAATAACACTACAAGATACAATAGGAATAACATTCCATGAATTGGACCCAATATCTTGACCAAAATCTCATTTCCTCCAATGTACTTGAACGGAACCGCGACCCCCATCAGCAAGATGGTTGAAGTGCCTTCGATATAGCCTACCAGCGTGGTTCTATCCATGTCAATGCGCTATCCCCTCCCTACTTCATCTTGTACTCCCTCAATCCTGTTATGAGAGAGATTATATCCTAAACCTATGAAGACAAACTATGGCAGCGTCTGTTGGTCAGGTTCAGAACATACCTCAGGCTAAAGGAAAGAAGAACTATACGATGATTGGTGCTTTTTTGGTTTTAATCAGTTTTGTATTCATCATTAGTGCTCCCGACTCCTCTATGACCGACGTTGAAGATTGTTTTTCTGGAGAAAAAACTCCCGCTGAATTAGGCTTTGAAACCTGTGATGAGGTTAGAGATGACGAAAGTAATGATACTGTCTACATGACTTTATGGTGTTTGACTTGCCTACCTGGATTGGTCTTATTAGTGCTAGGTAGGGGTAAGCCCAACAAAAATCAGATTATTATTGTCCAAGGCCAACAACCGGTTCAGCAAGTCATGATGCAACCAGTGATTCAGCAGCCGATGATTCAGCAGCCTGTAGTTCAGCAACAAGTAGCACAGCCTATGCAATCCGCAGATTCAATGAAGGCTCAATTCGTGCAAGATAAGAAATTAGAACATCTAAAAATTGCCCAGCAAAGAGAAATGGCTCGAGATTATGAAGGTGCAATTAGAGAATATGAGGCTGCAGAGGAATTCTCTGAAGCAGGTCGTGTTCGTTCACTTATGCAGAATATTGGTCAATCAAATCAAGCAGCCCCTGTTCAAGTTAACATCGGACAGGTTGGAAGTTCGGTTGTTCAAGATTCAGTAGTCATGGCTAATCAGCAACCAAGTCCACAGCCTGTTGCTGCTCCTCAACAAGTTGCGGGGCCAGTATCAAATGATGTATGCCGCCATTGCAATGCTGCAATAACGCCAGGATGGCAATACTGCCCATCATGCAATAATCCCGTGAGTTGAAAATATAATGGACCCAATCATAACTGTATCTCTAACTGCAACTAAGGCGTTGTGGGCAGCATATGCAGGTTACCAGAAGGGAAAATTAAGTGAATCTGACCAAGCCCTGAGGGAAGAGGTCAGGCGACGCTCAGAAATGATTCGCAACCATCTTGACGCAGTTCATGATGAAGCACATAGAGATGGAAAGCGCCGCCTGAGGAGAAGCATCAACGACGTCATGCAAGCCTGTGATGCCCTCATCAATGATGCACGTTATTCCGTTTCACATACGCCTAATTCGAAGCATGACGCGGCACCTCAAATGAATAAAAAAGCCTTGCAAAAATTAATCGAGCATGACCTAGCTACTTTGGAAAGGTTGAGAGATTCCACTCAAGCGGCTAATCAATTGGCACATGACCTTGCAGGTGGAAGTGAAGAAGCCGAATTAATCGGTCTTGCTGGAACAGTACGACAAAAAATGACTGCAGCAAGAAACCACTTTTCAGAACGGAATATGATTATTGACGGTTTAACCAAGAGATGAGGAAATGGCAAAAGAACAGAGATACCGATGGCGCACAAGCCCCCATGTGATTGGACAATATGTTATGGACAAACATATCCCGAGAGGCTCCCAAATTACATTGAAGCCTAATGAGGCTTGTTTGGTAGTTGAAAAAGGGCGAGTGGCTGGCACAGCAACTCAAACCAATATGGAAGTTAATCCTGAAGCAGGTTTGCTCTCCAAGATGTTTGGGAGTGGAACTCCTGAGCGTGCATTCTTCTTCGTTCTCATCGGTCCTCACGATGTACTAATCAGGATTACCGGCCGTACAAAAGATGGCCATGATGTTAGTGGATGTGTTGGCTTAAAGGTTGAATTTAACATCCAAAATTTGGGACGATTACTTTCCTTACCAGCCAAGGGAGAGATGACGATTGGAGTTGGTGATCTAGGAAGGATGCTCTTCAATGAAGTTAATGCAACTATCAACACTGAGATCGTAGGTTCATGCTCACTTGAGGAACTACGCTCTGATGCTGGGCTTCGTGAAGATGCTGAAGCAGGCCTACGAATGGCTTTGCGCGCAACTTTTGATTCTCTTGCTCTCGACTTCAAAGGAGCATGGCTTTCTTGGGAGAAGACCGAGCATGAAAAATTACTCAGCATGCAGGATGAACTCGATTTGATGAAGCAGCGAAATGAAGTTGTCGATGAAACAGCCAATGAAGAAATGCAGGTAATGCTGCGAAACCGGTCCCGCCAAGCCGAGTTACTTCACAGCATGCACGTACAAGACTTGAATGTAGCAGAAAAGCAGAAAATTGCCGCCGAAGTTGCTCAATTACAGGCCCGAAATGACCTTGATGCAGCAAGATGGGAAGTTATTTCTTCAAAGGAATTGAGACAACAACAACACACTCACCAAATGGATGAGGCTGACCGAGGAAATGCTCTCGCTGCAGCCAAAAATAATGCAGAAATAAGCGGTATACAGAATCAAGTTGAACTGAATAAAGAGCAACAAAAAATGGATATCGCAATGAGTGCCTTTGAACAAGTCCAGGCTGCAAAGAGAGCCAGAGAAGCACAACGCATGGATCATATTTCGGAAAGTAAGAAAACAGAAATGGGCATGATGGAACGGATGTTAGAGAAAGGGTTCGATACAGGTGCTACCGATTCAAGTGTACTTCAAGAAATGTTGCGCTCACAGGCTGCCGCCAAAGAACATGAAGCAAGTATGACCGGTAAGGCTTTCGAAACCCAAGCAGGACCCCCTACTTGTCCATCATGTAATGCACAGGTTCAGAGTGGTTGGGCTGGTTGTCCCATGTGCGGACAGAAATTATAATCACAATGTTTCTTCCATAGGGTGAAATGGTGATGGTTTTTTCTTCTGTACGAAGAATATTATCAATAAAATTACGATAATCAAAGACACTATCATGTAGAATATTGTTGAATCTTTTCCTTGAGCACTACTTGCTTGAAGATTATCGCCAATTCCATCCCCTTCCTTGTCAATCCATTCACTTGAATCAAGTGGAAAGGCATCTTCATTATCCCCATAACCATCTCCATCACTATCCTTCCATTCACTAGCATCTCGTCGAAAAGCATCCGCATTATCGCCAATTCCATCGCCATCCCAGTCATGGCATTCCGTCGAATTATCGGGGAAAAGGTCTGAGTTATCACCGCAACCATCGCCATCGGTGTCATTCCATTCGCTTGGGTCATTAGGGAAGGAGTCCTGCTCTAGATCACCGTAGCCGTCGCCGTCATTATCGTACCACTCATTAGCATTGGTAGGAAATACGTCGCTATCTGCAAACCCTAAATTATCTCCATATCCATCTTTGTCGCCATCATTCCATTGGTTTGGATTATCGGGGAATGGGTCAACATCGTCTGCATAACCGTCTTGGTCTCGATCTGGACAACCAGGGGGAATCAATGATTGGCCTGAGATGTCTGGACAAGCATCACCCATCCATCCTTCGAGATTGTCTCCAAAACCATCACCATCGCTATCATTCCATTGGCTAAGGTCACTGGGAAATGAATCTGGGTCGGTCCCCATTGGATTGTCGCCATAACCATCGCCATCGCTGTCATTCCACTGACTTGCATCATCCGGGTGTGAATCGGGTGTACTTCCTGCAGGTTGGTCAGAGTATCCATCCTCATCAGCATCTGACCATTGAGATGAATCTAAGGGGTAAACATCGTCTTTATCGTTGATCAAATCTCCATCCGTGTCCCATAGGTTCTGGTCTGTGCCCTTTTGGTATTCTTCAAGGTCTGTTAATCCATCACCATCATCATCATCATCTTCATCAATATCCCTGCATCCATCTCCATCGATATCGATTTCATTGCTACTGCGCCATCCTAATGCCCCTCTTGGGCAATTATCATCAATGTCTGGGATTCCATCATTATCATCATCTGAATCCTCCTCATCATCACAGCCATCTCTATCATGATCGATTGTAGAGTTGCTAAATGGACAAGGGTCGACATCATCCATCAGGCCATCATCATCACTATCTCTTTGAGATTCGGAACAGCCATTTTCATTGACTGAAGCAAATTCAGGTGTATTTGGGCAATCATCATCAGCATTGCTGATTCCATCCCCATCGTCATCTTGTTGCTGATAGGAACAACCGAATTGGTCAACGCTGCTTCCTTGCTGTGACCATACACAGAGGTCTTCTTCATCGCTGACCCCATCACCATCCTTATCGCCGACGCCCAAAGCACTCATCGCTTGGATTGAGATTAGTTGATGCATTGTCGCGGTTGGATGGGCTTTGTCAAAGAAAACATATTCATCTACATTCGAAACCACTGGGTCACCTGAATTACATATGGGTAGAGGGAGAATAGAGCCACTTGATGAGCAAGCCATATCAACAGTATTCGTCAAACCTAAGAAACTTGAATTCCCCAAGTATTCAAGAAACATAGAATGAGTATCAGCTGCGATAATGTTGACTCCATGTTGAGCGGTTAATGAGGCGATTGAGTTGTATAAAAGGGAATTATAGGACATTATGTCTGATTTTATCTCCTGTTGCTCTGATGAAGTGCGGTTTCTTACCTCAGGAGTTAGGTCCAAAGGTGGTAAGTTTGGCACTAGAATATTTTGAGCATTTGCTTGTATGACTTCCTCAATGTGTGAAACTGTATTTGCATGGGAAAGGTTCGGATCTCCTGCACCATAAAGGAAATCATTGCCTCCTGACCATATGACCACTAAATCGCTATTATTGAATGAGGACTTAACATTGGCAAGGTAATTGTTGATTTGAGTACCTGTATTTGGCAACAAGATGTATGAATATCCTTGCCCACTTTGTGATCCACCGTAAGCGCGATTATTTCCTGCGGCTGTGCCAGTTCCATGGGTCATACTCAATCCTAAATCTGATGCTAATAGCTCCACCCAAACTGGTCCATTTGAAAATCTCCCTTGCCAATAAGGTGGAACAGAAGGTAAATTCATAATGCTATCTTTGACATTTCCCATATCTGAAAGACTATCTCCAAACATTATCATCTCACTATAATTTGGCTCGATGACATTATTGAATACTGAGAACTCTTTGCTTTCTGTTGATACCTTCTGATTATCTTGGAAAAGAGCGAAGGTAATTGAATACCAATTAGAATCAGTCATAAATTCTGAAAGTAAAACTGTGAAACTTTTTGATGAACCCGTTGAAGTTCGCTCAATAGTTCCATTCCTAAGTTCTAAGCCGTCCGAAGAAAGGTTCCATTCTAGCCTCAAATTTGAGCCAGTGTTAAGGTTGTCAGCAACTATAGTAAAATGGATTTCCTCATTTGAAAGTTGAAACCTATCTAACATAGAAACTGTGATTTGTGGATGGTTTGTTGCTTCTACGGAGATGCTCGAAAATGGCACCGCTAAAAGAAGTAAGCCAAGCAGCAGAGCCCTTCCCATACCACGAAGCAGAGAACAGGTTGTCCTTCAAGTCTGCTCCTACTTGTCGCCAGCCTTGTTAATTCAAAATTCTAATCTGATGGAAAGGGTCGAATACTTGCACCTCTTGGCTCTATTCCCCTGTGATGATGCTTTAATCCGACTGCTGTTCACCGGTGACGATTGATGGGCGAACTGAGGGGCTTGAACTGGACTGAGAACAAAACAACATCAATGTCCACTAAGAATCATCAT
>Ga0302134_10001123_pt1 | contig 12408 bp, 10 predicted proteins | sample CB9_SCM_MG_FD_203123 | JGI IMG/M metagenome (GOLD analysis project Ga0302134, IMG submission 203123) | Marine microbial communities from Western Arctic Ocean, Canada - CB9_SCM | ecosystem: Environmental > Aquatic > Marine > Oceanic | place: Canada: Western Arctic Ocean | collected 2017-09-19
TCAAGTAAACCTGTAGCGAAATTATGTCTGAGGACGTGAGGACTCAATCGCCCTCGTGGAATTTCAGCACTATCGGCTAATTTATCCATTAAACGCTGCAGTCCGCGTGATTGAAGATTATCTCCGTTCTGTGAAATCAAGAGTTTGTCACTTTCTGCACCCCTGCTCTCTCTAACCGGTAACCATGCCAATATTTTTTCAACGGTTCTCTCAGTGAATAATACCATTCTATCTTTATCTCCTTTACCTGCATGAACCATTGCACTGCGATCTTCAAGGTCGATATTACCAAGTGATAAGTCACATAATTCACTTACTCTTAAGCCGGTTTCAAGAAGGATTGTTACCACTAGCGATGCAAGTGGGTCTTCGCTGCATGATGCAGCCTCTATCACCGAAGACAATTCTCTTTTAGTCAGAGTTCTCGGGAGTCTTTTACTATTTCTTGGTCTAGTCAAATGGTCAGGCCATCTTTGTCCTAACCAATTGACAATGTGTGCTGCTGAAGCCAATCGAGCATTGATAGTAGAAGCAGCAAGATCAACCATCGATAGCATCCAATTATCGATTCGACCATTGTGTGGGTCGAGTCGTTCGAGAAGTTGTGAGATGATCATTCCCTCTCTTTGGGCCTCACTTAGGATATTTTCACCAGGTAGTGGGGTTTCAATAAATTTGCGAATTCCAGAAAGATATGATTTCAATGTATTAGCCGATTTGCCTTCACTTCGCAATTGCATGCGATAGGCGTCCAGCCATGGCTGACCAGCAAGATGAGTAAGCCTAGGTGGCAGTTCTGGCCCGTCACCGTAAAGGCGAGCCTGCTGCCTAATACGTGGTCTAGACCTTTTTCCCATCTCCATTGGCGTCACCGCCTCCGCCTTAGCGGATGTGCATCCCTTGCCCTGAGGCAGTTGCCAGATTACACCATGCACTATGAAGATGACGTGAGATTACCCTTCAGGCATCCACTTCGTCGCGGTTCGACTCATGATTCGTCGGTCTTGGGCCAAGTTTCTGACGGAGATTCAATTTGAGGTCTTCCAATTCACCATAGCAAATAATCACATCATTGAATCTTAATTGGGTCTCGTCTTCAGGATTCCAAATCAAATCACCATCACGTGATAATGCCATAACAGCAGGTTTCCTACTACCGTGTAGTTCTGAGATAGTGCACCCGACTAGATATGGGTGATTTTTCATGTGTATCGAAAGTGCTCCCATTCCAGGAACGGTCTTGAGCATCAAATCCATATTAACCTCTGCGAAATTGTGATCATTTGAGACGAAGTCGATGATAGCGCCTGCTACGTTTGCTCCGCTAGCCTTCTCGATACCTTCCAGACCAGGCGAAGAGTTGACTTCAAGCACCAGCGGTCCATTTACTCCTTCAAGAAGGTCGACCCCTGCTACGTTCAATCCCAAAACCCTTGCAGCTCTACAAGCGACTTCACGATATTCATCGCTTATATCGACGTTTTCAACGGTTCCGTTTAGGTGGAAATTAGATCTGAATTCACGTCCACGCGCTCTACGGCGCATACAAGCAACGACCTTGTCGCCGATGACGAAAGCCCTGATATCCTTACCATGGCTTTCCGAAATATATTCTTGCACTAAAACCGCTTTTCCAGTCATCAATAAGCCCTGAACCAGATTTCTGGCTTCATGTAATGTATGGCGCAAGAACACACCATGGCCCTGTGTTCCTTGAGTGACCTTAACCACCACTGGCAATCCACCTACAGAATCGATGGCACGACCTACGTCTTTCATATCTCTAACATATGCAGTGGCAGGAGTTGGAATTTTATTGCGCGCTAATATCTGCCCCGAATGCAGTTTATCACGACTTTGAATAATCCCGCTACTGGAATTAGCAGACCAGATGCCCAACTGTTCTAGGTGACGAAGAACAGCAACACCATGGCTGGTAATCGAATGGCCAATCCGTGGGATAACAGCATCATAGTTGAATGGTTTACCCTGATGCAAGATGTCGATATTGTCTTCATTGACGAAAAGAGAGAATTGCATAGGATCGATAACAGATACGTCGATTCCTCTTGCTCTTGCCTCTTCGATTAAACGCCGAGTACTGTAGAGACGAGGTCCCCGAGAAAGTACAGCAAGACGCAAGTCCATAATTCTGGCCGCGAGCGCATACTTATGAGTTCTTTGGCGAATAAATGCTATCGTTCACTTCAAGAAGCGTAAACAGATGCATCAGGTATGTCCGAGCAGTACGGAGACGAGTATTCTTCTTTGGATGATTTAGAATCAGTGAGCGATGATTCGACGTCAGCAACTCCTTTGGAGGAAAAAATACGGACTAAAACCTCGTTGGAAGGACGCCAAGAAAAGATGAAGAAATCACGTTGGAATGTATTGATGTACCTCGGTCTTGCCGCTATATTATTTTCTTTTTCACTATTCCCAATGACTACCGAAATGGAAGTTGGCTATGCTAAGGATTATCCAACCGGATATATTTTTGGTTTACCGATTACCGGTGCAGATTATACAGATGTGCCAGTTGAAATCATTATCGAAGTGGAAAATATCCCAACCGACGCCTCCAAGATTGAGGTTTTCCTTATTCAGGCGGATTATTGCACAAAATCCATCAATGGTGCATTGACTGATTTTCAAGATGAGGACGGTAATTCACTAGCCCAATTGCAAATAGCAACACGCAACCAACAAACTCACCAAAACCAATTACAAACGATCGAAAATATTGCTCCAGGCGAGACTTATAATCTCAACTTCAATATCGACGCTGGAAGTTATTGTCTCCAAATAATCACAGAAACAGATCGTGGTCTAGATGTCAAATTGGATGTTACATACAAGATGTATCCGTTCCAAATCATCGGAGGAGCATTAGCGTTATTTTGCCTATCATTATCGATTTTTGCCTTTGTTGGGGCTCAGAAGCACGGTAAAGAAGTCAGGGATGCACTGAATCCTAGTAAACGCGAATCTATTGAAAGCGAAGTGTTGTCACAAACATCAACAGATCGCATTTCTGCAGGACCACGCACAGGACCTTCAACGGGACCTAGTAGTGGACCTAGCGCACCACCTTCTGGCCCTAGTACGCCACCTGATTCACCTGGTTCATCTGTAGAACCTTCTGCCGGACCACCTGCTGGACCACCTGCTGGAACACTGGACGAACAACTTACAGGACCGCTTGCCGGACCGCCTGCTGAACAACTTGCTGGACCACCTGCTGGACCGCCTGCCGGACCGCCTGCTGGAACATTGGATGAACAACTTGCTGGACCACCTTCTGGAACATCGATTGAACAACTTACAGGACCGCTTGCTGGACCGCCTGCTGGACCACCTTCTGGAACATTGGATGAACAACTTGCTGGACCACCTTCTGGAACATCGATTGAACAACTTACAGGACAGCTTGCTGGACCACCTGCTGGACCGCCTGCTGGAACATTGGATGAACAACTTGCTGGACCACCTTCTGGAACATCGATTGAACAACTTACAGGACCGCTTGCCGGAACACCTGCTGGACCACCTACTGGACCGCCTACTGGACCACCTACTGGACCGCCTGCTGGAACATTGGACGAACAACTTGCTGGACCACCTGCCGGATTACCTACTGGACCACCTACTGGACCACCTACTGGACCACCTGCGGGAGATTATCTTGAGGAGAATACGGTGGTAGAGGAGGTAATTGAAACATCAGAACCAATCTTTGAACCAAGTCTTGAGCCAGTTGCCGAATTAGCCCCTGTAGCAGAAGAGATAACAACTCCAATAGTCGAATCGGATATTTATGAAGATCAAGGCGGCGGATTCTTCTTTAGGAAATTACCAGATGGTAGTTATGATCAAACGGTGTTTTGGTGTGATGAGGATGGTAATTACCACCCGTACAGCCCAGAAGCATGAGTAATGGTATTGTAATCCTCACATATCGCCCCATCCTTGAAAGAGGGTGAGCGGTGCAAGGGGATTGAGGTGATGGCTTGGGCAATGATTATTCTTCATTAACAGTAGCCGCTCTCAAAGAGATTTGTCGTGAGCGCGACTTGTCGACCTCAGGTCGTAAAGCAGAAATCATTGAGAGATTATCGGCTAATGAGATTGCTGATAGCAATCCAGTCGTAGAAGTTTCTAGGCCAGTAGATGATGCTGAGGGCAGTATTTCTTTCGATGAAGGCGATGAAGGCGATGAAGGCGAAGAAGCGGAAGTAGTTGAATCTTCGAATGCTATTATTGTGACTGCAGTACATGACGATGAAGAAATTCTTGAGGCTGAGATCTATGAGGCAGCAATAATAGAGGATTTGCCAGCTGTTGTTTCGGCTAAGAAACAAAGACCAACAACTCTTTTTGAGCAATTACAGAATCCAAAGATTGCTGTTGTTTTAATCACTCTATTATTGGCTGGTTCTGGTTGGTATTGGTATTCTACCAATCAACTTGAACCGTTTACTCCAGATAATTTACGTTATGGTGATGATATGAGTTATACCATTACCAATGGTAATCTCGATGTTACTGATGAATTCGTCACTATGTTTGCCGATCAATTCGAAACAGAAGAAGAAATTTGTCGTCTAAGAGTTGCATTTTCAGGTTCAGGCTCAACCGTGATTAGTAAAGGGACAGAAAGCGACCTTGTTGGTGAAGCAGGCGATTCACTTCTCGGTGCAGTAAGAGCGAGAGGAGGATTGGGATTGCCCTGGCTTACCGTGGAGAAAATCTACACCCATGATTATCAGCAACTCGATATTCAACGCCATTCACCATCGGTAATTCCCGGATCAAATCAATGCAGCGACCTTTCGTTAGGAGGTAGCGGTAGAATGAATGTGGTCACGACTTCCTGGGAGGAAATCGGAGAGAGAGATACGATTGCGACTCAAGGTGATTGGTCGTTAGATCTCGATACAACTCATCGCGAAGGTGTGGCAATGTCTTACGGAGTTGGCGGTACTTTCGACCTTCTCGAATCGGTTCTTCCAGGTGTGGCCATGATATTGTCGCCGATAGAAGTTAGTAAATTGATAGGTGATTCATTGATTGAAACTGGTGTCACTGGCAGTTATCTGGGCTGGAATTGGAATGTAATTGGCCCTGATGAAATAGGTGGAACCGATATGTGGAAAGTCGTAGTAGATCATGAAACTGTACGGGATTTATGCCTTGGTTCGGCGGTTATTACCATCTGGATTGAGGAATCCTCTCCGTGGGCGATACAACAACAAGTCGACCTTTCAATAACTGGAAAAGAAGGTAATAGAGCGTCGTGTTCGACAACCAGCACAATTCTCAGCGATTTATTCTTCCCAGAGGGCACCTTGGATTATCAGATAACATTCGCTCGCTCGTCACTAGAAAGAGGCGAAAAATTACTTGATTTAGGACGCTCGTATGCTTCACGCCCAAATCCTATTGCTTGGACACCATCATCATCAGAGCTTGAGGACTGGGGTGATGATGAAATGCATCTCCCCGATGATTCGAAGTCTAGAACTCATCCAATGGAGTCTGCATTGGAGTGCGTTCCTTATCTTAGTGAAGCAGTTGCTGCGAGAACCGCGTTGTCTGGCGATGGGTATGTTTGGCGAGCAACCGACCAAAGAACCGCTTCTCAAACAACTTGGAATCTTTCTTGGGTAGAAACCGATGATACCTCTGGTTGGTTGAGAATGTCGATTTCAGGCTTACCATCAGATGAGAATTGCCTGTATGAAGCACATGGAGCTCATGATAATTCTATCTCTTGGAATCGTAATGATATCCCAGCCGCGCTCAATATGAGTGAAATGGAAAAGAGATTATCCGATGAATCTCGTTATGCATCTTTCACTGGTGCAAATGGCTTTTTCATTAGTGATGATAGCCCCCATGAAGAAACAAGATTTGGGCATTTAGTGGCGATACCCGGTTCGGATTATACCGATTGGATTAATCGTTTAAGCGATATTGAAAATGGTGCAACTACCGTTGATTTATCGCGAAAGTGGGACGCTAATGGGTGGAGCAATACCCTCACTATGGCCGCTGATGCAACCGATGGGCGGGTAATCGGTTGGAATCTATTCAAAACTCCATCTTGAGGTGATAGTGTGACAAAAAAAGGTAGTCTAGACCATCTTATGGAACAGAATGAGACCGATTTGCCATTTCTTTCAGCCTATGGCGGTGGTGAGGACCCCAAAACCATATTACAATCGATAAAGGATATCTCATCTGAACATTTTGAATTGGAATTGTGTGAAGAAGGCGTGATAGTCAATCTTACTGCAGATCACTTACCTTTGGTCCATTCAGACATTAAATCACGTGGCTTTTCAAATGGAACATTGAGCGTAGACCGTTCAAAAGTTAGTGTTGTTATTAGCGAATGGGGCCCTGAACAACGGCGACTAATCGAACGTCTAGTCGAGTTTATTGCCGGCGAATGAGTGCTGCAAAGAGTACTATGTACATTACAGAACTAATCGGCAGAGAATAGAGGAAACTGTCATCATCAGATGGTAGCGTTGCAATTTGAATACAATTATTTCCTCCCCAATCACCCGATTCAGAGTCTTTCCAACAACTAGACCATGTTTTGTAGTATCCTTTGTCAGGAAAATCCTCTTCGGTGTCATCATCGACATAATCTAACATAACTTTCCAATTAACGTAAGTGTGTAGGCAATCGTTTGGATTCTCTTCGGAGCATCCATCAGGTCCTTTGGCGATTACTTCTCCACTCCAGGTTTTACCGTCATCACTCGATAATTCCATAGGTTCAGGACTAAGACATGAACCAATGTTATAGCAAATCTGAGACAAGGATGTCATAGAGGTATTATTGGCCACAGCATCATCATTTAGAGTGAGAGTTATTGACCAAAGACTTCCTTCATCGGAGGGAGTGGTGTGAGTAATTTCAGAAATTGGAGTGTTTGAAAGGTCTGGATCTTGGTCATCCCCTGGTGTTCCTGCTGCTAAAGCGAAAGGCGCAACCAAGGTCAGGATTAGTAGAACCGATAACAATCGCATAACATCCCCTCTACCTTTTGGTTATTGAAATCTTTTCAGGAAATCCCATTATTTTGATTATTAGAGTTCCATGCTCCATAATTCATCACCGACGTGATGAATATTGGTGATTCCTTTGCCTTTACCGGATTCGACCATCTCTTTACCGGTCATTTTTGCCCACCCTATTGCTAGAGGCCGACCGTGTTCCTTATCGCGAATCCACACTAAATCATCGATTTCGATGTCAGGGTCTGCTGCATGTACCCCAGCGACCATACAATCCGCTCCGTTCATCAAGAAAGGGATCGCCCCGTGATCGACATCGACGTACATTTTATCGATTGGTTTAGCCAAAAGTCCACGCAGGGTCAGGGAAACGCACCTTTCTCCATCCGGTTTTTCAGTTTCGAAAGCAAGAGCAACTCTGTCGACAAGAACTAGATTCCACGGCCCATATTGGGCCATTTCAAGAAAAGCACCATCAACAGCAAGGTCGGCGCCAAGATGGGTTTCCAAGTCCTTCAATAGTGGAGCGATATTCTTCCGCCGAACCGGTCTGCGCTTTTTCACCACCCAGTCCTTCACCATAACCCGGCCTTACACTACCCCGTTTTCTAATCTATGGGTTCAACAAAACCCTTCAATTCATCCGTTATGACTTGTTGGCATCGCCATGACAGTATGGTGCGCAATCCGTACATACGCAGCACATGCCTCAGAACTTGGCAATGAAATCCCCAAGAAGCCTGCTTTTTTTCTCAAAGCAGACGCATGTCTTACCGAATCTCGAGTGCTGAATACTTGCGGCGGAGACGTCCACCACGAAGTGGAACTGGTAGTCCGTATTGGTGACGACCTACTTCCTGATGCGATGACAGTTGGTCTCGATCTTACCAAACGTTCACATCAAGATAGGGCCAAAAGCAAGGGCTTGCCATGGGCAGAGGCGAAGTCATTTGTTGACTCAGCTGTAATTGGGGAGTGGGTAGAGCCGATAGCAGATTCAATCTCCTTAGAAATAGACGGCCGTATCGTACAGAGCGGAAAATTGGATTCCATGGTTTGTAGTATAGCAGAATTAATCGCAGAATTAAGCGAGTGGGCGCCATTAATGGCAGGTGACATATTGTTCACTGGCACCCCACCCGGAGTTGGCTCGCTTAGCCCCGGAATGTTGCTAAAAGCATCATTATTTGCCGGTGAAGAGCGTCTTACAGGCTTTTCTTGTAATTGTGTTTAAGCCACGGTCTTCATATATCGAGGGTTGGTCGCAGCGTCGCTAGAGGGTTCAATATGGCACAGTGGCACGGCATTTCACGCAGAAAATCAACCGGTGGACGTCTCGTTCAGGCTCGTAGTAAGCGCCGTACTGAGATCTCATCTGAGAAGCAGTACGCCTTCGTAGGTGAGCCAAAGCGCAAGATCTACCGAAAGACCGGTGGTAACACAATGGTCCGTATTCTTGTCGACAACCGTGTTGCAGTCAGCGACAGCAACGGTAAGACCTCGATGGCTTCTATCACCAATGTAGTCGAGAACCCATCCAATCCGAATTTCGTCAGAAGAAATATTCTGACCAAGAGCGCAATCATCGATACCGACAAGGGATTGGTTAGAATTACCAGCCGTCCCGGTCAAGATGGAGTCATCAACGGCGTTCTCATCAAGTGAGCGTCGAGTTCAAGAGAGACTCCCTTCCACGAGAGATTGGTGGGCCCATGGATCACAATCCTGACCGAATTTCAATTTGGCCCGGTTACTTCGATTTGAAATCAAGTCGTCGTTCGGGTCGTAGAGTCCCTAAAGATTCGGCTGTCAGAAAGCCAGATCTCGAAGGATTATTCATGGCAGCACGTTCTGTAGGTCTGAGGAAAATCAAGCGTGAAGAGAAAATCAGCCATCCAAAAAGACCCCATGGGCAAGAAGGTCGACTTTGGGTAAGTCGTGCTGGAGCGAATGATTCTATTGGGTCTTCTTCCAAAGAGGAGATAATGCAACTAATCGGTTGTAATTGGCGTGAGATGCAAAACAATACAGATCAGGCAGAAAAGGATTCTGCGCAGCGCGGCCCGAACAAAGGAGATCGCAGCGCTCGGGCTCAAAGAAAATCACGTTCACCTCAAAGAACGCAAAAACGCAAAGATCGTTGATTCAAGCGTGATTTATAGTCAGGTCGAGATTGACTTTATGCATCCAACCAAAGGTATCTTCCACGGTTTCAGTATTAATTCCGACCAAAGTGTCATACAGTTCTCTAGTTATTTTACCAACAGTACGGTTTTGGTAAACCTTCTCGGTTTCTCCATGAGTGATTGAACCAATTGGTGAAATAACAGCTGCAGTGCCACAGCAAAAAGCTTCATCAGCACTCATTGCTAACTCTGTGCTGACCTTTTGTTCGATAACCTCGTAGCCTTTATGGCGTGCAATATCGATTAGCGATGCTCTGGTAATACCTGGCAAGATTGTCCCGGTTAATTCGGGAGTGTAGATTACATTATCCTTTATGCAGAAGAAATTCGCTGCACCAACCTCTTCGACGTAGAGATGTTCCTCAGCATCGAGATAGATAACCTCGGCATAACCCTGTTTTTTTGCATTGATAGAAGGCATCATTCCCGGCGCATAATTACCAATCGCTTTCACTCCACCAGAACCACCCGGTGCAGCTCGGTGAAACTCATCGGAGATGAGTAGGTCGATACAGGATAATCCGCCTTTGAAGTAAGGTCCAACAGGTGTGACAAAGATACAGAGAGTGTAAGATGGAGCAGGTGCAACCCCCATGATGGCTCCAGTTCCCCAGAGAACGGGACGGATGTATAGAGCGCCGCGTCCAGTAGGCGGTATCCAGCGGTTATTTGCTGCAACCATCTGTTCAACAGCATCTATGAAAATAGATTCAGGGACAGGAGGCATTCCTAATCTATCGGCGCCCCTTTGGAACCTACGTGCATTTTCCTCTGGTCTGAATAGAACAACATTTCCTTCAGCAGAGCGCTGTGCTTTCATACCCTCGAAAATACCTTGACCATAATTCAAAACACCAGCCGCAGGATCGATTTCTAGTTTACCATAAGGTAAGACCTTGCCTGGCTCCCATACACCGCCTAAATTACACGTAGCGATGTACATGAAATCGGTTTGAGTGAGGGAGAAGGTGAGGCTATCCCAATCGATTTCTGCTTCACTCATGGATATCGGGATGAACCCCAGTATTCAATCCTTGCTGAAACCATTTGCTCATTTGCATTCCCAAGGCCTTTGGCCTGTGGCCGAGACGGATGTGCATGGTCTGGCGAGGAGATGTCGGCATCATTACCACACGAATTGATTCAGATGGCGATGAAAATCTAATCGAACTGTGGGGCCGTTCTCGCGAAAATGAATCGGTATTATTGCGTATTCACGGAATGCAACCGTGGTTTGAAGTATGCCCCCCCGGGAGATGGAATGGAGATTTCAGTTCCTTAGAGGGGCGTCTTCACCAACTTGAAAATCATGAGGAGGTTACCCATGTCACTGGACCTGTGGAGAAATGGACTGATTTGGGTTACAAACCTGTTTGGAAGGCATATGTAAGCAAACCATTCGTCGTGCCAGGGCTGAGAAAGGAATTGTCTGGGAGATGGTATATTCTTTCAGGGGACATACCTTTTGCAAACCGCTTTTTCCTCGATGGAGATTTTGCTATTCATGTATCTGTAACGGCTAAAGAGACTTATTCAGAGAATGGAATAGATATTGTCGCAGATATAACTCTCGATGATGTCGAACAATGCCAGGGTTTCCCAGTACCATGGAAGATTCTTTCCTTTGACTTAGAGACAAGTATTGCTGAAAGTACGATTCTTTGTGCCGCTGTAGTTATCGAAGACAGAGGTACTGGTATTCGTACAAAGCATACCTTTAGCGGTGATGAGGCGGGAATAATGGCTGATTTGACCAACTTGGTACTAGATTCCAATCCTGATATCATCACCGGCTATAATATCGATAACTTCGATTTAACCCGCTTGAATGACCGAATGGCCCATCTATCAAAGCGCGGTGATTGGCAAGGAAAGGCCGAATTATTCGGGTGGGGTCGAGTAAATCGCGACGAGAAGGAATATCGAAGGCGCCGCGATGGCCTTATTCCAAAACGGGGTGCTACGCGTGCATGGAATATTTCAGGCCGTTGTGTGATGGATTGCTGGTGGCAAGCACGTCAAGTTCTACGCCCAGAACGCGAAACACTGTCCTTTGTCAGTAAACTTCTCTTCCCAGATGACGATGAGCGCCACAAGATGGACATCGATGCTAGTAAAATGGATGAGGAATGGGCTAATCGTCCCGATGAAGTTCTAGAGTACTGCCTAAGAGATGCTGAATTACCCTTGGATATAATGGCGGAAATTCAGGCGGTTCGTCGCTGTGAAGCAATTGCATCGGTTTCTGGGGTATCTTTGGATACAGTCGCAAACGGCAATACCAGTCAAAGAATTGATGCATTGGTAATCAAAGCAGCTGACCGGAGTAATATCGGAGTGCCATTAACTGGATCTGCAGACGCAAAGGAGGGTCAGATAACAGGAGGATATGTGCATGATGTCGAGGCTGGACTGCATCCGTGGGTTGCTATTCTCGATTTCAAATCGATGTACCCTTCGATAATGATTGGCAATAATATCTGTTATACCACTAGGGTCGATCAAGGTTCAACCGATCAACCCCTTGAGGATGAGGAATTATTCGTCTCGCCCACCGGTGCTAAATTCAGACATCCATCACAACGACAGGGCTTGATACCACTATTACTCGAAGATTTGATGGCCCAGAGAGATGCAAATAAAGCAGCACTCGCTAAAGCAAAAGATCCAGTGAGTAAATCGTTTTACGACCAAATGCAGTATGCTGTCAAAATATTGATGAATTCTTTCTATGGTGTATTTGCTTCTGGCTTTTATCGTTTCACTCACCGCGACCTTGGTTCTTCAATTACCGCATGGGCTCGTCATAATATCAAAAAGATAATTCAGAGATTAGAGGATGAAGGTCACGGCGTAGTATACTCTGATACAGATTCAATCTTCGTATCCGTCCCGCTTGTAGAGGGTGAAAATCAAGTGGAGAAAATGATTGAATTTGGCCATGAAACCGCACAGAGATTTAGCGAAGATAGTGCGATATTAGAATTTGAAAAAGGCCTTTCAGCATTCTTTTCGCATGGCGCAAAGAAGCGCTACATTGGGCAAGTGGTATGGCCTAATCAGGAATTGATGATTCGCGGCTATGAGACTCAACGTACCGATTCCTTCGCCTATCTAACAACTGGAATGAAACGTCTTTTCGAGCACATCCTCGCAGGCGAGGATGAGGAGACTATCGCTTATTCTCTTG
>Ga0302134_10001126_pt1 | contig 12391 bp, 10 predicted proteins | sample CB9_SCM_MG_FD_203123 | JGI IMG/M metagenome (GOLD analysis project Ga0302134, IMG submission 203123) | Marine microbial communities from Western Arctic Ocean, Canada - CB9_SCM | ecosystem: Environmental > Aquatic > Marine > Oceanic | place: Canada: Western Arctic Ocean | collected 2017-09-19
AAGGTCGCCGTTGCGGTCTGACGATCGTTGGGCGTCGACACGGCCCAGCCGTTGTTCTGGCAAAAGAATACGACAGGCGGTTTATGGATCCCTGCGAAGTTGAGGGCGCTATGGAACTCTCCACGCGACGTCGCACCGTCGCCGAAATATACGATAAACCGCGTGTCGTCACCTCGGAGCTTGGCCGCCCAGGCCGCACCCGCAGCATGCGGAATGTACGAACCGACCTGCGTCGTGCACGGCACGATGTTGATGCTTCGGTCACCGAGCAACAGTGGCAATCGACGACCCTTCAGCGGTTCGTCGGCACGCCCAAAGAACTGGGCGAACATCTGCGTCAGTCCCGCGCCCCGCCAGAGAAACGAACCCGGTTCCCGGTCGGCCAGAAAGATCCAATCGCTGGGACGCATGGCGGCAGTCGACGCGACGTGCGCTGCCTCCTGCCCGCGGGACGGAATCCAGAACTCCATACGACCGGATCGCTGTAGCTGCCAGCCAATACGGTCGAGAGCGGCGACAGTGACCATCACCTCGTACATCTTGACCACGGTCGCTTGATCGAGATCGGGTTCGGGGCGGTTGCCGTTCGGCAGGCCCTCGGCGTCGAGTACCTGCTCAATCCCGAGCTCGTCCGCGCTGGCGAGCGGTACGGGAACTGGTTCGCGAGGAGCGCCTGCGAACGAAACGATCTTTGGCGCGTTCATGATGTGTCACTCCTAAGATTTTGATCAGCGGTAGATGTGAGAAACGAGCGGTCAAGGTCCTGAACCGACTGCGCACCTAGTAGCTGAAGGGTGTGTCGTACATCACCGCTCATCGATTGGAAATACTCGATGACGGCGGATTTGCCGCCATGAGCGAGAGCGGAGAGCGGGGGACGGCCAAGGCCTACTGCTCGGGCACCGAGCGCGATAGCCGTCACCACGTCGGCACCAGACCGAATGCCACCGTCCATGACGACATCGATGTCGCCACCAACGCGATCGACGATCGATGGAAGTACGTCGATCGTCGGTGGGACCCGATCGAGTTGGCGGCCGCCGTGATTGGAGACGTAGACGCCAGAGGCACCCGAGTCGCGTGCCCGTTCCGCGTCGTCGGGTCGGAGAACACCCTTTATCCACACCGGCAGCGACGTGGCATCCACGATGCGCTCGATATCGCGCCATGTCACGCTCGGGTCGATCTGCTCAGCGAAATAGCGGGCGACGGTGGAACCGTCTTCGGTGTCGGACAGCGCAGCAGCACCGTACGGCTCGAGGTTGGCCCATCGGATCTCGGGACCCACCGAGAATCGGTTTCGAATATCGCGACGACGAATGCCGAGAACCGGCGCATCGACAGTGATGATGAGCGCTCTATACCCCGACGACTCAGCGCGATGCACCAGGTCGGCCACCACGTCTCGGTTCTTGAAGCAATACAACTGGAACCAACGCTCAGCCGGTGCAATCTCGGCAACTTCCTCCATAGACACCGACGCTGCCGTACTTGTTGCATACGGAACGTCGGCGGCCATGGCCGCAGCGGCGGTGGCGACTTCAGCATCCGGATGGAACAGGCGGTGAGCGCCGGTCGGCGCCACGAAATACGGCGCATTCATCTGGCGGCCGTCAAGCTTCGAACGGTCGTCCACCTCGGCGACATCGACGCATACCCGCGGCAGGAGTGCCCAACGCCGAAACGAAGATTCGTTGGCGCGCAGAGTGATCTCGTCGCCGGCGCCACCTTCGAGGAAGTCGAGCGCTGCGCGGCTCAGACCGGGCGGTCGTCCGACATTCTCGAACTTTTCTAGCATCATTCCGATTTTGTGACCGATGCCGTGTGGGAGCGGTACTGCTCGGATTGCCAATGGAAGTCGATGTGACGACGCACGAATCTCCAGGTGCCGTCGGCGCCACGGTGAACCGTGTCGTCGTAGTGGCCGTAGCCGGCTGTCTCGCCGCTCTCTAGGTCAACGACGAGGAAGTAGGCCGTGCTTGCGGCGTCATCTCCGTCAACACTCTTGACCCAGAGGTTGAGGTAATGGTGTCGAGGACGCGGGCCCTCTTTCGACGCAATCGCTCGGATTGGTTCGTGGCCAACGAACTCTGTCTCGCCGACGGCGAAAATTCCGTCGGGCTCAAAACAATCAGCCAAGAGGTCAGGATCGTGGCCATCCAAACCAAAGCAGTAGCGGGAGTAGAGCGTCTGGATGCCCATCTGGGCAGCGGTCATCTCGTCGGTCATGGTTGTCCTTCTGTAGTGAGCGGATGGCTCGTTGGTTGGTTAGGTAGCTGGCTAGATGGTTGGTTGGGCGGGCCTGGCGATCACCGGGCCATCGTGTACGCACCGCCGTCTACGAACAACTCTCGACCGGTCAACATCTCGGCGGCAGGAGACGCGAGGAAGTGCACCACTTCGGCAATGTCAGCTTCGGTAACGTTGCGTTTCATCGGATTCGAGGCTGCCGCAGCTGCCGCACGCTCATCGGCTGCGTCACCGAACAATCGGCGGAGCGCATCGGTGAGGACCAGGCTGGCCGATACCACATGGGTTCGAACCCCCATGTCGGCTAGTTCGACGGCGAGGTACCTGATAAACGCTTCGCCTAGCGCTTTGGGGGCGCCGATCGGGCCGTAGCTCGGCACCGCTACCTTTGACCCTCGGCTCGACAGGAAGAAGACTGTACTGCCGGCATTGAACATCGGCACGGCCGCCCGCACCAGGTGGACCAGAGCGGTTCCGTTGAGTGCGACTGCCCGGTCGAGTTCGTCAGGATCGGCCGTCAGGAGACTCGTGGCATACGGGTACACGGCTGCGTGAACCAACTGGTCCACGCGATCTGTGTGCTCGGCTGCATCTCGCAGGAGAGCGTCACAGCCAGCCGATGTCGAGACGTCGCGCTTGAGGAGCACCGGCGTGCCGCCGCGCGCGGTGACGGCGTCGGCGGCTGCCTGCGCTGCGGCATCGTCGCTGGCGTAGTTCAGAAGAACGGTGACATCAGGTCCAGCGAATCGCTCGGCGATCCCGCGCCCGATCCCCTTGGTTCCCCCGGTAATAAGAATGGCCATAATTTCTGCTCCTTGTGGTGATCGGTCCGGACTGTCCGGCTTCGGGCGTTACCGCAACACTCGCCCCGCGGCGACGTCGATAGGTTGGTCGTCGGCGAGCACTTCGACGCCGCCGACGATGACGGATCGGTATCCGTCGGCCTCTTGCAGCATTCGAGCGTGCCCTCCAGGCAAGTCGTTGACGCGTCGACCCGGGCGCAGCGCCACTTCGTTCGGATCGACGACGACGATGTCAGCCGGCGCGCCTTCCTCGAGGACACCTCGGCCGGTCAGGCCGAACAACTCGGCTGGTCTGCTGGTCATCTCCCGAATTGCATGCTCGATCGACAGCATCCCGTCACCATCGGCAGCAGCCTGCGAAAGAAGGAACGTCGGATACGTGTAGTTGGTAATACTGGCAACATGCGCGCCGGCGTCGCCGAGGCCGATCAACGTGCTGCCGGCTCGGACAGCAGCAGCAACCTCGTCAGCGTCCAGGTTGACGAGCGGAACCTGCACGACGGTGGCGAGTTCGTCCGCTATGGCGAGGTCGCACAACGCATCGGTCGGCCATACACCGAGTACCTCACCTACGTCCCGCATTGATCGACCGACGAGATCTGGTCGAGTCGTGCTGGAGGCCAGGAGCCATCGGTCGTAGTTCGGAGCCAACATCGCCCGCGGATTTTCCTGCGCAGTGCGCAGCAGATGGCGAAAGGACTCGTCGCGCAGGACAGCAATCCGGTCGATCGTGGGGAGCTCATTGAGACGACGTATCGCTGTCTCCCATCCGGTCACCGATTCGGCTAGCGATCGAACCGACAAGTTGATAGATGCAACGAGCGGCAATGGCGACACCTGTGGAACGACTCGCGAACCACTGGCGCTGAGGTCAGCAGCTTGGTCTGCGAGCCGACGCCATGCGACCGTATCGCCCGGCGTGACGAGGAGCGGGGTCCACGACAGGTCGACACCGAACTCGTCGCTCCATGCGGCATATTGCGCCACCTCGGCGAGGCTTTCGACGGCGGTTGGGTCGCCCTTGCTTTTGATGTTGATCTGCCACACTTTTCCGGTGGTCTCCGCAACGAGCGCTCGTATCTCCGCGTCGGTGGCGAGTCGGCTCGGCACGGGTTCACCGTTACCGTCAACATGGTTCGGTCCTCGCGACGTTGAGAACCCCACCGCACCGCTTGCGAGTGCACTTCTGAGTAACGCCGACATCTGCTGAATGTCTGAGTCGGTTGCTTCTTCCGATGACGCCCGATCGCCCATGACCGAGTGCCGCAGCGGTGAGTGCGGGACCATTGCAGCGACGTTGACCCCGAGATCGAGGCCGTCGAGCGCGTCCAAGTAGGAACCGAAGTTGCTCCAGCCGAAAGGCACTCCTTCGCTTGTGCTCTCGTAGGGAATTTCCTCGACCGCTTCGAGGCACCGCAGCAGGTATTCCTCCGCACCGTTCCCACATGGAGCGATGCCGAAGCCACAGTTGCCGGTCACCACGGTGGTGACGCCATGTTGGACAGACGGTCGACCGGTCGGATCCCAAAATAGTTGCGCATCGAGATGTGTGTGGGGGTCAATGAAGCCGGGCGTGACCCATGCGCCTTCCGCGTCGATCTCCTTCATGGCCGAACCAGAAGCACGCTCGGTGATCTCCGATACAACGCCGTCGTGAACCGTGACGTCAGCGATCCGGGTTGGACCACCGGTGCCGTCGACGACGGTCCCGTTACGAATGATCAAGTCGGGCTTCGGCATGATTTCTCCTAACGGATTCTCGGGTCTAACGCCCGATGAATGAAGTCGACCAGGATGGATGCGATGATGGCCAGGACGCCGATGAGCAAGGTTGCACCCTGGATAAGCGGGTAATCACGGGCCTTTATCGACTCGAGGATCAAGCGCCCGAGCCCCGGGATGGAAAAGACGAACTCGATCACGACCACACCCCCGATCACGGCGACGAACAACAGTCCAGCGGTCGTGATGACTGGAATCAGTGACGGCCTGATCACGTGCAGAGCGATGACTCGTCGACGTGAGAGCCCTTTGCCGATAGCCGTTCGGACATGGTCCTCTTCGAGGGTCGACAGGATCGACGTGCGCATCAATCGGGTCATGATGCCAACGAGCGAAGCAGACATTGCCACGACCGGGAGGAACAGGTGGCGAGCCCACTCGTACAGACCGCTCGACAATGGTTCGTATCCGAACGACGGAAACTGATCAAAGCGACTAGCAACGAAAACGATCAGCAAGAGGCCGATCACAAAGTCGGGAACACTCGAGCCGATGATCGATCCGAGGGTGGAGAGTCGGTCGACGACACCATCGCGCTTGAGCGCAGCGATTGTGCCAAGTGTGATTGCAGCACAGAAGCTGATCATCACCGACACCAGCGACAGCGTCAGCGACGGGCCGAGTTTCGCTGTGAGTTCCTGCGTCACCGGCTGTCGGCTGCGAATGGAGTTGCCGAGGTCGCCCTGCACCAGGTTGCTGATCCACTGGACGTACTGGACCACGATTGGGTCGTCGAGTCCGAACCGGTCGCGGAAGGCCTGCCGAGCTTCCGGCGTCACGTTCTCGGTGCCCAACATTGCGTCCTCGACGGAGCCCGGCAGTAGACGCACCATCAGGAACGTGACGACAGTCAGCACGAACAGGCCGAGGAACGCTCCTCCGAGTCGCGTGAAGACGGTTCTCCTCATCGGGTCAGCTCCACCGAGGCATCCTCGGCAATGTCTTCATGCGGGAAAAAGCACGCCGTGTGGAATTCATCATCGAGCTGCGGCTCGATCGTCCGACAAATCTCTCGCTCTGGATAGACGCTCGGACCGACTGGGCAACGGGGGTGGAAACGACAGCCCGAGGGCGGGTTGGTGGGGTTGGGCACATCGCCGGTCAAGATGATGCGCTCCCGTTCACGCTCAGCGACAGGGTCGGGAACCGGGATGGCCGACAGCAGCGCACGGCTGTACGGGTGCCTGGGTGAAGTGAAGAGCTCATCGGTCTGACGCACTTCGACCAGGCGCCCGAGATACATCACTGCGATCCGGTCCGAGACCTGCCGGCAGACGCCGAGGTCGTGGGTGATAAACAGCACCGTGACACCGAGGTTGGACTGAAGGTCACGAAGCAGATTGACGATCTGTCCCTTGACCGAGACATCGAGGCTCGAAACTGCTTCGTCGGCCACAATCAACTGGGGTGACACCGCTAGAGCGCGTGCGATGGCGATGCGTTGAACCTGCCCTCCTGAGAACTCGTCGGGAAGCTTGGTCAGGGCGGCAGCGGGCAGACCAACCTGGTCTACTAACTCTCGCAAACGATCACCGCGACCAGCACGTGGCGTCGAGGAGTGCTCGAGCGCCTCTTCGAGATGTTGTGCCACCGTCATTCGTCGGTTGAGTGAGCTGCGAGGGTCCTGGAACACCATTTGCGCGAAACGGCGCATAGATCGCGCTGCTCGCCCCTTCGCAGCGGTGACCTCCTGGCCGTCCATCGTCACGGTCCCGGCGTCGGCTGACTCAAGCCCGACGAGCATGCGACCCAGCGTGGACTTGCCACACCCCGATTCGCCGACGAGTCCGAGAAACTCTCCGCGGCGGATGTCGAGATCGACATCGTCGACGGCGCGAAGGATGACCGCTTGTCTGCCTCGTCCAATCCGGAAGTGGCGGGTGAGCCCACGAATGACGAGGACCGTTTCCTGAGAGCCCAGTTGCTCACCGTCGACGTCGTGTTCTGCGAGCTGTTGCTTATCGGCCGAGGTGAGCGCTGTCCTAACCGGGTTGACGTCATCGCTCCGCAAACATGCCGCTTCACGGTCTTCGCCTGTCGACACCAGCGGCGGAACACCCTGCTTGCAGTCGTCGATGACAAGCGGACAGCGCGGTGCAAAGCTGCAACCTTGTGGCGGGTCGGCCGGATCGGGTGGACGTCCCTCGATGAAAGGGAGCCGGCGAAGTCCACGGTCTACACGTGGCACAGAGCGCAGCAGTGCGGCCGTATACGGATGCTGCGGATCGGAGAAGACTTCTTCAGTGGTGCCGTGTTCGACGATTCGGCCGCTGTACATGACCAGCACCCGCTGACACAGGTTTGCGATGACACCGAGGTCATGGCTGACCATCACGATTGCGGTGCCCGTCTCGATCGCACGGTGGCGAAGCATGTCGAGGATCTGTGCCTGGATCGTGACGTCGAGCGCAGTCGTGGGCTCGTCGGCGAGGAGGATTCGCGGCGACAGAGCGAGCGACATTGCTGTCATCACCCGTTGCCGCATGCCGCCGGACAGCTGATGCGGATGCTGCGACATCAGTCGCTCGGGATCGCTAAGGCCCACGCTGCGTAAAAGGTCGCGAGCAGTATCCTCAGGGACCCCCGGTGCGCCATGCGCGTTGAGGACCTCGGTGATCTGTTTGCCGATTTTCATGACGGGATTTAGAGCGCGGAGCGAATCCTGGTAAAGCATCCCGATCTGGGGGCCGTGCACCTGTCGCAATGCTTTTGCGTCGGCGGTCAAGAGGTCTTGACCGCGCAACTGGGCCTGCCCACCCGTGATCACCGCGTTGCTCGGGAGGAGCCGAGCCGTGGCGAGCAGAACGGTCGACTTGCCCGAGCCCGACTCGCCCACGATGCCCAAGGACTCACCGGGTTGCAGGTCGAAATCGACTCCGTGAACTACCTCGAGCGGTCCGTGCTCGGTACGATACGCCACCCGAAGGTCACGGATGCGTAGCAACGGTGCCTGCGGATTGGCATTCTCCACGGTGTTAACTGCTTCGACAGCATTCGCGTTCACGCCCATCCCCAAATCACGCATTCTCCCGCGTTTTGTTGTATCGCGGATCGACACGGTCGGACAAAGCGTCGCTCATCAGGTTGAGGGCCAGGACCGTCACGCTGAGAACTATCGACGGCAAGATCAACTCACTCGGTCGGCTGAAGATGACCTCCCGACCGTCGGCGATCATCACGCCCCAGTTCGATGTTGGACGTTGCGTGCCAGCGCCCAGAAAGCTCAAGCTGGCCTCCACGATGATCGAACGCGACACGACGACGGATGCGACCACCAGCAAGGGCCCGGCGATGTTCGGAAGAACGTGACGGAGCAACGTGCGTGATTCGGAGTTGCCGATTCCACGGGACGCCATCACGTAGCCGAGGTTTCGCTCGCCGAGAACAGCGGCACGGGACACGCGAATCACCAGAGGTGTGTAGACGATGCCGAGTGCAAAGATGGCCGTTCGGGTACTCGGACTCATCACGGCCGACAACACGAGTGCGAGAAGCAGCGGCGGGAAAGCGAGGATGCCATCTGAGATTCGCGTCACGGTCGAGTCCACCCGACCGCCGACATACCCTGCGAGCGCGCCGAGACTCACGCCAGCGACCATCGATAATGTCGCGACGCTGAGGCCAACGATCCACACGAGACGGGCGCCGAACAGGAGTCGGGTTAGTACGTCGCGACCCAAAGAATCGGTGCCCAGCAGGTGACCCTCAGTGCCCCATTCGAAAAACCGATCGACCGGCGAAGCCTTGTCGGGGTAGAAGTCGGTGAGGACGCCCGCAAAGAGTGCAGCGACGAGCGTGACGATGACCACGATGGCGGCTAACCGAGAAATCAGCCCCGCCAGCAAGCTCCGCCCAGCCGGGGCCACAGTATTCGTGGCCCCGGCGTGGCTGGTGGTCGTCGTCGCGCTCGAGATTCGCTGTCGTCAGTCGTTAGCCCGGTACGCAGGCGGACGACATGCCGCCACCCCGGTACTGGACGTAGTACGAACCCTGCTGAAAGCCGGTCACGTCTTCGCCCACACCGACGAACTGGAAGGGCCGAACGGTGAAGAACTGCGCATAGGCATCCAGGTTGATCTGCGCCGCCTCGTCGTACAAGGCCAGGCGAGCATCGGGATCACTCGTGGTTCGACCCGCTTCGACGAGCCTGTCGATATCGTCGCTCTTCAGCCCACCCACGAGACCGTTCCGTGAAGAATCAGACTCCAAGAAGCTGAACGGACGATTCGGGTCGGTGATAAGTCCAACCCAGAGGTAGACCACATCGAAGTTCAGAGGATCTTCCCTCGCAAATCCAACCAACGTACCGATGTCGGTCTTTTGGATTTTAGCATCGAGTCCGATTTCGTTCCATGCCGAGGCAACGATCTGCGGTTCTAGGTCCGAACCGAGTGCGTCCCACTGCACGATCGTGACCTCTGTACCAGTTGCACCGGCCTCCTCGATCATCGCCGTCGCACGAGCGATGTCGGCGTCGACTCGCAAGTCCTTGTCAAGATACCAGAATGACGACTCAGCGAACGGTTGGAGTGTCGGCACAGCGAAGCCGTTCCAGCCAGCCTCTGCAATGTCGGTACGAGAGATCGCAAGCCACATCGCCTCGCGCACTAGTGGGTTGTCAAACGGCGCTCTGGTCACGTTGATGGAGAAGAAGTTGGCGCGGTTTTGCGGGTTCTCCTGAATCGTGAAGGAACCGTCCTGGCTCAGCGTCTCGGCGTCTTCGGCTGGCACACCCCAAGCGAAGTCGATCTCGCCAGACGCCAAGGCTGCGAGTCGAGTCGCGTTGTCAGGAAGGATTCGTACCTCGATTCCTTCGAGCAGTGGGGCGCCATCCCAGTAGTCGGAATTGCCGGCCATCACCATGCGGTCTGCAGCGGAGTAGGACACGAAACTGAACGGTCCAGTTCCATTGTGTGATGCGAGCTGACCGTCGGCACCGATCGAGTCGGGATGGATGATCGCTGCTCGGCCTTGCTGTGCGAGGTCGTTCAGTAGCGGACCGCTTGGTGCATCGAGACCCAAGACCACGGTTCCGGCGTCAGGTGTCTCGATCGAAGTGATAACCGACAAGACGCTCCCCGAGACGGCGGCAGTATCTGGATTGATGATGCGTTCCAGGCTGAATTTGACGTGCGAAGAATCAAACTTCTCGCCATTGTGGAACTTGACGTCGTCTCGCAGCGTGAAGGTATAGGTCATCCCGTCATCGGAGATTTCCCAAGAGGCCGCCAGGCTGTCGGTGACCCCTGCGTTGACATCGACGCCCACGAGAGTTTCGTAGATGAGCGACAGCCACGTTGCCGGCGTCTCACCCGATCCGATATGCGGATCGACCGCGTCAAAATCTTCAGGCACAGCGGCTATCAGCACACCACACTCGACACCTGCAGCCGCCGCAGTCGAAATTCCGAGGGTGGCAGCGAGGGCATCCGCAGCTGCGTGCTCTGCGTTCTTGTCGAAGTCGTTGGCGAACTCGATGAAGTCGTTGGTGTAAAGAGAGTTTGAGTCGACTTCAGCACTTAGAGCTCCACGGGCTGAAAGCAGATCAACGTAGTGGTCCCAAGAGGCTGGCCTATTCCATCCCCACTGACCGGAGGACCCCGGATATGCGTTAGTCCTCAGGATGGTTTCCTTGAGGGCCAACATGTCGAACCCGGTGTCTGAGAAGTCTCCGACCTGGTCCGGGTGCTTCGATGCAATAGCTACAAGAGCACCAGTTGGGTTCGCGTGGGTGAACTCAGTAGCCCTAGCCATGGCCCTTGAAAGACAGGCGACCAGGTTCGGATCTTCTGAGATGGTCTCGTCGGTCGCAACCACACTCGCAGCATGAAGTAGGGCGAAGTCACCTAAATCAAACGAGTGCAAGTCAACTTCAAAGCCAAGTTCAATCAAGTTGAAGTAATCCGAGAAGTAGGCAACGATTCTGTCGCTCGAGAAAGCCGCAGCAGTTGTCGCACCGGCCCCTGTCTCAACTATCTGCACGTCGGATTCTGGGTCAACACCGTTTGATGCCAGAAGGGCCTCGAAGAACGGGACCTCACCAGCCGTAGCTTCTGAAACAGCGACCGTTTCTCCAACGAAATCACTGATCGAGGTGTAGGGCGAACCCGCTTCAGTCACAAGCCCATAGATCAGGCCTGTCTGGAATACGTAGGGGACCTTGAGGTCCTCGCCAAGTGCCGTTGCATCAATGACAGGACCGGGGTCAGACATACCAAAGTCGACGTTTCCAGCAATTACCTGCTGGACAACGGCGGCACTGCCGTCCGTGAACTCTATAGAGACATCTAGACCCGCTTCTTCGAAGTAGCCAAGTGAATCGGCGACAAATACCGAGAAGAACGGAACTGCGAACGGAAACGGCAACAGAAGACTGGCTTCCTGCAAATCTCCACCAGTACCGCACTCGAACGAAGCAGCCGTCGCAGCATCCGCAGCATCCGCAGCCGGTGCAGCGGTCGTAGCCGCAGCCGCAGCCGGTGCAGCGGTCGTAGCCGTCGCAGCCGTGGTAGCCGGTGCAGGCGACGCAGCGTCGTCACTATCGCTACCGCAGGCTGCGGCAACCAACATAAGGACACAAATAACTGCGCCGACTCGTCTTAGCGGACTGAATGTCATAAGAAATAATCTCCCTTGATCTTGTCTGCAAGTTGAACTACAGCGGCCATGTGGCCACAGCGGTCATGAATATCGCGTTGCACTCGGCCCCCGCGAGCACCGAACGCTTGTTTGTTTAACACTCGATCTCAGCACCGTCAACACTAACAATCCCATGAGGGCTAAGCCAACGTAGTGATAAATAGTGAATCTGTTGCAGCCACCTTGTTTGTTTATCGCTGTGATCTACGCCTGAACCGTCCGAGAACTCGCATGTCCATTGCTCGGACCGGGGACTACGGCAGGCCCGCTCCCACGGACAGCCTTCTGCAGACACTGACCATTCCTGCTCTATAGATAGGAACTTTCGTTACGGACAAGCAGTTCGAGCCATATCTGCAACTCGCACCGTCTGTGCCTCTCTGCTGAAAAGTCAAAACAGATTTTCAGTCAGACAATTCATCATGATGCACCAACTAGGCCTGGTCGAGGAGTTCGATCAATACGTCGCCGTGGCATGCCTTCGGCGCACACCAACAACCCGATCTTTTGCCCCGGAGCTCTTCTAGTGAGCTCATCAACTCGGGTTGAGCAACCACCCATTCCCGGTAGGCGTTGATTGCACGCTCGCGTTCGGCGTCGCTGTCATTGGCCATCACGAAAGGGTTTCCCCACTTGCTGTCGTCAATGCCGTGCTCGGGGACGGCGCGTCCGATGTAGAAGTCGTATTCGTCGACCTGGTTGTGCACGACGGTTGATCGGCTCACAGTCTCCAGTGTGCCTGCCGGCGACCCCTACCTGTCGACCCGATCAGCAACCACAACATTTCCCCTGACCCACCGAAACTGGATGTCTGGCTCTCCCTCTTCGTTGTCGCCGTTGGTTCCACCAACAGCCCGGAAGCCATGCCGTTCATAAAAGCGTTGTGCCCCTCGGTTGCTTTCGAACGTCCAGAGGTC
>Ga0302134_10001129_pt1 | contig 12381 bp, 9 predicted proteins | sample CB9_SCM_MG_FD_203123 | JGI IMG/M metagenome (GOLD analysis project Ga0302134, IMG submission 203123) | Marine microbial communities from Western Arctic Ocean, Canada - CB9_SCM | ecosystem: Environmental > Aquatic > Marine > Oceanic | place: Canada: Western Arctic Ocean | collected 2017-09-19
TGCAGTTGTATTTGAAGAAGCTAGATCCGTTGGTGCATCATTTACATTATTTACAGTGATTGTAAATGTTTGAGTGCTATAAGTATCATCACCACTGTTAGCCGTGCCGCCATCATCTGTTAAAACGATTGAGACGGTCGCACTACCTGTAGCATTTGCTGCGGAAGTAAAGGTTAATACGCCACTTGCATTAATTGCAGGCTGTGAGCTGAATAAACTATTGTTATTATTAGATGTGGTGAAGGTTAAAGACTGACTTGAGGGGTCATTGGTCCCTTTACTTATGTTGCTTGCCCATCCGCTTGCTGTTTGTGCTCCCGCATCCTCATTAACAGATACATTGCTACCTTTAGTAAAAGAAGGTTCATCATTTACACCCGTAACCGTTACCACAAATGCATCATCTACTGTTTCTCCATTAGATGTCCCTCGAATATTAATCGTTGCTGTACCATATTGATTGGCTAAATAATCCAAGGTTAATGCATTTCCCGATATACTTGCAGAAACCAGGTCTGTATTATTATTACTCTGAACGGCTTTTGTAATATCATCATCATTATTATCACCATCCGTAAAAACATTACTATAGTCTACTGTAGAGTTAGAGGCATCTTCTAAAACTGTAAAATCTGCAATCGCATTGGCTACTGTTGGCGCATCATCTGCAGCATTAACCGTAACAACAAACACTTCATCTACTGTTTTTCCATTGGATGTTGCTCTAATGGTTATAGTCGCCGTTCCACTTTGATTAGCTACATAATCTAATGTTAGAGTATTCCCGGATATACTTGCAGAAACCAGACTAGTATTTCCATTAGTTAATATCGCCTTAGTAATGTCACTATCATTGTTATCTACATCTGTAAAAGTATTTGTTAGATCAATTGTAGAGTTACTCGCATCTTCTGTTACTGCAAAATCAGCAATCGCATTAGCCACAGTGGGATTGTCATCTACAGCATTAACCGTTATAGTAAACGTTTGGGTGGCATAGGTGTCGTCACCACTATTTGCCGTACCTCCATCATCTGACAAGACAACTGAGACTGTCGCGCTGCCCGTAGCATTTGTGGCAGAAGTATAGGTCAGAACACCACTTGAGTTAATTGCAGGCTGCGTACTAAATAAACTATTATTATTATTGGTTACTGTAAAAGTTAGTGATTGACTTGATGGATCGCTTGAGCCTTTACTTAGGCTGCTTGCCCATCCACTGACCGTTTGGGTCCCGGCATCTTCATTCACCGATTGGTTACTTCCTTTTGTAAATGACGGCTCATCATTTACTGATGTAACCGTTACTACAAAGGCGTCATCCACCGTATTACTATTTGATGTTCCTCGGATTGTTATCGTTGCTGTGCCATACTGATTATCTTCATAATCTAAAGTAAGTGTATTCCCAGAGATACTTGCAGAAACCAGGTCTGTATTATTATTACTATGAACAGATTTAGAAATACTATTGTCATCTACATCCGCAAATACATTCGTGTAGTCTTTAGTTGTGTTTGAGGCATCTTCCAAAACCGTAAAATCAGCAATCGCATTGGCTACTGTTGGCGCATCATCTACAGCGTTAACCGTTATGGTAAATGTTTGAGTGGCATAGGTGTCGTCACCACTATTTGCCGTACCACCATCGTCTTTTAAGACTACGGAAACGGAAGCACTTCCTGAAGCATTTGAAGCCGAGGTGTAAGTTAGCACACCACTTGCGCTAATTGCTGGTTGAACGCTAAATAAACTATTATTAGCATTAGTTACAGTAAATGCAAGCTCTTGACTTGAAGGATCATCTGTTCCTTTACTTAAGTTGCTTGCCCATCCACTGACCGTTTGGCCCCCAGCATCTTCATTCACCGATTGATTGCTTCCTTTTGTAAAAGATGGTTCATCATTCACACCCGTAACCGTTACTACGAATGCATCGTCTACTGTTTCTCCATTGGAGGTTGCTCTTACGGTAATAGTTGCTGTACCATATTGATTGGCCTCATAGTCTAAGGTCAGTGTATTTCCAGATATACTCGCTGAAACCAGATCTGTATTATTATTACTCTGAATAGCTTTTGTGATATCGTCATCATCATTATCCCCATCGGTAAACACATTACTATAGTCTACTGTAGAGTTAGAGGCATCTTCCAAAACCGTAAAATCAGCAATCGCATTAGCCACAGTGGGATTGTCATCTACAGCATTAACCGTTATAGTAAACGTTTGGGTGGCATAGGTGTCGTCACCACTATTTGCCGTACCTCCATCATCTGACAAGACAACTGAGACTGTCGCGCTGCCCGTAGCATTTGTGGCAGAAGTATAGGTCAGAACACCACTTGAGTTAATTGCAGGCTGCGTACTAAATAAACTATTATTATTATTGGTTACTGTAAAAGTTAGTGATTGACTTGATGGATCGCTTGAGCCTTTACTTAGGCTGCTTGCCCATCCACTGACCGTTTGGGTCCCGGCATCTTCATTCACCGATTGGTTACTTCCTTTTGTAAATGACGGCTCATCATTTACCGCTGTTACATTCACCGTTACAGTAGCAGCATCTGAATCTTCAGTACCATCATTTACCTTAAAAGCAAAGTTCCCATGGCCATTTCCATTTCCATTCGATGCTGAAATATATTTTACTCTATTGGATTCATCGCTAACTGTAGTTCCCGTTGAGCTAATCGCCCCACCAGAGAATTGGGTAAGCGTTCCATTAGATGGAAGACTTGTTATAATATAAGAGAGCTCGTCATCATCATCATCTGAGCCTGAAAGTGTAATTGTCTTTGAAATATCTTCAATAGCTGAGACTGTTTGCGCTGAAGCAGTAGGAGTTGTATTACTAGCAGAAAATGGGAGATTAGATGACATGAACCCTGTATTGCCCGACCCCCAGCCATACCATACGTAAATTGGTTTATTACTCTCAAAATAAAGATCGACACCTGTACTATATGAATCATCAAGCCTTCTATAGAGTGACCAGCCCGTACCATCAATTGTCTTAGATTTTACTGTTTGATTATCCCAACTGGCTAATCCTATGGAAGAACTTCCATCTGTAACAGTTGTTGCGGCTGTAGAGGGAACAAGAATGTAGTAATTGAGTTCTCCATTACTAGAGCCAGAATGAATTTGACCCATTTCATCGCCCAAATGAGCATGCTTTGATCCATCTGAAGAATTGGAAGCATTCAAGGGTGCCATGATAAACAGACCATTGTTATTTTTCGAACTTTTATTATCCGTGGAATACCCTTGATAGTAAACCATCACAGGTTTACTAGCACTTATATGATCTAAAGCCCCATTGTTATTATTATCCAAATCCCACTGATAAAACTCTTTTTCATCTAGATCAGAATCTTTAACAGAGCCATTAACACTGACAGAAGTATTGTTTTCAGTAGCCACAATAATTGCAGCAGTACCTGCATAAGACGAACTTTCACCTTCGATAATAAGATAATCTGTCCCTAGGTTTTTTACCGGAACTAACTGATCAAAGCCCATGTCTCTAGGACTACCGCTTTGCGCCTGCCGAATACTACCACTCCATGTTCCAGAATTGACAACAATATCCTTATTAGCAGTTATTTTGGTTCCAATAACATCATTATCGTAAGAACTATTTGAATGACTAATGCCAAGGACATAAGAATAACCCTTGTTCAGCGTAATTGTATTGCTGCTTGGATCACCACTCCAATAGAGACCTGAATGTGGAGTAATCGTAACCGTGGTGTTATTTTCAGTTCCCATAATAGAAATAAAACTGCTATAAGAATTTTGAGATCTATAGCTTGATGATGTCTGATAAAAGTGAGCCGAGAAAAACTCTTTACCCATACCCTGGGCGCCTTTTGAGGCGATGGATCCTGTCTGATCGCCGCCACGCACATCCACTCTGACATAAAATGGACTACTGGCCTCAAAGTATATTCCTTTATATTGATCTGAAGTTCCATGGTAATCCGCATAAAGGTAAGAACTTGAAGAAAGACTAAATGATCTTGGGCTAGATTTATTTATTGATCCAGTATATATCACAGTACCATCATATTTTTTTACAGTAACATTAAACGAACTTGATACCATGGTTGAAAGCTCAACCCTGATCTCATCTGGGTCGTCAGAGCTGGAAGAGGCCCCATTGTAAAGAGGTGGCATGTAGTGCACTGTAGAATATTGAGCCATTAAATTACTCAACATTAAAAAGCTAAAACCTATTGCTAATGATATCCGTTTCATTTTATTTCTTTAATCACAGCAGTCTAGAGGTAATGCGGGCGGTGCTCCTATTAAAGTTTCCCCTGTTTTCAAGTTTTCATACGCAACATAACCTCCGGCCAGGATCACGGGAAAAAGCCAAAATCCAAACCCGCCACCACACTCCTTGTAATTCCATTCTGATATCACATCGTTCACCAATAATCCAATTTGATCTTCAAGTTCATTTTCTAATCCAACAAAAGAATAAGTATGATCACTTAAAACAAGCTTATTATTAATATCCATTAGCATTAAATCCAGGGCACCACCATAGATAGGTTCAGTTTTTGTACTAAATACGGTGACTTCAGAACGACGATTTAATTGGTGCGCTATTTCTTTTTGAGCAGACGTGGATAAGTTGTCAATAAATTGTTGAGTTAGTTCAGTACCCCCACGTGGAATAAAAGAATACCTAGAAGCTAGGCGAGAGCTAACTATTTTAGGCTTATTCATTCCATAGCCTACTGCATTAATTCTTGATGCTTGAATCCCGCCACGAGTTACTAGCCAATTTTTTGCTGAATTTGCTCTTCTTTGAGATAAGTTTATATTATAATCAACCTTTCCTCTAGCATCTGTATGTGATCCAAGCTCAATTGTTATGTATGGATATTTTTCTAAAAGACCCCTAAGATATAAAAGATCCATCTCTGCTTGAGCTGTTATCTTATCATCATTAAAATCATATAAAATATTAGTCAGAACAATTTCAACTACACCTGGCGTTACTGTTAAGTCAGAGTTTAGAATAAAAGCAAATTCTAGTTTAGTTCGGTCAAGGTCTTTGCCAGCACAATCTTCTGTATTACACCCTGTTTTATAAAAACGATCTTTAACTTTTAAATTATTTACTTCATCCTCTAAAACATTTTCTAATGTTTCAACCAATAGTTTAGAAACTCCACTTGACATATTTCCATTATCAAGCATATATACACTAGTTCGACATAGGTCTAGTTCATCATATTGAGCCAAAAGATTTGCAGAAGGGAGCATTATTCCCATAATTAAAATGAAATGTTTTAAAATATGCATTTAATTTATTATGTTTAAATAGGTGACTAAGCTCTGAGCATGAGCAAGCTTAAATTTTTTTCGAAGACGAAAGGAATGGGCTTCGGCTGAACGTTTTGTAATCTTTAAATTTTTTGCAATATCACTCGTACTATACCCAGCGCGGATATATGCACAAACTTTAAATTGAGTATTGGTGAGTGTATTGTGCTTATTGGATAAATCAGTAACAAACTTTCTATTATTTTTTGAAAAGTTCGCATAAAAATCTAACCAAATATCTTCTGTGCTTGGCTTAAACATAACCCAAATATCATAAATATTAGATAAAACAACACTACGGCATAACTACTCATTTTATAGTGTTTTAGTGTATAAAAGTAGTATTTATATATTTAAATAGAAGATTTTTCTGAGGAAAGGCTCATAATATACGTAATCAAGTCTATACTTTTATCTAAATCTAGTTTTTTTCGCAACCTATGGCGACGGCTTTCAATAGAACGAATTGAGAGCCCCGTTAAGGTCGCAATCTCGTTAGTGGTATGGCCCGACTTCAAATAAATAGAAAGTCGTAGATCTTGAACTGTCAATGTACTATTGACCTTTAAGAATTGTTCAATAAACCCTGGATACGCTTTTCTAAAAGTATGCTGAAATTTAGACCATTCCGTATCCCCTGACGTTGCATCTTCAAGCTTTGAGACCAAAGGGTTAATTGCATGTTTTATATCATGACTTTCAGAAACAAAACTTGAAACATAATCAACGTCTTTTTTTATGGATTCTAGCATTTCATTTTTTTCTAAAATTGACTTCGTTACATACCTAAGTTCCTTTTCAGCTGAAACTAAATTTACTTCAGCTATTTTTTTATCTTTTTTAGATATAACCTCTTTTTGTTTAGATATAATATTTTTATTACGAAAAAGAATAATGATCATTCCAAGTATTAAAATTATTAATGAAAATAAGAATATTAATTGCTGACGAATTTTACTTTCTATTAATAATTCTTTCTCTTTTTTTCTTAAGGAAGATTTTAAAGATACGCTATTAAAAATATCATTATTTTTGTTTAATAGTTTCTTTTCATTCAAAATTAAAAGTTTGTCCGCTGTCTCTTTTGAACTTTTATAATCGCCTATGCTGGCAAGGAGCTCCGTTTTCATTTTAAGAAATCTTCGCTGATCATCAAAGAAGCCTTCTTCTTCTGATAGTTGTAGGCCTTTATTAACTGAAGAAAGAGCAGCCTTTAAATCACCAAAGTGGATTAAACTTTTAGATCGAACATAGATTATATCTGAAAGACCAACTGTATTATTTATAAAATACTTCTCAGCAGAATCATAATATGAAAGAGCCTCTTTTTTTTGATTTAATTTAGACATTCGTGTTCCTAAATACCACTGAACCAATCCATAATAACGATTATAAGTTGATATTGTTGTTGCGTTTTTTTCTCCAGGTAAAAAATATTTTTTTAAGGCAAACTTTGTACTATCAGCAAATAATACAACCTTATCAAGCTTATCCCATCTTAAATAGATCAATGTAAGATTCGCATATGAATGTGCAATATCTCCCCATCCAAGATTCTTTTTTCTAATCTCTAACCCTTTAAGAAATTGAATTTCTGCCAATTCATAATTTTCCATATCTCTTTCAACTAATCCAATATTATTTGTAGAAACGGCTAAGCCAAATCTTTGGGCCTTTTGTTTTGCGATATCATCTCCTGCGTTCAAAAGTTTTTGTTCAAAAATTTTGAATGCTTCACGATACAACTCTTTTGCCTTATCAAACCTTCCTGCACCATAAAAAGAGTTGCCCATGTTTATTTTTTGCCATGGAGGGATCTCTTTAAATAATTTTTCATATTCTTGTTGAGCAAGGTTTAGATATTCAACGGTTTGATCGGGCAATCCTTTAAATTGATACAATTCACTAAGAACCATATAAGCTGAGCTAATAGTTAAATTAGGTCTCTTTTCAGAATAATTTTCTAAAACTTCAAATATAAATTCAATTGTTTTATCAGGATTGACATATTTGATACTATTGATAGAGTCCCGTATTGCCTGGCTGTTTTTTTCAGAGAAATACACATTAGTTTGCGCCGTTGTTTTAGCCAAAAATAGAACTGTGATTAAAATAGCAATTTTGTGAAGCATATAATTCTAAAGCACTTTGTAAATGGTTTAACAAAAGTTACATAAAATTAATCAATAATGTGGGTGTCTCTTTTATAAAAATAGCACTCACACAAGCTTACCTCAACTCACTTTAGTTTAAAAACTTAACTAAACTTACAAAAAATATTACAACTATGTGTGAGTGCCTTTTAATTAAAGGGTAAACCCCCTAAAAGGTGTTTTGGGTTGAGATTTTAGGTTGAAAAGTCTGTGGGCGTTTAAGGGTGTTATATATATAAGGGGTTATTTCCACAACATCACTACAAACAAATAATCTGCTTTAGGCTTTATATACAAACGGATACGGGGCAGTTCTACCCCAGTTCTACCCCAAATGGTTCTACCTTTAGGTAAATATTAGGTATAAGTCTGAATACTTCTGATAAAACAAAAGCCCCTCAATAAAGAAGGGCTTCTTGTCTATTAATAGAGGTTTCCCTCAAGTCGGGGTGAAAGGATTCGAACCTTCGACCCCCTGCTCCCAAAGCAGAGGAACTAACTCTCTATCTTCTCATATAAAGGCATATAACCTTCAAATATATGAGCTGTGTCCTCCATAAGCGTGTCCTCCTTGCCCATTTTTAGTTCTACGGCATAGGTAGACACCAATGTGGGAAAATCTTGAGCAACACGCTTCAAGTTCATTTTTGAATACTGTTCCGTGGTCGTGACTGATGCATGTCCCATCATAAGTTTTACATCATAGATGGGAGTACCCATAATCAGCCTACGAACAGCAAAGGTATGACGAAGCGAATGGAAATGCTTCTTCTCACTAGCACCGATACTTCTCAAACACTTTTTGAAGATCTTACTCAAGTGTTCGCCTGGATCAGATAAAACCGAACCATCACCAGTATCATGCCAAGCCTTCAGCTCAGTGAACATTTGAACCAAAAGCGTATTCAGTTCAATGCTTCTTACTGCATGCGACTTTGATTCTGGTGGAATATCAATCCAACGACCATTCAAAGATGAAATAAAGGGCTCTCTAAGACGCATTCCTGTTTCTCGATATAGCAAAAATACCCGTTTATAAAAGTCATCCAATTTCTTAAGTCCCATGATTGCATGAAACTCTTGATCGGTGATATATACGGGATCTGTTTTTGCTATTTTTCTTTGTTCAATGACAGGCACTTTGTCCAGCTTTCCCATTTTATTAAAGTGCCTTAACATGGCTTTCACTGTCCTCAAATGGATGTTAATCGAAGTATCAGAGTTTCCTTTATAATCCAGGAAATCAATGAAGTTTAAAATATCTGAATTACCCATTGAAGCTAAAGGTCGCTTTGATCCGCAGCATTCAAGTAAGTACTTCAAACCCAACTGATTGATTTCGAGCGTTTTTTCTCTGATCTTGTTTTTCTTTCGATGAGACATCCATTCATTGACCGCTTCCTCAAGCTGAAAGATCTGTATTTTTGTTAGACCCTCATCATTGAGCCAGGGGAATGAGAAAGACAATCCATCCACCATATCTGATTCTACTTTTTTGATTTCAGATAGACGTTGAATTGCCGTCACCTTTGATTTGGTACGGAGCGGGATTTGTTTTTCTTTTCTGGTACCGTTTTCATCTTTCCATTGCTTTCTTGCATACCACATGCCTCTGCGTTTTTTAAGCGTAGCCATAATGACCTCCTAAACGCAGAGTAATACCCAGAAGACTTAATTGTTCAATACCCACTTTAGAGTTGTCACCAACACTCACTTCTGAGTTTTTTCTTATTGTTATGTATTGATTTTTAAGCACTAGAATTTACTAATGATGGATCCTATTTATTAGCTTATTCGACGACAAACGTAGCATACTCTTTCTTTTTTTCTATTCGCTCAGTGCCATCTTTTTCAATCACTATCACTTCATCATCAGCGATTTCTTCTAAAGTCTCACTGAAACCAATATCAAGTATTCTAATTGGTTTATGTTCTTCAATTAAATCAATACGCATAGGAATTGGTCTCCCATCTACTCGCTCAAATATCCACTTGATTGCTTGAATATCACCTTCAATTGCGAGCTCTATTGCCTTATTAATAATTAGGTCGGCTTTGTTAAAAGATTTTCCTTCATTAATTCTATCTTTCAATAAGGCAGTAAGCGTTTTAGAAGGTCTTCCTCCTGGATTACCACTCGAGCCTTTGACAAATTTTCCTTTTTCGTCCCTGATAACTTCGTGTTTTGAGGTAGGTTCTTTTTTATCTGGCATGACTATACTCTCTATAAAAGTCCTTACTCATTTTCATCATACCAATCATCAGGTAAAGGCACACTCGATAACTCCATTTTCCAAGCTCCTATATATTTACTATCTCTGGTAATCACTATCTCATCAGTATATTTAAATCCTGACTTTTCTGGATTCTCTATTATACCTTCTAACTTTTCCCATTGTTCTTGTGTCATTACTTACTCCTATTGTTACATGGTTATTATTAAGATACCCTCATAAACTGAGGGCTTAATTACTTTTACTCTGCTTGATGCTCATTATCTGTATATCTACTTATTGAGGCGTTTGCAGTATAATATGATTAAAGTATGGGTGCATTTATCTGCAGGCTTTATTGTTGTTTGGGTGCATTTATCAAGGGTGTAATTCATCATTATGGGTACTATTTATAAGGGTGGCTTTTGCCTTGAACCGAGTGCCAACACCAACTTGATATTTCTTTGGTTTAGGTATGTCACACTCCCAGTTTTCTTTGGGATAACGTAGCCAACGCATCTCTCTTGGGTGTAAATCAGAGGTAATTAGTATTTTATAAGTTGCCATATCGCCTCGGCACATACCACCTCTGTAGGTTAATCTGATCAGCCCATTCCTAATTAATTGTTTTCTGGCAGTTAAATATGTATTTGACGCCCGCCCGAACTCTTCTTTGAATTGGATTTCAGTGTATGAGACGCTGCCATTATTAGGATAGCTAATCCGATTGTTTTTTTTACTAAACCTCAATTCCATTGTGAGACAATGCAATAGGTCACGAGCTGACTTTGTTAGTTCAATATAGGCGGGGCTAAAGAGAAGTTCATATTTAAAAAAGAACCCTGCCGTTAATTTCAAATATTTTTTAGCCATCTAACCACTTTAATACGTCTGACTGCTTGAATAAGAGCTTTCCCAATTTTCTTGAGCATTTAAGACTGCCAATACTTACAGCTCTTCGAATTGTAGACATACTTAAGGTTGAAACTTTACTGACTTGTTTAATGTCTAAAAATTGAACAAGATGTTTACCTTCAATTTTTTCTTCAATTCTATTGAGTTGTTCTTTTATAGAACAAAATTCGTTACTTATCATTTCTTCACCATAATTATTCATGATTACGATGATAAAGTTGAGTAGGATATATGCTAAATATTAGGGAATGGAATGCGAAGAGTTCTTAGTGCTTATTTTCCGTATAGTCTTTTAAATCTTTTGATTGCGGGCTCTTGATAACCTTTTCTGATTCTATCAAATCTTTCCTGACTCCAGCCTTGTTTATAATCTTCAAACCCTTCTTGCTCAAATAAATCTAATAGAATATTTATCTGTTCTGTCTGTCCCTTACCAGCAATAAATAAGAGTTGAAAAACGTCTACAAGTTTTTCTTTTAATACGGTTTTATCATTATAACGTTTAGGTCTTGGAAGATCTAAAACCATTTTATTCCTGGAAATAATTTCTTCGATACTTTTCTTTTTTATTTTCAGGAGTTTTAATAATTCAGCATCAGTCTTTAAACCCATCAATGTGATATTTTGTTCTAAATATTTAATATTGGATTTATTTTTTTTAAATCTTTGTGTCTCTTTTCTCTGATCAGCAGAAAGATTTACAAAATAGAATATATTTCCTAATGGATAGAAAAGTACTGAATCTAATCCATGCTTATCAAGAAAGCTCCGAATTTTTTTGTTATTACTTATAATATATTTAGTGATATAAAACCCAACTTCAGGGTCTGAATCAACCAACTTAATTATATCATCTAATAAGTGGCTCATCTACTTAAGTAAGATCATCTTACGAGTCTTAACAAAGTCTTTGGTCTGCAATTGGTATAAATATAGTCCAGCCCCTGCTGGGTTGCCCAAATCATCCATCCCATTCCAGGTAATAATATATGTCCCTGCATTCATATTACGGTTCACCAGTGTAGCTATCTTCTGACCCATCAGGGTATAGATACTTATCTGCACTACTCCTGTTTTTGGAAGGCTATATTGTATTCTTGTGGTAGGGTTAAATGGATTTGGGTAGTTTTGATTTAAACTATATTCATTGGGAATTGTTGTTTCATCCACCGCCAGCGCCGCATATTTCCCAATAACAAAGATAACTCGTTCATCCGTCGAAAAAACAGTATCAATTCCATCCGTAACATCTACACTCCAATATATAGTGGCTCCAGCGCTTTGAAATTCATCTAAATTTTCTAATATTTCTGAATATTTAATAATTAATCCTGGGTAAAGCAAATCTTTACCGTCATAGTAGTTAATGGTTTCATTATTTATATTGACCATTCTTAATTCATATTCAAAAAGATAGGTTAATTCATCATCCTCTACATCGATCGAACTAGTCCAATCAAACACCACCCTCGATGTATCTTTATTGTTGATAGTAATCATTATTTGGCTACTATCAGCTGGGCTGATAATGGTTATTGGAGTGGGCGGATCATTCACTGCATTTACATTGATGGTGACTATAGCTTCGCTGCCGTCAGCTGTCCCATCGTTTACTTTAAAACCAAAGTTGCCATGGCCATCACCATTGCCATCTTTAGCGGATAGGTAGATGATCCTGTGGACTGGACCGCTGATCGTTGTTGGAACTGATGTGATAGTATCGCCCCGTGTCAATCCATCGTTCGTTTCAAAAAGAT
>Ga0302134_10001132_pt1 | contig 12367 bp, 9 predicted proteins | sample CB9_SCM_MG_FD_203123 | JGI IMG/M metagenome (GOLD analysis project Ga0302134, IMG submission 203123) | Marine microbial communities from Western Arctic Ocean, Canada - CB9_SCM | ecosystem: Environmental > Aquatic > Marine > Oceanic | place: Canada: Western Arctic Ocean | collected 2017-09-19
TGTGACATGACGACCCTCGCCTGGTGTCGTTGCGATTACTGTTGTACTGCTGACCATCTCAACGGCCATGGCCTGCCTGTGGGATTTTGATACTCTGACGCAAGAACGCACGAAATTCGCGTCCATATACCTTTACATTATCCGACGATTCCTAACAAAAATTTGCATCTCGAACGACCAATGAAGTCTAATACAATCCCACATCAAGAATCTATCTGGACGCAAAAACTGTAATCGACCTATACTACGGTGCTGGTAGAAGCAACAAATTCCTAGAACAACGTACTAACAATATCAGTTACTATTGGATGTCTTAACAAATATCCAAACTGCGGAGTTTCTCTATGAAACGGTATTACAGTCCCCCAGCGCTGACCCTGTTTTTGACCGCCATCAGCATGGTCGGCAGTATCATCCTGCCCAACGTTACTCGGGGGCAAACCATCCGCATAGATGATGAAACGCAATCCGTATTAGTCGACGAAACGACTCTGTCAACAAGTACAATCGCGGATGTTGACAAAAACACTGGCGAAACAAATGATAATACCGCGACGACTCCCTTTATATTCCAAGGTAGTCGTTTTCAGAGTATCCTGCCTGGCGTTACTCCTAATTCAACAATCGTAGAACTCTTAGGCGAGCCGCGAGCTAAAATTGAAGTGGGCGGGCGGGTTGTCAATGTATATGCAATTGAACCATACGACCGAGTGGGAATTGTGTTGCGGGGGGATGTCGCAGACTCGATTCATCTACACTACAAACAACCGCTAAACCTAAACCAAGCTGCCTCTGAATTAGGACTTGACCCTTCCACAGCGGTTACTCAAACCACATCCGCGCCCCACGAGTTTTTACTGACTTGGCCCGATGAAGGAATATCGCTGCACTTCCAGCGTAGCGACGGTGTCGACTTAGTTTCTCGTGTGGCCTTCACAACAGCGCAGCCTGGCGCGTTTTTATTACGCGGTCTCAATCGGCAGTGGCGCGATTACAACGGAGCATTGCATGATGCCCGTGCGGTACAAAGTCTAGATCCTCGTCGTGCGGAAGCTTATCGGCTTGAAGCGCAAGTCGCCTTGCGAATGGGACAGCCAGTTGTTGCAAAAAAAGCGATCTCGGAAGCACTCTCCGTAACCTCAGCCACCATCGATCTGTTGTTGCTGCAAGTTCAAGTCGCTACAACTGCCAACGAACTCGATGGATTGATGTTACGAATTCGAGCAATGCGTAATGACGTTCAACTACCTGCACTCACTCGCGCTAAAGCAGCTTTTGCGATGGGCCAAATCAACACCAAAAGTTCATCACCAAATTACAAACAAGCATTTAGTTTTCACCGTGAAGCGAACCAACGAGCAAGAGGACTTTTGAAAAGCTCGGAATTAGCAGAACAGTTCAGTGCATTGGAGTTGATGGCCAACGCCCATTTGGCGATTGCTCGTGACATTGCCTACGGCGAGTATACCGCCGAAGAGAAAAACCAAGCTGTTCCCAAGTGGATCGAGCTCAGTTGGAAATTCACTGCACACCTCTTGGCAAACAATTACCACGACCAAGCATTCGGCCTCGATGTCTGCCGTTCTTCTTTGCAGTTACTGAAAAAACTGAAGAAAGATATCCCCCTGGAAATGTGGGAAGACCGCCTCACCCAGCAAGCTAATCGTGTCTTACAACTCAAAGGTGCTTCCGCGGAATTCCTTGACCACATGCGGTGGCAACAAGCAATGGCACTATATCACGCCACAGTCATTGCCCGCCGAGGTAAAGACGGCAACCGAGTTCAGCAACTCGGCCTAGCTGCCTACCAATTATTTCGCGGACCGTTAACCGCTTCACCAAAAACCGACCACTGGGACTCGACCACCACCAAAGCAGCTAAACTCGGACTTTGCTATACGCTTGGTTCAGTAGAAGCAATCGACAATCTAGATCATGTTAAGGCGATTCAATGGTACGACCAAGCCGTACAATATCTTGACACCCCAAATATTGAACAGTTTGCAACAGAGTACTCGATCAAACAATCAACCGATTTGGGTTGGCACGGTGAACGGCTCGTAAGTATGGGGCTGTCCTATTGGTCCACGGGGAATAAAACCCAGGGACTGCGTTTGACGCAACAGGGGATCGCTTGGATTGAAACAGCCGTCCATGACCATGGCTTTTCCAATCATCATTTAAAAATCCCCTACAGTAATCTAGCTGTGATGATCAAGTCATTAGAGCAACGCCAAGACATTCAAAACATCGCCAACGACGACGATAATTCCAAACAACGCTAACGTCAATTCGCGACCGCTCTGGTACGATAGTCACTATGAGACTCTTTAGTTTTCTATTGATGGTGTTCGTATTTACGACCCTCACTGAACTTTACTTATTAATAGAAGTCAGCAATGAAATTGGCTGGCTCAACACTATTGCCTGGACAATACTAACCGGTGTGGCGGGTAGTTGGTTAGCTCGACACGAAGGCTACCGAACACTGGTAACCATCCGCGGTGAAATGTCCCAAATGCAAATGCCAACGAACGCTCTGTTGGATGCTGGTTTGATCCTCTTTTCCGGCGGCTTATTAATCACTCCCGGATTCTTAACCGATGCAGTAGGGTTTAGTTTACTCATACCGTTCACTCGGGCTGGATATCGCAAACTACTAGCTAAGTGGGTCAAGGCTAAGTTCCGCTTCGAAAACTTCCCGGCACAATCCGGATTTCCAAATAGGCAATCCGAGCAACAGCAGTGGGATAACGTGGTCGATGGTGAAATTCTACCAGCCGATTCCACGAGCGCTGAATATGATGTTATCGATGTCGAAATCGACAATGAATAACTGCACCCAGAAGTCGCTAACGAATACGGATAGGCAGCGATAATCATCAACTCACAAACAACGTTCACTCTAGTGACTCCCCCAGGTCGAGCGGCGATCGCCACCATCGTCGTGCGCGGACCGAATGCCATCGACGCCGTAGCTAATTTTTTTGAATCGGCCTCTAAAAAAATCCTCGCAAAGGTGCCCGTTAACAAAATACTGTTTGGCAAGTGGCAGGCTCCTCTCACAGTCGCCGAAGATTTGGTCGTATGCCTGCGTGAAACCGACGTAGTTGAAATACACTGTCACGGCGGCACTGCAGCATCTCAATCTATATTCGAATGTCTTAAATCGCGCGGTTGCGTTGAAACATCTTGGCAGCAACAAACGTCTAACCACTGTGATGGTTCAGCGTATTCACAAGACGTTTGGAAATTAGTTCCGTTAACAACTACTTTGGCTACGACTCAAATCGCATTACAGCATGCGACAGGAGAAATTGATCGTTTGCTTGACGATGTGCGGAAAACAATAAGCAACGGCGATACAGTTTCAGCGGCTGAACTGCTGCAGCCCTACATTGGTACATATAAACTGGGCAGACATATTATCGATCCATTTGTTGTCGTGATTGCTGGCAGGCCCAATGCGGGTAAAAGTAGCCTGCTCAATAAAATGACCGGTGTTGATCGCTCAATCGTCAATCAACAGGCAGGCACAACACGAGATGTGCTGCAGTACAAATCCATGGTCGCCGGATGGGGCATCTCGTTTTGGGATACCGCCGGAATCCGCTCCGACGCTCAAGAACTGGAGCAACTAGGTATCGCTAAAGCCGAGCAAGCTATAGCCACAGCTGACCTCGTGATTTGGGTGCACGATGTGACTGAAAATTGGCAATCACAAGTTGAGCAGGTCGAACGAGAGCTCGACGACATTAATTATTTAGTTGTGATCAATAAAACGGATATCCAACAAGCCGGGGATGACTTACCCTCGCATATTGCTGTATCAGCTGAAACTGGTGAGGGGATAGATGAGTTGTTGGAAAAAATCGTTGAGCGATTGACTGGCGATTGCGGGGATCATCAATCTCAACCAATGCTGTTAACCAAGTCGATGGATGATTCATTTAAGCAATGGTTTGACCAACTTGCGGTAAATGAAATCCCCAACGATTTATCATCGATAGGCCCAGCAGATCATTCTTGATCCAAAATATTCTGCGCGACGTGAATAATCCCACGCAAACAGAGATGGTCCACTGAAGAAGCATCGAATGGCAAATTTGACACCACCTCAGAATCAGCGCCATCGACGATTAAATGGGTTCCCGGGCCTAGAATTTTTTGCTGTCGTGTAACCACTGCTTCGATTGCGCCGATAAATCCCCACACTAATCCCCCCCTAACTGCATCCTGCGTGCAGGTTCCAATGGCCTGTGGAAGTCCTGGCAGATCAGAAATATTAACTTCAACCTCAGGCAGTCGATCGGTGTAATTCGCTAAGGCAATCGAACTTAGGTAAATGCTCGGCATAATAACACCACCTAAAAACTCGCCCTCAGCCGTCACAGCGTCAATGGTCACAGCTGTGCCAATGTCCACCACAACCACGGGACATGGATTCACGAGAACGTCCATTGCACCAAGGGCTGATAAGAGTCGATCAACACCAACCTGTTCCACAGCCACTGCTGAACAATCCAGTGGTATCTGTTGGTGGGTTAATATAGTTCGTTTTTTGGGTATTGTCTGACTATCTAGCCATTGCACAACACCGGCTAAAGTGGATTGGTTGACACTTGCTAGGAACCATTGAGTTTCAACTGCACAGGGGCCCAAGAAATCTAGCCACTGCGCTTTACCAATATCTTCAAGTTTAAATGTTGCGACCGAAGCGTCATGGAGATCTAGCGGGATTAGTGCGTCCGTCAGCACAGCAGCTTTGATAAAGCTGTTTCCAATATCAACGGCAACGACGCTATGACTCATCTTGGCCTGCCTAGCCTTCCTGAGATGCGTGAAATTCCTTGATCGTATCGGCGATGCGGTTCGTCAACTCATTGAGGCCTTGTCCCGTGACTGCTGAAATCAGCATTACGTTCTGCTCGAGATCGGATTGCAACTGTTGTTGCAATTCCTCAGCCCCTGGTAGCTCCGCTTTGGTAACAACAACTATCATCGGACGTTGGCCAAGTTGTTCGTTATATTCAACAAGTTCTTGTTGAATCGCGTGAAAATTTGCTAGTGGATCTGTACCGTCCATCGGATCGGGTTCGACAAGATGCACCAAAATACCTGCGCGTTCAATATGCTTGAGAAACTCATGTCCCAATCCAATGCCCTGGGCGGCACCTTCAATCAAACCGGGGATATCTGCCATTACGAATGACCGTTCCCAATCGAGGATGACTTGTCCGAGATTGGGTTTTTTCGTCGTAAAGGGATAGTCGGCGATCTCAGGTTGAGCTTTGGTAATCCGACTAAGCAGCGTGCTCTTACCGGCGTTAGGTTTTCCGACGAGTCCTACGTCAGCGATGACTTTAAGTTCCAAGTTAATCATTCGCTTTTCACCGTCAATACCGGGAGTCGATTTACGCGGAGCCTGATCAATTGACGATTTGAAACGCGTGTTACCTTTGCCTCCATAGCCACCTTTGGCAATGATACAGCGATCGCCTTCGTTCACGAGGTCCTTGATAACATAATCATCATTAGCGTCAAGGATAATTGTCCCCGGAGGAACTAGGATCGTGATTCCTTCGCCATTACGGCCTCTTTTATTTTTACTACTGCCATGCGTTCCGCGCCCCGCTTTCCATGATTTACGATGGGCAAAAGCCGTCAAACTATTGACGCCTTCCTGGGCAACGATTTCAATGTCGCCTCCGTGTCCACCGTCGCCACCGTCGGGACCACCGCGTGGTACATATTTTTCTCGCCGGAAACTAACGCACCCGTCGCCACCCCCTCCAGCTATCAATTCAATTGTGACTTGGTCAACGAACACTGTTCTCTTGTTCTCCTAACGAATTCTCTGACTAGTAGCAACACGCGATAAAAAAAAGGATATCCCCTAATTGTGGAGGACATCCCATATTTTATGAAGTCTGTTCCAACGTTGCCGTAGCTTAATTATCAGCTGCAACAACATTAATACGACGACCTTTGCGGTCAAACATAACAACACCTTCGGTCAGTGCAAACAAAGTAAAGTCTTTGCCTTGTCCGACGTTGCTTCCAGGGTGAAACTTATTCCCCACCTGCCGCACGAGAATATTCCCAGCGATGACTCGTTCCCCACCAAACTTTTTGACTCCCCGTCGCTGTCCGTTGGAATCGCGACCATTACGACTGGAGCCTTGTCCCTTTTTATGAGCCATTATTACTGCCCTAAAGCTAATGCTGTGTTTGTTTATTGTGTCTAGTGAAACTGCGAACTTCATTTTTATACTGAGACGCGATTATCGGCAAGAGGCATAATCGCCAGAAGCTTCGATGTGCAACCAAAATTACTGTTTAAGGATTATAGAAGATGGCTAAATCCTAACATTTGCTGGAATTCTTGGTTAAATCCATTCGAAATCACAAAAAATGACGATCTATCCAGATCATGCTAAGCCCGCGATATCTTAATTGCCACTACGGAATACTGGTGGTGTTGGCGAGGAATATAGCCATTGGTTACGTGCAAAATCTGCCATTCCGTAGAGTCTCATGATTTGGACTTGTCGGCGGGTATAGATTTTATAGATTTCGCTGCCTACGGGTTGAGGCCGATTCAAACGATTCAACGTTACCGGCAACAATACATATTCACCCTTCTGAGGTTCACCGTCTAAGCCCAGTTTGTCAAAGTTCACTTTGCGCAATTCAGACAATTGAATATCACGACCACTGGCGATCACCTGCAACGTCTCTCCCTCTTCCGCTGAATACAAACGCACCGGCTGCAAATCGTTGTAATGCTGATGATTGGTACGTGGGAAACGAATCACTTTACCAACTGGCAACTTATCCGGGGACGATAGAATATCTCGGTTGAGCTGATAAATTTCTAACTTACGGTTTTCATCACCCAGAAACCTTTTCGCTAGTGCTTTTAAAGTGTCGCCTTGTTCAAGTGAATAAACGATTTCTGGTCGCGGCAATGCATTTGGTAGCCCGTAATATACTGTGTCCTTCACTAAATCAATCGTGTCACCGGGACGGTAAAAATTCAACTGTAGTGTTTTCACTTCGAATTCACGGCCAGAAGCAATCGGGTCACTTTTGCTGAGCTCAGCAGCGGTGTCATTGTAGTGATACGCATTCGTAAGGCCTTGAATATAAAGCGAAAAGAAATTAGTGCGCGGATCGACATCTTCCCAAACAACAACTCCCCACACGCCTTTACCCGTTTCCGCATCTTCTCGCATGAGTTTGGTATTCGCCATTTCGATCGAGTTCAAAATCGGAGCGCCCACTTTTTCAACTGCCTCAATATCATCGGTGGCCGCCGGAATAATGCGATCCAAATACTCTTTCCCAAACGCATGACTTCGCAGCGTAAAGTAGGGCATGAAATATCGGAACTCCGCGTCTTTTTTCGTATTACGAAATCGAACGTAACGATCTCCATCGCTTAGCGCTTCACGTTGTTTTTCAAAATGAACTTCTGCGCCAAGATAGCGAACTCGATAGACCATGTACCACAATGTCTTGCGTTGCATCTTTCCACTCGCTTGAGGTAAATCAACCTCGATCATACGAAATGGTTTGAAAGTAAATTCCAATCCCCATATGCTGCGTCGTAGCGGCACACGTTGTGATCGTTCAAACAGCGTCCGCGTCGCAGGACTGAATTGTGGTTGCCATTTGAGGTAGGACCGAGCGGTAGTTATCTCAATGAGATCGGCGCGCGGTGATACAGTTTCACCTTCCTCAATTTCCGGCGAAATTGTATGCAACACTCCTGGGGCAAGAACACGAGGTGACTGCTGCGCGTTCGTTGATGTCGAAGCTAACGTCGACAACAGAGCTACAACCAATCCCATAAAACCGCTGGCTTGTAGGCTATATCTAAGCGTACGAGCAGGTTGTCGATGTAAGCGATTCATTACATTCAATTCATACTTGTCATTCATGGTCATCTTGCGACCCCTTCTTTTTCATCATGATCAACATGTTTACTATTACAAAAACTGTAATAGTGAATCTGTCTGATTAATTCGAGTATAAGTGTGGTTTTTCTAGTTCAATCTTTTTTTGGTTTGTCTCAACGTTTACTTGCATCGGTAACCGCTGTTTGGATTGTCTTGTTTTCAGTGAACTGCATGGTTTTCACCAACTGTCGATCTTGATCAGCAAACTGCTCGATCCGCTCATTTGAGATCGTAAACACTACAGCAGACTGATTTCCCCGTGGGCCGGTGATATGATAATAGATCCATTGAAAGGGTATCTCGTTGGCTTGCCCGACGACAACAATGCGGAATAGTCGTCCGCCTGATTCATGTTTTAATTGTGTTGCCTCCGCAAACTGATTGAATTGCTCACCAAGAGACGTCCGGATTTGTTGTTGGAAACGAGTTAGTGTCATTGTTTCCCCTCCGGTAGGCAGAGGCAAATGCACGACGCTACACTGTGCGATCAATTCGCCTTGTTCAACACAACGCATCATGAACAATTCGCGTTGGTCTACCATAACGTGCCAATTTCGCTCAATCAATAAATCAACCGACGCTGCGTTTGGTCTCACTAATATTCGCTCCGCTCCAACTGGCAATGAACGATTCCAGTTTTCAACAACAGCGGGGGTTACCACTGAAAGCTCAGTGACCGGTTCGAGTTGTAGGTCGATTGTTGCCGTAACGTCTAAACCAGGTTGTACGTCCCCGATTTCACGTTTTTCCGACATCGATAATTTGGCCTGTAGGAATCGTTGCCGCCGTAAATCGTATTCCACAGTGATCTGTAAATCGATAGCTGTGCCAACTCCGTCAATAGCGCCTTCGACCTTGCCTTGAAACTGCAGTTGAGCGAGGTCATCTTTAACAGAAAGTAATGTGCCGATGACCGTGTGTTTCGAGATGGCATCAATAACTAGAATTGGGGCTAACGTCGCAAACGTGAGCTTCCAAGTCGCACCGACAGCCAGCGGGTCTGTTGGGAGTAGTCGTCGTAGAGTTGTGGGGCTTAATTGGACGTTAAGCATGTCCAGCTCATCGCGTGTCAACGGCCCTTGTGGACAATACAGCCGATGGTCATCTCGTTGCAGTTGGTCAATGACTAATCGTCGATCGTTTCGCAGGCTGCCTACAATTGTATTTTGAGCGATCTTCATTTGTGTTGCGACTTTGCGATAATAGCGAATGCTACGAATCAACTCGGTACTCTGAGGGTGACTCAACCACTGCTCGTATTGCAATTGACCACGAACGACTACAGGTTGCTGCACGATACCAACTCGCGATGATCTGACCTTGATCACACCAGTAACTTGGACATTCACTTCAACGTTATCGAGTTGAGGTTGAACTGCTGCAGCGAACGAAATGTCTTGTGCGGCGCTGCTTTGGCAATGCGCAAGGGAAACCGCAATGACCATGCTTAACACAGTCATTTTGTGGTTAAATCGTTTGTGTTCAAACCGAACAAACATCTCTTCGTAACCTCTGTATCGAAGTCCTTCGCCTTAAAATTGCATACGTCTTATATGCCCATCATTCGCTATATAGCTGAACTGCTTACTTTATATACATAGACACCTAGTCGTTATTTCGACAATACGAGCCAGATTTGTTTAAACCAAAGTCCACTTTTGGCCTTTGTTGCGGTAAAGAAACCGCTTTTTCCAATCGCTGTGTGTTGTTTTATGAGAAAAAACTCCATTTAGGCTACAAAACATGGGAAATACATAAAACTATAGGAAACACGCACCTAAAAATATTCGAAAAACACAACCAATTGAACCCTAATTTTGGCTTAAATAGAGCAAACAACGGGCCAGGGGGGTGCGTATCATCTAAAAGACTTGACATCACATGTATAATAGATGTTAGTCACTTCGTTAGAACGACTGGTAAGTGATTTCATGTTGAGATCATAATATATTGCTAGCATCGTTTGTCTCAGGGGCGAGAGCGGATGTGACTTAAAAAAAACCCGAACTGGGTGAATTAGACATTGTCTAAATTTGATCGGTCTGGGCAACAAAACCTTGGGAAGGGTTACGTTGCAGCTGGCTGTTAAAAACGATGCTTTGTTTAATAACACACGGAACACCAGTTGGGAAAACATTAGAGAAGGGACCATCTTATGAACTCATCTTACAAGAGCCCACTGTTGCGCGATTTGTGTGACCAACAACTTGCTACCGCCACGCGGGAACAACTGATCGCAGTTACTCATCGAGCCGAACATCTGGTCATTGAACTACCCGCCGATGAAGAGATGGCCTTCGGCCAAATCTCACAAAGACTCATCGGCTGTGCCGACAGATTCGATTCCGCAAATTCAAACGAACAATTAAACGGTGAGATTCTGCAACACGATTTGCGTTTGCTCGTCGAAAATTTCACCGACGCCGCTAACATTAATTCTGACGAAGTCATAGAACCAGTCTACACCGTCAAAACATTAGGAACGCATTTACAAGTTTCTAGTAAAACGATTTCGCGTTGGCGCAACAATGGATTAGTCAGCCGCAAGATTATTATTAATGGTCGTAAACGAGTTGCATTCCTAGCATCCACCGTTGATCGCTTCATTGCTAACAATCGACATCGCGTTGAACGCGGTGAACGCTTCAGCCAATTATCCAAATCCGAAAAACTGGAGATTCTCGACCAAGCTCGCAAACTTGCTGCTGCTGGGGCTTGTCCATCGGAAGTAGCCAAACGACTGGCTGATCATTTCAGCCGTAGCATCGAAACAATTCGATACACTTTGAAACGGCATGACAAGAAGAACCCAGCCGAAGCGATCTTCCCTCGAGCACGAGGAAAACTGTCTGAAGATTCCAAACGCAGTATTTTCCAGCGGTACCGACAGGGCACAAGTATTTCGATGCTAGCCAGACAATTCAATCGTACGTCATCTACCGTACACCGCATCATCAACGAAATGCGAGCGACTCAAATATTTGAATTGCCCTTGGACTTCATGCCCAATGCGGAATTCAGCTATCGCGGTGCTGAAAAACGAATCATGGCGCCGATTCCTGATCCCGAGACCAAGACCCGTCGCACGCGCGCACCTAAAGGGCTGCCTTCTTACTTGACGAGCCTATATGAAGTGACGCTATTGACTCGCGAGCAAGAGCAACACTTATTTCGGAAATATAATTACACCAAATTCCGTGCTGACAAATTAAGGAAACAACTCAATGCGGATAAGCCAACTTGCCCAGAGATGAATGATATTGAATCGTGGTACGATCAAGCTGTACAACTCAAACAAATGATCGTGCAATGTAATTTACGACTCGTTGTTTCTATCGCCAAGCGACACCTGAAAGCAACCGATGATTTCTTCACGCTCGTAAGTGATGGTAACATGTCGCTGATTCGCGCTGCCGAAAAATTTAATTACGCCCTTGGGAATAAGTTTTCAACATATGCCTCCTGGGCAATCATGAAAAACTTTGCGCGAACGATTCCCAACGAGTTCAAACATCGTGATCGCTTCCGCACCAGCTTGGATGAAATGTTTGCCTTTCAATCCGACGGGAAAACAAATCGGCGAAAATTAGAACGCGATGACTTGCTGCGCAAATCCGAAGTGACCGAGATGCTGAACAATCTTGACGACCGAGAACAGCAAATTATTATCCGTCGGTTCGGCCTCGATTCACAATACGAACCTCAAACGCTGCAACAGGTTGGAGTCGAGATGGGCGTAACAAAAGAAAGAGTCCGTCAGATCCAAGCCAAAGCAATCAAGAAACTGCGTCTCAATGCTGACGAACGACATCTTGAATTGATCGAAAACGATTGATGCAGAACTGATAAAACTCACTGCCGTATTTCTCAACCGCGTCTATTCGCGGTAGTGCAGGGGGACTGGTTATCGTGATTTATGATTTTCAACATTGGGAACCCCGACCGCACGTGGTGTTCATTCACGGTTTCCTTTTCTAGGGTCTTATTTATCGGGTTGACGCTGAAATACCGAAAATCGTGTATTGCGGATTGCCTGTTATTAGGTATATTTATACGATTCGCGTACTTGTTCGTAAATTCAGTGGTGAAACACTGATTTAGCCAGCGTAGCTCAATTGGCAGAGCAGCTGATTTGTAATCAGCAGGTCAAGGGTTCGAGTCCCTTCGCTGGCTCTTGTTTTTTATTGATAACTACACAATATTAATACAATACCGGTGGGTTTTCCGAGCGGTCAAAGGAGTCAGACTGTAAATCTGATGGCATTGCCTTCGAAGGTTCGAATCCTTCACCCACCACTAATGTTTCAGCTGTCCAAAAGTCGATACGTTTTAGGCAATAAAGACCAAAGTGCTACTTAATGGCGATTTGCTGTAAATAGGACTTCGTATTTATTTTTTGGAAA
>Ga0302134_10001133_pt1 | contig 12366 bp, 7 predicted proteins | sample CB9_SCM_MG_FD_203123 | JGI IMG/M metagenome (GOLD analysis project Ga0302134, IMG submission 203123) | Marine microbial communities from Western Arctic Ocean, Canada - CB9_SCM | ecosystem: Environmental > Aquatic > Marine > Oceanic | place: Canada: Western Arctic Ocean | collected 2017-09-19
ATATGCAAGCTTGATTGTAGCTATAAATTTTTCGGTCTAGTTTCCGGCACCCTTGCTTCATTTAGCTATTGTTGGCTTATTCACTGGCGTCGTCGGTACAATGCCGGCGTTCGATTCCCTACACCCTTTCTGGCATTCCCATTGGCCAATCCACTGATCCTCGCGCTTGCTGCGATGTTTTTTCAGCAATCGTTCACCGTTCTTTCCAAGGCGGCAGTACCCCTGATCGCGCCTGTCGCCCTGGTAGACCTTGGTGCCTCGGCATCCTATGTCGGGGTGTATGTGGCTATTGCGGCCGCCGCGCAGACGCTGGTCGGCGTTGGCTGCGGTAATTTCATTCGCCGATATGGTGGGCTCCGCGTCAGCCAAGTTGGTATGTTCTTTGTGCTGATGGGCATGATTCTAGCTTCCATGGGGGTCAGCTGGCTTTTCGTGCTGACGGCTCTGTTCGTTGCGCTGGGTACTGGCGCGGGCACGCCGGCTAGTTCGCATATTCTCGCGCGCTATTCCCCACCCCAATACGCCCCGATGATTTTTGGTGCTAAGCAGACGGCTGTGCCAGTTGGATTAGCGGCGGGTGGGTTCGTCATCCCGTTTCTCTACGGCTTGTTTGGTTGGCAAGGGGCGTTGTTATGCATTGGCATAATGTGTGCCGGCTTTGCAATTGTTTTGCAGCCGGCACGAGCCGAGCTCGATAAGGATCGCAATCCTAAACAAGCGCTGTCGATGGGGGACATGAAGAGCACATTCTTGGTGGTCTTGCGCACGCCCAGCTTGCGAATTCTGGGCATTACAATGTTTGCCTTTGTCGGGCTGCAAAACTCCTATACGGCCTATATAGTGTTATTCCTGACAACAGAGCTTGGTTATTCCTTCGCTGAAGCAAGCAGTGGTATTTTTGCAATGGCGATGGCGGCGGCAATTCCAACCCGTGTGCTGTGGGGATATATCGCGAGCAGCTGGGTAAGTCCGAGGAACGTACTTGCTGGTCTCGGCGTCACGATGACAATTGCCTCGGTGCTGACCGGCTTCTATGGCCCAGAATGGCCATTCTGGCAGATCCTCGGTGTCGCGATCGTATTCACCGCGACTGGCCTGGGTTGGCAAGGGGTACTTCTATCGGAGATAGCCCGCTGCGCACCGCCCGGTCAGGTTGGCATGGCGACAGGTGGAGTAATGTCCTTCGCTTCCGCCGGGATGACGGTCATGCCTCTCATTTTCAGCGCCATTCTGGCGCTGACCGGCAGCTATCACTTCGGATTTTATGTTATTGGTATTCCGACACTCGGCGCAGCATTGATGTTAATCGTCGTCGAGAAAAAGACTAGAACTGCGCTTCTTCAGAAGCCGTCCTGACATGCGAGCGGCTATAAGTGGTTCCAGGTTCCGAGCCTGTCGGCCGGGATCGGCAAATGAATTCAGGGCGTATGCTTTCCTCTTCCAGGTATATATATGCGCCGGCTGGTGGTTGCCCTCAACTGGATTTTTTAGGCTCACTGTCGGTTGTGTCCTGGACGTTATGTGACCGCGCACACTCACACAGGGTGCAGCGCAAATTGTATCGGGAGAAACGCCTTGTCTGATGAATTGAAGCACCGCCGTACAATACTACAGCGTGCTGTGGAATTTTCGTTGTGACTGAACTATTGGCGGGAGACGAATTGGAGAGGCCCCCGCAAGGCCCTCGTAGGGGTTTTGAGGCCTTTGCCCATCGCGACTTTACCCTATTTTGGATTTATCGCTTTATTAGCACTGCAGCGATCGAAATGCTGATCACTACCGTTGGCTGGCAGGTTTATCGTTTGACTGGCAGTGAATTGGACCTGGGTTTTATTGGGTTGGCGCAGTTCGCACCTTTTGCGATTCTTTTTCCCTTTACTGGCCTTGTTGCCGACCGTTTCCCGCGTGGACGAATTCTTATGTTTTGTTCCGCTTTAGAGATCGCTTGCGCTGCGACGTTCGTTTTTATGTTCGTGGTGGGTGACACACGATTTAGCGTGATCATGATAGTGTTGGTGATATTTGGTGTCGCGCGCGCATTCCAATCGGCGGTGCAGCATTCTATCGTTCCGGTCCTAGTCCCGGATAAGGACTTCGGCAATGCCATAGCCTGGCTTTCTTCTAGTTCAAAGATTTCGCGTGTTGTTGGTCCGGTGATTGCTGGCTTTATGATCGCTGCTGGCGAAATGTCCGGCACTCAGGAACTTCCGGTTTATGTGACTATTGTCTGCATGTTTGTTGCGACCCTTGCTTGTACATTGATGATCCGGACTACACGCCAGGTGCTAAGCACTGAACGTGTAAGCTTTGCTTCTCTCAGCGCCGGCTTGAAATTCATTTGGACCCGCCAGGTCATTTGCGCTGCCGTGGTGCTTGACCTTTTCGCCGTGTTATTCGGTGGGGCCATGGCCCTATTGCCGGTTTATGCGACAACGATCCTTGACGTTGGGCCGGAAGGCCTAGGCTTCATGCGTTCCGCCTATATGGGTGGTGCCTTTGCTGGCGGAATTGCGCTTACGCGTTGGCCTATACGCCAGAGTGCGGGGGTCAAGCTCCTGACATCGACGTTAATTTTCGGCTCAGCTGCGACGATTTTCGGTCTTTCGACGATTTTCTGGATATCTCTTTGCGCGCTGGCTCTTATGGGGACGGCTGACATGGTTAGTGTTTTCGTTCGCCATAATTTGGTTCAGCTTATAACGCCCGATGATATGCGGGGACGGGTCGGGGCTGCCACGGGGATGTTCATTGGTGCTTCAAATGAGCTTGGCGAACTTGAATCTGGAGTTACGGCTCACTGGTGGGGGACGGTTCCGGCGGTGGTCATCGGGGGCCTCGCAACCATAGGCGTTTCTCTACTGGTGACTTCGCTCAGTCCAGTCTTACGGCGCGTCAACGGATTGGAGGCTGGCCGCTTGATCGATAATTATCAAGCGCCTCATGACCGATACGGGCGCCCTACTCAAAATATTTAAAAGCAAATTCTCGCTTATTCAAAAACTACTCACGTCCTCGACCGCTTGGCTTGGGCGTTTAGTTGGCAGTGGCGGGATGACCTTTATCTACGCTTTTGCCTTGGGGGGGCATGAACAACCGGCCCAATGTTTATGTTGCTAACCGGTCGAGCGCGGCGATAACCGCATCTCCCATGGCGGAGGTTGATAGTGGCGGGACGCCGGCAGCGGCGATGTCGGCGGTACGTTCTTTGCGCGCCACCACGTCCGTGACGGCAGAATCAAGCAGTTCACTATCCGCCGAGCGACCCAGGCTGAGGCGCAGCGCCATGCCTACGCTGAGGATTGCGGCCAGCGGATTGGCGATGTTCTTCCCGGAAATGTCCGGCGCCGAGCCATGCACCGGCTCGTACAGTGCGGTTGCTTTCCCGCTATCTTCATGGATACCGATGGAGGCTGAAGGAAGCATACCAAGGCTGCCGGTTATCACTGAGGCACAATCTGACAGGATGTCGCCAAAAATGTTGTCGGACAGCAAAATATCAAACTGGCGTGGATTAAGAGTGACCTGCATCGAGCAATTGTCGACATACATGTGATTAAGTTCGACGTCGGGATAATTTTTGTCGTGAAATGCCTGCACCTCCTCTCGCCAAAGCTGGCCTGATTCCATGACATTGGCTTTGTCAACTGAGGTTACCTTGCTGCGCCGCTTGCGGGCTAGGTCGAAAGCCACTTCGGCGATGCGAAGAATTTCTGAAGTCGAATAGACCTGGGTGTTGACGCCACGGCGCTGACCGTTTGGTAGGGTCTCAATTCCGCGCGGATGGCCGAAATAGATACCGCCAACCAGTTCGCGGACGACGATCATGTCGACGCCCTCGGTGATTTCTGGGCGCAGTGGCGAATCAGCGGCAAGTGCCGAGATTGGCTTGATAGGGCGTAGGTTTGCAAAAACGCCCATTTGTTTGCGCACCGATGGCAGGCCGTATTTGCGGCGTATGTCCTGGGGCATATGCAGGTTATCGCCGGCTCCGCCGACGGCGCCGAATAGCACTGCGTCTGCCTTGATCATATCTTCCACTAAGCCTGGGCGCGCGAATTCGCCGCTTTTATGCCAGTACTCGGCGCCAAAACATGCGTCATGGTGGATGTTGCAATCGAGACCGCGTTTGTTTCCAAACCATTCCAGCACGCGTACCGCTTGCGCGGTGACTTCGCGGCCAATGCCATCGCCGGGAACGATCATCACTTTCTGGCAATTTCCTGTTTCCAAGACGCTTTCTCCCTTTGTATGTCTTTAAACCTTAGGCTCTTGAGGCAGGATGGTGGCCCTTTGTAAAACAGGGGGCGTAGGCAAAGCCATTCCATATCCCTTTTTTGCCAGATTAGGTCGCCATGTCCATTGATGGGACCCGTGCTTCACTGTCCATTACTTCTAGCATGTTGAATGCTCAGGTGCGCCAAAGCGGAGCATCCTCAATGAGCTTCGCCATGAGGAGGGGCGCATTTGGATGCCATGGACCGAAAGGTGTGGCATTATTCTTGCGACGCGGCGATAGAGAAGCACAAATCCTGAGCGGTCTAAAAAAAATCTTGTGAGGAAACCAATGGCCAAATTTACCATCATATCTCCGGCCGAAGTCGGCGTAACGGCTTCCGGAGGTCGGTTCGATCTGGAACTGGAGGCTCTGACCCCGATTGGCGCCGAAATTATTGAGGTTAATGCTCCGACCGACGAGGAACTGGTCAAGCATGCCCAGAATGCCGACGCGCTATACGTCCGTCGGCGCAAGGTGACGAAGACGATTATCGATGGCTTGGCGAACTGCAAGGTTATCTCCCTGGCTAGTGTCGGCGTCGACACCGTCGAAGTTGACGCGGCTACCGCCCGTAATATTCCCGTCACGAACATGCCTGACACTTTCATCGAAGAGGTTGCCGATCATGCAATGATGCTGATCCTGGCGACGCATCGCCGGCTGGTGGAGCAAGATCGCATGGCCCGCGACGGGCGTTGGCGAGAGGCGCGTCCAATACTCTATAAGAATCCCCGGCTCATGGGCCAGACCCTGGGTCTCATCGCTTTTGGTCATGTTGCTCGCGCCGTCGCAAAACGCGCAAAGCCATTTGGGTTTCATATTATAGCCTATGATCCGTATGTTGAGGAACTGGTGATGACCGAACGTGATGTTGAGCCGGTGGCGACGCTTGACGAACTCCTCCATCGTTCGGACATCGTCTCATTACATGCCCCGTCAACGGAAGATGCGTTCCACCTGATGAAGGAAGAGCAGTTCCGGGCCATGAAGCCGGAGGCACTTTTCATTAATACTGGGCGCGGCGCGACGGTCGATGAGTCGGCGCTGATCAAAGCTTTGGATGAGGGTTGGATTGCCGCCGCCGGGTTGGATGTGTTGGAGCAGGAACCGCCGGGCGGCAACAATCCGTTGTTGAGTATGGACAAAGTCATTCTGACTTCCCATGTAGCCTCGGCCTCGGCGCGCTTTGAGCCGACACGCAAGCTGCGTGTGGGACGTGAGATGGCCCTGGTTCTTTCTGGGCGGTGGCCGATGAGTTGCGTTAATCCATCGGTTCTGCCCAAAACGGATCTGCGCCGCTGGCAGCCCTTCTCGATGGAGCGAGGCCCCGGTTCCTAAACTATCGCATGGTTCTCGCTGCGGCTGGGGAAATTTATGAAATTTGTTGCGAATACGCCTGGTATTTACACGTGGGCTTTTGCATGAACGGTATCACTGTAACTATTCTAATATTTCTGCTGCCTAAATATATCCTGATCGGAGCAGCGACTTGCGGGAAACGAATGTGGCTGATACCTCTCCGCTGATACCGGTGTCACTCCGACGCTGGTGGGCGTCAAACAATGTGGAGGACGCGCCATGAGCTCAACCAAGCTGGACGCGCCTGTACGCCGGCTGACTGCCACTGACCTTTCCAAGCTCAAAGGCAAAACACCGATCGTTTGTCTGACTGCTTATACGGCTTGGACCACCCGCTTGCTCGACCCACATGCTGATCTCCTGTTGGTTGGTGACAGTCTCGGCATGGTGATCTACGGCATGCCCTCTACCCTTTCCGTCTCTCTCGATATGATGATCGCCCATGGCCGTGCCGTTGTCGCGGCCTCAACGCGGCCAATGGTATTAGTTGATATGCCGTTCGGTAGTTATGAGTCGAACCCAGTTCAAGCTTTTGAAAATGCCGCCCGGGTGATGGCGGAAACAGGGGCATCGGGGGTCAAGCTTGAATGCAGCGCCTCTATGTTGGAAACAGTAGAGTTTCTGGTGGCGCGGGGCATTCCAGTCATGGCGCACATCGGGCTATTGCCGCAGTCGGTTAATACTTTGGGCGGTTATCGGGCCCGTGGGCACGATAACGGCGAAGCCCAGAGCATGATGGAATTGGCCAAGTCACTGGAGAATGCTGGCGCATTCGCGATTCTGATTGAAGCGACACGGGAACTAATCGCCCGCCAAATACACGATAGTCTGCGCGTCCTGAGCATTGGTATCGGCGCTTCTCCGGCGTGTGATGGACAGATTCTTGTTACAGAGGACATGCTCGGGTTGACCGGCCCAAAGACAGCAAAATTCGTCCGGCGATATGCAGAACTTGGTCGTGAAATGTCGGCCGCCATCGCTCGCTATGCGGCGGACGTCCGGGAACAGCAGTTTCCGGGAGAAGAGAATACCTACTGATGTGTTGAGGCCAATGTTTACCCCCTCTGAAGCATCGATCTCTGAGTATTTAAAAGGTTTCTATGATCTACAGGGGCCATGTGTCATCAGGCACTGAGTAAAGTGACATTTTGTATATCAGAAACCGTTGATTTCCATGGTGCGGGTCTATAGCGTCCGTGCCGCCGCCATCCTCGCCGCTGCGGTCCGCGATGCTTTGGTGGCTATACCATTGCTGGCAGACTGAGATAGTGGCAGGAACCAAGGAGAAAATTATGACTAACGCCGCCGAGCAACACGCAAACCCGAAAAGCGATATCGAGATCGCCCAGGCCGCGAGTATGCGACCTATTCTCGATATCGCCTCTGAGAAGCTTGGCATCGACGGTGTGAACCTCGATCCGTATGGCCACTATAAGGCCAAGGTATCCTTGGATTACGTCAAGGCTCAGGCCGATAAGCCTGACGGTAAATTGATCTTGGTCACGGCCATCACGCCGACACCGGCTGGCGAGGGTAAGACAACGACTACGGTTGGCCTCGGCGATGCCCTTAACCACATCGGCAAGAAGGCAATGATCTGCCTGCGAGAGCCAAGTCTTGGACCCTGTTTCGGTATGAAGGGTGGGGCTGCCGGTGGCGGCTATTCTCAGGTTGTGCCGATGGAGGATATCAACCTCCATTTTACTGGCGATTTTCACGCCATCGGCGCTGCAAATAATCTGCTGTCGGCGATGATTGATAATCATGTTTACTGGGGCAATAAGCTTGAAATCGACAACCGGCGCATCAGTTGGCGTAGGGCCGTAGACATGAATGACCGCTCCTTGCGCCAGATTACTACATCACTTGGCGGTGTCGCCAATGGCTTCCCGCGCGAAGGGGGATTTGATATCACGGTGGCGTCCGAGGTTATGGCCATCCTTTGCCTGTCCTCCGACCTTGAGGATCTACAACGCCGTCTTGGCAACATCGTCGTCGGTTATAACCGTGAGCGTGCTCCGATAACCGCCAGCGACCTCGACGCTCATGGCGCCATGAGCGTTCTTTTGAAAGAAGCCATGGGGCCAAACATGGTGCAAACTCTAGAGGGAAATCCAGCTTTTATCCACGGTGGGCCGTTTGCAAATATCGCTCATGGTTGCAACTCCATGATGGCTACGAAGACGGCATTGAAGCTTTGTGACTACGTTGTTACCGAGGCCGGATTTGGGGCTGATTTAGGCGCCGAGAAATTTTTCGACATCAAATGCCGTAAGGGCGGTCTCAAGCCTGACGCGGCAGTCATTGTTGCAACGATACGGGCGCTGAAGATGCACGGTGGCGTGGCGCGCGATCAGCTTAAGCAGGAGAATCTCAAGGCCGTCGAAGACGGCTTTGCTAATCTTGCGCGTCATATCGAGAACGTGCGCTCATTCGGCGTACCTCCGGTTGTCGGCATAAATAAATTCTCGGCGGATACACGCGCCGAGGTCGAATTGGTCATCAAGAAGTGTGCTGAGTTCGGTATTACGGCCATTGAGTCTGACCATTGGGCGGGTGGTGGTGCTGGAGCCCAGCCCTTAGCTAAGGCGGTGGTTGCCCAGATTGAAAAAGGCGAGGCTAACTTCAAGCCTCTCTATCCAGATGATATGCCGCTACGCGAAAAAGTACGGACAATCGCCCAGAAAATATACCGCGCTAAGGACATTGGTGGCGATGAGCGTGCCTTGAAGCAGCTCGACGAACTTGATGCTCAGTACGGCAATTTTCCGGTCTGTATAGCTAAGACTCAGTATAGTTTTTCTGTCGATGCGGCAGCAAAGGGAGCCCCGGTTGACCACATTTTGCCGGTGCGTGAAGTGCGGCTTTCTGGTGGCGCCGAATTCATCATCGTCGTTTGCGGTGACATCATGACAATGCCTGGCCTGCCACGGGTGCCTGCTGCCAACAGTATCAAGCTTGACGATCAAGGCCGCATAACCGGGCTGTTCTAGGTTAGTATCTATGCGCCAGAAGCTTAACCGGGTGCGCTAATGCTTCGTTCGACGGATGGATAGTGTGATCCAAGGGTTACCGCACGTGTGATCATGTAGATCAAGTAGGAAAACCACAGGCCGTGGTTTCCTAGCCAAGGGACAAATATCAATATGCTGGCGATGAACGTCAGGGCTGAAAGAAAAGCCATGTTGCGCATTTCCCGTGCTCGCGTTGCGCCGATAAAGATGCCGTCGATCAGGAAGCACCATACAGAATAGAGTGGTCCTATCATTACCCAGGGGAGATACATTCGGGCAGTGGCACGCACTTCCTGGTTACCTGTCATCAGGTCGATGATCGCTGGACCAGCGAAATAATAAATAGCCGAAATCACAACCGCGATTCCAAGCGCCCATAAGCTGCAATACCGCACGGCAGTGCGAAAGCGTGTCCGGTCGTTGGCGCCGACGGCATTGCCTGCCAGGGCGGAGACAGCATGGGCAAATCCATCTAGCCCATATGAGGCAATAAATTGGAAATGGATCAATATGGCGTTAGCGGCAAGCACCATATTGCCGCTGCGCGCTCCGATTATGGTTATCAATGCCATACAGAAGGACATGGATAACGTTCGCAGAAAGATGTCCCTGTTGATGCTGAGCATGCGTTTGAGGGGGCCGGTTTGTCGCAGCGAATCCCAACGCCAGCTACCGCCGAAGCCGCGTAGAATATTGCGGGCAAGCGCCAACGCAACGCCGAATGCAATGTATTGCGCCGCTAAGGAAGCCCAGGCGACACCGGTGACTCCCCAGCCGAGACCTAGCACAAACCAAAAATCGAGACCGACGTTTATGCCGTTCATCAGTAATTGAAGGATCAGCACGGCGCGTGCGTTCTGTACACCGATGAACCATCCGACCAGAGCAAAGTTTGCCAGCATGGCCGGTGCCGCCCAAATGCGAACAGCAAAATAATGGCGGGCTAGTTCGCTAACGGCCTCGGATGCTCCGATAAGCGTGAAGGCGGCCCATGCGATCGGAACTTGGAGCACAATCAGGCATAGGGCGATAGCCAGAGATAGGAGAATGGGGCGGGCTAGGGCAGCTCGAACCTCGTCGCCGTCACCAGCACCAACCGCTTGGGCGGTAAGTCCCGACGTCCCCATACGCAGGAATCCTAAGGAGAGAAAAACAACATTGAAAATGGTCGTTCCAATTGCGACGGCGCCGATATATTCAGCGCCTGGTAGGTGACCAACAACAGCTGTATCCACCGCGCCCAACAGCGGTATGGATACGTTGGATAGCATGATAGGTCCGGCCATCCGCCAAACGCGGCGGTTCCAGGACAAGGCAGAGACGTGCAATTAAAGCTCCTGGCTACATTCATAGAATGCCACGGAAAGCTGAGGCTCGCACTTCTTATCCCTGAATGGCTTTAGGGCCGATAGCACCAAGATTAATGGACTTATCAGGCGACAATTCTAGAGGGTATCGGCAGCTGAACCGATTGATTTCTTGATCCGGGGATAGTAACAGGCAAGCGTGACGGTTCGCGCGAGCATGAAGACAAAGAATGATGTCCAGAGGCCACTGTTTCCCATCAAGGGTACAAGAATTGCTGTCGAAGCCAAAAATGTTAGGGCGGAAAGAATAGATGCATTGCGCATCTCGGCGGTATGCGTTGCGCCTATAAAGATACCATCCAGCTGGAAACTCCAGACCGAATAGATAGGGCCGAAGACGACCCACGGCAGAAAATTCCGCGCTAGGACCCTGACCTCGTCGATGTCGGTGATCAAGTCGATTAAGGTGCCACCGAGAATACCAAAAACGGCCGCGGTGGCCACGGCAACTCCCCCGGCCCAGGTGGTGCTGACAAGAACAGCTTGGCGAAAACGGGCGCGGTTGCGAGCACCAATTTCCTTGCCGACCAGAGCTTCGGCAGCATGGGCGAAGCCATCTAGCCAAAATGCCATGATGTACTGAAAATGCAGTAAAATGGCATTGGCGGCTAGAACGGTGTCGCTACTGCGGGCACCAATGGCGGTAAATACGGCCATGCTGCCAGATATGAATAGGTTCCGAATGAAGATGTCTCGATTGATTCCCATCATCCGACGGATGCGGTCGGCTCTGTACAATAATTCTATGCGCCAAGTGCCAGCAATCTTCTGCAACACTTTCCGCGCCAACCAAAGACTTGTGAACATGGCGGCGAACTGTGCCGCTACGGTGGCCCAGGCGACGCCCTCTACTCCAAGGCCCAACCCGAATACAAACCAAAAATCAAGAATGATATTGACGCCGTTCATGACTAGATTTAGCACCAGGGCATATCGGGCGTTTTGCATGCCGAAGAACCAGCCGAGCAGGGCGTAATTGGCTAAGGCCGCGGGGGCGGCCCAGATACGCACGGAGAAATAGTTGCGGGCCAATGGGTCGACGGCATCTGAAGCCCCGGCCAAGAAGAACGCACCTTCGGCGATGGGGCCCTGAAAAACGATAAGTGTAAGGCCGATGGCGGAGCTCAAACCCAGCGCCCTTCCCAAAATGGCCCGCATCTCATCTCCGTCATCGGCGCCCAGGGCTTGAGCAACCAGCCCGGTAGTTCCCATGCGTAGGAAGCCAAATCCCCAATACAACAGATTAAAAATGATGGCGCCAATGGCGACGGCTCCAATGTATTCAGGACCAGGTAAATGCCCGACGACAGCCGTATCCACGGCGCCCAGCAAGGGCACCGAAACATTAGAAATCATGATAGGACCGGCCAGCCGCCAGACTCGGTGGTTCCAGGATAGGATGGAGGCGTTCAATGAATACTCCTGACGATAACGGGACCATGGCATGGAACGCCATGTAGCGCATCCATCGAGCGAAGTGCGTTAGAGTTGGGCGGGTGTGTAGGCCCTTTCGTATAGCTTTGTCCCATAGGATACCAACCTCCGCATTGCGCCGAGCTATCCGTCCATAAGGGGGGATGCTATCCTGAACGAGGGCATTGCCGTCTATATTCTAATTATTGCAGCAGTGAAACTGGTCGTTGAGCTTAAAGCGGAGGCTTGACTCCTCCCGTATTAGAAAGCGTTGCGTGGGCTTTCTGCATTGGAGAAGAATGCCAGTTTTCCGTCGATGCGATATTCGGCGATGATCTTCTGCCCGGTCTTGGACAGTAGCCAATCGATGAAACGCTGTCCGTCGGCGGCTTTTGTATGTGGGTGCCGTTGTGGGTTGACCAGAATTACGCCGTAGGGGTTGAAAAGCCGAGGGTCGCCTTCGACCTTAATTATCAGCGGTCCCTTGTTTCCGAACTTGATCCAGGTGCCTCGGTCGGTGAGGGTATAGGCTTCCATGGCACTGGCTGTATTTAGCGTGGCGCCCATGCTTGAACCTGTTTCCCTATACCAGGTGCCGCTCGCTGCTTTGACGTCGATATCTGCGGCTACCCACAGGCTCAATTCCATCTTATGGGTACCGCTGCCGTCGGCGCGTGAAGTAAAAGGCGCTTTAGTTGCTGCGATCTTCTTCAGAGCCAGCGCCAGATTCGTGCCGTCGTGGATTCCGGCGGGGTCACTTTGCGGACCGACGAGGATAAAATCGTTATACATAACGTCGAAGCGCTTTACGCCGAAGCCATCGGCAACAAACGCCATCTCGGATGGCCGGTGATGGACAAATAGGACATCCGCATTGCCGTCTTCCGCCAGCTTAATGGCGGCGCCAGTACCGACCGCAATGACACGAACTTCGATG
>Ga0302134_10001137_pt1 | contig 12360 bp, 5 predicted proteins | sample CB9_SCM_MG_FD_203123 | JGI IMG/M metagenome (GOLD analysis project Ga0302134, IMG submission 203123) | Marine microbial communities from Western Arctic Ocean, Canada - CB9_SCM | ecosystem: Environmental > Aquatic > Marine > Oceanic | place: Canada: Western Arctic Ocean | collected 2017-09-19
TCGGCAAAGGAGGTAGGCCTAGGGGGAGGTGCGAAGCAGCACCTGGTAAGGGTGGCAATCCTTTGTTTGGCAAAGGCGCAGGCCCAGGAGGAGGGAGAACCGGCACGGATTGGGCTAATGCTAATGCGACTTCTGCTGAACTAACAGAACCTGATGCAATTTCATTGGTTTTATGACCAATGTCTGTAGCATCTTCTCGACGCTGATCAAAATCAGTTTGTGATGAATGTGAACCTGGTGCGACTAGCATCTCTCCTTCATCCATTTCTCGATTGACTTTTCTCATTCGTACTCCGACTATAGCCACCAAAAGAAGAATTACTCCAACGATAATGCTTGTTGTCTGGGTGGAGAGGCCCGCAAATAATCCACTTGACTCAACTATTCTTGCAACACTTGCGTCAAATTCAATGGTATCGACTGAACCAATGTGATGTTCATTTTGACTTGATTGAACAAATATCGAGAGAGTGGAAATCCCCTTTTCCGCATCTTTTTGTGGGGTGATTGTACAAATAAATGTAGATGAATCCTTTGCCTCTAGACTTATTCCGGATTGGGAGTCGCAAGATAGTTCCCAGCCTTCTGCTTCTTCTCCTTCTGAATTTCTAAGTGTTATCGATGGGGTCCAAGTGCCAAGGGTATTTCCGATATTAGTCATCTTGAATTCTAATTCCTGGGCGGTTCCAACTTTACTCTCCAGTAAATTAAACTCTTCTTCACCCAAGAATTCTAGATCGGAATAAGCCGAACTTGCTTCACTCATTGAAACCACTACAACTTCCGAAACCGATTGATTGGAATGAGACGCAATGACCCTAAGTTGAAGAAGGAAGTTTTCACCAACTTGAGAGCCTTCACTGCGTTTTGCGAGAAACATTACAGTTGCTTGTTGATATGGTGAAAGAGAAGAAGGTGGTGCTGCAAATCCCATCACCCAATTCTCATCTGGGCCCGCTGCAATAGACCAAATCAAGTCAAGTTGAGCATTTCCGGTATTGTTGATGAAACAATTCAGAGTGGAACTATCTCCAACCGTTACTTGCATACTTGGAACTTCCGAAGATTGATTATTGTATGAAAGACAGGAAAAATCAATTCCCACCTCCTTTCTCACAAGTAATGTGGTTGAATTTTTGGCACCAAGATTGGAGTTACTGCCTTTCAACCAAGTGGTTATCACCAGCGAATTTGAATCGCCTTCACTAGCAGTCTCCGGAACAGCAGCCAAAATCTCAACAGTTGTTTCAGTTCCTGCAGCGACAGTAATGTCTAATTGGGTACTTGCTTCTTCCTCTTCATGGACTAATTGTAACGGCCAAGCATTGGATGTAGATGCAAGAGAAATACTCAATTCTAATTCAATATTTCCAGTATTTTCTACCATTAAAGTGTGGTTATATTGCTTTGAAGCCGACACTGAAATCATAGGGGCTATCGCGGCTGGCCCTACTTTCTCACCTAATGGATTGATTAATTGCACCGAAAAAGTATCTAGAACATCAACTCCAATATTAACCTCCAAAGAATAATTCAAGGATTCATCATCAAGGCTGGTTATCCAACAACTGACGGTATCGCTACTTCCAGCAATTGGGCTTCCATCAACTGCATTTGGCACCCTAACCCTAACTTTCATTGGTAAGCCTTCAAGCAAACCGAATGGCTCAAATGTTTGGGAAGATGATGTACCATCTCCAAGTTCTATCTGCCATCTGTTTTCAGATTGGCAATCGACTTTGTAAGTGGCAGGGTTATTTCCCATATTCCTTACAGATACAGAAAATTCTGCAACTTCACCAGGCTTCGCACTCAATCCAGATGTTCCAGCAATCACAACCTCGACATCATCGACTTCATTAACCACGAATGTAATTCTTAATTTGTGTTTGACAAGTGGCTGTAATTGATAACGGGCCTCTAAATCTATCACATAGGTTCCAGCATATGCATACTTTGGAATAGCCTCACTGGGGTCTGCATCTTCATCTACTAATGTCAAGGTGAAATACTGCTCATCACCAGTTTCTCCGGCAGGTGCCATACTCAACGGACTGCTGACATTAAGAGACTTAGTCCAAGAATCTGGAGGGCTTTGGAAAACACCTTCTTGTTGGGGATTGAGCATTCGTACAGAGCCAGCAGCCAAAGTTACCGATTCGTTTCCAGTTCCTTCATGACGAAGAATCATATTGATATCAATTTGTGAATCCGTTTTTGCTTCAAAAGATTTCATTGCGGCAACGGAGTTCTGCTCGGGAGTTGTTGGTTCACTGCCATCATTTAGGAGTGGAATTATCCTTACACCCAATGCACTAACGTTGATGGTGATTTGTTTGAAATTATTATCATAACCAGAATTGCCATCATTCAATTCAGCGACTTGGTCATCAACATCAATACTTAACCTAAGGATATGAGCACCAGTTGTTGTGAAAGCATGAGTAATAGATGCTGATTCTATTTTCCCTCCAGTGGTGCCACTTCGGACCATTTCCGAGAGTGTTGTTCCGGTTGTTATATCGGCCAATGTAACCTTATAACTTCCAGTCATCAATGGTGCTTGATTAGTCCATGCAACGCTGATTGAAATTAATTCATTGACTAAAGGTTCGGTGGAACTTGGACGAATGCTTTCATCGAAAACAGTCAAGTCAGAAGCAGGGTCATGATTTCCATCGGCAACAACTACCAATGCAAAAGATTGTTCGGAACCTGCTCTATTTGCAACCTGAATACTCCATGTACCACTTTGAGGAGTGGCTCCGGGGGCTAATTCGATTCGTTCAACAACATTTGTTGAATCGACTATACCGGTAGTAGTTGAAAAACCATTTGAGAAGTCATTTCCAAACCAGATAGTACCATCAGGTGCTGTCAATATCAAATCCAAGTCATTGACTAATCTTGACGCTGATTGGGTTGCCGAAGCCGAACCTGCTACATCAGTCCAAACTAGAGTGATTGAGATCCCATGGGCTGCATCGAAGTCAAAACCATAGATAAAACCAAAACCGGGAGAAAGTGAGATATTTGTATCATAAAATGATGATAGGGAAGTGCCTCCATCTCTCGGTGAAAAACTGTTGGAAAGGTCGATTTGACCCCAGCCTTCCTGAGCATTTGGAATGTTTTGAACACCCAAATCGCGGGCCCCATTAATCAAAGTGGCTCGAACTAAATCCGCACTTGGAGCATTCACATTGGCTTCTTCTCTGAGAAATTCTCTTGTCAATAAAACTGAAGCTGCAGCAACAGCAGTGGCATGACTACTACCATTGGATGATCTGTAAAGAGGATTACCATTGGAGTGAATACCACTCGCACAATCAACCCCGAATGGAGTTAATGCCTGCTCCGACATTGTGCTACAAATTTCAATTCCTGGGGCAACTAAATCCGGTTTAATTCTCCCATCAGCACTGAATCCATTAGCGCTTTGATTCCAAACTTCACCAGCTGGTAATGAATTAGGGCGTTCTGAAGTTGCAGCACCGACGGATAGAACATTCTTGGCAGTTGAAGGGGCAGCAACCCCAACATTTGATTCACCTGCTGCGAATAAGACAGTGAAATCATCATAGTCATTAGCGAAGGTATCAACGCTTCGAGAATCGCTGGTATATTCACCTTGAGCCCCAGGGGCTCCCCAACTATTGGAACCTGTTCTGGCCCCAGCTGTGTAAAAGTCCCGGAGCAGGTCGTATAATGAGCCTTGACGTCCAAAGTAACCAGTATTGTCATGCTCTAATGCTTGAAAGTGGAGCAATGAACCAGATGCCAATCCTTTGGCTTCAGAATCACTACTTCCATCACCGAGTATAGTCCCCACAACATGGGTTCCATGACCGGTGTTTTTGTCTAAAGAAGAGGTGTCCAATCCATATTGAGTCTTGATTGAAAGAATCTTCTGATTCAAGTCTGGATGAGAGGAATCAATTCCAGTATCCGCTACACCAATTACTTCTCCTGATCCATCAAGATTCATGTTCAGTGTACCAAGAACCTCATCTAATTCTACCGTCTGTGCAGCATAGGAATTCAGGGGAGTGGATTTTTCCAGCAGTGAAATATGCAGAATTGAATCATCTGCAATTAGGTTTGTGATTTGACTATTGTCCCATTCCATACCCCATATTTCACATTGGGTCCAACCACACCAGACTTCTCTGGCTTGCAAATCTTTCAGTCTGATTTCTAATTGCTCAATGCCAACCTCACTCAAGTCAGGAGCCAGTATCAAAGAAAGGTCCAGTAAAGATGGAGATTCAGTCCATGCTTGTTGTAAACCTTCGGACATCCTCCAAGCAATATTCAAGGGGGAAACCCAACGTACAGATGATTCATTTTCCAGTGCAGATATTCTATCCTGGCTGGGGACTCTTGCAATCCAGGCTTCATCGGGCATATGGTCAAGTATCGACAGTGAGTAATAATCAGCTAATTCTGCCAAAACCATTGCATCTGTAGTATGAAGTTGAATAAGAACAACTTGAGAAGAAGAATCCGTTGGAAGAATTGCTGGCGTTGGATCTTCTTGCAGTAAAGGATCGAAGACACCAGTTGAGAGATGAAGTATGCCAGTTGATTCCCGCAAATCTACAGGAATCATTCCTGAAGGTGAAATTTCAGTCCAAAGGTTTGGATTTACCCTATCCTCCCCTTCAGAAGGGCTCTCCCCTGCAACGAATGAGAATGGCGAGAGTAAGAGTAATACCAAGGTGAAAATGGTGAATCTTTGAGAACCTGCCATGCCATTCACATCGGTTGCGACCTTGATACACTTATTGATGGAATCGGCATGATGACCCAAATCTTTTTTCAAATGTTATTGAATCTTGCAATTGCTGCATCGGTTTTTGCAACACTTATTTGCCATTCTGCTTCCCTATTCATCAATGCTCTGATAGCATCAACATTTTCAGGAATGACATCGCTTTCTTGATGGATTGCTTGGAAGTAGTAGAGGGTGTTTTCATTCAGGCTAACTCCGTCCTCCCAAACGAATATTTCGTGTAAGTCGCCCCAAGTTCTTCCTATGTCTCTTGCTAATTCCATAACTTCAGCAGTAGTTGTTATCCTAGTTTTAGCCCCATTCATTATGATGATACGAGGAGAGTCATGCCACATTTGTAGAATTGAATCTTGAGTTAGCCCATGCCCTTTGGGAAGTTCTACTGTCATGGCATGAACGTGCATAATGGTAGTTGGGACTGCTACTGCTAAACTGTTAATCCTAATATCAGGCTGAACGGTCATGACATCTGGCCCATGGTGAGAAGGCACATCCAATACAGGCTTTATTGCATTAATTGGTCCTTTGGAGGAATCTCCGGGGTCGGCTGCTCGACGAATCATAACACAATTCACCGAAATACCACCCATCTCTGAACAGTGATTGTGTAAAGGCATCAAAGTTCTCGCTAAACCAGTTGTATTACAAGAAACTACACGGGTACAGTCGGCGCCGAGATTTTGTTGGTGATTAGCAGATGAAGTATAGGATAATCCCGTCAAAGAATGTTTCTCGCCACCTTGAAATATCGACTTGACTCCAGCCGCTTTGTATTTTGCCAAATTATCGGGACCAACCTTTCCGGGGGAACAATCGATGACAATATCACAAGCGGCTAGTAGGTCTGATAAGCCGCCCATGCAACTATATCCTTCCACAGCGAATGCGGATATCTTTGCAGAATCATCAAATGTGCAATACAACGGATATTTTTTTCGAACTGCTAAGTCACAGCCAAACGAAGGACTGGTCTTAGTTACTCCTACTAATTCCATATCGTCTTGCGCGGCAACCGCATCCGCAACTCGCTTGCCAATCGTGCCATATCCATTGATTGCAACTCTGATAACGGCCATCTGCACCACCCTCAAAGCAACGTCTCTGTAGTATGCACATGAACATTACTGAAAAGGTGGTCAATGTGCTCAAAGGTATATCAGACAAGTAAACACCTTGAAGGCAGTGAGGCTGTGGCCCAGCCAATGGCGCAGATGCGAGAGGATGTCAGTCGTAGCCTAGCGCTGAATAAAGACCTCCAACGTTTAGTGGAAAGGGCATTGCAACTCGACCAAGGCATGAAGGTCGGATGGAGCCGTGATGGTGAACCAAATCCCAAGCAAGGAGAAATGGGTATCGCCCCTGGATTACCAAGCGGTGCTAGATTACGAATACTTGGTGCTTTGAAAGACTGTGTTGCAGTATTTTCAACTGGTGGTTCCTTCACATTAGAAGGCCAAGCAGGGGATTATTTTGGTGCTTGGAACAATGGTGGCCACATTTCAGCCGAAAGGGGAGTTGGAGATTTCGTTGCACATTCAATGTCATCCGGAAGGGTGGTTATCAGGGATGGTGCAGGAAATGATGCCGGCTCTTGTATGTCTGGAGGAATATTGGTCATCAGAGGCGATTGCGGGAATCGAATAGGCGGAGGAATGTCGGCTGGAGACATCATCATCCACGGTGATGTGGGCAACGTGCCCGGAGTCGGCATGAGTGGTGGCAGAATAATCATCAATGGCAGATGCCCGCCAATCCCAAACGGAGTGAAAATGTCCACTCTAAGTACAGCCGAATGTAAAAAGCTGAATTCAGAAATGGCTGACCCTACTCTTGAGATACCTGCTGATGCAGTTTGCCTAGTAGTTGATAATGATTCGATGGTAAATACAGTCTTACCTCAGAGAAAAAACAGTGGCGGTTGGGATGGCATCGCTCTCGTTAATTCTGGAGATGACAAACCTCCGAGACATTCCGAGCGCGACACCATGGTCTTGCTTGGTGAAAGAGGTGGCGAATGTGAAGCACTCGGATTACCATTGCCTCTCCTACCAATGTGTGAAGACGGCAAGAGTTTGAACAAAGGAAGGGCCAGCAAACAACCATTCTTAGTAAGAACAAATCCAAGAGCAATAGATTTAGTTTTGCTCGATCAACAAAATCTTAATCAGGCAGCCAATTTACTAAAAGAAGCGGGAGGAGTTGTACTCGATATTTCTGCAATTCCTTCACTCAATTCTCCCCGCTTAGATGGGCTCATTGTTTCCCTCAAGGGATTAGTTGGGGAGGACTCACCAATTGTCCTTCTTTCAGACCTCGACGAAGTTGAAAGGCTACACGTACTTTCAGCAAATTCAGATGTTGATGGATGTATCTCTCGGCTTGGTGATCCAAGTGGTAGGACTGCGGCCTCAGCACTACCTCTAATTGGACGTTCTGCAGCCGCAAACTCATTAGCAAATGATGGGATTTTATTAGGACTTGAATTAGATTGGGATGCTACCGCTCAAGACTTGGCAATAGCCTGTTCAGCAGGTTGCAAAATGGTTATTTGTAGCATTCCCGGAAATGGAATTACGGCAATTAACCAATGGCTGGAGGAACAGGCTGAAAATCTCGAAGGTTGGTTAATTCAACTAGGGATAGTGAGTATTGACCAATTGACACGTAAGCACTTGAGAGCAATCAACAATGAAACAGCGGCAACCAGTGGGCTCCGTTTATCAGGATATGGCAGACCCTTGCCGCATTGGTTTGCCAGTTGAGGTGATTGAGATGCCAACCATCAAGGTCGAACAGTCTTTATTGAAAAAATTGCAACAAAGGCATGGCATTGAGAACAAACCTGAATTAATGGCCGAACAACTACCTTTGCTCGGAACAGATATCGACAGATGCGATGATGAAATGCTAGAGATCGAGATATTTCCAGACAGACCCGACTTGCTTTCTGGTGAAACTCTGGCCCATGCAATTAGGCCCTTCTTACATTCGACTGAAGCCGTACCAGAGATGATTATTCAACAAGGCGATGTCAAACTTATGGTTGATAGTAGCCTCAAGGAAATCCGGCCTATCATCCTCGGAGCAATAGTTAGGGCAGTGGACAGTGGTGATAATTCAGAGGAAAAAGAAGAATTCATTAAAGCCTTAATGGAACACCAAGAGAAACTTCATTTCGCCCTTGGAAGGGGGCGTAGAAGAGCTTCAATTGGAGTCCATGACTTGGCGTCTTTGAAACCCCCGTTCAGGGTAGTTTCGGTAGCGAAAGAACATTCATTCATTCCACTTCAAATGCAACAAGAGATGTCGATTTCTGAAATCCTATCTAACCATGAAAAAGGAGTTGAATATGCACATCTCTTAGATGGTTTTGAGCGCTTCCCTGTAATCCTCGACGCTGATGAGGCAGTGCTATCATTCCCCCCTATAATCAACGGCGACCATACCACTGTTAACCATCAGACCAACGATTTCTTCATCGACGTAACTGGTTGGGATCAGCGCGCCTGTGAATGCAGTTTACTCCTTATTTGTCTTCAATTACAAGCCCGTGGGGGAATCGTTGAGTCGATTAACATAACAGATTGTGAAGGGCAGCAATTCGAATCACCCAATTCCAAAGCCGTCGTACACAAAGTCCCAGAAGAATTAGTATTCTCAATTCTGGGATATAATTTTACTGATGCTGAACTTAGTCAGGCAATTAATCGAATGGGTGGCCGTTTCATCGGCCGAGAAACATCGCAAGAAACTGGAAGCGGCAGAATGGCTGATGCCACTGAAGGCTCGGACTTGTTGATGATAGAAATGCCTAGATGGAGATTCGACATTCTACATCCGATAGATTTAGTGGAAGAAATTGCAATCGGCCATGGCTATGAGAACCTCGGTGATGCAAGTCCAAGCCACGCAACTACGGCAATCCCCCGTCAAGATGCAACTTTCAAACGAAGACTTAGAGACAGTCTATGTGGGCTTGGACTAACCCAAGTACAAAGTTTGACATTATCAAATGAAAATGATCAATTTACATTTCCTCGTTGGCAAAGTGAAGGAACTCCAACATTAATTTCCAACCCAATAACTCAAGATCACACCATGCTCAGACAATCGATTCTCCCCAGCTTATTGAGATTATTAGCAGCAAACCGACACCATGAACTTCCGCAACGTGTCTATGAAGTAGGCACCACCGTTCGAAATCACCATAATAAGGACAGAGTTTCTTGGCTTTGTGCAGAAAATGTTTCTTCATTCACAAATTGCAGAGGTATGGTTCAAGCCCTTCTTCGGGACCTTGGAATAGATCCATCATCTTTGCAAGTAGAGTGGAGGGAAATGCCAACACAGCACGGGCCTTGGATGAAAGGTCGGTCTTCCCAAATTTTCATCGCAGGTGAAAAGGTTGGCGAAATGGGAGAAATAGACCCTGCCGTTGGCGCATTATTCGAAATAAAAGTACCTTTACATGGGGCTGAATTCAGCCTTCAGGCATTAAGAAATACTATTCCTGACCCAGTTTTGTAAACCCATAAGTTTTATTTTAATTTGCTGAATATAGCCGGTATGTTCCATCTTCATTTTTTACATATACTTCGGGCTCAAAACTACCATCGGCCTTTTTCGAATACCAATAGCCATCATTTGACTGGACATATTCTTTTTCTGGAACTGCTGGTTTTTGTTCTGTAGGTTCATCTAAATGGGGTTTCGACAAAGCCTCCATCGCTGCTTTGTAATCTTGGCTATCGGTATGAGAGGTATCTGCCAAAATCTCTGCAGTGTGGTCATTATTTCGATCATAAGCAATTGGAGCAGGTGGTTGCTCATCGGCAACCGCCTTCTTTTTGAAGGGCCAAAGTGGGGGCATGTTTCATCGAGATAAGTTGCTACGGATGAGGTTGTCGATTAATGCCATACGCAAATCGGCGAAATGCTTGAAGAGCAAGATGCCTCCCCGCCTCTTGATGAAGGCTTACTTGCTGGTGATTATTTTACTAATCTCAATCACCACCGGTATTGTTGACACTTCTTTGTCGTCTACAAATGAGAAAGAACATACTTCTGCTAGAGAGGCTAACTTCACTGCCTCTAATCCTCAAGTTGTGCATATTCATCGAGATGAAGCAAAAGATGTGTCATTGATTTGGCATAATCTGAAGAATGAACAAATTATCACTGATGTCAGTATGCAACTATCCCTCAACTCTATTTCCGTCTCAGGTTTACCAAGTGAAGGTATTGAAATGGATTCAGGTGCATTAGGTCAACTGCTTTTTACCTTGACAGCGGATTCCGATGCAACCTTGGGGATACAAACTATTAATCTTGAATGGAGGCATAATAATAGTCAAGAATTATTTCATTCCATGAGTATCAATGTCTCTGTTGACATCGAAAGTTCATTGGGTTGGGGAAGTGGAGGAAGTACCTTCAATATCAATCCAGATACTCCATTCTCCTTTGCTCTAAATCTTAGCAATAATGGGTCTTTTTTGGATGAACCACTAATAAAATTAGAAGGTGATGTAGGGTGGAGAATTCAATGGGACTTGGGAGAGGAGCCTTGGAATGGAAGTCTGATGAGTATAGATGCGGGTGCGATTGGATGGGTGAATATCCAAGTCTGGGTTCCCCCTGTCATAAATGGAAGTCCAACTTCAGGAGAGGGATTAACATGGACGATGACTGCTACTTCCTCTCTTGATTCTGCAGTATCTTCATATTCATTCACAATTATTCCAAAAACTTTCCACAATGCAACTATCGATTGGCATCAAGGCAATATTACTCTTTATCCAGAAGAGACAGGGAAACTACAATTGGAAGTTAGAAATATAGGTAATTCGCAATCTAGAATGGAGATAGAGATTATGGAATTAGACCAAAATGGTCTACCGATTGGAGGAAAAGCAGATATCCTCAATGTATCTGGTTGGATTTTTAGAATCTCAACAGAATACAATGCATCTTTACTAGCAGTCAATACAAGTGCTTTCGTTGATATCTCAATTCTTGCACCGGCATTAGCATCGGGTTCTGCGGGAATTAGAGTGAGTGCTTACAGTCCATCCGCTCCTGCAAGAAAAGTTAGTGTCGATATGTTTGCTAATATTGAATTAATTCGCAATGGGAGTATTGAGCTTGAGGGATTAGAATGCCGTAGTATCAAGCCAGGTGAAACTTGTAGCGGCTCGTTGATTGTTAATAACAATGGAAATTTCATTGATTCCTTCATTTTATTTTCTGACTCGCCTGAATGGATAGATGTCAATAAACCTTCCATCCAAGTTTCACTCGCAAGAGGCGAGTCGGTTGAGATTCTAGGGATTGACATTACTATTGATGAAGGGATAGAAGCCTTTACTCAAGCCGAAGTTATTTGGAAATTACGCCCTGTAGATGGAGAAATAGTTGATACGTTGAAAATTAATGTTAGTATTGCTTTAGATTCTAATTGGATTTTCGAAGAAGTAGTTCAAGAGGTTGATACAGAGGGTTTGATGACGATGTCTTGCACGGTGAAGAATCTAGGCAACGGTAAAGACGGGCTAATTGTGGTCTTAACGGTCAGTTATTACACTGAACATGGCTTGAACCCACCAGACGAGGCTGAGTTTGAATTAGAGGCTGACCCATTGCGAGACTTCCAAATTATCGACATAAGTCCAGGACAGAATTTCACCTTCCGCTCTTGGGCCAAATTGCCTGCTGATGAACTTCTAAATGGCACCTTATGGATGAACGTCAGCATGTGGAGTTTTTCTGACCCTGATGGGGCTGAAGTAAATACCTCAAACAAAGAGGATTGGTTGGGCACGCCTTGGCAACCTGACCAGCCGGTTGAAGAAGAGCCATGGTTCGACTTTGCTCCAATGTTTGGCTTCATTGATGAAACTTGGAGTCGCCATTCGTACACTTTCTTTGCCATTATATTCTCTGTTTTTGCAATCCACATTGCTCTGCAGAGGAGAAGGAAGATTGGGGAGGAGGAACGCAGCCTCAAAAAATTAGAAGATGCAAGAAAACCTAAGCCCGCTGAAGAGTTTAGCGAGGTTGAATCTAAATTTGCAGAGAGTGGAGAAAAGAAAGTGGAATTAGCTGAAAGTCCAAGTATGGATGCTGGTGCATTCAGCGCCGCATTCAACCTTAGCAGTGGCCCGAGAAAACAAGTATCAGCCCCTGTTGCTGGGGGTTTAGTTGAAGCGGCTACTACCGTTTTGGATCACCACGAGGCCAAGGAAGTAATTCTTCAAATGGATGAAATTGCTGCCAAATTAATGTCAAAGGGTAGTTCTACGATCCATTCATCAAACCTCGACCTACCCGATATAGATAGCGAAGAGGAAAGAACAACTCGCCATGACCCAAAAGGTTTGATGGAAGGCAAAAGTATCCCTTTACCAATCAATGAAAGTTCAGATGATCTTGATATTTAGGCGGTAATATGTGGCACATAGGTGTAGATGAGGCTGGCAGGGGACCGGTGATTGGACCTTTGGTAGTGGCAAGTTTTGCTTGTCCCGAAGAAGATCTGCATCTACTTGTCAAAGAAGGTGTGAAGG
>Ga0302134_10001140_pt1 | contig 12344 bp, 10 predicted proteins | sample CB9_SCM_MG_FD_203123 | JGI IMG/M metagenome (GOLD analysis project Ga0302134, IMG submission 203123) | Marine microbial communities from Western Arctic Ocean, Canada - CB9_SCM | ecosystem: Environmental > Aquatic > Marine > Oceanic | place: Canada: Western Arctic Ocean | collected 2017-09-19
TGTGACCAACTACAAAGCCATGAGTTCCTCCAGAAAATCTTCCATCTGTGATGAAAGCCACTTGATCTCCTAGGCCCTGACCCATGATTGCAGAGGTTGGCTTAAGCATCTCCCTCATCCCAGGACCGCCTTGAGGGCCCTCATAACGAATAACCACTACATCCCCAGCTTGCACAACTTTCGATAGAATAGCTTCCATGCCCTCTTCCTCAGAATTAAAGACTCTGGCTTTGCCTGTAAATAATGTTCCTTCCTTGCCAGTAATTTTTGCAACTGATCCCTCTGGCGCTAGATTTCCAAATAGAATTCTAAGATGGCTAGAATCTTTAATGGGCGCATCTGGAGAAAGAATAATTTTCTGAGAGCTTGGATAAGGGGCAATTTGATCTAAATTTTCTCGCAAAGTTTTTCCCGTAACAGTTAAGCAATCTCCATGCAGAAGGTTGCTTGCAAGCATGGTTTTCATCATAGGAGCTATACCGCCTATTGCATTTAACTCTGACATAAAGTGACCGCCAAAAGGCTTAATATCAGCCAAGACAGGTATTTTTTTTCCAATTCTAGTGAAATCAGAAAGCTCTAGATCAACACCTATAGAATGAGCCATCGCTAGTAAGTGCAACACTGCGTTAGTTGAGCCTCCCAAGGCAATCGTTACAGCAATTGAATTTTCAAATGCTTTTTTCGTCATGATATCGCTAGGCTTAATGTCTAGATCCAATAAATTTTTAATAGCAGCGCCAGCATTTTGACAATCTAACTTCTTGTCTTGAGAAACAGCATCTTGACTACTGCTTCCAGGCAGGCTCATGCCCAAAGCCTCTATCGCTGATGCCATAGTATTAGCGGTATACATGCCGCCACATGATCCTGGACCTTTCACTGAGATTTTCTCTACAGCGATCAGCTCGGCCTCTGAGATGCTACCTTTTGCATATTCGCCAACCTTCTCGCATACAGTGACATAGTCTGTATTAGCTGAGCTTGGTTTAATTGATCCACCATAAATAAAAATTGATGGCCTGTTCAGTCTCGCAAGTGCAATCAAGGCACCAGGCATATTCTTATCGCAGCCCCCTATCGCAACAACACCATCATAACCAAGGCAACCAACAACTGTTTCAATAGAGTCTGCAATAACTTCTCTGGAGACCAGCGAATATTTCATTCCCTGCGTTCCCATGGAAATGCCATCAGATACGGTGATGGTATTAAAAAGTACTCCTTTGCATCCCGACTGATCAATCGAAGTCTCAACCAAATCAGCTAACTCGTTAATATGCATGTTGCATGGCGTGACTTTTGACCAAGTGGAGGCAATGCCAACCAGTGGTTTAGAAAAATCTTCTGTTTCGAAGCCTACGCCTCTGAGCATAGATCGAGACGCTGCTTGATGAGGGCCATCTACCAAATGTTTTGAAAACTTTCTATTAGACATTATTGGACTGTTGAGTATTTTAAAGCTGCGTTTAATAATTTATAAGTATAGTCTTGTTCGGGTTTTGAGAAAACTTGATCTGCAAGACCGGACTCTACAATCACCCCATTCTGCATGACAAAAATATAATCAGACATGGAGCGCACCACTTTTAAATCATGGCTGATAAATAAATAAGTTAGCTGAAATTGTTCTTGTAGGTTTTTCAGCAATTCAATAACTTGTATTTGAATCGATCGATCTAGGGCAGATGTTGGCTCATCTAGAATCATAAACGCAGGATTTAAAATCAATGACCTGGCAATAGCAACTCTTTGCCGCTGCCCACCTGAAAATTCATGCGGATATTTAAACCGATGATCTGGATTAATCTCCACAGCATTTAAGCAGTCTGCTATCCGTTCTTCTTTTTCTTTTGCGCTCAGTGAGAAATGAACATCTAGCCCCTCTCCAACAATCTCGCCAATGGTCATGCGTGGCGACAAAGAGCCGTATGGGTCTTGAAAGATAATTTGGATGTCTTTCTTTAAGGATTTTGATTCTTTGGCGGTCAAATGTCCCACATTATTTCCTTGATATATCACCGACCCTTCGTAATTGATCAGGCTTGCTAGAGCTTTACCAAGTGTTGATTTACCCGACCCTGACTCTCCAACCAAACCGATGGTTGAATTTCTAGGAATGACAAAATTTACATCTTTCACTGCGTGAAAAAACTCTTGCTTAAATAGGCTTTTTTTTGGCAATGGGTAAAAAACATTTAAGTTTTTCACTTCCATAATCGGCTGATCAGGCTTAGCCATTTCTTGTTTAGCAGAAGGCTCAGCATTGATTAATTTCTGAGTGTACTCATGCTGTGGATCAGCAAACACCTCTTTTGTTATGCCTTGCTCTACCACCCGCCCTTCCTGCATAACAGTGATAGTGTCAGAAAATCTTTCGATCAAGCCTAGGTCATGTGTGATAAATAAAATGGACATGCCAATCTCATCCTTTAATTTAGTCATTAAATCTAAAATTTGAGCCTGAATAGTTACATCCAAGGCCGTTGTTGGCTCATCTGCAATCAATAATTTAGGTTTATTAGCCAGAGCCATGGCGATCATGATCCTCTGTCGCTGACCTCCAGATAATTCATGCGGATAAGAGAGAAACCTTCTATCTACATCAGGAATTTCTACAAGGGACATTAATTTTTTTGCCTCTATGATAGCCTCAGTTTTTGACTGAGCCTTATGCAGCTGAATCGATTCAATAATTTGATTGCCAACGCGATGGTAGGGATTAAGAGATGTCATGGGTTCTTGAAAAATCATAGCAATCTCATTTCCCCTTAACTCTCTTAGCTGTTTTGGCTGCGCTTTCAGAACATCTAACCCATTGAAAACAATTGATGATTCTGGTGAAAAGTGTGCTTTAGGCTCAGGGAGCAGCCTCATAATTGACATGGCTGTAACAGATTTTCCAGAGCCAGACTCACCCACCAAACCGGCTACCTGATTTTCGTGAATAGAAAGATTGAGATTCTTAACAGCTCTAAAGTCTGATTTTCTAATCTTAAAATTTATAGATAGATTTGATATTTGAAGCAAAGGTTTCATGTTTTAAAATAAGATTTGTAAGTTTTACTCAGATCAATTGCAGCTTTTTTAGCCTCTCTTAATGCGGTCATATTAACAAAACCATGGATTAGATGGGGATAATGTATCTGCTCTACATCATTTCCAGCAGCATAAATTTTTCTAGCGTAATCCTCCCCCTCGTTGCATAACGGGTCAAAGCCCGCTGTAATAATTAAAGTTTTTGGTAAAGGAGCAGAGTGATCTTGCAAAAGATTGAAGCATGGATCCAATAAATTTTCTTGAGATTGAAGCAATTGATCCCAGAACCACCGCATGATGTTATGAGTTAAAAAATAGCCTGTTGCAAAATCTTTCTGTGAATTAGAGGAGCACGCTGGATCTATCATGGGATAGATCAAACACTGAGAATGAGGTAGCTCTAAATCATTTATAGATCTATATGTTGATAAAGATGCGGCTAAATGCGCGCCTGCACTGTCTCCGCATAGACCAATAGAAGAGATAGGCAGATCGTAAGTTGAGGCAATCCACTCTAAGGCTAAGTTTGCATCTTCCAGTGATGCTGGAAATTTATTCTCTGGAGAGAGTCTATAGTCAAGAGAAAAAATATTGGCTTCCATGGAAGATGAAAATAGTTTGAGCCAACCATCACAAGAATCAAGGTTCCCGATAACATAACCCCCGCCATGAAAATAGAGAATGGTGGTCTTATTTTTTTTATTGGCTGGAAGATATTCTCTGACAGCTATTTCAAAACCATTGCTAGAAATCATGTGGTCTTGAGAATGAACAGGGGATACAGGGGATGCATTTAAAGGCAAGCCATCTCTGCCTGTATCAAGTATTTTTCTAAGGTGAGCAGCAGATTCTGTGGGCTCAAATGCATTGCCCTGAAGTGACTGCAGGGCTAGAAAAATTTGAGTCTGATAGTCTAAAATTTGGCCATTAATTAGAATTTTTTTTCTCCAGGTCACCAATCTTAGCAGCCAGGTCGGAGCTAAGAAAAATAGTTTTAAAATTAAACTAGTCATATTAATAATAAGTGGAATATTTTTAATTGGCTGTGCAACATCTATTTTATACTATGTAAATAATGATAATTTTACGTAACTTATTATACTCACTTATCTTGATGGTCGGTGCTATGGATGCTCACAGCCAATTTAATGATAAAGATACGATCTTAAAGGCCGAGGAAGCTTTTGTATTGAGTGGTTTTCACTCGGAAAATATCATCACGGCATCATGGCAGATTGCTCAAAACCATTATCTTTATAAGGATTCGATCAAGGTTTTTGTCAATAATAATCTGATAGAGCATGAGTTCATTTCTTTATTAAACGAAGAAATGATCGTGGATGAATTTTTTGGCAAGTCATTAGTATTAAAAAATACTGTTGTCCTGAAAGCTACCTACACAAAAGATAATTTAAGCACTGCTGTCATTAAAATTGCATATCAGGGTTGCGCAGAGGGAAAATATTGCTACCCTAAGCAACTTAAAACCATATAAAATCGTTTATATTCTAAAAAAAGCCATATAAAATCGTTAAAAATGAAAATACTAGTAATCCATGGACCAAATCTGAATCTGCTTGGAAGCAGAGAGCCAGATGTTTATGGCTTAACCACGCTTAACGAAATTAACTCTGGGTTAGAAGCAAAGGCTGAGTCTCATAATATTGCATTAGAAACATTTCAAAGCAATGCTGAGCATGAGATCGTCTCAAAAATTCAAGAGGCAATGAATAATGTTAATTATATTATCATCAACCCTGGTGCTTTGACTCATACCAGTATTGCTATCCGAGATGCATTATTAGGCGTGGGAATTTCGTTTTATGAAATTCATATTTCTAATATTTTCTCAAGAGAGGAATTTAGGCAAAAATCATATTTCTCAGATATTGCCAGTGGAGTTATTTGTGGCTTAGGGACGCACGGCTATGAATTGGCAATGGATCATATTATTAATACAAAGAAGAGTTAACAATGGATATAAGAAAAATAAAAAAATTAATTGAGATGCTTCAAGAATCCGATCTTATGGAAATAGAGGTTAAAGAGGGAGAGGAATCTGTTCGAATTGCGAGAGGCGGCCAATCGCTGAGCGGAACAAATCAAACACTTCTCTCTTCCGACTCAAATAATACACTTCTCGACTCCACTCCTACTTCATTGGTAGCGCCTATAGAATCAGGGTCATCCATTAAATCCCCAATAGTTGGAACCTTCTATAGAAAACCAGCTCCAGACAAACCATCTTTTGTGGAAATTGGTGGTCGCGTAGAAGCTGGTGATGTTGTGTGTATCGTTGAGGCAATGAAGATGATGAATGAGATTAAATCAGAATTCACTGGCACTGTTACTGCAATCAAAGTAGAAGATGGCGAGCCAGTAGAGTTTGATCAGCAGCTAATCATCGTAGAGTAATGACTCACAAAGTTCTAATAGCCAATCGAGGAGAGATTGCTTTGCGCGCCTTAAGAGCGTGCAAGGAATTAGATCTCAAAACTGTCGCAATATACTCAACTGGTGATAAAGAGCTTAAGCATCTTCGCTTGGCTGATGAGACAGTTTGTGTCGGGCCAGCCAGCCCCCTAAAAAGTTACCTGAATATTCCAGCGATTCTTTCTGCTGCCGAGGTTACTAGAGCAGATGCTATCTATCCTGGTTATGGATTCCTTGCAGAGGATGCGGACTTTGCAGAAAAATGCGAAGCCAGTGGCTTTGTATTTATAGGGCCCTCTTCATCTGTGATTAGGCAAATGGGGGACAAAATTACTGCCAAAGATCTAGCAGAGCAGTCAGGCATTCCTATTGTCCCAGGCTATCGTGGAGTCCTTCCATCAGATGAAACAGCCCTGAAGAAAATTGCTCATGATGTCGGTTATCCCTTGATGATTAAAGCTTCAGCGGGGGGTGGAGGCAGAGGCATGCGAGTAGTGCGCGAGGAAGATGATCTAGTTTCCTCTATCAACTTAACTCAACAAGAAGCTAAAAATGCTTTTGGCAATGATACCCTGTACCTGGAAAAATTTATTCAAAATCCTCGTCACATAGAAATTCAAATCGTTGCAGATGGTAAAGGGCATGCTATTCACCTTGGAACAAGAGATTGCAGCATGCAGCGTAGACATCAAAAAGTTATTGAAGAAGCTCCTGCTCAAGATGTTAACCCTGAGGCGCTAGAGAAGACTTTGAATGCTTGCTTGCACTTATGTAAAAGCATTTCTTATTCAGGGGTTGGTACCATTGAATTTCTTTATGAGAATAATCAATTCTATTTTATTGAAATGAATACCCGAATTCAGGTAGAGCATCCAGTCTCTGAGATGATCACGGGATTTGATTTAGTCAAGGCCCAGCTAAAAATAGCTTTAGGTATGAGTATGACGCTTGATCAGGAGGAGATCCTTTTTAGAGGTCACGCTATGGAATGTAGAATTAATGCAGAAGACCCTGAAACATTTGTTCCCTCTCCAGGTCTCATAAGTAAAATGCATCCTCCTGGAGGCTTTGGGGTGAGATTTGATTCACATATCTACTCTGGCTATGTCGTCCCTCCCCACTATGATTCCTTGTTAGCTAAAATTATTACTACTGCAAATACTAGGGAATCTTGTATCAAAAGAATGGTTAGCGCTTTAGATGAGTTTTTTGTGGATGGCGTAAAGACAAATCACTCCTTGCATCAAAAATTGATGCAAGATAAAACTTTTTGCGATAACAAGCATGACATTAACTATTTAGAAGGGGTTTTCCTAGCATCGTGAGCAACCAAGAATACGCCCCTGCTTTAATTGAAGCTGAGATACAGAAATCTTGGAAAGAAACTCGCGCTTATGAGGCAAAAATATCCAGCACCCAAGAAAAATTTTACTGTCTTTCAATGTTTCCTTATCCTTCTGGAAAATTACATATGGGGCATGTCAGAAACTACACCATCGGAGACGTCATCTCTCGATTTAAAAGAATGCAAGGTTTTAATGTTCTGCAACCTATGGGGTGGGATGCTTTTGGGCTGCCTGCAGAAAATGCTGCCATAGAAAATAACGTCTCCCCAAAAAAATGGACCAATGAAAATATAGCAAGCATGAAGGTGCAGCTGGATGCGTTGGGTCTTAGCTATGACTGGAGTAGAGAAATAAATACCTCCTCGCCAGATTACTTCCACTGGGAGCAATGGTTTTTTATTCAACTTCTAGAGGCTGGGTTAGTTGAGCGAAAGGAAGCAGAAGTAAATTGGGACCCTGTTGATCAAACAGTTCTTGCAAATGAGCAGGTGATTGATGGGAAGGGATGGCGTTCAGGAGCTTTGATTGAGCGTAAAAAAATTAACCAGTACTTTCTCAAAATTACTCAATATGCTGACGAGCTTCTTGAAGGCCTAGAAGGCCTAGATGATTGGCCTAGTCAAGTAAAGTTGATGCAGAAAAATTGGATTGGTAAATCTCGCGGATTAAGCTTTCATTTTTCTATTAAGGATATGAATAAAACTTTAGAAGTTTTCACTACAAGGCCAGATACGCTATTTGGGGCAACATATTGCGCTATTGCATCAGACCATCCTCTTGCAATAAATTTAATGGGTATTAATCCTGAAATTCAGTCATTTGTTGCGGACAATCAAAGCACCAAAAAAACTGAAGCCGCGCTTGCCAAGCAAGAAAAAATTGGAATTGATACAGGGCTTAGAGCTATTAATCCTATCACCAACGAAGAACTTCCAATTTGGATTGCTAACTTTGTTTTAATGGAATATGGCACTGGTGCTGTCATGTGTGTGCCTGGTCATGATCAAAGAGATTATGAATTTGCTCAAAAATACCAACTGCCAATTGTCCAAGTCATTCAAACGAAATCTGATCTCACTATTGCCGACCAAGCTGTTGAGGAAAAAGGTATTTTGATCAATTCAATGCAATACAATGGATTGACCTCTGAAGCTGCATTTGAAAAAATTTCTGCTGATCTGCCTGATTCTTGTAATGGCAGAATTCAGACAAATTATCGGCTGAGAGATTGGGGAATTTCTAGGCAACGATATTGGGGGTGCCCTATTCCCATGATTCACTGCCAGGATTGTGGAAATATTGCCGTTCCAATTGAAGACTTACCTGTCGAGCTTCCAGAGATTAACGACATTACCTCCAAAGGCCTGAGCCTCAGCGGCTTCATTGACTGGCAAAAAACTACTTGTCCAAAATGTTCTAAACCAGCTCTAAGAGAAACAGATACCTTTGATACCTTCTTTGAAAGCTCTTGGTACGCTGCAAGATTTGCATCTCAGCCAACAAATAGCATGCTCGACTCTGAGGCAGATTACTGGCTGCCGGTTGATCATTATATTGGTGGGATTGAGCATGCAATTTTACATTTACTGTACGCGAGATTCTTTAATCTATTGCTTAGAGATCAAAAACTTATTAAGTCCTCAGAGCCTTTCCAAAAACTTCTGACCCAAGGTATGGTTTTAGCTGATGCTTATTATTCCTTGGATAAAAAATCAAATCCTGAATGGGTTAACAAGGAGCTTGTAACAGAAACAGACGGTCAGTTTTCATTGGCGGATGGCAGTGCTGTGATGAAAGATGGAATGTCAAAAATGAGTAAATCAAAGCTCAATGGGGTTGATCCCACCACCATGATTGCTAGGTATGGTGCAGATACAGTTAGGCTATATATGATGTTCACTTCTCCGCCAGAACAGTCACTGGAGTGGTCTGATACTGCGATTGAAGGGTCTTCTAGATTCTTAAAAAAATTATGGAACTTGACAGCTGGGCGATCTATTTATAAAGAAGAAGAGCCATCTCACTTCACAGACGAAGAATTAGCTTTAAGACAGAAGAGTCATAAAACATTACAGAAAGTGGCCGATGACTTTGATCGCAGGCAATCATTTAATACGGCCATTGCTGGAGTCATGGAGCTACTGAATGCAATTCCCGAATCATTCAAACTTGAAACCGCAACGCTAAGTCAGCAATATTGCTTAGATGAAGCCATTCAGTTTACTCTTAAAATGCTTTCACCTATTACCCCGCATATCACTCTACATTTATGGCAAGAGTATTCTGGCTCTAATGGGCAAGACTTTGAATTAAGTTGGCCAGTTGTAAAAGAAAAATTTTTACGGGTAGAAAACTTTCAGTTAATTATTCAAGTTAATGGCAAGGTCAGAGGAAAAGAAAATGCTTCCATTGACCTAAATGAAAAAGCGATAGAAGAGATGGCAATGCACAATGAAAATGTAAAAAAAATACTAGCAAATGCTGATATAAAAAAGGTAATCTATATCAAAGAAAAATTAATTAACTTCGTGATTTAAATGAACTATATAACTCCTTTTGACGACTACCCAATCCATCAAGCAATTGAACCAGTTACTGTGCCTGGCTCAACAGATAGAAATTTTTATGACAGATACTTTTTCAATGGGCTCGATCCTGAGACTGGGTATATTTTTGAAATTGGTATTGGGCTATATCCAAACAGACACGTTATTGATGCTCACTTCAGTATCTCTTATCAAGGCAAGCAATATTCTTTTCATGCAAGCCAGCGTCTAGATCAAAATAGAATGCCAATAAAAGTTGGTCCGATGAGCTTAACAATTGATGAGCCCATGAATGAACTCACATTCACTCTTAAAGACCCTGACAATAAACTAAATTGTAATCTCAAATTTTTAGCTAATTCTGTTGCACACCAGGAACCTCGATCGCTCATGATGGAGGGGACCAGAACGATCATGAATACTGTAAGATTTACTCAACTAGGTAAATGGACAGGTGAAATTTCGACCGAAGCTGGAACAATCAACCCAAAAGCAATTTATGGAACAAGAGATAGATCATGGGGAGTAAGACCGGTTGGTGAACAAGAAGGCGGAGCCCCTGGAATGCTGAATCAAGAACCAGGAGTATATTGGTGCTGGGCTCCGATCCATTTTAAAGATTTCTGTACGCAATTTGGAACATTCGAAGATAGGGATGGTAATACCTCTCAAATATCTGGTCATAAATTGCCGCTGTATGATGATATGTCTGCTGCACCATCTGAGATTGAGGTCGAGACAATTCATTCACTGCATCACTCTGTAAATTGGAAGAAAGGGACGCGCTGGGCAACTGGGGCGAATATATCAGGCATGCTGAAAAATAAAGAGAAATTTGATCTAGAGCTGGAAACAATCGGCCCAATATTCTTTTGCAAAGGCATAGGTTATCAGCATGATGAATGGAAGCATGGTGTCTGGAAAGGCGAAATTGCAACAGGCTATGAAGTATGGGATTTAGCTGAAGTTGATCCAGGTGACTATACTTTTTTTCACACTCATCAAATTGTTCAAGCAAAACTGGGCTCAGAAGAGGGATTCGGAATGTTAGAAAATTTAGTGGTGGGAAGGCACGATCCATCTGGCTTTGAAGATTTCTTTGATGGCGCTAAATAAAAGAAGTTACCTTGTTGGCATTATCTTGATTAGCATCATAGCTTCTGGGTGCCAACATCAATTTATTGTTAATTCTGCTATTTCAGTTCAAGCCCTTGAATTCAATGAGGAAATTCCTCAGTCATTTAGAGTAAAATCATATAAATACTTTGCTATCAACCCAGCAAGCAATGGTCCTCTTTTTACAATTACAAAGCTAACATTTAAAAAGAAAAATTTTTTTGGCGGTCCCGCGGTGAGATCGCAAGAAATTGAAGTTTTAGGAGAATTGGAATATAGGATTGAAACTCCCTCGAGAATGAACACCCAATCGGTCTCAGCATCAGTGCAATTACCTTCCAATGAAGCAAGCCCACAAGGTGAAATGGTGGCCCTCACGGAACTAAAAGATGAGCTAGAATTTCTTTTACTAGAGACTCTAACAATGGAGCATCAGTTAGTTGAGAGTTAATTGCTTAAATTTTTCTAACTCAAATAAATACCGTCATTATTTGCTGCACGGAAGCGAGCTAATTCTTAAACAAAATATTGCTGACAGCATCTTTCAGTCTCTCAAGGCTGATGGGTTCAATGAAAAAATTTTATTAACCCAGGAGGAACTGGATCAAGCAGATGAAATAATTATGAGAAATATTGGCGGTTCATTATTTCAAGAAAAATTAATTCTTCATCTGAGACATAGTTCGGGAAAATTTCCAGAGAAGATTAAAGCGATACTAGAAAATGATCATCTGTATCAATCAGAGAATCTTGGCCTGATAATTGAATCTAGCTCTGAAAAAACTCCTGCGAGTGGCGCGTGGATAAAAAATATTGATGAGCAAGGGCTTATTGTAGACTGCAAAAAACTAAAAACTGCTGAGGAAAAGCTTTGGCTAAAAAGACAATTAGAATTCTTACCCAAAAATTTGCTGCCTCGATTTGGCGGATCAATCTTTCAAAATAATGAAGGGAATTTGCTTGGGCAAATGAATGAGGTGCGCTTATTAAAATTACTCTTTACTAACGAGCAGGATGTAGAAGAAAATGATTCGTCAAATATAGTATTCCATTCTGGTCTCAGCGCTTTTGAGCTAGAAGATGTCATTATTGAAAAAAATTTTGAGAAGGCCCTGGTAACAATTAATTTTTTAAAAGAGCATGACAGGCAAAACTCTGCACCACTTATCTGGGTGATTGCTAAAATTATTAACTCGTGTCTTGAATCTATTCAATCTTCTGATAAAAAAGCTGCTTTAATTAAAAGCGGAGTTTGGACTTCTAAAATCTTAAAATATCTAAGCCTGATTCAAAATGCTGAGCCTAAAGATTTTTTTAAATTAAGTGAGGAGATGCTGAGATTAGATCTTATGAATAAAGGAGTGCTCAATGCTAATGTATGGGAGCAAATTGAAAAAATTATTTTGCAGCTGAAAGATGCAGCTCAACCGCTTCGGTAAAAATCTTTTTAATGCTGAGATAGTTTTGGTCCTTCTCTTGAAAAGAGTAATTACTACCAACTAGTTTAGTAAGCGGCAATAAACCTTTGGTTGAACTTGTGATCCAAAGAGCCGGAGAAGCATCGAAATCTTTAATCTCACATTTCCCCTCTTCAACTCGAAATTTACTAGCGGATAAGGCCTCTAAAAGAATTTCTCTTGTGATGCCCGGCAAGATATTTTCAGTTAATGCAGAGGTCCTAATTACTCCTTGGTCATTGATATAGAAAACATTACTTGCGCCTGCTTCTGTGAGAAAGCCTCCTCGATGCATGACAATCTCATTGCATCCATGTTGCTGCGCTTGATTCATGGACAGAACATTGCCTAACAAGGAAGTAGATTTAATGTTGCAATGCGCCCATCGATTGTCTTCACATAACATA
>Ga0302134_10001141_pt1 | contig 12343 bp, 11 predicted proteins | sample CB9_SCM_MG_FD_203123 | JGI IMG/M metagenome (GOLD analysis project Ga0302134, IMG submission 203123) | Marine microbial communities from Western Arctic Ocean, Canada - CB9_SCM | ecosystem: Environmental > Aquatic > Marine > Oceanic | place: Canada: Western Arctic Ocean | collected 2017-09-19
ATACATAGAGATTATAATATCTTAAATAATATTATGTATGATTACAAAAATAAAATCTTAAATCAAAAGCCTAGTTTTTCTCATAGTGCTTTATTTGATGCCACATCAGATGTTATAAATGATTTTTATTTCAGTGATGGCATAATAAAAAAATTAAAATTACCTTTGACACCAATACAACTATTAAAAAATGAACCTCTGAATGAAAATTCATTAACAACCATGAAAATATGGATGGGTCCGTTTCCTATAATTTGGGAGGCACAACATGTCGAAGTTAGTAAAGAAAATGGATTTACAGATATTCAATTAAAAGGACCGATGAAATTATGGATACACAGGCATAATATAATCAAAATAAATGATAAGCAATGTTTAATTGAAGACAAGATCTGGTTAGAGCATCACCAAGGATTCAAAGGGATTTTCTCAAAATTATTTTTTTCAAAAATTTCACTTCTAATATTATTTAAATATAGAACATGGATCACTAAAAAAGAAATTAAGATCTAGGTAAACCTAGGCCACGTGTAGCAATAATATTTCGTTGAATTTCACTAGTGCCACCCGCAATAGTTCTAGAAACTGTATACATATAACTATTCGGTATCTCTCCATTTAATATCGAATACTTTGAATTTTTTAATAGTTGCCCATAAAGACCTACTGCATTAATTGCCCTACGGGCATGGAATTGTCCTAATTCAGATCCAAGGCATTTAGCCATTGATGATTCGTAATTAGGAACTATACCTGCAGATTGCATAGATGTTATCCGATAGCTTAATAATCTAGCAACTTCTAACTCGACTGTTGTTTCTGATAAGCGTCGATAAATTTTTTTTAGTCGTGCTGAATCAATGCCTATTTCATTAGACTTAGAACTAGCAAGAAAATTTAATAGTTTTTCATAAACACCTTGAATTCCAATTATTAAATGAATGCCTGATCTTTCAAAATCTAATGAAGTAACGGCTATGTACCATCCTCTGTTTTCTTCACCAATTCTATTTGATAAAGGTACTCTAACATCTTCAAAAAAGACCTCATTAAATCTACCTAGGCCATTCATATGCCAAAGCGGATTAATTGAAACACCTTTAGCAGCTAAATCAATCATCATGTAACTAATGCCTCTATGTTTTGGTGCATCAGGATCAGTTCTAACTAAAGTATGTATCATGTCGCCTCTATGTGCTCCATTCCAAACTTTCTGACCATTAATAATATATCCATCTCCGTCTTTTACAGCTCTAGTTTGTAGCGAAGCAAGGTCAGAGCCAGCTCCTGGTTCTGAATAACCCTGAGACCATAAAACTTCTCCTGTAGTCATAGGAACTAAATATTCTTTTTTTTGTTCTTCTGTTCCATTTAACATGATTGCAGGTGCTAATATCTGTTCTCCTCCTCCTCCTACAGGAGCATCGACTATTGCGCCTTCTTCTCTAAAAATCATTTGTTGCACGTATGAAGCACCTTGGCCACCATATTCTTCAGGCCAAGACATAGTAAGCCAACCTTTTTCAGCTAGTTTACGTTTAAAATTTCTTACATAATTTTTAGCAGCATCATTGTCAACATTAGGCCCTTCAGGAAGCATGCCTGCATCCCAGTGCTCGTCTAAAAATTCTCGAACTTCTAATCTAAAATTTTCTTCTTCATTAGACCAACTAAATTCCATAATAACTCCTAAATATTATTGCCATTTTGGTTCATCCATTCAGTAACAAATGGGTTGAATTTTTTTTCGAATTTTATAGATGTTTCTTCCATGTGACCAGGTAAAACAACTGTTTCTTCAGGCAATTGTAATAATTTATTACAAATGCTATTCATTTCTAAATTAAAATTGCCTCCTGGAAAATCTGTTCTACCAATTGAACCTTTAAAAAGAGTATCTCCACTAAACAACACGCCTGCTTCTTCACAAAAATAGCTCACGCTACCTGGTGTGTGTCCTGGAGTTTCTATAACTTGTAATTTTAACCCACTAACTTCAACATTGTCTCCTTCAGATACATAATTTGTTGGATCTGGTGGTGCTTGTTCAAAATCTATACCTAACCTTTTTGCAGAATCTTTCCATCCATTTTGTAATAAATCCAAATCATTTTTATTTAATAAAAAATCTGCCCCAGTTTTTTCATGAATGCCAGAAACACCCATAATATGATCTACGTGCGCATGAGAATTAGCAATGAATTTTATCTTTACGCCCATATCTTTTGCCAAATCTAGAATCTTATTAGGTTCATCTCCTGGATCTATGCAAATTGCTTCTCCTGTTTTTTTATTACCAACTATCCAACAGTTTTCTTGGAAAACTCCAACTATTAAACCTTTGACCATGAGTTCATTTGCAAAATCCATGATTTCCTCTTTTCATAATAAATCTGTCTAATTTAAATAATTTTATTATATTGATCAACATGGACAATTTTTGGAGAAAAATTATCGATCTCATTATTTTGCAAATATTCATAAGTAAGAATAATTACTATATCATTTGGTTTAATTAAATGTGCAGCAGCACCATTAATACATATCTCACCATTATCTTTAATTGAAGAAATTGCATATGTTTCTATTCGAGATCCATTTGTTACATCATAAATAGCGACTTGCTCCCATTCAGCAATCCCGGCGGCTACCATTAATGTTGAATCTATGGTTACTGAACCATCATAATCCATATTTGCTTCAGTAACAGTCACACGATGTATCTTGCTTTTTAAAAAAGCTCTCATTTTCAAACCTTATCTACATTGATAAAAAAAGCTAACTTTTAATAAATATTAATGATATTTCCATTATAGCATTGTCTTCAATGGATAATACGCTTTTGCTGCTTGGCTTAGCAATATCATAATCAATAAATTGAATTGGTAAGCTTCCAATAATAAATAATTGGTTAGAAGATAACTTGCCTGATAAAGCTATCTCAACATAATTGCTGACACCATGTAATAATAAAGTTCCTCTTGCATTTACTGCCACAATTTGATCTTCAGATAGTGAGTCTTTGATAAGAATTGGATCAGATAATGTAAATTCTGCATAAGGAAATTTTGACGTTTCAATTGCTTGTTTAGATAAAGCATTATCACGATATTGATTATCACTTTTTAAGCCTCTTAAATCTGCTTTAATAATAACACCTTGGATAACTTCGCCATTAAAATCCAAACTGCCTTGTACAAGATTAGATCTACCAACAGCAGTAAACGTTCCAATTCGAACTAACTCCTCTTTAACCCGATAACCAACAAAGGATTCAGCATCATTATCAATAATCCATGTACCAATTAAAGAATCACTTGAATCTGTATTTATTTGTGGTGCTATCGATTTTGTTGCATTGATACTGTTAGATTGATCGCGATCTTGGTTTTTCTTTTCTGTATCAGGTGAAACGGATTTCTTTACAACAACATTCTTCGCTATATCTTTTGATTGTTGTTGTAAAGCATTGTCAATGCTAACTGGTGCTGGCGTGTCAGAACGTAAAACAAAAAAATAAGTTATGAGGCCTGCAAGTATTGCAAAAACAGGAACGATGATAACGAGCAATATGATGCTTTTCTTTTTATTCATTAATTCTCCTTTTAATTCATGCAAAAGGATACCATAGATATTTATTAGAAAAGAGAAATCAAAAAAAATTTCGCATAAATACTATACATCTAAAGCAGACTTATGCCAATTTTTTAATCTGATCGTAGCGCAACGATTGGATCTAACATACTTGCTCTGTGAGCAGGATAACTACCGCTGATCAGTCCTACAATTGATGAAACGCCAAAAGCCACTAATACGCTCCATAATTCAATAACTGTTATCATCTGTTGCCCGGCGATGACTCTGCCATTAATGACAATAGCTATAGTTAATCCAACAATTACGCCTATTATGCCTGCTCCAATAGTAACCACAAGAGCTTCTGAAATAAATTGAAGTCTAATATCTTTACTCAGCGCACCAACTGCTCTTCGAATACCAATTTCTCGTGTTCTTTCTGTCACGCTCACTAGCATAATATTCATAACGCCAATGCCTCCAACAATCAGAGAAATACCAGCAATGCTTCCTAATAAAATAGATAACGTCTTGCTTACAGCACTCGCAGCACTCACTAAATCATTTTGACTATTAATAATAAAATCTGGTTCTAAAACAGCATGCTCCATCATCAACACATCTTCCAATTCAGATTTAATAACTACTTCGTCTACATTTTCATCAATCTTAATACTAATTTGCTGGATAGTCGTACCTCCAGTCGGATTCTTTAAAAATCTAAGTCGATTCATAAGCGATGGTATAGGAATGTATACAGAAGCATCCTGAACATTTTGACCACCTGATTCAGAGAGCACTCCTATAACTCGAAAATTAAAGCCGAATCTACTTCCAAGGTTAATACGTACATTTTCACCAATTGGATCTCCAGTAGGAAATAAAGAATCAGCTATTGCATGTCCAAGAACAATATTCATAGCTTTTCTAGTAACATCATTGTCTGAAATAAATGATCCATATTCCATATTTAAATCACGCACATATGCATATTCTGCATCTACTGCTACAACATCTACGCGGTCATTATTTCCACCACCAATAGCCTGTGCTGGAAAGTTAATCTGACCAGACGCACCATACAAACCATCAATTTCTGCATCCATAATAGCATCGACATCGCTCAATACTAAAGTTGTTGATGAACCTCTGCCTCCTTTACTGCCTGTGGATTGATCTGTAGAAGAGCCTGGTTGTATAAAAATAAGGTTAGAGCCTAATCCCATAATTTCTTGCTTAACTCCCTGTTGCGTGCCCTGGCCAATCGCAATTAATGCAATCACAGAAGCAACGCCAATAATCATACCTAGCGCAGTCAAAAGACTTCTTAATCTATTTGCATAAATAGATCGAAAAGCTATCTTGATTGCATCAATAATAGTCATAGTGAATTTCTCCCGTGCAGGCTATCAAATACTAGCTGTCCGTCACTCATTTCTAAAATCCGACTAGATTGATCTGCAATATGTTGTTCATGCGTAATTAATACAATCGTAATTCCTTCATCCGATAATTCAGAAAATATTTTCATAATGTCTTTCCCACTTTGAGTATCCAAAGCACCAGTAGGTTCATCTGCAAAAACAACTTGTGGCTGAACAACTAATGAGCGTGCAATTGCAACTCGTTGTTGTTGGCCACCAGATAATTGTTGAGGGAAATGATGAGCTCTATCATCTAAGTTCAAGCGAGCTAATGCCTCAAGTGCAATTTCTCTCTTATTACTAGCACCTTGATAAATTAATGGTAGTTCGACTTGTTCCACAGCTGTTAATCTAGGAACGAGGTTATAAGATTGAAAGACAAAACCAAATTTCTCTCTACGTAAAATAGACCGATATGTATCATTCTTATCTCCTACATTAATGCCATCCAAAGAATACTGACCTGTAGTTGGTTGATCTAGGCAACCCAATATATTTAACATTGTTGATTTTCCTGAACCAGACTGACCCATAATAGCAACGAATTCTCCAGATTGTATTTTCACATCAATATTTCTTAGAGCATGGACAGTCCCAGCTTCAGTATAATAATCTTTGGAAATTTTACTTAATTCAATCATCTAGGACCTCCGCCAAATCCACTCGGAGGGCCTGGCGACCTGCTATCAGTAGGCTTAGTTGATTGATCTTTATTTATAATAGCTTTTTTTGATTCAATCATAATAATATCATCTTTTTCTAAGCCACTAATAATTGCGGTATTTGAATCATCAGCATTGCCTATTTGGACAACTCTTTGTTCAGTAGTTCCATCAATATTTTGTAATATAACAGTATTATCTCTACCAACTCGCGCGATTGCATTAGTTGGAATAAGTAAGACATCTTCCTTAATATTAGTAACTAAGGTCAATGTACCAGACATGCCATCTAAAGGTAATTTTGGATTTGCAAATTGCATCATGAGAGAGCCCATGTCAGCCATTGACCCACCTTGAGTTCTTGTCGTGGGCCCACTTGCACTTGGTGGTCCAGATGGCCTACTCATAGCACTGCCTTCTGGCCTAGCGGCATTGCCTCCAGTAAAACCACTTGGTGGGCCAGATGGCCTACTCATAGCACTGCCTTCTGGCCTAGCGGCATTGCCTCCAGTAAAACCACTTGGTGGGCCAGATGGCCTACTCATAGCACTGCCTTCTAGCCCAATTGCTTTAGATAAATAATCTTGCAATGCAACTAAATTTCTACGTTCTTGAAATAGTTTTTCACCAACAAGAATTTCAGCCTCTGCAGGATAGGTAATAACACCTTGAGAAATATTTGGGATGACGCTGATTGCATTCAATTTAACAATATAAAATTGACCGGGCATACCATCGAATGCTGCAAAGCCAAGGTTATTAACTCGCATTTGGCTTAAATCTGATTCAGATGCAGGAATTTCAATGTAAATTGAACTTGGATCACTTAATGTAGTAACAGCAGTACTGGAGCCAATGCGTTGTCCAAGAGTTACATTAATCGATCCAATAATTCCATCAAAAGGGGCGGTTAGTGTATGATTTGCTAAATTAGTCTGTGCATCAGTTAGATTTAATTGAGCAATTTGAACATCTTGTTTTTTTCTATTAATTGCATTAGCAAGTGCGCCAGCAGTTAATTCTGCTTCTCTTGCCAAAGCATACTCAAGATTAGCCTTGGCACTATCTAAAGATGCATCCAATTTATCAACTTCAAGTTGTTCAGGAGATGCAAGATATTCGTTTAAGCGAACTTGGGCAGCTGTAACTGCTTCAGTAAGTTTTTTAACTTCTAAGACAGAAGGGCTTTTCAATTTTTTATTTGCTTCTTTTACAGACAAATAGGCCGCTTCATTAGAAATGACAGAATTGACAGAATCAGCATAATTTGCATTAGCAGTTAATAATGCTTCTGTCTTTGTTCTTTGAGTACCCTGTGGCACTAATGCCAAAGTTAATGAATCAAGTAATCCTTTAATTCTTGCATCACTTAAAGGTATGTCGCCCAAGTTACAAACAGCCACCCAATCCTGAAACATCCTACAATAATCTTCTTGTGTTTTAATTAACTTAGGCCACAGTTCATCAACATCATTCTGAGAACGTTCTAAGGAAGTTTGAGCATTTTTAATTGAAGAATTTGAATTTGCAATTGTAGCTGTAGATGGATTAATTAAATTTTCTAAATTAAATTCTGCGGTTGTTAGAGTTTGCCTCTGAGATTGTACGGTTGATGCGAGACTACCTTCTTTTAAATTTTTTAAATTAAATTCTGCATTTGCTACAGATGACCGAGCATTTGCAGTGGTCTGTTTCGCTGAAGCAATTTCTGAAGCAATAGGATCAGCGAGTAAATCTTCAAGATTAGCTTCTTGTTGTGACAGTAATATCTCTTTGACTTGAACTTGTCGTGATGCAGTTGATGATTCAAGGATTGCAAGTACTTCCCCTTTCTTAACAATATCACCTGTGCCAACAGCAATCTGATTAATTTCACCACTAAGACCAAAGGATAGATCAACTTTATTCCGTGAAGCAGCATTCACGCTACTTATTAATGAATCAGCCATTCTTCCTGTAGTAACTTGATGTTCGTAAGTTTTTATAATTGCAATATCATCTTTGGTTCCATTAATATAAAAATATATAAATATCAAAAAGAAAATCAATAATATACTCATTGCTTTTCTTTTTGTAACTTTATTTAAGATAAACATAGGTGACTTAGCCTTTCAGATATATGCGTTAATAATGACATTAAAATATAAACTTGAAAATACATTAATAAAAAAATAAGAAAACTCTAATTTTTTTTATTTTAAATCACGCTACTCATTATGTTAATTAAATAAATTTTTTGTTGCAAAAACAATTAAACAATTATAAAATATTGATATTATTGTTTAATTGTATATTCATTATAACAATAATAATAACAAGAGTTCGTAGCTCTTAATAGTTAGTTAAGTGGAGGTTTATATATGCCAGATCCAAGTATGTCTTTCGAGACAGTTATTTTAATTATGCTAGCCGGTCTAGTACTTGAGGCAATTACTAATTTATTAATGGACATTGTCGGTGGTTTTCTGCCAGGCAAGTTGATTGGTTCGCTAACAGGTCATACTGTAGCAAGTTGGATAATTGGTCTTGCCTTTGGTTTTTATCTAGTAGATGTAGCAGGAGCAGATCTTATAGGTACTTTGACAGGTGGAGCATTAGCAGGTAAAACATTAGCGAACGTTCTTATTGTTAAGATATCCGCTGACGTGATGGCTGGAGTTCGAAAGCGATACATGTAAGGCTAGTAACCTAATTCAAAATCTATTTTGAATAAAAAAAAGAGCTTGTTCAACACAAGCTCTTTTTTTTATATATACTATAAATATTATAATGAAAGAAAAGTTTATTGTATAAAATTGGCATCATTGGAACATCATGGGCTGCAAAAAGTCCTATTCCTACATTTAAAACATATAAAGGTATTGAGATAACTGCAATTTGTAGTGGCAATATAAAAAATGCTGACTCATGTGCTAAAGAATTTAATATTCCATACGTTGAAAAAAACTATAAAACATTATGTGCTAGAGATGATTTAGATATTATCTATATAGGTAGCCCTGTACACTTACACAGTAAAATGGTTTTAGAAGCAGCGCAATCTAAAAAACACATTCTCTGTGAAAAACCATTGGCACTAAATGTTGATGAGGGGGAGAAAATGCTATCTGCAGTAAAGAAATATAAAGTAGCTAATATAACTGCCTTCACAATGCGGCATTTTAACAGTCATCAATTAGTTAAAAAATTAATTGCAAATGGGAAAATTGGCGATCCAATACACGTATCTATTAATGATTTCAGAGGCATTCCTCATTCAAACGTAATTCCTGAATATAGATGGTGGTTTAATAAAAATCAAGGCGGTGGCATCTTAGGAGCTATGGGAAGTCATTTCATTGATCTAACAAGGTATATGCTAGATGACTTTAGTTCTGTTTTTGGTCAATTAAAATCAATTAACAAGTATGCAGCTCATAAAAATACTAGGAAAAAAATTACTTCTGATGATTTATTTACAATTAATGGCACACTTGTTAATAACGCCACAATTTCTATTAATTGTAGTGTCTCTACTAACACACGATTAGGTTCAAACAGACAAATACAAATTTTTGGCACAAAAGGCTCATTACTGATAGATGGAGACGAGCTTTCACCTGCTGGAGCTAAAGTATTATTTTCATCATCTTCTAGTCCCATTATGAAAGAAATAAATATTCCTCAGATCAAAATGTCTCGAGCAGCAAAAAATAGTACAGTGCCACGCTTTGGATTAATGATTGATAAATTGATTGAAGGAATCAAAGGAAAAGAACTCTCTCCTAACATAAATGATGGTCTTGTATGTCAAAAAGTTATTGATGCTGTTCGGCTAGCTAATATTTCTGGAAAAATAATTAAAATAAAATAACAATACTATCCAAATAATCCATGAGCTGCTAAATCTGATACTTCATTAGAATCAAATCCATATTCGCCAAGGACTTCAAATGTATTTTGACCAGCTTTAGGTGCTGGGCCTTGTGGTTTAATGTCACTATTTCTAATGTGAAATGGAACTGTTAACGTTTTAAATATACCTAATTCAGGATGAATTATATCTGTGAATGCACCAATAGCATCAAGTTGTTCACTGTTAATAAGATCAATTAATTCAACAACAGGCGCCCAAGTCATATCAAACTCATCTAATAACTTTTCCCATATATGAAAATCCCTCTTGTAAAAAATATCGGTAATTTCTTCAGTTAATTTACTAGTATTATCAATTAATTTCTCAATAGTATCATATTCTTCTTTCCATTCAGATTTTTGCAACATGTCGCAAAATCTAGGCCAATATCTATCCGTTTGAGCCATTGCAAACATGATCCATTTTCCATCTTTTGTTTCATAAGAATTAAAGATAGGGTTTTTAGGTTTCTTACGCGTATGTCTTGCAGGTTGGGTTTTACTAAAAATTGTTCTCTGCACATCACCTGCAATAGTCCACATGCCAGTTCTCTGTAATGTAACTTCGGCTCTTTGTGGGTTTCCTGAAATATCACGTAATCTTAAAGCTGCCAGCGTTGCTGCCAATAAATTCATTGCTGAAATATGATCTCCTTGAGAACCTCTATTAGGAGGAGGAGGAGAGCCTGGTTCTCCTAATAGTGCCTGTATTCCTGAATGTGCCCAAAATGAAGTAAAGTCAAATCCTCTTCTAAAAGATTCAGGACCTATGGTTCCATAGCCACTAATAACCGAATAAACAATGTCTGATTTCACTTTCTTGAGATCCTCAAAAGATAATAAATATTTTTTAGCCCGTTCGTCAGTCAAATTAGTTATAAAAATATCTACTTGGCTCACTAATTTATGTACAACTGCAGAAGCACCTGGTTTAGTAAAATCAATTGTTACTGATTTCTTGCCACGATTGTCCAATTCAAAAGTAAGGTTGCCAGGAACATTTGGAATTGGTGGGTATTCTAAAATGCCACGTAATGCATCGCCTCCAGGTGCTTCAACCTTAATAACTTCAGCACCCATATCAGCTAACATCATTGCACAGCTTGGGGCTGCTACCCAATTCGCTACTTCTAAAACTTTGATTCCTTGCATTGGAGCATTTGTCATTACTCGTCCGTTTCATAATCAATATGCATGTTATTATTATATCTCTTAATTTCTATATTTAGATATTGAGTATGAAACAATCTAGATATAGCATTCATTTCTAGTAAGAAAAATGGTGAAAAATGAAACTGCATGAATATCAGGCAAAAAACTTATTAAAAAAATTTAACGTTCCAGTTCCTGATAGTAATCTAATATCAAATTTAGAAGAAATAACAACAATTCAAAATAATCTTATATTTCCAATTGTTGTTAAATCTCAAGTACATTCTGGTGCAAGAGGCAAAGCTGGTGGTATTAAGATAGCAAATAACATTAATGAAATGACTAAATATGCTACAGATCTTCTAGGAAAGCAATTAATCACGCATCAAACTGGTGAAAAAGGATTGCCAATAAATTCAGTTTTACTTGAAGAAGGCATTAACATCGAAAAAGAATACTACTTGGCACTCACTATTGATGGAAGTGTCAGTAAGCCAATTATTATTTCTTCTCCTCAAGGTGGCATGGACATAGAGGCTGTAGCTGAAAAAAATCCTGAGGAAATACTAAAAACTGAAATTCATCCAGTGGCTGGATTACTCCCTTTTCAATCTAGAAATATTGGTTTTCAATTAAATCTTGACAAAGCTCTTTTTGCACAATTACACGAAATTCTAACTGGCATTTATGAAGCATTTGTTGATTCTGATGCGACATTAATAGAAATAAATCCATTAGTTTTAACAAAAGAAAATCAATTAATTGCCGCAGATACTAAATTTTCGATTGATGATAGTGCAATGTTTAGGCAAAAAGATTTATTTAATATTCGTGATAAATCACAAGAAGATAGCTTGGAACTTGAGGCAGAAGATCAGGGAATACAAAATTACATTAAGCTAGATGGCAATATTGGTTGTTTGGTCAATGGTGCAGGATTAGCAATGGCAACTATGGATGCAATCAAGTTTGCAGGAGGTTCCCCAGCAAACTTTCTAGATATAGGCACAGCTAATAATCCTGAATCTGTTGTATCTGCTCTTCAAATTATTGGATCTGATCCAGATGTAAAAGCAATTTTTATAAATATTTTTGGTGGCTTAGCAAAAACAGATATAATTGCTGAAGGTTTTGTAAAAGCAAAAGAACAAGGACTTATTCAGCAACCAACTGTTATAAGACTCGCAGGTACAAACGTAGAAGATGGTAAAAGAATATTAGAAGAATCAGGGATTGATTTCCAATTGGCTGATGGTTTTGCTCAAGGTGCAAACTTAGCCGTTACAGCATCAATCAAATAATAATTAAGGAAACATAATGGCAGTCTTACTTGATCAAAATAGCAGAATTATAATTCAGGGTATGGGAGCAGCTGGTTCTAGAGAAGCAGAAATAAGTATTGCTTATGGAACAAGAATTGTTGCAGGAGTATCTCCTGGAAAAGGTGGTACTGAAAAATCAGGGATACCTTTATGTAACACAGTGAACGAAGCAGTAAAAAAATTTGAAGCAAATGTATCTCTTATTTTTGTTCCTGCTCCTTTTTGTAAAGATGCAATCATTGAGGCAATCAATGCAAAAATACCATTGATCATATGCATCACTGAAGGAGTCCCTGTGATAGATATGATGGTC
>Ga0302134_10001145_pt1 | contig 12309 bp, 17 predicted proteins | sample CB9_SCM_MG_FD_203123 | JGI IMG/M metagenome (GOLD analysis project Ga0302134, IMG submission 203123) | Marine microbial communities from Western Arctic Ocean, Canada - CB9_SCM | ecosystem: Environmental > Aquatic > Marine > Oceanic | place: Canada: Western Arctic Ocean | collected 2017-09-19
CGCATAGTTGTCATTCAGGACCGCGAACTCATCTTCATGAAACAGCTTTGAGGTCGTCGGATGCTTTCTCAGTTCTTTGTTCAAATAGGGTTTGACGTAAAGGTCGGGCGATATAAGGGGTGGGTGGGGCGTATACCACGAAAGGAAAAGGCACCAGGGATCTTCGTCATCCTGGTTGTTGATAAAATCGACGGCTCTGTTTGTTTCTGCCTGGGTTCGATCCAGACCTACACCCACTTCAGTGTCGCGGCAGTTGATCGCATGATCTCGATTGGGATTGTTGTGTCTGCCATCTACCCCCACGAACCATTCATCATCAAACCCCAATCGCATGGGATGACCGGCATCAAGACGGACCTCCTCCCCCACATGCCATTTCCCAATATATCCACATCGATAACCCGCATCCCCAAACGTCCTCCCGATATGTGTGTGTTGACTCAAATCAGGGTAGCAGTTATTCGTGGTCACACCGGTGTGATATCCGTATAGACCTGTCATCGTCATGGCTCTGTAGGACGTACAAACCGGCGTGCTCGAAACAGCGGTCTCTAGCTGCATGCCTTCATTAGCAAATACGTCGAAATTCGGCGTCATCAGATCCTTGTCGCCATAGGCACAACCAACAGCTGAGGCACGCTGCTGATCGGAGAATACAAACAGCACGTTGGCTTATCTAATCCCATTCTTTATCTTTCTCAATTTGCTTATGTATGTAGACGGTAGGTGCCCAACTATCCGTACCAACTATGATATCGTCCGCACTATCGCCAGGAAGAGGTTAAGAAATGCCAAAGATACCCGTCATCATTGATACCGATATCGGCTCTGATATTGATGACACGTGGGCCCTGGCCATGGCGCTGGGTTGTCCGGAGATCGATGTAAAGTTGATCGTAACCTGTACCGGTGACACCACCTATCGCGCAAAAATTGTCTGCAAGTTCCTGGAAAAAGTAGGGAGAACTGATATTCCCGTTGGCATCGGGCTGAACTTTGGTACAGAAAACGAAGCACAGAAAGCCTATGTCGAAGACTATGACATCAGCCAGTACCCAGGCACAGTACATACCAATGGAGTCGCCGCAATGACTGACGCCATTCTCGGCAGTGAGGATAAAGTGGCATTGGTCTGTATCGGACCACTCCCCAACATTGCATCAATGTTGAATCAGTCACCGGAGGTTGTGGAAAAATCCAGATTCATCGGGATGCACGGCGCGGTATACCGAGGCTATTTCGGTACCGATGAGATCCATGCAGAATTCAATGTGATACAACACCTTGAAACTGCACGGCAAGTTCTAAGTTCTGACTTCGACATCACCATAACGCCGCTGGATACCTGCGGGGTTATCAGGTTGGTCGAGGATCAATATCAACAGGTGTTCACTGGCGCCGGAAACGCCATGAAGGAGGTACGGGAAAACTATCGAGTCTGGTTACCGGCCTCTAAGCGAGATGTCACCCTGCTCGACGCCTCCTCATCCATCCTGTTTGACACAGTGGCCATCTATCTAGTATTCGCAGAAGATCTGCTTGAAATACAGGAGTTGCCCATCGCTGTAACAGACGAGGGTAAGACGGTCGTCGACGAAGAAAGTGGCAAGAAAATGCGCGTTGCCACCGCGTGGAAAGACCTGCCGGCGTTTAATGAACTGTTGGTGGAAAGGCTGCTGGCGGCGCCTTGATCCGTATTACTTGAGCTTTGTCTCAACCAACCCTAACGCGATCATTGTCTCACCGGTGGTACGCAGCGTGTCTTCAACCGCACGGGTCTTGAGCCCCAGTTCTTCCCGGGCTTTATCAAGATGTGCCCGCGGAGCATCGTAAGGTTTACCGTATTTCTCAATCATCGCGTTGTACTCAGGCGGTGGCCCACCGACTTCGATCTCGGGAAATAGTGTTTGCAGATGTTCGTGCAGTTGCTTGACGCTGATTTCGCCAGACTCGTCCGTCGCACTCATCTGGTAACGCGTGCCATTCTTACAGACATCGCTCTCAACAATCAGTGCCTGCACCTCACCACAGTCGCGCACATCGACGATGTTCCAAAGTGTTTGCCAGCTACGCTGATTGGTCTTTCCCGCGAGGGTACGGCCCAGATGAAACTGCCATGAGCCAACACATTCATGTACCGGGCTGAGCAAGGGTCCGAGTACAACAATGGGACAAATTGATATTGCGTCAAAGCTGCCATCTTCTTCTGCCAGACGATACACAGTGCGCTCGCATTCCACTTTGGCCATGGAATATCCAACCTCACCTTTACCCCGTAGATTATCGGTATTCCAGTTAGGATCGTCTTCACGATTATCAGACGCCCAGTCAGCTTCAGTGTAGGCATATCCCGGTGGCACTTTGTTGGCAATCGCTGCAAAGGAACTGGTATAGACCAAACGTCTGACAGTACCAGCCTTCTTCACTGAATTGACGATGTTGTGGATGCCACCAACAGCGCCTTCATAGACCTCCACCGGGTTATTCGCACCGCCATAACCCATGGGCGTGCCGACATGAAGCACCGCACTGCAACCGGCGAAGACGTCATCGTAACTGCCTTCCTCCAGAAGATTAGCCTGATGCAGCGTCAAATTACCGGGATGTTCTTCATTGAGTGCGAGCAGAAATTCCGTCTTGGTTGTGTTGGAAATATCGGTGACGCAACCACGGACATCATAACCACGTTTTAAGAGCGCGATAACCGTGTGTGAACCGATAAAGCCGGAAGCACCAGTGACAGCTACAGGACCGTCAGAAGTTGTTACAGCAGGCATATTCTTTCCTTCTCGTCAGATTGAAAGGGGCTTAGTGGGTTATTTCAGACGGGTCCGAGGGTGCCGCAAAGTCCTTGATTGCTTTGAGTATCTGGCGACAGGTGATTTGCCCCACCAGCTTTCCGTCAATAGATACCGGGCGACGGCGATGTTTGTGGTCCAACATGGAGCTGGCAACACCAATAATGTCATCGTGCGGGTGGTTAACTTCCACCTGGGGTGTCATAGCGTCAGCCACCAGACCTGCTTCACTATTGCCCTCTTTCTTATAGGACTCAACGATAGCTCGCAAACAGTCAAGCTCCGATAGCATGCCCACCAGATTCTGATCGTCATCAACAACACAGACACCGGATACGCTATGCGCCAGAATCTGGTGCGCGGCTTCGAAGACGATCATCTCCGGTTTAACCGTTACGGGTTTGTTTAACATGTACTTTCGAATTTCTACAGGACCGGCCATCAAATCCCTCCTCACCAAAAAATCACCAGGTTTATCTCGTAAATCGGGATAAAAAATAAATTTTATTTACATCGTTGGGTCTCAGCATACCCCAACGCAAGGCAATGAGAACATCAATTTTTACTGATGATGCCAGCGGCATTGTCGTGATTAAAACACCAGGTCGAATACGGTTACAGGTCTCTTAAAGCACGAAATCCTGGTTCAGAGATTCATCAGTCTTCAAATGAATCCGATCTTTCTCTACCCCTGCACCATTTTCTGGTAAAACAGACAGCGTGTAGGGACCACCCACTCGGATGCCTTCAAATGAATATTCACCAGACTCGTTACTAGTCTTTGCAAAGACAGAGCCTGTGGGTGCGTGCACTAAATGCACAGAGACACCCGCTAAGGAGTATCCGTCTTGTTTTTTAATGGTACCGGAAATGGAGGCAGACATCTTTTGATACCTCATTTTTTGTTTTTATATAGACATTCGATAATAGCAAATAACGGGGGTTATGGAATATGTCACTAATTCACGGCGCTAACGCGGTAAGACCAGAGCGATTTGGCGGGACTGCACCACAAGCTCACCGTTAGTATCCCAGAGCGATCCATCCTCAATCACCCGACCATCTGCCAGGTCCTGCGTTTTAAATTGCCCCATAATCCAACCAGGGGCAGGCCTTCGCCTTACATGGACGGTAAGCTCCAGTGTCGGGACCCAGCCGACTACGCCGAGCAAGCCGAATACCGACGGTGGAAATGCATCGGAGAACAATACCGAGGACAACGTGTCCGGCGCCTGATCGTCCACAAATTTGATCCAGCCTGATACCTGTGCTTTGCCGGCGCCACCTGCTTTAGCCTCATCCGGATGTAAACGGATATCCAGACGGTCCAGCAATGGCAGACCCACACCCTGCTGTTCTGCAGATCTCACGGTGCATTCCTCAGGTGGTGGCATATCCGGTGCAGGCACAATAATAGTGGGTAAATCTTCCGAGGAAGGAGAAAGGTCGCCAAATCCAGCCAACACTTCGATCCGCGACTTGCCCTCCTGGTATAGCGTTGCTCTTGCGGTACTAAGCGTTCTGCCGGTGCGTAGGGTTTGCGCCTCGACTTCACAGGGCGCATCTGGAACCCCGGGGCGCAGGTAGTGCACCGTCACGGTGAGCGGGTCCGGATGTTGTGGTGACAACTGGCGAATCGCCTGCAGCGCGATCGCGACAAGATAGCCCCCGTTGGGGTTCTCACCAATATTCCAGGCGCTGCTTACCTTACCGGACCAGCGTGTCTCACCGATCTGACTGAGCGCAGTCTCGGTTTTATAAAATGTCATCACTCACCACCGTAAACGAGCAAGCATAGCCAGCCCATCTCACAAGTCCAGTTGAAAACGATCTGCCGGGGAATGGCAGGTCTGAAAATGGTGTAAGTAGACCGTACGTGGCATGCACACGCCGCTGGCACCGGCTCGATGATATGGTAGTCTTGCTCCCACAATTCTTTTTGCGGAACGGCAACAATGGAAATAAAGGCACTAGGCCACGTGGTCCTCCAGGTGAGCAATATGGCGCGCTCGGAAGACTTTTATGCCGAGTTGCTGGGGCTACCCATCTGTGCCCGGGAAGGCGAAAAAATGACCTTCTTCTCGCTCGGGAATCATCACGATTTTGCCATCGCTGCTCTCGGTGATGATGCAGAAAGGGCCAACAGTCACGCAACGGGTCTTGCGCACGTCGCATTCAATATCGGCAATGATATGAGCGAATTGCTGGATGCCAAATCGCATCTCGACGAAGCCGGCATCAGTTACGCCCCGGTTGATCACGAAGTGACCAAGTCTCTGTACTTTCAAGACCCTGATGGCAACACTATCGAACTCTATATCGACGCCTCGGATGCCTGGAAAGAGGATCCTCAACGCGTCGCGCAAGCCTTGCCGCTGGAACTATAATTGAACGACTTTCAACCCCCCACGCTGCGCCAGCGGGCAGGCGCTGTTGCCGACCTTGCTCGGGAACATGCCGCCGAGACCGAAAAACTCGGCCAACTACACCCTGAAGTATTGGCTGCCATGCAGGACATGGGCTTACCACAGCTGATCAAGCACGGCTCAATGTGTTCTATTCGTGAGTTTCTCGACGTCTGTGGCATTCTTGGTGAAGGTTGCATGTCCACCGGCTGGTGTAATTTTGTCTGGGGGGTAAACAACTACCTGGTGGGACTTTACCCGCAGGAAACTCAGGATGAAGTCTGGTCGAATCCACAGACACTGATGTCCGCTTCCCTTGGCCCGGCGGGACAGACGGATGGTGTCACTGAGGACGGTGCGGTTATCTCGGGCAGATGGCGCTTTAATTCCGGCTGCGATCATGCAGATTGGTTACTCCTCGGCGTCAGTCAGCCGGAGGGTGAACCCTACCTTGCGCTGGTACATAAGTCCGAATATCAAATCGACGATACCTGGCAGGTGCTCGGACTACGCGGCACCGGCTCAAAAGATGCCGTCATTGAGAATATACGCATCCCGGCAGAACGGCTGATGCCAGCCTCAATGACCCTGTATCCCTACGGGGCGCTGCTAGTCCTGGTGATCGTCGGTCCTGTCATCGGTGGCGCACAGGCAGCAGTCAATGAATTCAGCAAAAAAATTGGCCCCGATGCCCAGCAGGGATTACTTCTCAGGCTGGCTGAGTCGAGTGCCGAGGTCGATGCAGCACGCACCGTTGTCCTTGCTGCGGCGGACATTCTGGATATCAATCCTGCACCCGCAACCTTTATGACTACCCGGATTCTTCGCGATACTGCGTTTGCAGCACGACTATGCAACCAGGCAACTCGACGTCTGTTTGAAGCTGCCGGTGGCAGTGAACTCCATGACAGTCGTCCCTTGCAGAGAATCTTTCGCGACATGACCGCTGCCTGCGCCCATGCACGGCTGCAGTGGGAAGGCCAGGCGCTCCCTTACTCCAATATGCTGGTCGCCGAATAACCAACCGGTAAATCCCTACAACTCATCCGTTCTTGACCTCAGTCAATGTGACCTTCCGTCACAAATATATATTCATTCAGCAAACCAAAATTATTTGGGTACCTGCTGATGGACGAAAAAGAGCCAACCCCAACACTAATGCAACGAATACTCGATAATCCTTTTATTCTGCTTTTCGTCGGCGTCGCATTTCCCTCCGTGTTGTACCTAATTTGGGGCATCATGGAAATCGTCAGCATTCCTGTTGCTGACTAAAGGAGACACTGATGACCAGTCTTAACCCGCCTAAATCAAGGCTCTGGTGGAACGACCCAATCAATAAGTCGGAATTGATCTGGATCTCCTTGGTATTTTGTTGGGGTCTGGTGATGTCCTTCATGATGCCCTACTGGCACGTCACTGGATCGCAGAACCTATCGAACGAGACCTATAAGACAACACCTGAAAGGTTTATGGCCAAGACTCAGAAAATGGTCGAGGAATATACGGTCAGGAACGAAGGTCCGCGAAACTATCCCGTTGTTCGCCCACCAGCAGGCGGCGATGTCTACATAGTTGCAAGGCTGTGGGACTTCTGGCCGATCATCGAGTTGGAGGAAGGGATGAGCCATCGCCTTCACCTAAGTTCAATGGATTGGCAGCATGGTTTCTCACTACAGCCGGCCAACATCAACATTCAGATAGTGCCGAAATACGAACACGTATTCACGTTGACTCCTAACAGTAGCGGCGAATTCAGTGTGATATGCAATGAATACTGCGGCATTGGCCACTATCTAATGATTGGGGAAATTCACGTGGTGAACAATAGCAGTGGAGTGAAATGATGGCTGAACAATTTCGAATCTGTCCGGATACTGGGCTAAAGATTCATCGACCCGCAGAATCCTTGATGAAAGCCAACGCGGTCGCGGCCGTGGTCTTTCTGTTAATAGGTGGCATTTACTGCCTCTTGGTTGGTCTAACACGATGGTCCGCAGTGCACTTACTACCGGCTGACTGGTTCTACCTGACGTTAACAGCGCACGGTCTCAACGTACTGATCTTTTAGATGGTCTTTGTTGAAATTGCCCTGCTGTATTTTTTGTCATCGGTGCTGCTGTCTTGTCGCATCGCCACGCCGAAGATTGCCTGGGCCGGATTCGCACTCATGCTGGTGGGAGCGGTACTCAATAACTACATCGTACTGACGGTCAGGCCAGTGTCATGATGACCTCCTATGCACCCATGGAGGCCCATCCTCTGTTCTACCTCAGCCTCATTCTCTTTGCGGTTGGCGCCCTTATCGGCATTTTTGTTTTCTTTGGCACCATGGTTATTGCTAAAGCAGAAAAAACCTACGAAGGATCCGTATCCCTGGTCACCTTCGGTGGTATCACAGCGGCCGTCATCGCTGTTTTCACCATCCGCAGCGACGCTATCATCCTGGTTCCAACATTATTATGGAGTCTCGGTTTTATTGCCGAGATAGATGCCTTGGCATATCGCCTGATCTGGTGGGGCTTTGGCCATTCGTCACAGCAGATAAACGTGTCTGCACAAATCGCCATCTGGTATGCGATCGCCGCTATTGTATTTGGTGTAAAACCCACGTCCGAGAAAGTCTCACGCATGGCATTTCTCATGTACATACTATTCCTACAACTCGCCATCGTGCATCATCTACTGGTTGACCCAGGGATGAGCTCTGAATTCAAGATGTTCAATACCAGCTATGCGATGTACCTCGCGGTCATGACAAGTATGGTCCACGGGCTGACACGGTACCCGGATCCATCGAAGCTGCACAACGCGCCAAGGGATACAACACGGGCCTCTTTGAGTGGCTGCGTCGCGCCCCCTGGGGGAACCCGACTTTTTCAGGCATGTTTATTTCGCTCGTTGGCTTTGGCTTTCTCGGCGGCATCTCGGGTGTGGTGATGGGAGTCGAACAGATCAACATCCTGATGCACAACACGTTGTAAGTACCCGGACACTTCCATGCAACGATGGTCATCGGCTCGACGCTCTCCCTTATGGCGCTCACCTAATGGCTGGTCCCCGTGCCTTTTCGACGTGAACTGGTGATGAAAAAACTCGCCAGTTGGCAACCCTATCTATATGGTTTAGGCATGGCCTGGGTCTCGCTGTTCCTCATGGGCGCAGGCACCTTAGGAGTGCCACGACGTGGCTGGGATATCACCTTCTCCGGAACCGGCGGTGTCGTGCACGAGTTTCCAGCAGCAAACACGCTGCTGGCTCTAAATGGCTTGTCAGTGCTACTCGCAGTAGCAGGTGGCGCGGCTTTCTGCACCATCATCGTTGCATCGCTGCTCTTTGGTAAGAAACTTGATGAAGACGAAGCTATGACCACATCCATTATCGCCACACCACCGTCGGATGCTGATTACGTAGGTATTGGTAAAGGTGCAATCAGCGTACCGGGTACATTAACGCGGCCGTGATCAGTCGTCGCAAAAAAATATTCATTGTTCTACTGCACCATGCAAAGTCTCTTGCTGAGTCAGCGAACGGTAAGCCGGTATTGTCAGCCTCCCCCAGTCACTATTCCCTTTGAGACCTAGCGCACCGGCCTCACTGTTAGCCTCCGGCAGTATGGCAGGCCCACCTCCGGGTGCCTTTCTAACCATGGGGTTGATAAGTTCGATCCATGATCTGGCATCCTCCGGCAAAGGCATCAGCCTGCTAGGGTGGTCGTTGGTCCTGTGTTTGGCAAATGTACGATCCACAATATTTTCTGCTTCCTGATGCACAACGAATAGCTTTGTCATAGAACGGTCCGGCACATCTTCCATCACGGACGGAATCAATACCGCCGGTACCGCGAAAATAAACAACAGTAGGAGCAATCCTCCGATAGTAACCCATGGCTGATTCACATCAACTCCCCCAGCGCCTGGGCCATCACTTCAGGTCGATGGGGCACGCTGAAATAGCCCACAAATTCTGCATCGGGATTGACCAGCATGATATTGGATGTGTGGGTGACCCCATCATTATCCGATGCGAAAACCGCCTGTAGCTGATATGCCAGATTCTGTAATTCCAAAAGCCCACCGGTTACGCCATGAAAATCTGGGTTGAATGCTTGTATATAGTCCTTCAGCAATACTCTGTCTCTTTCGGGGTCAACTACCACGAAGACTGATCGCGGGGCGTTGTCTCCCAACTCCGACCACCTTGTTTAGAACCGAAAGTGTCGTTGGGCAAACATCGGGACAGTGTGTGAACCCAAAGAAGACCAGCGTCCAGTCACCGGCAAAGAAATCACTGTTGATCGGGTGGCCATCATGGTGAGTCAGCTCAAAGGGCCCCAACAGATTGCGTTCAATCAACGGTGTGTAGCCCGGGATCTGATCCTGGTCCGTTGGACGTAACCAGATGGCCGCGAGCAAGCTACCCAAAACAACCACCGTAATGAGTATCCAATGCATCGCAGCTGACCCGCCAGCATCACTATGTTCCATGGTTTTCAGGGAGGTAACCACCGCGTACCCTTCGGCGCGCAAGACTATAGAATTCTTATCTTAGTCAGCGACAGTTTCAAAAACCTTGATCTGGCTCACATTGCCAGCAAACACTATACTGCTGATCCCTAATTCAAGATCCGTCCAGGAGTGACCATGCGCGTACTGATAACCAATGATGACGGAGTCGAGAGTCCCGGTATCCACGAACTGGCACGTCAGATAGAGGCAGCCGGTTATGACGTCATTGTCATGGCGCCGGATCACGATGCCTCCGGCACCGGTGCCTCACTCGGTGGTATCGGTAATGGCATCCCGGTCAATGTTACCCCGACCAAGATTGAGGGCCTTGCTGCGCCAGCCTATGGCATTGCCGGACCACCCGCGATGTGTGTCGTCGCCGGGATTCTTGAAGCCCTGGGTCCCATGCCGGATGTTGTGGTCTCAGGTATCAACGCCGGGCTGAACACCGGGCGTTCGGCACTTCATAGCGGGACGATCGGGGCTGCGCTGGCCGGGCAGAATTTTGGGATCCGCTCTCTGGCCGTCAGCATGAACCGAAAATCACCGGATCACGAATGGCTGTGGTCAACAGCGGCAGCAATCACCGTGGAAGTGTTACCAACGTTAATAGCAGGTCCCAAAAGAGGCGTCTTAAACCTGAATATTCCCGGTGTACCCCGTGATGAGGTCCTGGGTATCCGCTGGGCCGGGCTTGCCAAACTCGGCTCTGTACAAAGTGCGATCGAAAAGTTCGAGGATGGCAAGATTCACTTTCAGCTCGTGGATTCTGGATACGAACCTCATGAAACAACGGACCTTGGCACGGTGCACGCCGGTTATGCGGCTCTGACTTCTATTCATGGTGCTTCAGAAGTATGGGGGCCGGAAGGTGAACCCGGCAAGATGTATCATCCGGATGATGACATGCATGCGGCTTCTGCGGGGCACGAGCTGCGGCCATCGCGGTCGGTATTTGACGACTAAGAACCGCCGCTGAACGGACCAGTTCCTGTTCAAAAGACACTCTGGCCCCTTATGTGAACTCCGATTCTCCCGATACTAGCTACTGAGCGCGTCGCCCTCTTTCCAGGGAGAGAGCTGGCCTTCGTAAACGCCCGGGCCGTTGCGGAAGTGTGCGGCCTCTACCAGAGATTCTACAAAGGGCATTTCGCGTGGGTATAGCCGATCATCTGTAGGACGTGCACCGGCTTTTGAGATGTGACCCCATAGTGGATGGCCGACTATTTCTTCCGCGATCGCGGCGGCTTCGATCAACTTGTCGAGGTTGTAGCCCGTTTCAATGCCAAGTTCCTGGCAGAGATCAACGAAGTCTTCCGTCGGTACGTGACCCGCTGCACGTCCATTGCCGCAGTATGGGCATCCGCCCATGCCACCAATGGAGGTGTCAAAGCTGTCTACACCGAACTTCAGTGCTTCGTAGTAACTCGCAATGGTCACGCCGCGGGTGTTGTGCATGTGCATATGGAACTTGGTGACTTCCGGGTATTTTTCCGAAATCGCTTCCAGCGTTTCAGCCACCGTATGTGGCATATTCCAGCCCATGGCTTCAACGAAGGACACTTTAGTGACCGGTATGCCGCCCGCATGCCAGAGACCCACGATATGATCCAGCATGTCCATGCGTTGTTTCAGTGAAAATCTGCCTTCATAGTTGGAACCAAAGAGATTTCCGAGACCCACGGTCGCGCCTTCGGCGCCTGCGGCTTTAGCAGACTCAACCATCGCAGGGATCGCAGCAAGTTGCTGTGCCTGGCTTCGATTGTAGTTGCGTCGGGAAAAGGTATCGCACAATTCCACGTGACAGGAAAAGCCGCCTTTAGCACGAACATCGATCTTTGGATAATACGCATCGGCGCGATCGAAGCCCTTCTTATTAAAGACTGCCGCGGTGTATTTGATACCCGGTTTGGGCACAAACTGTTCCGCTATCTCGTCGATGCAGGCCATCGAGGGGGTCCATTTAGGGTGCGCAAAGGAACCTATAGAGATGACTTTGGCGCCTGTCTCTCCCAGGGCATCGAGTAATCGCAGCTTCTCAGAAACCGGGATATCAGCACTTTCGATCTGTAATCCTTCGCGCATGGTGTCGTCTAAAATGGAGACCGATTTTGGAAACGTCATGGTGTTTACCTTCATAGATTGAACTAGATGTATGGAGGGTAATGCACACTCTAGGTGGTTGGCAACAGCGGGACCGTTCCATAGGGGTACGATCGTTAGAACTAAATGTAAACGAATGATTAGTTTTCACTCCTTAACCTTGCCAATAATCGAGCGAGAAACGATACCGCAATCTGCAATTTTCTTTGGGGACCCCATGACTAAAATCGATATTTTGACCAAAACAACCCAGGCCTGGTTTGTCGCAATTTTGCTGCTGACGCTACCCGCGATTAGTCTGGCCAAAGGCACAACCTCTGCGATTCGAGGTAATGTGACAATGCCGAACGGTAATGCTACATCTGGCGCATCTGTCAAAACGATAGATACCGGCACCAGTCGTGCAAGCACGGCGACCAAGAATGAATCCGGACGGTTTCTGGTCGACAATCTGGCGGTCGGAGGAACGTATACTGTGACCATCACCTCAAGCCG
>Ga0302134_10001150_pt1 | contig 12291 bp, 10 predicted proteins | sample CB9_SCM_MG_FD_203123 | JGI IMG/M metagenome (GOLD analysis project Ga0302134, IMG submission 203123) | Marine microbial communities from Western Arctic Ocean, Canada - CB9_SCM | ecosystem: Environmental > Aquatic > Marine > Oceanic | place: Canada: Western Arctic Ocean | collected 2017-09-19
CGATTGCCATCACCGCCACCGGGATCGCACCGAGGTCGCGGACCACGGCCGCGGCCTCCAACGGCGACACACCACGGGTGACCGTGTCCTCGCACACCACGACCCGGTCGCCGGCAATCAGGGCGCCCGCCAGCCGGCCCTGCACGCCGTGGCCCTTGGATTCCTTGCGGATGCTGAACGAGCGCAGGTGACGACCCCGGGCGGCAGCCACCGCTGCGATCCCGAATGCCACGGGATCGGCACCCGCCGTCAGACCCCCGATGGCGGTGATCGGACCACCTTCAGCCTCCAGGACCGCAATGGCCTCCAGGGCTGCTTCAGCCACCAGCAGGATGCCGTCAGGCCGACAGGCCGTCTGCTTGGCATCACAGAACCACGTGCTTGTCCGGCCGGACTTGAGGGTGAAGTCCCCTGTCCTGATGGAGTGCTCCATCAGATGGGCAATCAGTGCATCGCGGTCGTCGGTCAACTTCGCGCTCCTCCGCCGGGGCTGCTGTAGGCAACGGTGCCGGTGCCGGACACCAGCTCGCCAATCACCCGGGCCGGACGGTCACCGGATGCCAGCGTGGCCACCACCCCATCGGCCTCGGCCGGTGGCACCACCAGCACCATGCCCACACCCAGATTGAAGACCCTTGCCATCTCAGCGTCGCTGACGCCACCCATGTCCTGCAGTTCCCGGAAGATCCGGGGCACCTCCCAGGCGGTGGGATCGACGACCGCATCGACCCCATCTCCGAGCACCCGGGGCAGGTTGCCGGGAAGCCCACCACCGGTCACATGTGCCACGGCGTGCACCTCGTGTGCGGCCAACGTGGCCACCACGGCCGAGGCGTAGATGACGCTGGGGGCCAGCAGCTCATCGGCCAGCGTGCCTTCAGACCCTTCCCACGCCGGATCATCCAATGACCGGCCCGCCACGTCGAACACGATGTGGCGAGCCAACGAGAAGCCGTTGGAACGCAGGTTCGGGCTGTCAATGGCCACCAGCAGGTCGCCCGGCACGGCCGCCGAGCCGTCCATGACGTCGTCACGCTCGACAGCGCCGACAGCGAAGCCAACAAGGTCGAACTGATCGGCCGACATCACGCCGGGATGCTCAGCCATCTCGCCCCCGATCAGGGCACAACCCGCTTCCGAACAGCCGGCGGCGATTCCCGTCACGAGTTGTTCCACGGCGTCGGGGTCCAGGCGGCCGACGGCCAGGTAGTCGAGGAAGAACAGTGGTGCCGCCCCCGAACAGACCAGGTCGTCGACACACATGGCGACCAGGTCACGACCAATCGTGTCCAGACGACCCGTCATACGGGCGATCTCGGCCTTGGTGCCCACCCCATCGGTCGCCGACACCAGGAGCGGGTCGCGGTAGCCGGACCTCGCCAGGTCGAACAGGCCGCCGAAGCCCCCGATATCGCCCATCACCTCCGGGCGGTAGGTGGACCTGACGAGGGGGCCGATCCGCCGGACCGCCTCGGCTCCGGCATCGATGTCGACACCGGCCGCCTTGTACCCCGCCCCGGTGGCTTCGTCCGCTCCGGTCACCGGATCAGGTCCGTCCGAAGAGGCGGTTGGCAGCACCGGTCGGCAACCCCACCTCGGAATCATCCACGCCGACGGCCACCGTCCGCTCGGCGGCGGGCCCCTCGCCCGCCTCCAGCACGCCCTTGGTCAGGTTGACGGGAATGTCGATCGGGTAGGTACCAGTCAGGCATGCGTCGCAGAACCCGGCCCCAACCGCACCGGTTGCCTCCACGAGGCGATCCAGCGTCAGGTAGGTGAGGCTGTCCACCTCGAGGTACTCGCGGATCTCATCGACCGTGAGGTTGGCGGCCAGCAACTCGCTGCGGTCACCGGTGTCCATCCCGTAGTAGCACGGCCAGCGGTACGGCGGCGAGGAGACCCGCATGTGCACCTCGAGGGCGCCCGCGGCCCGCAGCATCCGGACCATCGCGCGTGTCGTGGTCCCCCGGACGATCGAATCGTCCACTACCACCAGGCGCTGGCCCTCGATGCTGTCGCGCAACGGGTTCAACTTCATCCGGACCGCCGCAGCGCGCATTGCCTGTGTCGGGGCAATGAAGGTTCGACCTATGTACCGGTTCTTGACCAGTCCCTGGCCGTACGGGATGCCACTCGCCCGGGCATAGCCCTCCGCAGCCGGCATGCCCGACTCCGGCACCCCCATGACCAGGTCGGCCTCCACCGGAGCCTGGGTGGCCAGCATCTCGCCCATGCGAACCCTGGCGTGGTGGACGCTCCTGCCGTACAGGACAGCGTCCGGGCGGGCAAAGTAGACGAACTCGAAGAGGCAGAGCTTCGGGTCCACCACGTCGTCATCGAAGGGCCGCATCGACCTGCAACCTGTCTGGTCGATCACCACGACCTCGCCGGGATCCAGTTCGCGGACCATGTGGGCGCCGATCACATCCAGGGCCGGTGACTCCGAGGCCAGCACCCAACCGCCGTCCAGGCGCCCGAGGCAGAGCGGCCGGAAGCCATTCGGGTCACGCACCCCGATTATCCGCTCGTTGTCGGCCAGCACCAGGGTGAAGGCACCACGCAGGCGGGGCAGCACCTCGGCCAGAGCCGCGTCGAAGGCCTCGCCGGGGTCCATGTCCGCACGCGATGCCAGCTCCAGGGCCAGCAGTTCGGCCACCAGGTCGCTGTCAGAGGTGACGGTTCCGGGCAGCATCCCGGCATCGGTGGCCAGCTGCTCCGTGTTGACGAGGTTGCCGTTGTGGCCCAGGGCGAACTCGAAGTGGTCGGCGCCGCGGTACACGGGTTGGGCATTGCGCCAGGTACTCGACCCGGTGGTCGAGTACCGCGTCTGGCCTATGGCCAGGTCGCCGGTGAGGGCCGCCAGGGTTCGCTCGTCGAAGACATTCGACACCAGGCCCATGTCCTTGACCACGGTGAGGGCCTCACCGTCGCTGACCGCCATACCCGCCGATTCCTGGCCGCGGTGCTGAAGGGCATACAGGCCGAGATAGGTCAGGTGGGCCACCGGCAGGCCCGGGGCGAACACACCGAAGACACCGCACGCCTCCTTGGGCGTGTCGTCGTCCGGATCCACATCGGCGACATCCGTAACGGTCGCCGGGAGGGTCATCGGTTCGTCGTCCCGGCGCCCAGGGCCTCGGGAAGCCGGTCGGTGTGGGCTGCCACCACGTCGTCGACCGACACGTCCAGCAGACCCTTCACGATGAGGCGATCACCCGTGGCCAGGCCGATCCGCGTGGTCGGGACCGCAGCGGCCTCGGCGGCGGCCAGGACATCGGAGAGGCACTCGGGATCCACGACCAGCACCACACGGCTCGGGCCCTCGCCGAACAGGGCACGGTGGTCGTCGACCCTGGCCAGATGGGCACCCACCCCGGACCGCGACACCATCTCGGCGATCGCCACGCCAAGGCCACCGGCCGACACGTCATGCACACCGTCGACACGACCGGAGACGACAAGGTCCCGCACGAGATCCACGACACGCTGGTGGAGCCCGAGGTCCAGCGGCGCCAACACGCCGCCCCTTGCATCGCGTGTGGCTCCCCACAGTGAACCGCTGAGCGAGACGTCAGGTGGTCCAAGCAGCACCAGGCGGTGGCCGTCGACGAGGGTGGCGCCCGGCGGACGCCGGACCAGGTCGTCAACGATGCCCAGGAGACCGATGACGGGCGTGGGATCGATGTCGGTGCCGGCCGATTCGTTGTAGAGGCTGACGTTGCCGCCCACTACCGGGACCCCGAATGCGACGCAGGCCTCTGCAAGGCCATCCACGGCCTCCGAGAGCTGCCACATGACCTCGGGATGTTCGGGGTTGCCGAAGTTGAGGCAGTTCACGACGGCCAGTGGGCGCGCCCCGACACAGGCCAGGTTCATGAGTGATTCGGCGACCACCCTCGTCGTGCCGCCACGGGGGTCCACGGAGCACCAGCGGTGGTTGCCGTCGGTGGTCAGGGCCAGGCCCCTTCCAGTCTCGACGCCGGTGGTGGGATGCCTCAGCTTCAACACGGCGGCATCGTCACCGGGGCCCACCACGGTGTTCAGGAACAGCTGGTGGTCGTACTGCCTGTACACCCATGCCGGGTCGATCAGTAGGTCCAGCAGGTCGGCGCCCGCATCCACCGGGGCCTCCAGGTCATCGCCGGAGGGACCGGCCGGGGCAGCCGGTTGCGCCATCGGCCTGTCGTATAGGGGAGCCTCGTCGTCCAGTGATGAGGCCGGCACGTCAGCCAGGACCTCGCCGTCGAATCCGTCCAGGATGCGCAGGGAACCACCGCCAGTGACCCGGCCGATGACTGCTGCGGTGACCTCCCACTTGGCGCAGATGGCCAGTACCCGGTCAAGCCCGACGGGCTCCACGATTGCCAGCATCCGCTCCTGGGATTCGCTGGTCATCACCTCGTGGGCCTCCATGCCCGGTTCACGCCGGGGCACCGCTGAGACGTCCACGTCCATGCCGACGCCGCCGCGCGATGCCGTCTCGCTGGTGGCGCACGTCAGGCCGGCGCCTCCCAGATCCTGGATACCGACGACCAGACCCTCGTCGAGCAGTTGCAGGCATGCCTCGATGAGGCGCTTCTCCTCGTACGGGTCGCCGACCTGGACGCTGGGCCGCTTGTCGCCGTCGTCCTCGGCGGAGAACCCGGCCGAGGCCAGCACGCTGACACCACCGATGCCGTCCCGGCCGGTGCTGGAACCCAGCAGCACCGCCAGATTGCCGACGCCCGAGGCCTGCCCGAGCACCAGTCGCTCGGTGGGCAGCAACCCCAGGCACAGCACGTTCACCAGTGGGTTGCCCTTGTAGGTGCTGTCGAATACGACCTCACCACCGACGGTCGGAACCCCGACGGCGTTTCCGTAGCCGGAGACACCCGAGATGACCCCCTCGGCGATCCACCGGCTGCGGGGATCATCGAGGGGTCCGAAGCGCAGCGGGTCCATCAGGGCGATCGGCCGTGCTCCCATCGTGAAGATGTCCCGGAGGATGCCACCCACACCGGTGGCGGCTCCCTGGTACGGCTCGATGGCCGAGGGGTGGTTGTGTGACTCGATGCGGATCGCAGCTGCGATGCCGTCTCCCACGTCAACCACCCCGGCGTTCTCGCCGGGGCCGACGAGCACCCATGGGGCCTCGGTCGGGAGGCGTCTGAGGTGGATGCGGCTGCTCTTGTAGGAGCAGTGCTCCGACCACATGACCGAGTACATGGCCAACTCGAGGCCGTTGGCCGGTCGTCCCAGGATCTCGTCGATCCTCACGGCCTCGTCGTCTGTCAGACCGAGGGCACGGTGGAGTGGTTGGCTCACGCCGGACACCGTACTAGTCGCCCGCTACCCTCTGGACTCCTTAGCCCTATAATACTTAGCCCTATAATACTCGGCAGTTCTTTGCCCCATTATCTTTACGGTGTCACATAAGAACATGCATCCCTCCTCAGAATTAATCATTAAAATTCGAAGACTCTGTCATTTGACATTGCTAACAGGGACAACCAAACCAAATGCTTGGTTGCAAACCAAACGCTTGGTTGCAAACCAAACGCTTGGTTGACTCCTAGAGAAATAACAGATTGTCACAGTATTGTTACAGTAAAAGAACGCTCTCTGAGTTTAGAATTCAGCCTAAATTTAATTAAGAAAATTGACGGAACAACTTCAGTTCCAATGCACAGTTCCATTTACAGCAATTAAAGGAGTTCCCAATGGCTCGTACAAAGATGACCGAAACTGAGAAGTCCGAGGTGGCGGCGATCCGCGACTACCTGAAGGCTCTGGAACAGAACGCCCCACAGCGTGGTCGAAAGCGCACGACGGAGAGCGTGGGCCGCCAGATGGCGACTCTGGAAGGCGAGCTGGCGGGAGCCTCCATCACCAAGCGGCTCGGCCTCATCCAGCAGCGGATCGAACTGGAGGCCGATCTTGAGGCCCTCTCCCAGGCCGCCTCGGTCGACCTGACGGCGCTTGAAGCCGGATTCGCCACCTACGCCGCGGCCTACGGCGGTCGTCGTGGGATCTCCTACGCCGCCTGGCGTGAGATCGGCGTGTCGTCGGCGACCCTCAAGTCGGCCGGCATCCGCCGCAGCGCCTGACCGCTTCGGCACCCGTCCTGCCCGGAATCGGAGCAGGTCAAGCTCAGGCGGCGTCCAACAGCGACCCGATGAGGACCGCTCCATCAGCGCTGCCCAGGAGTTCGTCGCAGGCGCGCTCCGGGTGGGGCATCAGCCCGACCACGTTGCGCCCCTCGTTGCAGACGCCGGCAATGTCATCCACGGACCCATTCGGGTTGTCGACGTAGCGCAACACGATCCGGTCCTCGTCCCTCAGCCGGGCGAGCGTCTCGCCGTCGCAGGTGTAGTTGCCCTCGAAGTGGTTGATCGGCACCGAGAGTTCTGCACCCACCGAGGCACGACCGGTCAGGATCGACTCGGAGGTCTCCACCCGGAGCATCGTCGGTTGGCAGAGGAACTTGAGGCCGGAGTTCTTCTGCAGGGCGCCGGGCAGCAACCCCGCCTCGGTCAACACCTGGAAGCCGTTGCAGATCCCCAGAACCGGTCCACCGTCCGCTGCGAATCCGGCCACGGCGCCCATCATCGGCGAGAAGCGGGCAATCGCCCCCGGACGCAGGTAGTCGCCGTGGGCGAATCCCCCGGGGACTATCACGGCATCCACGCCGCCGATGTCATCGTCGGCATGCCATAGGAGGCGTCCCTCGCCCCCCATGCCTTCCACCGCGAAGACGGCATCCATCTCACAGTTGGTGCCGGGGAAGACCACGACACCGACGGTGGTGGCCATCAGGCCGGGTCGCCGACCGGCGACACCGATACGGAGGCGTCCTCGATCACCGGGTTCGTGAGGAACGAGGCACAGAGGTCCTCGGCGAGCGTCGTGGCCTCGCCGACATCAGCCGCAGCAATCGTGAACCTCACCGTCTTGCCCACGCTGACACCGGTCACCCCGTCAAAGCCCAGGGCCGGCAGCGCCCTCTCGATCGTGGCTCCCGCCGGGTCGGCAATGCCGCCCCGGAGCCGTACATCCACCAGCACGTCAAAATCCATCCTGTCCTCCTGTTCCAGTACCCGGTCAGCCACCGGCTCCGGGCCAGTCGGCGAACGACCGGCCGGTGATTCGTTCATAGGCCTCCACATAGCGCGAGGAGGTGGCTGCTACGACGTCGTCCGGCAGGGACGGGGCAGGCGGCTGCTTATCCCAGTCCAGCGCATCAAGGTGGTCCCTGACCGGCTGCTTGTCGAAAGATGGGGGTGTCGCCCCGGGGGCCCACGCCTCGGCGGGCCAGAAGCGGGACGAATCCGGTGTGAGCACCTCGTCGGCCAGCACCAGGCGGCCATCCACCATGCCGAACTCGAACTTGGTATCGGCAATGAGAATCCCACGCTCGGCGGCCCACTCGGCGCCCTGCTGGTAACAGGCGATTGAAGCCTCTCGTGCCAGCGCAGCGACCTCGCTGCCCACGAGGTTCACGGCCTCCTCATACGAGATGTTCTCGTCATGGCCCTCGTCGGCTTTGGTGGACGGGGTGAACACCGGTTCGGGTAGGCGGTCCGCCTCCAGGAGCCCCCCGGGCATCGCACCACCGTGCATCGTCCCCGATGACCTGTATTCCTTCCAGGCCGACCCGGTGATGTAGCCCCTCACGATGCACTCGATCGGAAGCATCTCGGCCCGCCGGCAGAGCATGGTCCGGCCCACCAGGTCGTGGGGCACGGCACCTCCCAGGAGATCAGCCAACTCTCCGGTACCGGTGGAGATCAGGTGCCCGGGCACCAGGTCGACGAAACGCTCGAACCAGAAGGCTGTCATCGCCGTCAGCACCCGACCCTTGTCGGGTATCGGCTCGTCCATCACCACGTCGAAGGCCGAGATGCGATCCGACGTGACCATCAGGAGTCGGCCGTCACCGGCGTCGTAGACGTCACGGACCTTGCCCGAGTGGAGCAGTGGCAGGTCAACCGTCGGGTTCATCATGGCTCCAGGGCGCGGGCGCTGATCAGAGGATCGGTTCGGGATCGTAGGCCGCTGCCCACGGGCGTGCGGCCACCACCACAGCGACCCGTTCAACAACAGCCGCCACCTGCGCCGGGGCATTTCCCGCGAATACGGCGGGGTCGCTGACCAGGCCTTCAATGGCGGCGCGATCCAGCGGCAGGCGAACGTCGGCGGCGAGGCGGTCCAACAGGTCGGTCTCGACCACACCCTCGACCCGCAGGGCCAGTGCCGCCGCCACGGCGTGTTCCTTGATCACCTCGTGGGCCTCCTCACGGCCCATGCCCGCCTGTACGGCGGCCACCAGCACCCTGGTGGTGGCGAGGAACGGCAGGTAGCGGCGGAGCTCGCGCTCCACAACGGCCGGGTAGACACCGAACTCGTCAAGCACGGTGAGAAACGCCTGGAAGAGGCCATCGATTGCCAGAAAGGCATCCGGCAGGGCTACGCGCCGTACCACCGAGCAGCTCACGTCGCCCTCGTTCCACTGGTCTCCGACAAGGCCGCCGACCATGGCCAGATGACCCCGCAGCACGATCGCCAGGCCGTTGATCCGCTCGCACGACCGTGCGTTCATCTTGTGGGGCATTGCCGACGACCCGACCTGCCCGGGCCGGAAGCCCTCGGTGGCCAACTCGTTGCCGGCCATGAGCCGGATGGTGCGGGCCAGGTTGGCCGGGCCACCCGCTGCCTGGGCCAGCGCCGACACCACGTCGAAGTCCAACGACCGCGGGTACACCTGCCCGACCGAGTCCAGCACCTGCTCGAAGCCCAGGTGTTCGGCAACCAGGCGTTCGAGACGATCCACCCGGGTGGCGTCACCCAGCAGGTCCAGCTGGTCCTGCTGGGTCCCGACCGGGCCCTTCAGGCCACGCAGCGGGTACGCGGCCAACAGGTCGGACACCCGGCGATGTGCCGTGAGGAGCTCCTCGGCTGCGGTGGCGAACCGCTTGCCGAGGGTCGTCACCTGGGCGGCCACGTTGTGACTCCGGCCGGCCATTGCCAGGCCCCCGTGTTCGACGGCCAGCCGGGCCAGGCGGTCCAGGGCCGACACGATGCGATCCAGGACCAGCTCCAGGCTCCGCCGGACCTGCAGTTGCTCGACGTTTTCGGTCAGGTCCCGCGATGTCATCGCCTTGTGGATGTGTTCGTGGCCTGCCAGGGCGCAGAACTCCTCGATGCGGGCCTTCACGTCGTGGCGGGTAACCCGCTCGCGTTCACGGATGGAGTCCAGGTCAACCTGGTCTGCCACCGCCCGGTGGTCATCGATGACCCCGTCCGCGATGTCCACGCCCAACTCCCGTTGGGCCTCCATGACCGCTATCCAGAGCTCGCGCTCCATCACCACCTTGGCCTCGGGCGACCAGAGCTCGGCCATGGGCCTGCTGGCATACCGGGAGGCGAGGACGTTCTCCATGTGCATAGGTTCCAGGTGTCTTTCCGTGCCGCTTCTCAGCGCGGCACCATCTCGGCCCTGTGCTCCACCAGGGCCTCTACCAGTGCCGGGTCGCTGATCGCCAGCATCTGGACGACCAGGAGTGCCGCGTTCATCGCTCCGTCGACGGCCACCGTGGCCACAGGGATGCCTTTCGGCATCTGGACCGTGGCCAGAAGCGAATCCCAACCGTTGATGGCCCCGCCCGAGAGCGGTACCCCGACGACCGGGAGGGTGGTCTGGGCCGCCGCTGCACCAGCCAGGTGCGCCGCCATGCCGGCTCCGCAGATGATCGCCGAATAGCCATCTGCACGGGCGCCTGCCACGAACGCTGACACCAGAGCGGGGCTGCGATGGGCCGACATGACGCGGACGTCGGCCTCGATGCCGTAGCGCTCCAACGTCGCAGCCACCGGGGCCATCTTCTCGCCATCGTTCGGTGATCCCATTAGGACCGCCACCTTGTACGCCATCGGGTTCTCCTGACCTGTTTCCCTCAGTGGTGTGTTCTAGTCGCCAGTGGGCGTCGCTGCTACGTCTGTCCGATGGCACATCCCGGGCCACGAGATCCCAGCTACCGCCTCGTAGGCCCTGCGGCGGGCATCGTCGACCGTCGGACCGCGCCCGGTGACGGTGAGTACCCGCCCCCCGGCCGTCACCAGACCGCCATCTGGGTCGGCACCCACGCCCGCTGCGAAGACGGTGACGTCGGCCATGTCCGATGCAGCGTCCAGCCCGGTGATCCGATCCCCGGTCCGGGGCGAGGCCGGATATCCCTCCGATGCGCAGACGACCGCCACTGCCGCCCCATCGTCGAAGGTCGGCTCCGGACCGAGCCTTCCGCCGGCGGCGCCAGCCAGAAGCTCGCCAAGGTCGCTCGTCAGCCTCGGCAGCACGACCTGGGTCTCCGGATCGCCGAAGCGCACGTTGTACTCCAGCACCCTGGGTCCGTCGGGGGTGAACATGAGTCCGCAGTAGAGGACGCCGCGGTAGTCGATCCCACGGCCACGCAGCGCAGCCAGCGTCGGTTCAACGGCATTGGCCATCAGCGAGTCGACCACGGCCTCTGTAGCCACTGGTACCGGCGAGTAGGCCCCCATGCCGCCCGTGTTGGGGCCGGCGTCGCCATCGCCAAGGCGCTTGAAGTCCTGTGCAGGAGCGAGTGCCACGGCCGTGGACCCGTCACAGATGGCCAGGATCGAGAGTTCGGGCCCGCTGAGTCCCTCCTCGATCACGAGGGTCCGGCCGGCGTCACCGAAGGCGTCCCCGGACAGGTAGGACCGCACGGCGTCGACCGCCTCGGCCCGAACGGTCGTGACCAGCACACCCTTTCCCGCCGCCAACCCGTCGGTCTTGATGACGAACAGGTCGCCCATCGTGTCGAGATAGGCCAGGGCGGCAACCTCGTCGGCGAACGCGCCGTAGCCCGCAGTGGGCACTCCGGCCTCGACCAGTACTTCCTTCATCCAGGCCTTGGACCCCTCGAGACGGGCGCCATCCGCGCCCGGGCCGAAGACCAGACGACCCGCGGACCTGAGGCGGTCGGCCAGCCCGGCGACCAGGGGGGCCTCGGGTCCAATGACCATGAGGTCGGCCTCCAGCTCCTCGGGTGGGGTCGGGACCGAACCCGGGATCCCAGGGTTGCCCGGGGTGACCACGACGTCGTGGTGGCGGCCCAGCACGTGGGCCAGGGCGTGTTCACGACCGCCGGATCCGACGACGCACACCCTCATCGACCCGGCACCGGTTCCGTCTTCGCAGCGCTCAGTCTGAGAATCGGAGGACCTGCTGGCGGTCCGGTCCGACTCCGACCATGCCAATGGGTACACCGACCTGCTGCTCCACGAACCTGAGGTAGGCATCGGCCTCGGGCGGGAGCTGCGAACGCTCCGTCACCCCCGAGATGTCAACACCCCAGCCCGGCAGCTCCTCGTAGACGGGCGTGACCCGATGCAGCACCGACTGGTGGTAGGGCAGCTGGTCGAGTCGTTCGCCGTCGGCCTCGTAGGCCACGCACACACGGATGACCTCGAGCTGGTCGAGGACGTCCAGCTTGGCGATGGCCAGTTCGGACAACGAGTTGACCCTGACGGCGTAGCGGAGCATGACCGCATCGAGCCACCCCGGGCGGCGGCGGCGACCGGTGTTGGTTCCGTATTCGTGGCCGACGTCGACCAGGTGGTCACCGACATCGTCAAACAGCTCCGTCGGGAACGGTCCAGCCCCCACCCGCGTCACATAGGCCTTGGCAATGCCGATCACCCGGTCGATGTCCCGGGGACCGATCCCGGCACCGGTGCAGGCACCGCCGGCTACCGGATTCGACGACGTCACGAACGGATAGGTGCCGTGGTCCAGGTCCAGGAAGGTTGCCTGGGCGCCTTCCATGAGGATCCTGCCGCCCGCGTCCAACTCGTCGTGGACCAGGCCTACGGCATCGGTGATGTGGGGGATGAGCCGTGGGGCGCAGTTACCCAGGTACTCGTCAGCCACCTCGTCGGCATCGATCGGAAGCCGGTTGAAGACGCGGGTCAGGACCTTGTTGGTGTGCTCCAGCGCGGCACCAAGCTTCTGCCGGAAGATCTTCTCGTCCAAGAGGTCCTGTACCCGGATTCCCACCCGCATTGCCCGGTCCGCGTACGCCGGGCCGATGCCCCGCTTGGTGGTACCCAGCTTGTTCTTTCCCAGATGACGTTCGTGCAGGGCGTCGAGTTCCTGGTGGTAGGGAAGGATCAGGTGGGCGTTGCCGCTCAGCCGGAGCCCGCTGGTGGACACCCCCCGTGACTCGAGCATGTCCATCTCGGTGATGAGGACGCGCGGGTCGACGACCACGCCGTTGCCGATCACCGGCGTGA
>Ga0302134_10001151_pt1 | contig 12290 bp, 7 predicted proteins | sample CB9_SCM_MG_FD_203123 | JGI IMG/M metagenome (GOLD analysis project Ga0302134, IMG submission 203123) | Marine microbial communities from Western Arctic Ocean, Canada - CB9_SCM | ecosystem: Environmental > Aquatic > Marine > Oceanic | place: Canada: Western Arctic Ocean | collected 2017-09-19
TACCTGTTGTTCGGATTGGGATTTGGTGGGTCGGGATATACCCCCCTGCAGCCCGCGACATTGTGGAGAATTTATGGACTTTTGCTTTCGTTGGAGAATCTGACATTCTCCAAGATTGTTCCCTGTGTGGAGGTGTCGAGGCGTCGAGGCGTCCCCGCTAGCCGCGCGCCGCCGATGAACCGGAGAGCGGAGGCAGTGGCGTGCGACTGGAATGGCGCGTATCTTGGGTAAGGCCGGCGTTGTTGTTTAGCCTTTTCACCGCTTGTTTAATTCACGTCCGTGTGCTTGCTCGCAGCGCTCGATGAAGCCGACACCTCGCTGAAGGCCGCACTCAGCGGCTCGTTGCGAATCCAGGACGAGTGCGTGGTGCTTCCCCAGGCGCATCGAAGCAGCGAGAGTGGCTCGTTCAAAAACGTCGCCATGAAGCTGAGCGGTCAGGAGGGCGAGCTGCGGGCGGACATCTTTTCACCCGCGTGGTTCTCGGGGGTGAGCGCACTGGCCGTACCGGCGAATGTGGCAGAGCCACTTCTAAAAGACCCGAGGCGTCGCGCCTCGGCGCTGTCCAAGCTCAATGCGGCGATCCCCTCGGAGATGGAGGGCGCGGACGTCCAGGTGGGCCCGAGCCTGGACTGCGACGACCACGACCGCGACGTCGAGCCATGGGACGCTGGGTTCGACTCGCCTGGCTGCTGTGTGGGGCTCTACTCGACACAGCAGTCTCGCGCCCCAGATGCGGGGATCACCGGCATGCACCGTCTTCACAACGCGTACTTCTTGGTCTGCAAGGCGGGGGGTGGCCTGGCGGCTCAGACGTTCCACTCGCGGCTCGCGTCGGCGTTGGGCAAGGGCCGGTCGCTCGACGAGTGCCTCAAGGACGGCAACGAGCCGGGTCCACAGGCGCTGCGCCGCGTGAGCCTGGCGGCGCAGCGCAACCGCGCGCGCATCCTTGAGGCCGCCGCCAAGGCCATTGGCTTCCACGACTGTGATAGCATTGGGGACAACGCCGCTCCTCCGGGGCATTCCTATCGCATGGCAATCCCTACGATCAACGTCCACATCAACACGCTGCGCGAGCTCGAGGGCGTCGCCACGTCTTCGTGGCAGTACACCGCCGGCTGCGTCGACGGCGCAATCAGCCAGGGCCTACTGTCGTCGAGCAACATGCAGGAGGGCTTCCTGGTCTTCACCGACAGCAACGGCGGCTTCAAGCCCAACCTGCGCAACCCCGCCTACAACTGTTTGCCGTTTGCAACAACGCGCATCGCCTCGAACCGCGACGTGGTCATGAAGGCTGCCGACGCGCACAAGAGGGCCATGGAGGAGCATACGGCCGCCCATCCCGACTCGGAGTGGGTGCGCGAGCGCTTCGCGTGGAAGGCAAAGCAGCTCGGCGTCGATCTGGAGCCGACGGCCCTTTGGGGGACGTACGCCTCGGAGGAGTTCGTCACCGCGTGGGGGCGTGAATTGGGCATCGCGTCGTGTCGCGTGATGAAGCTGCAGCCCGAAGCCGTGTGTATAGCCGCCGTGGAGCCTGCGAAGCTGCGCGCGGCCGCCAAGCACATCGGGCGTGCCGCGATGCTCACTATGTGACACGGACCAGGGGTGGGGTGGGCGCGCGCAGAGGAGCATGGGGCGGAGACCGTGGCGGGCGGGGAGCGTGCGTGCCCGTGAAATGCAGTGATCCACACCGCTATGAAAACCGTTGCATGCTTGCGTAGTTTGTTTCCAAACGTGGACCATGGTAAAACTGGCACGGGCACTCTCGGTGTGCACGGAAGTAATGGCTGATGATGCACCACGGTCCAATCTTAGAAGGACGCTGCGAACAACGGCTCTTCCACAGACACCTCCGCGAAGAATTCACAGCACCAATACTATGGTTGATGTACCCCGCCAGGGTCCTTGTGTCCGTGCCACGAGCACGGTGGCGCTCAGCTCGGCATGGGGGGCTGGGAGACAGACGACACGGACACGTGTCAGGACCGAGCGAGGGCGCGGCTTTGACGCAGCATTGGCACGGGGTTCCAAGCGTGCCGTTTCAGCCAAGCGCACCGTCAGGTCGCCCGAGTTGCGCGTGGACGAGTTGGAGCTGATGGACACCACATTCATCGACGAGCTGACCTTGAACGACGGCCTATTCGAGTGCCTCGAGTTTGCCGAGTGCGGCGTTCCTGTGTCGCCCACACCCAACCTGCCACGCTGCGACTCTGGTGTACCCGATGAGACACCCGAGAAGGCACCGAAGCGGAAGAAGTTGGCGGCCGACGGAGAGTCCACGGCCAAGCCCAAGCCCAAGCCCAAGCCGGCGGCTACGCCCGAGGCGCCGCTGCCCGACCAGCCCACCATACCGGAGTACTTCAGCTGCAAGCGCGCGCCTTCTACGATGCAGCCTCTGTTCAGCGAGCCACCCGCACACACAGAGGCGGCGGACGGCGACCTCTTCTGCTACGAGAGCAGCGCGTGGATGGAGTCCGTGGAGGCCGAGTGGGTCGACCGGGCCAAGGCACGCATTGTGTGCATCGTCATCTCCGGCCTGAAGAAGAAGGCGGTGCTGCCGCAGGCCGTGTTCGACCTTAAGACGATCAGCCTGTCCCAGGCACTCGCCCTGCGCGGCGCGGCGTGAATAACGCTAAGCATATCCCCTCGATCGATGGCAAGAAGCAGGTGGGTGGGTGGGGCACGCAGGGCGCCGGCACCAGGCGAGTGGATGAGCGTGCGCGTGACCACGCATGTGCCGCAACGCCCGAGTTGGTTGCATGAGGTGTTGACCGTGGCATCGGCAACTGCGCAGCAGCAGCAGCAGCAGCAGCAGCCGTATTGGCCCACACAGGGCGGCATGACGATGATGACGGATGGGATGGAGTACGATGTACTCGACAGTGGAGGTATACGATTTGGATCGGCGATTGCCACCATAGATGGTGCGGCGTTTGTTACGCCGCGCGAGTTGAGAGGGGTATTGGTGCGCGCTCCTTTCCATGTGACCAGGGAACCCAGCAGTAGGCGACTGGCGTGCTCTCTGGCAGAGGTACTGTCCACGGCACTCGGTCGGTAGCGTACGGGCGGGTCGGCAGGTACGTCGAGGAAGGAGCGTGTCCGCCATTTGTAGCGAAGAGTGGTTCCTTTCCGTTTCTTGCTGCACCCGAAAATTCGACCACCCACCAGGGTCCTCCGGCTCTCGTGTCCGTGTCACATGCCCGGCCCTCCGACGCCGTCCCTTCGACGCCGGCCTTTACCGAGCGACCACGTCTACGAAATGTTCGAGGAGTGTGACAGCCTTCCCACGCTGCTCGTAGCCGTCGCCGTGGGCGACCACTCGCGGCTCAGGTCGCTGCTGCTGTACGCGCGCCTCAACAAGCGGTTTGCGGCAGAGGTGCGCAACGGCGTACTGCAGTGGTGCGCCGGCTACGAGCGCCTCAAGACCTCGTGGCTCGAGGCCTATGAGTGCGAGGACTTCAGCACGCGCGAGATCTTCAGGTGCATCAGCAAGATGAAGCGAACGATCAACATGGCGTTCGGTCGGGGCTTCTACGAGGCCTACGGCGCCATAGCATACGCGTCCAGCATGTACACGCCGCAGACGTACCTAGCGATGTCGCGCCGGCGGTGCGTCATCTGCAGCTGTCCGATGAGCACGAGCGAGCCACGGCTGCAGATGACGGCCAAGACATTTTGCTTTGCGCATCACGATTGCATTCGACCCTTTTGCGTGATGAAGACGGGTGCCGAGATCGTGCAAAACCAGAAGGTCACACGGATCAGCGACGTCGACGTCGCGGGGTCGCCCATTCGACAGGGGTGGCACGACAACACGCCGTTCGACCGCGTCGTCGCGCTCATGTGGTACATGAAGGACTCGCCCACCGACGCCGCCCAGCTGTTTGCTCGGTGCAGCCCGCTCTTCCGGAGTATCAACTCCGTATACAAGTTGGACTTGGAGCTGCCGATGGTCGTGTGGATCGCGCCGAGGCCGGGCATCGTCCGCATGGAGGACACGCTGCTGGGGGCGCTGGGAGGTAGCCTGGAAGATATGGCCGAATGCTTCGCCAAAGCGAGGGAGCGGCGCGCGGTGCTGGTGGAGGAGCGCAACGAGCGCGTGCGCGAGATCCGCCGGACTCGAGAGGAAGCTGCGGCCGGCCGGCGCGCCGACCTGCGGCTGGCGATGGGGAGCTCGTCGATGCACTGGCGCACGCCGGACGACGTGACAGACTTCCACCCCAATGTGGGTCGCATTTCGTACATGGACGCGTACCTGCTCCCCTGCCGCAATCCCCAAGTACCGCTGCAGACGGTCATGCAGCGGCTGTCGTTCCTCGACCGCGTGCTGTGTGACCAGTCGCTCTCGCGCGCCACCATCGACTTTTTCCTCGAAGACTCGGACCATCTGGAGGGCCGCATGCCCGCCTACGTGTACCAGGACGAGGCGTCGCGCCTTCCGTGGATCGCGCGAGAGATCGACCGTTTCGAGTCGCCGTGTTTCGTGGTGAAGAAGGTCGAGGTCAAGCTCGATGGAAACTTGAAGGTCACTGCGGAGACGCAGTGGCCTTCCGGCAAGGCGTGTGCATCCTACGACCTCCTCATGGGCGACGTGTGGATGGCCGGTGTCCACCTCGAGGAGGTCGGAGTCAACGTGGACGACTTCGACGTGGACGACTTCGACTCCAAGAGCATCAGAATCAGCGACGAGATCATCACCCGCCTGACGAACATCGTTCGGCTTGCGCTGTGCTACCAATCGACGCGCAGAGACGCCTACGAGCTAATGGGGCTGCCAGCGGTCTTGGGCCAGTTGCACCAGCACCCCCCGGCCGACGTGCCGTACTATGGCAATGGGGACGAGCATGCGGACATCATGGATACGGATAGCTTCATTGGCACGGGGTCCAGCGACGAAGACATTCTCCCGCCGCTAGTGGGCGCAGGCGGCAGCTCGTAACAGCAGCAGCCCCGCCAGGGTCCTGTCCGTGTCACATAGGCGAGTCGAGTAGAAGGGGCCATGCATGCCGGCGCGGACGCCGAACGTGACGATGACGATGACGATGACGAAGGGGCGACGAGGCGGTACTACGCGTCGTCGCTGTTCCCCGTGGAGCATGTGCACAGGTGGGCGAGCAGAGAGTGGGCGGGGGTCGAGGCGCACAAGCGGGAGTGGGGGTGGGAGGGGTTCTCGGGCGCGCCGTTCGTGCGCTGGAAGTCGTGCGCGACGCCCGACGCGCTGCACAAGATGGTGAGTCAGAGGGGGGTGGGCAAGATCAACCTGGGGGCCGTCTACGCGACCGCCCCGGAGATGCGGTTCAAGCAGAGCTCGGACGCGATGATGCTGACGACGACACGCGAGTTCATCGTGGACATCGACCTCGACGACTACGGCGGGGTGGGCAAGGACGACCTGGCGTGGTGTGACCATGCGTGGCCGCTGGTGGCCGTGGGCCTGGAGGTGGCGTGGCGCGCGCTGACGGAGCACTTTGGCTTCCAACACGTGCTCAAGGTGTACTCGGGCCGCCGCGGTGGCCACCTGTGGGTGTGCGACAAGCGGGCAGCCGCGATGTCGGACGAGGTGCGCGACGCGGTCATCAAGTGGATGCAGCCAAAGGAGGTTCAAGGCGGCAAGAGGCTGTGGGAGTACCTGGCCGGGCATCCCAACTTTACGGAGATGTACGCCGAGCTGGTGCTGCCCTTCTTCCTAGATACGGCGCTGAAGCCGATCAACGAGGGCGGGCTGGGCATGCTCGAGGTAGAGTTCCAACGCCGGGCGTTTGTGTACTCGGTCGGGCTCGACAGGGACCCCAAGTGCAAAGCAGAGGCCGACAAGCTTGCACTGAAGGCGGCCAACGCGGTCAGTCCAAGGGAAGCGTTCGACGTGGTCGACGATTTCTGCTTCAACAACAGCTTCAGGCGGTTGTGGCTTGCGGGCGCCGTATGGGGTATGGTCGGTCCTCGACTGGACGTCAATGTGAGCACCAAGACGAACCACACGCTCAAGATCCCCTTCAGCGTGCACCCCAAGACGCTTCGCCTCTCGGTGCCCATCTTGCACGATACGCTTCTGCAGTTTCCGGTGGCACGCCGTGCACCCACGGTCCACGCTCTCTTTGGGCCCGACTCCAAGAAGTGGCTCGCGCTGCTTAAGGCGACGACCGAGGCCTTCGGCGCCTTTGTCGACAAGCTCAACGTGTCGGACACCGAGCGCTGGAAGCCGCCCAGCTACGACTACCCACCGGCGAAGCGGCTCAAGGCACACGACCTCCGTGGGAACATGGTGCTGCCGTCCGACCCAGTGGCCGCGCAGCTCATTCCCATCGTCGACTTTCAACGACGGGCGTGGATACTCACTCGTTACTTTACGGCTTACGCACCCGCCGACAAACCAGACACAGTACGCCTCACCATGACTTCTACCGAGCGCGAACGGCGCATCGTACAGCCGGGCAAGTTCCTTGCGGTCACGGGCGCCAGACACCGATCGCTCGAGGACGTGGCCGAGTCCGTGGGCGACGTCGTGGCCTACGCGCGGCAGCACCCCGACCAGGGGTGGCACTGCATGTCGCATTGCTACATCGCCATCGTCGGAATGGGCACTGAGTTCGACGCGTCCACCAACGCGCGGCTAGACCGCCTGGCCCCGCGGCTGGCCGAGCCATGGGAGGTTTGTTGCCTCGAGACCAAGTGGGGTCCCGACGCCATCTGCTGCTTCCTCAAGCAGAAGCTCGCACCGCTGCTAGACGATGTCCGCCTGCTCTAGGCTCCTACGGGGGTCGCGGGGGCGGGGGCGGCCCCGCCGCCTTGGCGGCGCGGCGCGCGCGTATGTACTCGCTTGTGGAGCGCGGCGCCGATGCCTCGGCTTCCCGCCGCGATCGCTCCTCTTCGCGCTCGCGCTGCATCTGGCGCTGGTGGCGCGCGGCGTCTAGCCCAGCACGCTCCTTTTCGAGCCACGCGCCTTGCGCCATGCTCTTCTTGTTTGCTTCCAGCTTCTGCTCGATCTCCTCTGCTGCTCGGCGCCGTGCTGCATCCGCGTTCGCCTCTGCCGTGGCAATGCCTTGCCTCTTGGCCGCCTCTTCGGCCTCCGCATTCAACTTGGCGCGCTCGGCGGCGCGTGCTTGACCCATCTCCGCCTCACGCTGCCTATCTGCCCTCTTGGCAGCGACCGCCCTTTCGGAGGCCCCTGCCCTCGCGACGGCGGCCTGCTCCAATGCTTCCTGGCCTTTGACCTCCATCTCCTGTTCCGATACCCCAACAACTGGGTCCGTAATCTCGGGGCCGGGTGTCCACTTGTCGGGAACCATGGACGGGTCCCAGTTGGCCGCAATGGGATCGGCCACCGGGGTCTGCTCGCACAGCGGGACGTAGTGGTCGGGCACCTTGAGTTCCCCCATCGAGTTTATTGCGTCGAGTGGAAACGGCAAACCGTTCTTGTAGTCCCATGCGCACAGAAGCATTGTGACCCACCGGTTGGACGACAGGCTCCCATGTGCGACTCCCTTGACGTAGTCCGAGCCTCGTGTGGGGTACTGGTAGACGGTGATGTGCAGGTTGAAGTGCTCCGCGGCAACCTTGACCATTGGGTCGTCCGCGTAGACGACGTCAACGTTGTTTAGAAGGAAGCTTCGACGCATCATCTTTTTGTACCGTAGGTAGAGTGCATCGATGCGTGCCTCGGATGCCTCGACCGTCTCGTCCGGCATAAACAACCCGTCCGGAGTGGTGTGGCCAATACGCACCGCTTCGAGTAGATACTCGCTGGGGTCTCCCCTGGTGCCTGGAAAGCGTCGAGGTATGCCCGGAACCCGCGCGAATGTGTCAAGGTCTTTGAAATCGATCTCGCGCATGTCCTGTCGGAAGGTGTTCGCCATCTGGGAGACGGCCCATTCGCGCATGTCGCGGTGCGCCTGGCCTTGGAGTTGTCTGTGCATGTACTGACAAAGCACCCTGCGCAGCTCGTCTGCTAGCACGTGTTTCTCGTGGGCGGTTCCGTTTGTAATGATGTCTCTGGGGATCACCTCTATCGACGGTGTATTTGGCGCCCGTGTACCGTTGCGCGGATCCACGTAGTTGGGGTTGGGCATCAACATTGGGTCGGCGAGCACGTACGCGAGTGAGTAGAAGAAGCAATCTCCTGAGCCGCCGAGCTCGACCGGCTTTGCACGCGCTCGAGAGATTGTCAGTAATTGGTTGTTGTACAGCTGCGCACGGCGAAACTCGTCGACCCGACGTGCAAGATTGCGATCAAAGTCGAGCGGTTGGTCGACCTGCTGTAGCTCTAACTCCAAGACTGCGCGTTGCTTGCCGTATCGATCGTCCTCCAGGCCTTCGACGATGGCGGCCAAGCTGTCTCTGAACTGGACGAGAAGAGATAGCATGGCCGTCCACAGTCCGGGCGGTTGCCTTACTGGTGGGATTGAGAGGCGCAGCACCTCGACAAAGTCGACTGTAAGCTTGGAGATCACGGCTACGTTGACCCCTTTTCTACCGGAGCGGTGGTTCTCGATCCTCTTGGCGAGCGCCTGGACCATGACCTCCTGCGGGCCCGTAAGCTTCAGCTGAAGCTCGCCGTATTGCCCAGCCATGCGCAGGAACTTGGCGACGAGCGCGTCGTCGTCGACGCCGATAACGGGCATGGAAGCGCCGAAGAGATCTCCGCCATCGCTGGGCTCGGTCGGCATGGGGATGATCTCTCCCGATCTAAAGCGGCGTCCGCGACGGTCTCCCACCGGGTCGTCGAACAGCGCTTTCACAAACTCGCCGAGGTCGGTGTCGCGGCCGGGTTCGTCCCTCAGCGGGTCTCCGTACTCGCCACCAAAGTAGCGAACTAGCAGGCTACGGAGCTTAATGCGCAGATTGGAGATTTCCTCCAGCGCGGGTGTCCACTGGTTCGAGTCGTTGGCGCCGGCGGTTGTTTCCCAAAACGCACCCACGGTGGCGGTGCGGCGTGGAGTACGCATTACAAACCGTGCTCCTTGCTACTGCGCTATCAAGGCACCTTATCGAAACGGGAGTCCCGCCAGGGTCCTGTCCGTGTCACACCAAGAGGCCATGTCCAATCCCAAGAATGCCTCCCTTGAGAAGCGCGCCCACGCGGTGCTCGACCTCGCCGAGCGCATCGTAAGAAAGCAGGTGGGGGCGATGAGCACGTGCGACTACGAGTTCACCACGGCATGCGCCAAGCTGCTCAACAACGACCTCCAATACTTGTGCAAGCAGGCATCGGCGCGGTGGACGGAGCGGTTTGAGCACGTCCTCAACTCTGCGCACTCGATGCGCTGCACCGTCGTGGAGCTAGAGGACAAGGAGCGCCGCCGTTGTACGCGGCGCCGATGCGACGCGTGCGGGAGACACGAGGAGTGGAACGGATGGAAAATAGATATGGCTGGCGGTTGGGCCGAACCGAGGATGTGGAGCCACGCGCAACACCCGGTGGACTGGCAGAACACATGGGAAACCTTCATCGACCGGTACCGCACGGACATCAACTGCGGGTACACTGAGGGCGAGCTCATGGACTGTGACATGGGCAGCTACTTTGTTGGGGAGACGTGCATGAAGAAGGCCAAGCTGCATTTCCTCGCAGCGACCACGATAACCGAGCTGGTCTACGACGCGAGCTTTGCGCTCGAGAACGTTGGCCTCGAGGGCGACGGACTGATGCCCGCTGCTCTGTACACGGTTCATGAAGAGACCGTCGAGGACCTGCTGGAAAAGAAGGAGCAACTGGAGCTGTGCATCGCCGACGAGCGCCGCCACGACCAACCCGACTTGATGGTGGACCGTCGGTTCTGGGAGGCCGTCGACCAAGCCAGGCTCGACGTAGGTTCCGAGGAGGAGCTCGAGTGTGCGCTGCGAGAGCGCACGGCCTCGATCCTCGACCCCCACCAGTCCCACCAACAGTCAGGACACGATGACGACAGCGACGACAGCGACGACGACAGCGACGGTGGTGAAGCAGTCCCAAAAGGAGCCATGCTCCATGGAAAGCGCACTCTGCACCGCGCCGTGGTCCTGGAAGACGACGAGGAAGAAGATGCTCCGGTGGCGCAGCCCCCTCGCCGCAAGGCTGCTACTCCAGGCCAGGCACCCTCGAGGGCATCGAAGCGACAGCGCGGTATCACCGCCGACGCCGCCTCGCCGCCTCGCCCAAAGCCTATGGCGACACTTTCAACCACGGAGGAAGAAGAAGAAGAAGAAGAAGAAGAAGAAGAAGAAGGGGGTGACGAGGACGAGGACGTCACCGTGGCGTCGCTGGCCCCGCGGCCGGCATTGGAGCGCCGTCCACCAACATCGGCCGAGGTCGCGCGCAACATGCGCATCCCACGCGCCGACGGAACACCAGCCGCTCTCGGGTCGCGACGGTCGGTGCTGCTGGGGCTCCTTAACGTCCAACGCGAGCTCATCCTCAAGCGCGAGGATGGACTGGCTGCGCAGGTGGGCAGCGCCGTTGTCACGCTCCAAGAGCTGCTCGAGCTGGTCGAGAAGCAGCGTGGCGCAGGTGGCTCTCGCTAGGCATGCGCACGCGCATAAACGGAGCACCCGGTACCACAGGTAGAAGGAACGGCGGTAGTGTAGCCATGACAGCGATGGTGTCCACCGCCGCCACGGGTCGTGGCGGCTACGGTGAGGGTGCTGGGTGCAGTGGTGGCAGTGGTGACGACGGGACAGGTAGCAAGTACATTGACACCGCATCGAGTTGGTTAAATTATCTTACTACGTCCGCTCCGCCTGTGCAAGAGCTGCCCGCACCCGAGCGACTCGTGCTCGTCGCAGTGCTGGATGACCACAGCACTGCCAACCTTGGAGCAGCACAGTACTACCCGGCTGGCGGCGTCTACCGCATGTGCGACGGCGCGCTCGAAGTGCCGGCATCGGCGCGCGGCGCCGACGGTATCTTTGTGACTGACTCGGGGCGCTACCGGGTGCTCACGCATCAAGAGCACGCGGCGCTCAAGCGCGACGAGGCGGCGGTGGCAACGCGAGCTGCGGCGGCGTCCATTGCTCCGCCGCCGCCTACGATGCCGACGGCGCTGGGCAGCGCCGTCTTGCGCGCGTCGACGTCGCTTTCGGCGCTCACCATCAACACAGCGTCTACGGGGTGTGCCACGCACTCTCAAATGGCCACTGTTATTGCAATCGGACCAAAGCACATTCGTCTATCGCTGGCGCGTATCAAGCCGCTGATCGACGTTGCTCGGTCGAACCACAACTACGTCACCATTGTGATAATAGGTGTGTACGACGAGGCGGAGGCGGAGGCGGCGCTCGCCGCTCCGACGCCGAGGCTCTTGCTCGCCGGAGCCAACGAGTTGGAAGCTCTGCGTAATCGAAAAGCTGCTGGCCCGGTTCGTGCCTATCTGCGAGAGGCCGTGTTGATGGGTCTTGTTCAGGGCTCGGGAAGGGGGTACGGCCCGGACGGTGAGAACGGCGTGTGGTGCCTCCCAGCCGCGCCCATGCCTCTGAGCAACAAGCCATCCGCACTCGAATCGCGTGGCGACAAGACCATGTCGCAATGGCACATGGCCATCAACACCCAGTGGCGCGAATGGTACGCTCGGTACGACAAGCCCGGCACCGTGCTGGACGACCAGGACTACGCACTGTGCAGTGCGTACACGTCATTTACCAAGACCCCACTTCGCCCGCCCGTGTCTCGACTTCCTAGCCGCTCCGCCGCCCTCGTGGCAAGCGTCGACGGACCGGAGTTTGGAACCGTCGATCACACCATCCTGTGGCGCGAGGGTCGCAAGCCCAACGAGCTGTGGCCCGAATCTCACGAAAGCTGGGCGGGTGCACCGTCTGCCTCGGTAACATCGTCTCCATACTGGGCAGTCGCCACTTGGTGTCACAACACCCAATCGGCGCTGCGCATGCCACAGCCCACGTTCGACCGGCAACTCACACTCGACGACCTGGAGTACGACGTGTGGACCACTCTGGCCACGCTGGCGCTGCACAAACGCAAGTCTGGAGACGCGTCGCACACAGGAATCGTTCAGAGGCTCAAGGGGGTACTCGGACCGGTGATCCTTGCGGGCCGCGCCAACGATGAGCCCATGCGCGTGAGCTGGTGGACGGACGAGGCAGGGTGGGCGGCCGATGCGACTGTTCTGATTCCGGAGGCCTACGTGCACGTGGTATTAGCAGACTACAACGTGAAGCGCGCAGCCGGAAACACGCGCCCGCTGCTGTGCTCGCAAGGCTTCCTCTGCCTCTCCAACGCCGACGAGATCCCCGTCGAGTTCACCGGTGTGACGGCATCCGAGCTCGACGGCGAGCGCGCGGCCTTTGGACCGCGCTTGTGGCTC
>Ga0302134_10001152_pt1 | contig 12289 bp, 10 predicted proteins | sample CB9_SCM_MG_FD_203123 | JGI IMG/M metagenome (GOLD analysis project Ga0302134, IMG submission 203123) | Marine microbial communities from Western Arctic Ocean, Canada - CB9_SCM | ecosystem: Environmental > Aquatic > Marine > Oceanic | place: Canada: Western Arctic Ocean | collected 2017-09-19
TGAAGAAATTCACGGCGTGACGACGAACGGGCTCCCCAGCCTGCCCCACCTTCAGCAAAAGGGTTTCCAGAGCATGATGATTGTTTTTTCATGGTAGTAAATTTTCGGTTTCCTATTCGTTTTCCACTAGAGCCATACGGGTCATGGGTAGCAATACTATCATATAATACTCAAAAAACCAGCTCACATCACAAGTTCAACCCACGAAGCGTAAACAAAGACGAAGACGTAAAAAGTTTGACTGGTCATCCAGCGTCATGAAGCTAAAAGAATCCCCATGGCACAGCCACAAATTGATGGTATGGAGCTCCTTGGCCTTGTCGGCGAAGGATCTTGCGGCTCTGTGTTCATCGCTAGGGACATCGAGGGCAGCCCCCCAACACTTCCCAATACCAAATGGTACGCCGTTCGTGTATTTAATTCCCTAGCGGTTAATCGGCCACTGATCGAAAGCATGGTCAAGCGTTTGGCCGGCGGCACCTACCCAGAAGGGGTCGTGCCCATTGTCTGGAAAGAGTCCCAGCAAGGTAGCCGCTGCATGGTCATGCCAATCCTCGCCGACGTCAGCGAGGAGAAGGCCACCATCGCCCCAAGATCTCTCCAAGAACAACTCGGAGATTACCCAGAAAAAGACGCATGGGACACGATCGAAAAAATCGCCCATGCCCTCTCCGAGATGCATCACCGCCGGATCGCACACGGTAATCTGAAACCGGGTAATATTTTCTACAATAAAAAGGGAGACCTTTTTCTCACCGATTTCGCCATGGGACAGATGCCAGGCGTGGGTATGCCCCCCTACACCGACGCCCTGCTTTACGCCCCGCCTGAACAACTCCGTGAACCCGAGGGTTACCTAACCGGAAAAGGCTACGCTTGGGACACCTATGCTTTTGCTGTTCTAGCATTCCGACTGCTCACCGGGAAATTCCCCCGCTGCGAAGCCACCTTCAGCAAAGTAGCTCCCGGCCCAGGTGAATCCCACGTCACCGGTATCCAGGCGGATGTCATCAAACTTGCGGAACGACTCGAGCACCGTGAACTAGCCAACTGGACAGAGGAAGCTACCGACGACCGCGAACGCCAACGCCGCAAGGTCATTCAGAAGTGTCTTTCGCTCGACCCAGAGGACCGATACGCCGATCTCAACGAAGTCATTCATGCATGGGACACCATCGACTCAGACGCCAAGACAGCGACTGAAAAAGCGGGCCTGCTGAAGAATGTCAAAACGAGCAAGCTTCGCATGACGGGCTCACTCATTCTTGCTGCGGCAGGAGCTGCTGGATGCTTGATTCTTGCGAGCCTATTAGCTCTGGAAAAAAGTAATCGCAGCTCAGATGTGGAGGATCTTAATACGACCATCACCGGTCTTAAAAAAGAACGTGACGACTCAAAAACTTCCGAGTCCTCTGCCACAGCCGCAAAAAACGCCGCCGAAACTCGGGAAAAAAATATTATCCAAGGTAACGCCACCCGCGAAGCCAAACTCTGTGGTCAGCTCACCGCGCTAGGTGTTACGAATGATCACCTACTTGAGTGGATGATGCGCACAGAGAGCACCGACCTTCCGGAGCTTAAGAAATCCGACCCCGGCCGCGACACCATGATTCGCGAACTTCGTCAGTTTCTCAAACTCACCGAGGGAGATGATCAGTTCCAGCCGATCCGCGCCCGTATCATTTTGCAACTCGCCGAGCTGGAAATCCATGGCAAGAACCCAGTGGAAGCTGATAAACTTCTGGACCAGGCTGCCATCGAATGGAAACAGGCTAACATCAAGGAGCCCAGCTTCAGTTCACGTATGGCGCGAGCACGGCTTGCCTGCCTAATGCAGTCGCTCGATAAAAAAGACATCACCTTCACCAACGCCCTTTTACCGAAGACAAGAAATGAAATCCAAGCCATCACCGCGGGTGATGAAAATGAAACTCGTCGTATCAATGCTGTGATGCAGATCATCGATGGTACGATGATCCAAGCCAAGGATCCAGCCAAGGCGTTAGAGCATTTCCAGCAAGCGCTCAAGGATCTCGATGGAGTTCATAAAGCTCTACCTGATCACATCGCCGTGAGATCTGACCTTGCCAGGTTTGCCCTTCACTCGGCGAGTCTAGCAGAAAGCCTGGATCGTGTGGAAGACGCAACCAAGCTCCGTGGTGAGGCGGCCGTGCACCTGCGTTGGCTACTTCAGAAAAACCCCAAGCTAAAGCTCGCCAAGGTAAAACTCGCTGAGATCGAAATCATGGCTGCCGAGTCCGATATGCGGGCAGGAAACGATACCGCAGGTGCTGCCAAGCTCACCGCAGCTGAAAAATTACTGGCTGGTGTGGCGGCCGATGACACCAGCTCGGACGGAGCATCGATGCAGATCGCCATCGCCAAGGGGCTACGCTCCATTTTACTCCGCGACCGAGGCAAGACAACCGATGCCGCCAAAAGCCTAGACGAAGCAATCAAACTAGCAGAGAAAATTGTCGCCGCTCACCCCGAGGCTAGCGAACCACTCTATCGACTTGCTGTTTTTCACTGGCACCGTGGCGGACTTTCTGGCGATGCAGGTGATACCGCTAACGAACTCATCCAGGGGGAAAAAGCAGCCGACCTCATGCAGCGCCTCCTCAAGGCGGGCGCCGGAAAACGTGACACTGAGCTTCGACGCTCTCTAGCATATCTCTACGGCGACCTTGGTCACACCGCCCACGTCAAAGGCAAAAAAACCGACGCCATCGCCGCCTTCAAAAACGCCTCCGCGATGTGGCAAAGCCTTATTACCAAGAACGGTAAGAAAGAGGAATATACTGAGGGGTTGAAGTGGAGTCAGTCTCGCTATCGTGAAGTGGGGGGGAGGTAATTTTAATTACCCTGCTTCACAATAGATAACAAAAACAGGAACCTCGGATTTGGCCACAAAAAGCACAGAACCCACAAAAGGGAACCTGTTTTATTCCAGCCACTTACTCGATTTTTTGTGTCTTATGTGCCTCCTGTGGCAATAAAAAAAGCCATGACATTTTTGCCATGTAGTTGCCTCTACTTAATAAACCTAATCGTCATCGGGTAACGATGCCACTCGCCTCGATTAGCGGCAAGGCAGGCCATTATTTCGAGGATGAATGCTCCGATTGAAATGACAAACATCAGAGGGAAAATTAGGAACAAGCCTAAACCCAGTGTGACAAGGCCGGCGACAATTCCGAGCGCCATCAGGCCAAAAACATAGATCAGGATGGTCAGTTGAAAATTGATCGCCTCCTTGCCGTGGTGGTCGACAAAACGCGATTGATCTTTTTTTATTAACCACAAAATCAACGTCCCGAGGAATCCTGTTAGCAAGGCCAGCAGATGAACTAACATCCCCATGGTGCGGTCGTCCGGAGTTGTGGCAAATTGATTATTGAGTGGATTATTAGGATCAATCATCCCCGGATAGCTTACCTGTGCCACGGGAAGCATCGGAGCTGGCTCGGGAGGCTGGGGCATCTGAGGAGGCGCAAGTTGATCCTGCACCACCGACTCCACCGACTCCACCGGTATTCCGGGAGGCCTCTTTGCCTCATGGATGGTTTCTGTAGTTTCGTCTGACATCATCACCTACTTACTTAATCACTTTGCTTCAATAAACTTCACCAGATCCTTCCGCATCTTCTCCAAATCCGGTTGATTTAAGTAAAACATATGCCCGGCATCATACCAAGCTACGGAAATATTTTTCCTCTGCGGCGCAGGAACTTTCATGTGAGCCACAGTGTGAAGAATTCCACCAGCGGGGGTTGCGAGGTCCGCATGTCCGCACTGTACTAATACTCGCAAGTGAGGGTTATCACGCATCGCGCCCGCCAATCGAGAACCCACGTTTACGTATCCATTTTTCTGACCCCAGTTCCATCCACCTACATGAGCAATAATCTCGTATGGACGCTCTTCCATCCAGCCTAGACCATTGGCAAGATAATCTAACATCGCTGTCGAAAACGCACCTTTGGCAACCGACATCGATGGATCATAATTTGGATACACCCCGGCCTTTTGCTGAGCGGGCCAGGCGGTGCGAGCATCGAATCGACCTAACACAAGGTTCTTGTTACGCAATAGTTCCTTCCGAAAATTCGATGGATCAATGCGAAGATTATGTCGAATAATGTGATCCTTAGATAACGAAGTCAGCTGGGAAAGCTCCTCGGCCACCTTGTTTCGAGTCGCATCATCTAATGTAAACCCCTTCAAAAGAGCCGTGGCATAAACACCATTTGTAAACTCGCGTGAGCGCTTTACCAGAGCAGCACGATCCCCCTTCAGCTTGCCATGATGGTGGGCAATCGCCGTATAGGCAGGAAGGTAAGCAATATAGGCAAGATCATTACCCTCTCCAGGTCTGAGCGTTCTGAAATCCATTAAACCCGAGAGCAATACAACACCATTGAGGTTCATCCCGTAACGACTCTGCAGATGACCTGCAAGACCGGCGGCACGTACAGCCCCGTAGCTTTCACCCAAAAGATACTTCGGTGAACCCCAGCGTTTATTATCGGTTACCCAACGGCGGATAAAGTCACCGACACTTGAGATGTCCTCATCCACTCCGTGGAATTTTTCCTTACTGTCCTCCGAGCGAGAATAGCCAGTGGATACAGGATCGATAAACACGAGGTCCGCCACATCGAGAATGGAGAACGGATTATCAATGACACGAAGTGGTGGTCGCAACGCCTTGGTGCCGTCGGGCGATGTTGGCACGATCCGTGGGCCTAGGGCGCCGAGATGGAGCCACACTGCTGATGAGCCGGGGCCGCCGTTAAATGCAAATAGAACAGGCCGCTTTGAAACATCCTTCACTCCGTTACGGGTGTAGGCGACATGGAAAACTGAGGCCCTCGCCTTGCCGTCGTCCTTTTTGATAACAAGCCGAGACGTGCGCACTGTGTAATCGATTTTTTTACCGTCGATGGTCACAGTCGACTGTTTCTCAACCATTTTAGCATCTTTTCCATCCTTAGAAGTCGACTTCTTATCCTTCGCCCCTGGCTTTGGCTTTTCCGTGGTCTTTGGCGCATCTTTCTTATCCGGCGCTGCATTGAGTGGCATCAACAGCGCACTAGCTGCGATCAGGATCATCCATTGAGTAAGTTTCATTATCTTCATAGCGTATTATGCCCCTCTCTTTATCTATGATTCCACATTCTTCAAACATCAATCTCTCCCATGGAAAATTAATTCTTATACCTCTGTTTCCCCCGTTTCATAAGGAAATACAGGTTTAAGCGTTCGTATACAGAGAAACAGAGCTAACACTCAGCGTCTTAGCTAGTATGTATCTAGGTGAGTTGGCCCCTCCCCAAGGCTTGTAAAATTAATCCTGTTAATCTTGCCAAAAACAACCAAACTTTCTACCTCAACCCGCCATGCGCTGCTTTTATTCATCGGATCTCGACCTAAAACTGGACCTCCCAGAGGCTCATCCGTTTCCCGGTAATAAGTATTCAACGAGCCGCGATATGCTGCTGCAAAATGGCATCCTTAGACCGGAAGAAATCATCGATGTCGCCCAAACCGACCTCCATGTGCTTAAACGCGTCCACGACGGCCAGTATCTTTCCAAGATCTACCACGGCGCACTCGATAGACGCGAACAACTCGCCCTCGGCCTGCCCGCCAACCCAAAGCTCTTCGCCCGCTGCGCCACCGAAGCCGAGGCGACCCGACAAACTTGCCACGCCGCACTAGCCGAAGGCGTTTCCGTCTGTCTCGCCGGAGGAACCCACCACGCCTTTAAGGGTCGCGGTGAAGGATTCTGCGTCTTTAACGATGTCGCCATCGCCGTGCGCGACCTTCAGGAAAAACGCCCCGGCATCCGCATCATGATCGTCGATACCGATGCCCATCAGGGTAACGGAACCAACAGCCTACTGGAAAACGACCCGCGCGTCTTCACCTACTCGATCCACGTCGGCCAAGGCACATCCACCAACTCCCAGGTGGACGGATCCATGGACGTCGAAACCGTCCGCTACGTCGAGGGTGATATGTATCTCAAACAACTCTTTAACACCCTCGCCAGCGCGCTCGATGTCTTTAGCCCCGACCTCGTCATCTGGGTCGCCGGCGCCGACAACCACTCGAACGATTTGTTAGGAAACATGATGCTCAGCGTCGCCGATATGCAACGCCGAGACGACACCATCATCCGCGCCTTCATCAAGAACCGCATCCCAATCGCCATCCTCTACGGAGGCGGCTATAACCGCCACTCAGGACTTACTGCGAAGCTTCATAGGAATACCGTGGCATCAGCCAAGAAAATAGCGGCTGAATTTGGCAAAGGGTAATTTAGAGTTTTTGCCCGTCGGCAAGGAGACGTTTTTTCAGCTTGTTGTAGTCCACCTTTTGAACGGACACCTTTTCCTCGATCGCCATGCTAGCGGCAGTTCCGGCGCTTTGCCCAAGGATCATAAAAACCGGCTCCATACGGATTGAACCGAAAGCGACATGTGAAGAAGAAAGGCCTACGGGCACCAGCAAGTTACTGCACTCACATGCTTTGGGTGTAATCGATCGGTAGGAGATGGGGTAAGGCTTCGGACAGCTTTTACCGAAGCCACCTTCGTTTCGCACGGTGGTTATTCCGTTTTCCACAACAACGACTCGCTGACAAAAGTGTGAGTCCATCGCGTAGGAGGCCAGCCCAACGGAGTCCTCTGCAATTCGTTTTGACTGGCAGTCCGCCTGAGTCATTACGTAGTCAGAAACCATGCGCCTCCCTTCCCTAACATACAGCTGATGCGGCCAGTCTTCTGTTTCCTTGAATTCATTAGGAGCTAGACCAAATTGATTGACCCTTTCCTGTAATTTTTCAGGAACCTGTGGATCATTTGCTAGAAAATACAACAACCCTAACTGGTAGGTCACATGATTTTGAAATACCTTTTCACGAAGCTGATAGAGCCCCCCCCAAGGCATTGGAATACCACGGCGAGGAGCAGGCAGCTCCGCAAACGAACCTTCTTTGTAAGTGCCATCAGGCCAGGTATTGGCACCACCGACATAATCTGTTGAGAAGCTACCCGCATTATTGCTATCACCTTCTCGCATCTGTATGGGGCCATCGGTCATCGGGCGGGTGGTGTAATTAAGAGTCCAACGAGGGCTGGGATCAAAATTCAGGAAACGAGCCAGCAGCGCGTATCGGCCAGCGTCATAGTCCTTTGGTTTGGGGAAGGTTACTTTGCCCTTCTTTTTACTCAGATACATACGGAAGTTATACGCCTGCACCTTGTTGTCGCCCTCGCCCGACTTACCGGCAGGCTCTGCTGATATTCCAGGAAGCAGACCTGACTTAGGGTCGCCCGGCTTCACGTAGGGACTGATCGGTAACCCACAGAACTGATAGACATCCTTCCAAGAAATTACCTGCCACTGCCCACCCAGATTTTCACCATAGGCACTGAATGGCTCGCGCCCGACTGTGTAAGAAACATTCGCCTCAGCAAGCAGGTCCCCTTCATACGTGGAGTCGATGAACACAGACGCTTTGACCGTCTCGCCTGTCTGCATCTTGATCGAAACCAGCCGCCCGTCTTTGAGTTCAGATCCAATCAGGGGGCGGTTCAGTAGAACGGTAACACCTGCCTCAGAAAGCATCTTCAGAAAAAGTGCTTCGGCTTTAGAAGGGCTGAAATGGGCAATGCCGCCTGCGCGCTTGTAGAACTCCTTCGCCATTCCTCCCACTGAATCCTTATTACCGATGTCGGTAGCCGTTAGGCCGCCAGAGGTCATGCCACCCACATGACGGTTGAATGATATAAGAATCGCTTTGCGACCCATACGTGCAGCCTGCACCGCTGCCGTCACACCAGCTGGAGTACCCCCGTAAACTGCTACATCACACTCGATCACCCGGGCGCCCGCAGGTTTCACTGGCTGGTAATAACGAGGCGGCGCAGCGTTTGCATGGAGCGATAAACCGAGCATTAGAATAAGGAGAAATTTCATTTGTTATAAAAATGGAGTTAGTTAATGCCTAGGGCAAGGAGTTTGTTGTTGGATAAGGAAAAATCAGGCTAGGGAGCTTTGTGATCACCCTTGGACCAGTTCTTTTCCACCACGGCCATCGTGCCCATACCGCGCTGTTCGGCAGTCAGCGTGAAAAGTTCGTTTCGCTCCTTCTCGGATAATTTCGCTACACGGTTCATGACGTCTTCTCTTTTATAATGTTTCGGATGACATCGCAGACCCAGGCCGGAGCCGTCTTGCTATCACGAAGAATTTTTTGCCATAAGTCGGGCGACCATTTTTTCGATAACTTCTTACATACATGGGCATCGATCCGTTCTTGTCCCAGCGCCTTCAATGCCTGCACAACGAGTTCACTTTCCCGAAGTTTAAACCCAGACTCCTTAAGGCTCCTTTTTTTAAAGGTCAGCTGCCGCTTACCAATCTCATAAGATTTGCTTGGGCCATCCGAGAGATAGACGCTCTGCACGGGAACCTGAGTTGAAAGCCCCAATTGATTGAGAGCCGTGTTTTCCGAGGGCTGGATGCGCCAGCTCGATTTGCGTGCTAAGGCACTTGCGAGTTCATCCAAATCGGGACCCATCGGCTCATTGATCAGGGTGCTGATTCGCGGGTAATCATAGACCCCTCGTAGAACTCGGCGAATCGGGCGTTATTAGTCTGCCCCTTAGTAACGACACGAATGGCACATCCCTTGACCCCTGAAATAGATTGCAGTGATAGTATCATATGATACTATCACTGCATGGTTCCGCCGTTTAAAATCACTGCTTCAGTTCTTAATGACATCGCTAAGATTGAGCGTTTGATTGGCCGTATTGAAAGCCTGCATCAACCTAAACCTCAGCCCTATTTGCGAAAATCGAACTGTGTCCGTACTGTGCAAGGCAGTTTGGCTATTGAGGGGAACACGCTGAACCTCGATCAAGTGACCGCCCTTATGGAGGGAAAAATCGTCATTGGTAAAAAGGAGGAAATCAAGGAGGTGATGAATGCCATCAGTGTCTACGATCAGATGGAAGGCTTTGATTCCTTGTCGGTAAAAGCGTTGCTCCATGCGCATGGCATGATGATGTCGGATCTGGTTTCAACAGCTGGCTCATGGAGGCGATCCAATGTGCGTATTATGAAGGGTTCGGCTGTTTCTCATATCGCTCCTCCCGCAGACCGAGTAGCTCATCTCATGAAAGATCTTTTTGAGTTTTTGAAAAAAGATGGTACCCATCCTCTGATTAAAAGTTGTGTATTCCATTATGAATTGGAATTTATTCATCCCTTTGAAGACGGGAATGGACGTATAGGGCGATTTTGGCATAGCCTCTTGCTACTTCACTATCATCGAGTGTTTGAATTCATTCCGGTGGAGTCTCTCATAAAAGACCATCAGGATGAATACTACGCAGCTCTGGAACATTCGGACAAGGCAGGTGATTCAACTCGGTTTATTGAATTCATGTTATCGATGGTCTATCAGGCATTGGCTGATTTTATGGATGCGATCCAACCTCGTTCACTAACAGCCAAGGAGCGGCTTGAAGAAGCAAAGCTCCACTTCAAGGAATCTCAATTTTCACGGAAAAATTATATCAATCACTTTAAAACCATTTCCAGTGCTACCTCTAGCAGGGATTTGAAAACCGGAGTTGAAATGGGTTTGCTCGTCAAAACCGGTGAGAGGGCTCAAACGGTTTATCAATACCGTGATTAGGGAAGCTTCTTCACGCGCAGGTTGCGGAATTTGTAAATCGCGCCCTTCTCACCGTGGTGCTGGATGCCGATCGGGCCGGTGGCGGCTATGTCAGCCGACCACTGAAAATCTTTTCCTCTGTGCTTTGGGACCTAGAAAATCTAGCCATGCTACAAATCTCTTCCTGACTCGAATGGCACTCAGTTAAGGCGTATTTCGAGGGATACCCACAGAAGGTTTCTTTCTTTTTTTATTTTGGCCACAAAAGCCACAAAACCCACAGAATAAGAAAGTTATGAAACCTATGTGATCTTTGTGCCATTTGTGGCCAATCTTAGATAAAACGGCCTAACTGAGCAGCATTCCTTCCTGACTCCTTTTACGCGTGACTCCTTTTAATACCTTTTACTAGGTATTTGCTTTTTGGGTGAGGTGGTCGGAGTCGCTTATCACGGGGTGATAAGGGAGTTGATAAAGTTGGTGCTGCGCCGTGATTTCCACCGTTAAATGGATCTTGTTTCAAGATGCCTCGCAGAGCTGGACACTAATCTATACAAAACCTACACAAATGGAATATACTGAAACCAACAAATTCATGCATAAATCTGACTATTCCCCGAAGGCCGCAGCCATGATTTCCTGTTCGGAGCTCGCGATCCCGAGGGTTTTTGCGTGCTGTTTCCAACCTGCTACGGCCTCCCTTACCTCCCGCAGAATCGCTTCCGCTGCGGACGACTTGAGTCGGAAAAATGGAGCCACTTCAAGAGCCAGATCGAAGCTCAGCGCGTTGTCGGTTTCGGAAATATTGAGACTCAGCCCCGCGCCATTGGGATCCGGATTCAGGTCGTAGGCGGGAGAGAGTTGCCAACCACCCTCGGAAAGCAGGAAGCCGTGGTTGCGGAGGTGATCGTCGGTGTTGTGAACAGCGATGGAAAAGACGATGCGCCTCCAGAGTTCCTCAAGATCTTCGTTGGGTTGAGCTCCTTGCCGGGTCAGAAATTCGACAAGTTCTAGGTAACTTGCCCCGCTCAGGAAGTCGTCGCCATCCGTGTGCGCAAGCAAAGTCATTGCCGAGGCGAAGTGGACCCGTTGCCTACCGCAGGCTCCGGGGACTCGGTCGAAGCGGCGGGTCAGGAACGTCCGGTGACCGTCGCCAAATTGATGCAGTCCGGCTTCCGCAACCTGTAGGCCTGCCGCAACGGCGAGTTGGTGGGTGAGCATTTCCCATGCTGCCATGTCCCGGGAGTCCGAGCGTCCGGGAAACTTTGCAATCCACAGGTCGCCCTGGGGATCCCGCACGCCGGCTTTGGGACGCGCGCCACCGATCGATGAACCTGGCGCAATCAGGAGGCTGAGCCATTCAAGGTAATGAGGGTCGTCATTGGCCGAGTCGTCCTGGACCATCCAACTCGCGTGTTCAAGCTCCCGCAGCGAGGTCCACGGTGGTGTCAGCATCGACGGTTCGTTGTTAAGCCAGGCGTCGCCCGTTTCAGGCTCCTTGAATCTCAGGGCACCGGAGCGCTGCTCATCGTGTACTCCGAGAAGGTAGTCGGTTTCCAGAAAGCGACGGGAGGGGCGTTTGGCTTCGCGCGCCAGGGCTGCCTCCCTACGCTGCATGAGAAGGCGCCCCCAGCGGTCCGGGGACGAGTCCAGAAACAACCCAAAATTCGGTTCTTGCTCGGAACGCGGGTATTGAGGACCTCCGAAGAGCTGCAGTTCGGGGTCGAGTTCTCGCGCGGCACCGCTCGCCAGCCATTCATCCTCGTAAACGAAGGAGAACACCTCCTTGCCCCGGGTCAGTGAGGAACGCAGTCGTCCCATCAGGGTAGGCATGCCGAGTGCTTGCCAATCGGCCCATACTTCAATCTCGCGGCTCATTCTTTGAATTTCTTTTTTTCTTCTTGGGTGCCCGTCGCCTGGTTTCCGTCAGCCGGGCGTCCTCCAGTTTACGCCCCAGAATATCGTCGGCAGCGACTTGGGTGAGATTCTCTTCCAGACCCAGCACCGCAAGAACTTGAACAAACTTGCCCAGCGAAGTGCCCGCCGCTCCGTTTTCCATCAAGTGCAGTGTCGAGCGGCTCAGCCCCGCCCGCTCCGCGACCTGTTCCGCGCTCAGTCGCCGCCGCAGTCGCGCCAGTCTCAGATTCTCACCTAGACCGGCGAGGAGACGCTCATGCTTCGGTAGGAGCTTACTTGTTTCTCTTCCCATAATGTTTTATATACTGCACATAAAATGGACTTTTTGTGTGATTTGTCAAACATTATTGTAATTGCCCTTTGATCCGGACGATTCCGCAACCCCCTTGGGGTAGGTCGTGTGATTACCTGGTTCCCAGGGTAGGTCCGCTGCGCATTCCAACCCTGGACTACGGCGCGTAATCCCGTTGGGATTGAAACTGGTGGGAACGGGTGGCTCCGAATGGCGCGGATTGGGAATCCCAACTGGATTCAGTAACAGAGCCTGGGGTTGGGACGCAAATGCGGGGCTACCCCGGGAATATCACCGTCAAGCGGTATCTATCCTGAAAGGATTGCGTAACCGCGGCCGGAGTGATGACCCCGCGGGCGTTATTAGTCTGTCCCTTAGTAACG
>Ga0302134_10001157_pt1 | contig 12259 bp, 8 predicted proteins | sample CB9_SCM_MG_FD_203123 | JGI IMG/M metagenome (GOLD analysis project Ga0302134, IMG submission 203123) | Marine microbial communities from Western Arctic Ocean, Canada - CB9_SCM | ecosystem: Environmental > Aquatic > Marine > Oceanic | place: Canada: Western Arctic Ocean | collected 2017-09-19
ATTTTTCTACAGACGGTCCCGATCGTCGCCATTGCCCCATTGATCATTATTTGGTTTGGGGGCGGCATGGCCAGTATTGTTGTCATCGTCACGGTGATTAGTCTTTTTCCCATCGTGACAAACGTAACTACGGGCCTCCGCAGTGTTGATACGGGTCTGTTAGATTTGATGACATTGTATCGCGCAGCGCCATACCAAGTTCTTCTCAAGGTTCGGTTACCCAATGCGATCCCCTATTTAGTCACTGGGGCAAAGATATCCAGTGGATTGACTATTGTCGGCGCCGTCATTGGCGAATACATGGCTGGGCATGGAATCGATGAGCAAGGGCTCGGGTACTACATTTTTATGAGCAGCCAAAATTTTCAAACTGAAGTTTTATTTGCGTCGATTTTTCTATCTTCGCTGCTCGGCGTCACCATGGTCACCACTGTTACCGTCATCAGCCAAACTCTGCTCGCTCGCTGGACTTTTCAGCTCGAGCGATAATCGGTCTGTCTCTAATTCCCGTTACAGTGATATACTTCGCAGCGTTAAAGACTATCTTTTGTTTGCTAAGCGGAAAATACAATGCGACGCTCGACCCTATACTCCTGTCGGTATCTAGTTCTCTTCTTGCTAATCTGCAGTTGTGTAACGACAGTTCAAGCTCAACTTATACCTGGATCGGGACTACCCACCAGCGGCGAAAGCGCCGCTGGCGATGATGTAGCGTTAGACAGCAGCACCGCCACTCCAAAGAAAGCAAATGCCTTCCAGGACGAGTTGGACAAATACCAGAGTCTGGGGATAAAGTTTCGTGAAAAGATGCCCAAGTCCTTGCAGACAACTCGGTTTTTGCTGGCCGACTACCAGTGGCTCAGTTGCTTTGTGCTAGTGTTCTTAGGTTTGTTTGTCGACGTGGCTGCTCGGTTTCTATTAAGTGCCTTAGTACGGCTCGCTCGAAAAGATAGTCGCCTTGGAGATACGGACGCAGATAAACTTGCCGAGCGAAAAGTTTGGAAGCCAATCGGTTTGCTGGCCCAAGCGGCGACGTGGTACTACGGTTCATGGGTCATTGGCTTCCCGCCAGGGCTCATGAAAGTGCTGGCCGTCGGGTTAAAACTATTTACAGTTTTTGCCGCAATCTGGACAGCCTTTCGCATCATTGACTGGATCGCTGGATTTATTGCCCACAAAACACTCGGCACAAAAACAAAATTTGACGATTTACTCGTTCCGCTTATCCAAAAATGTTTGAAGATCTTCGCCGTCTGTACTGGCATCATCTTTTTCGCCGACGTATTTGACCTGGAAATAACTGCTGTCGTTGGTGGTCTCGGGCTTGGGGGTGCAGCTCTTGCGTTTGCATCTCAGGACACACTTAGCAACCTGTTCGGCTCACTTACCGTCTTGGCCGACCGTCCGTTTGAAATCGGTGACTGGATTGTTTCTGATGGAGTCGAAGGCACGGTTGAAAACGTTGGCATGCGCAGTACTCGAGTGCGAACGTTTTATAACTCGCTGATTACCTTGCCAAATAGTCGCCTGACAACCTCGGTTGTAGACAATATGGGCCGCCGCCAATTCCGCCGCTTCAACACTTCGATTGGCGTGCAATATGATACAACTCCCGAGCAAATAGAGGCGTTTTGTGAGGGGATTCGAGAAATCATTCGCCGGCATCCCTACACGCGTAAAGATTATTTTCAGGTGTACTTAAACGGCTTTGGCGCGAGTAGCGTGGACATCTTGCTGTATATGTTTTTTGAATGCACCGATTGGCCGACAGAACTACGTGAGCGACATCGTTTGCTTATTGACGTGATGAAACTCGCCAAAAAACTAGATGTCCAGTTTGCATTTCCAACACAAACGCTGCACATGTTTCAAGAAGACAACAATATCGATTATGCGTCTTTACAGTTTGCCGATCCTCATTCACAGGGACAGGGTGCCGCTAGTTCTGTGGCAGGGCCACACATGACCAAGGCAGACTATCCGTCGGTCGAGTCCGTATCTGCGAAGCTAGGTGCAGCGGAGATGGAAAACGAATAGCTTATCTATTCGTAACCAACTGTAGTTGTAAACGCTTTGGTAACATCCAGCTTTTTATCAACAAGATCAATTTCCGCTAATTGATCTCGCAGTTGCGTCCAACGTAGCAGTGTCATGTCACCTAACTGTGCAGCAGGCATCGCATCCGGTAAACACAATTCCTTAAGCTCGGTAGCGCCATAGTCTAGAATTTCTAGCCCCATCTCTTCATTCTGTTGATGGATAGCTGCGTTTGTTTTCGCTGGCGACTCCAAATAAGTTTGCCAACCTTGCTTGCTTGCACGAACCATTGCCGCCACCAACTCGGGTTTCGCAGCAACTGTATCACTACGGGTTATTAGCAAACTTGCATAGGGATTAAACCCTAATTCAGAAACCATCAATACATGCGGGTCACCGCCTTGTTGCTCAGCAGTGAATGGTTCACTGAACGAGTATCCTTGTTGGGCGGAATTCTTGTCATTCAAAAATACCGTCACACCGCCTGAATAACCGACCACTCGGACACCCTCAAGCGGTAGCTTTTTCTGCATGTACAAAGCAAATGGTCGACCCGCACTCAAGGCCACCGTCATGTTTTGCAGTTCATCCAACCGCTCGATGCCAGAAGACGCATGTACCATGATACACCGTGGACTCATCTGGATTGGGGCAAACAATGCGGTGACTTCCGCTTCTTGGTTTCTTCCAGTAAGTACTTGATCTGCGTTACCAATCACAAACGTGGTTTGATTTGCAACCAATTTTTGAATCACAGGACTGCCTGGGCCACCGGGGATGATTTCTACATCTAATCCTTCCGCCGCGAAAAATCCGTGGACCAGCGCAGCATAATAACCACCATGCTCCGCCTCCGGAAACCAATTTAACTGCAACGTCACTTTCGTAATCGATTTACCATCGGCGGCGCGTATTTGGTCCGTATTTTCCTGCGCTGCCTCTTTGGATTCACGGACCTCACCGCAACCAAAAATAAACACTAGACTCGCTGCAACAAACAAACTCCCGTGACAAATCACCTTGGACACTTTAGGCATTTATAACCCCAAAACTAAAAAAGCTACACTCATTTGAACAATAAACGGTACACATCATTATTCATTATAGGGTATCATCTAGGAGTACATCTTTTCTCCGAGGCTTGATCATGGAACATATTATCATTTTAGCGGATGCTACTGGAATCCTTTGGACCGTTATCTTTGGGTTCGGAGGTATCTTCGCCTTGTCCGTATTTATCATCGCATTAAAATATGGCGCGCTTTGGTTCGAGGGCTTTAATTGTGGGGCGCAAATTGGATTACTTGAACTAGTAACCATGGGGTTTCGGCAAGTTAATCAAAAAGCCCTGATGAGGGCTAAAATCCAAGCGGTCCAGGCCAATTTGCCAACCGAGGCGAACGCGCAAGGTAATACTATCCTTGACGGTCGAATTGTCACCACTGAACGACTTGAAGCACATTTCTTAGCCGGCGGCAATGTACTGCGAGTGGTGGAAGCATTAGTTTCTGCCGATAGTGCTGGCATCGACCTCGAATTTGATCAGGCCGCAGCGATCGATCTTGCTGGACGAGATGTCGTGGATGCTGTTCGTACCAGTGTCGAACCTAAAGTCATTCATTGCCCCGACCCGGCACGCAGCGGAAAAACGGTTTTGAGTGCTGTTGCTCGTAATGGCGTCGAATTGAAAGTGCGAGCTCAAGTTACCGTCCGTACCAATCTTGCACAATTGATTGGGGGCGCAACAGAAGAAACCATTATTGCTCGAGTCGGTGAAAGTATCATCTCCTCAATCGGATCCGCCGATGGACATTCCGCCGTGCTTGAAAATCCAGACATGATCACCAAGGCCGTACTAGAACGAGGATTAGACTCACAAACCGCTTTTGAAATTGTCTCGATTGATATAGCCGATGTCGATGTTGGCGAAAATATCGGATCACGATTACAAGCCGATCAAGCGGAGGCTGATACGCGAGTCGCGCGTGCTCGAGCTGAACAACGTCGCGCCGAGGCTATTGCTGTTGAGCAAGAAATGAAAGCTTCTGTTGTCGCCAATCGGGCCCAGCTAGTACTTGCGGAAGCCCAAGTGCCACTGGCGATGGCCACCGCATTCCAATCCGGAAAAATTGGGTTCGCTGAAGGATCTCCATCGTGATTAGAAGCCTCGTTCTGACGATTGCAACTGTAATCAGTACTCTGCCAGCGGCAACCATTCAGGCACAACAACCGACCGAAAGCCAATTGGCTCTGCTGAAGGTTTTTCACCGTGAATTCGTCGCGATTGGGCCCGGTACCAAACACTTTAGTAAGACATTCCAAATGGGTGGCGGCAAAACCGCAGCGTCGCTTGAACAACCCAAACACAGCGTAGCCATCGCCTATAACTTTGCCGTCGCGCGCTATGAAGTTCCTCAAAACCTCTGGGAAGTGGTTATGGGCAGTAACCCTTCTAAATGGAAGGGACCGCGAAACTCCGTTGAAATGCTCTCCTTTGCCGAGGCACAAGACTTTTGTCACAAAACGACGCTATTGATGAGACAGGCTACGCTGATCAAGGAAAATCAAGTCGTGCGGCTGCCGTCAGAAGCCGAATGGGAATATTTCGCTCGAGCGGGAACGGAAACGATCTACAGCTTCGGGGATGCTGTTGATAAACTAGATGGCTACGGCTGGCATACTGGAAATGCCGCTGGAAACGATCCCCCAGTCGGTGCAAAGAAGCCAAACCCCTGGGGACTCTATGACATTCACGGTTATTTATGGGAATGGTGCTTGGACACCGGTCACAATAACTACGATCAAGCGCCCTCAGACGGATCCGCTTGGATTACCGCTGATAATCAAACTCGCGTCACTCGCGGCGGGAGCTGGAAAGATAAGCCGCTAAAGCTGACTAGCAGCTTCCGGTTTTTTGTTCCCGCTGACCATAAAGACGACGCCTTGGGTCTACGCTGCGTATTGACTACTAAAAAATAGCTCTCGTAATGGAAATATCTCCATGAACAATAAAAACCGCCGACAGTTTTTGGCGCGCACCACGGCGATTGCTACAACGCCCTATTTCTTTACCAATGTCAATTTGTTCGCTCAGGAAAACAAATCCAAAAATGACAAACTTAACGTGGGTAACATTGGGGTAGGCGGCCGAGGCACTGCCATCGCTAGGCAATCACTCAAACTCGGCAATCCCATTGCTTGCTGTGATGTCGACAAAAACCGTGCGGCTGCATTTTCCAAAAACTCGGGCAATAACTGTGCTGTTTACAACGATTACCGTGAATTACTTGACCGAGATGACATTGATGTTGTCACGATTGGAACACCCGATCATTGGCATGTGAAAATTGCGATCGAAGCGATGCGAGCAGGTAAAGATGTCTACTGTGAAAAACCTCTGACGTTGACCATCGAAGAAGGTATCCTCGTCGGCAAAGTTGTCAAAGAAACTGGCAAGGTGTTTCAAGTCGGCACCCAACAACGAAGTGAATACGGCGGCCATTTCTTGAATGCTGTGGCCATCTGCCAACTCGGTTGGATTGGTGACAATCTAAAAGCACTTTCCTCTGTCGGCACCGCCCGAAAAGGTGGACCGTTCACTCCCTCGAAATCTCCTGACCACCTCGATTGGAACATGTGGCTCGGCCCCGCTCCAGAAACACCTTACATCACCGAGCGCACTCATTATCAATTCCGCTGGTGGCTCGAGTATTCCGGAGGCCAAGTAACCGACTGGGGTGTACATCACACGGATATCGCCCTGTGGGCTCTTGGTCTTCAAAACACTGGGCCCACTACGATCGAAGCGACGGGTGCATTCGATAATCGCGATAACTGCTACAACGTCGCCCACTCTTTTGACGCCCTGATGACGTTTGAAAATGGCAGTACTATTAATCTTACGAGCGGGACAAATGAACTCATTCTCTCGGGCTCCAAAGGAACAATTCGCGTCAACCGTGGAGGACTCACGGGGCAAATTGTCGATCAAATCCAAGGCGATAAGCAGATGCAAGAAATGCTTGCCGCTAAGGTCCAAGAAATCTATCGTGGCCCCGTAACACCACACATGGTCAACTTCTTCAATTGCGTAAAGAGCCGGAAACTACCAATTTCGGACGTGTTCACACATCATCGCAGCGTCAGTGTTTGTCACCTCGCGAACATCGGTATGCTGTTAAACAGAAAATTAACTTGGGACCCCAACAAACAAGATTTTGTGGGTGACCGAGAAGCTAGTAAAATGATTTCACGAAAAAAACGAGCAGGATTTGAAATCTAAACCATCATTTCAATCTATAATGAGTGCCGCTAGGCGTACACGCTACAACTTGTGGTGTTTGTTTCTCTCTTCTCAGCAAAAAACTATTACTATGCGCAACATCTACCGCTTTCTCTATGTTCTACCATTGCTTGTAACGGCACTCTTCATCACCGGTTGTGCTTCCGACGAAGAAACACCGCCGCCGACAGGCCAGACCGTCCAACCGTCACCGCCAATTGTTACAGCTGCCCCTTCCGCGGGAAATGCCGCCGGTGCAACAGAAACTCCGAACACAACACCAGTAACGAACATCCATGGCAGTAACCCAGTCGATATCTCGGTTATCCTGGATGACTTCCAGTTCGCTATCTTGGCACGGCCCACAGAAATCATGAATTCCAAAATCGTCGCGGCAATCATGGACGCTTTATTGTCCGACGCCCGAGACAATCAAAATCCACTAAGCCAATTACAAACCCAAACGGGTATTGCGGTGACTCAAATCGATCGAGTGTTGGTACTCGGGAGCGTTCCAATTCCGGAACCCACTAACAATCCAGCGATTTATGACCCGCAAGCGACGGAGCTCGAAGCAATTGATGCAGCACCTGCAGATGAAAATCAACCTGCTCCTGATGACTCCGAGCCTGCTCCTGATGACTACGAGCCTACTCCCGTGCCCGACGAAATCGCTGCTAAGAAACTGCCAACCGTGAAGTATGGAGCTGTAATTACGTTACTCGACGGCGTAGATATCGATACGCTCGTCGCCAAACTAAAAGCAGGAGGATTTAAAGCGACGAATGTTGCTGGTGTAGAACTCTGGCAACAGAGCTTTATCGAACAGTTTGCCGTACACATCAAAGATTCATCGACGATCATGGTGGGGTCGAAACCTGAGCTATTACAAATGGTCGCTGGAAAAGGCGGTAATAACGCGTTAGCTGAGATCGTCTCTTCTCTAAGCGGTGATAATCTACTTGCTGTGGCTGCCGATACGAAATCGGTTTTTGGCTCCGATCTGGACGGCGGGGCATTCAACGAACTTTTAGCGGAGACACCTCAAATTGCACCCGTAATCGCTTTCATGAAAAAGGTTGATTCATCGGCGATTGCCATCAACCCTGATTCGGACACGCCTATATTCATCGAGTTGCTGACACCCGATGAGAAAACGACGAACGACGTTTTCACACAGATTAATTTTTTTGCTTCACTTGGAAAAAGCATCTTGCCAAATCAAGTACGACAATTTGAAACCAACCCCAATGCCAAACCAGAAATGATTGAGGCCTTAGTGATGGCCAACACACTCGTGCAAAACATTAGTGTGACGAAAAAGGACAAAACCATTACGGTTTTTCTAAAAACCGATGCCGTGATACGTGCACAAATTATTAAGTTCATGAAAATGGCAATTGATAATGCCAACGCTGGCGATGCCTTGCAATTGCCATCCGGCGTCCCACAATAACATGTTTGCAATTTCCGCTCTTCCTCTATATCGCTTTCCGCGATTCCAATTGGCCAAAATGAAACTATTTACCATCGCCGCTTGTTTCGTAGCTGTCTTATGTTTGTCCACCTCAGCCGCTGACCACACATATAACTGGTCCGCCACACATTCCCGAACTTGGGCTGGCTCTAATTTTTGGGCGAACCGTTTGCAAGATTGGGCCGTGCGTGACGGACGATTAGAATGCATCGCCGACCAATCGCGTCTCGGCGTTCGCACCTTACATACCCTGACACATCGGTTGAATGGTCAAACCGGCCGCTTTCAACTCGATGTAACTCTCGGCCTCGCGAATGATACACGCGGCACCGTGAACCACCATGGTCTAGCTGGTTTTTTAATCGGCGTTGGTGGCGATTCTATGGACTACCGCGCGGCCGCAATCGTCCACCAGTTCCGTGGCCCTGGTGCTGGGATACTCGCGGGCGTACGCCCCAACGGTTCTCTGGTCATCCAGGATTTTGAACAGCTCGGGTCTCTACAGTATGTCGCTGACGTTCCCAGCGGCACATTAAACCGCGAGAAATGGAAGATCGTCGATGTTGATAGTATTGAAATCGGCTCCCCGGCAGCGAATATCCTCGACGGTAATGACAATACAATCTGGCATACGCAATGGAGAACAGCCAAGCCTAAGCATCCCCATCACGTTACTATCGATATGGGTCAAGCAAATATGATTAATGGCTTTGCTTACCAGCCTCGTAAGAGCAACGCTACCGGCCGTATCCTCAAATACGCATTTTACATAAGTGCTGACGGTAAAACTTGGGGCGATCCCATTGCCTCTGGTTCACTGCCTGACGGCGAAGAACTCCAGCAAGTATCCTGCAAAGCCGTCCAGGGTCGATTCCTGAAACTCGTCGCCCTTTCCTCGCATTTGGATCGACCCAGCACCGTGATGGCCGAGTTTTATGCCTTGGGCCAACAGGGCGCTGTTGTCAAACCCGCGCCCCCTATCGTCGATACACTGGCCGGCCACCGTTTGCGATTATACGGTTTCGTACGTCCAGAAGAAGATCACGGAACACTCACACTCGATTTGATCAATATTGCCAGTGGCGACATCGTGCAGAGCCTCTCTTACAAAACGAAGCCCGCTCGTCTTATTGGAAACGTGGCACTTGTATCCCACCCTGGTCAGGCAACCGCCACACATTCTGGTTGTCGATTTTGGTTTCAAGATTGGCAATTGCAAGGAAACAAACTATCTACATTTTCGCAACGCGGCTTAGGCCCCGTTATCGGCGCACAACATACAATAAGTCGCGATCGGTTGAAATTGACAGCACAATTGGCGCCCATTGGGGTAAACGACGTTCAAGAATCGCATTTAGAGGTCCAACGAGACGACCAATGGGTTCGCGTTGCAACGACGACGATCATCGTTCCCGGGTATACCGCACCGTTTGCAATTGATAATTGGGAGTCAGATAAAACAACTCCCTACCGAGTGGTCTACGAAACCCGTGATCGCAGCGGTCAACTACAAACCTCGGCGTTTACGGGCACAATCCGCCGAGATCCGATCGACAAACAACAAATCGTCGTCGCTGGATTTACGGGTAATCACAATGTCTCGCACGGAATCGGACTCCAACCGTTCGACTGGCGAAACGGCATGTGGTTTCCGCACCAAGAAGTCTCCGATCACGTCACAGCCCACAAACCGGATGTGTTATTTTTTTCAGGCGATCAACTTTACGAAGGTCGTAGCCCGACGTTTCCCGATACTCAAAATATCCTGTTAGATTATCTCTACAAATGGTATCTCTGGTCTTGGGCATACCGAGACCTCACTCGTGACATTCCTACCGTAACGATCCCCGATGACCACGATGTATTTCAGGGGAATGTGTGGGGCGAAGGCGGTCGCAAGGCGGCCCGCGATCATTTTGGCGGATATGTGCACCCAGCCGCGTTCATAAAGATGGTCGACCGAACTCAAACTAGTCATTTACCTGATGCTTACGACCCCACTAAAATCGCTCAAGGCATTGGTGTGTACTATACCAGCATGACCTATGGTCGTATTAGCTTCGCTATCCTAGAAGACCGTAAGTTCAAATCTGGCTGTGCCGGTCGTCTACCTCCAACCTGAACGGCTCGACCAGACCACATTAACAATCCCAAGTTTGATATTCTAAAAGCAGACGTTCCCGGATTAAAGCTATTGGGTGATCGGCAGCTCACATTTCTGGAGGATTGGAGTGGCGATTGGAAAGGATCCGATATGAAAATGGCTCTGTCGCAGACCATTTTCGCTAACATGGCCACACATCATGGCGGGGGCTTACAGTACTTGATCGCCGACCTCGATTCCAACGGTTGGCCACAAACAGGGCGTAATAAAGCGATTAGTGCTTTGCGCAAAGGATTCGCGTTCCATTTAGCGGGCGACCAACATTTGGCTACAATCGTGCATCACGGAGTGGAAGAACATAACAATTCCATTTGGTCGTTTTGCGTGCCCTCGATCGCCAATTTTTACCCACGGATGTGGCAACCCAAAGTTGCCGGAACAAATCGTCCGGCTGGAGCACCGCCGTGGCAAGGCGAGCATTTCGATGGCTTTGGTAATCGAGTGACTGTTTATGCGGCAACCAACCCTGGACCGGATATGGGTCACGAACCTAAAGCCCTGCATAACGGCATGCCCGGCTATGGAATCGTCATCATGGATAAAGGTAAGCGAACAATAAAAATGGAATGTTGGCCACGATTCGCGGACCCGACTGACCCCGCCGCGCGGCCCTATCCAGGTTGGCCAAAGACAATTAGCCAAACCGATAACTATCTGCGTAAAGCCGTCGCGTTCTTACCTACGATTGAAACAGATATTGATAACCCGGTCATCCAAGTCGTTAATGAAAAAACAGCAGAAGTCATTTACACAATTCGTATCAACGGCCGCCAATTCAGCCCCAAGGTCTTTGCTGCAGGAACGTATACCATCGTTGTCAGTGAACCCGACAAACAATGGTCTCAATCGTTCAAGAATCTTGAAGCAACTCCGAATGTCAATGGAACAATTGAGGTGACTCTAACCCCTTAGTCCTTTGGCTGCGGACCATTGACAGCGAATTCCATGATCCGTATTGCCCATCCCTGACTTTGCGCGTCGGCGGTCTTACTGATTCGTACTGTCATCACATGGGAGCCCGCAGGCAGGTCTTCTGCTAAAACAACGGTTCTTGGATAATGGAGACCTCGGCTATGACGGTGGTAAAAATTAACCGTTCGCCATGAACCACCATCCACTTGTACTTCAACCACTCCGGCATCAGGGCCTGCTAGAACAAAAGCGCCCATAAACGTGCCCTGAAATGTAAAACGAAATTCACTCCCTGGTTTTTGACTATGGAGTAACGGTGCGCCGCCAAATCGATTACGAAAACCTCCTTTGATGTCCTTCCAGGCGGGCTCCGAAAACCGCCAATCCGTTCCACGCAGAGATTTTTGAGGACTGATAAAATGTCCATTCACATAACTCTTGGCGTCAAACAGGGAGGCTGCCTGAAAATGGGGTGTGACGCGGGTCACTGGCTTTTGCCACCCCTGTTCCAGTAGTTTGGCCAGCATCGAATGACAAATTGCGTTCCCGTGAGGTTTCGGATGCACTCCGCCATACATCGCCCAAGTCGTTTTTTTTGTATCAATCAACTGTGTAATTTCGCTGCAAAGGTCATTCGTAGAAATGCGATGATGTTTGCAAACAGCATTATGTGCTTCCATGGATACCGGCACCTCACCTTTACGAAGTCGATCCATCATCCCCGGATTGGCGAAATGCGTCACGATGATGTCCGCATCCGGATTATGTCGCCGTACTTGAGCAATCATCCCTTCCATGCCACGTACGGCATGCGCAAAATCAAATCCCGCATCCTGATCATCATTTACCGCAAACTCGATGAACAGCAAATCCACCGGCCCTTTCAACAAGACGTCCCGTTGTATTCGATACGCACCGGTCATTGAACATGTCGAGGCAATACCGGCATCAGTAAAAGTGAATTGGGTTGCGGGAAATTGTTGCTGTAAATAAACACTCATTAACGGCCGATAGCCATTCATTTCGGTAATACTACCGCCGATAAAGGCGACATGCCCCCGCTTGGTAGATTCAAACACAAATTTGCTATTGGTCAACGATCCCCGTTGGTGATAATGATCATCCGAAACATCAGGCAATTCATCAGCGACAACATTGGTGGCGACTGTCAGCAAAGCGACGCACATAATTTGAAGATAGATCATCAGGCAATAATCTCATTAACAATTCGGGCATCGGACACGACCAGTTTTTGTTCCTGGCCGTTATGTAAATAATACAGTTCGTTATGATCAAGCCCAAAGAGATGCAACACGGTGGCTTGATAGTCATTGGGTTTTACAATATTTTCTACAGCCCGATGTCCGACATCATCTGTGTTTCCGTA
>Ga0302134_10001161_pt1 | contig 12252 bp, 11 predicted proteins | sample CB9_SCM_MG_FD_203123 | JGI IMG/M metagenome (GOLD analysis project Ga0302134, IMG submission 203123) | Marine microbial communities from Western Arctic Ocean, Canada - CB9_SCM | ecosystem: Environmental > Aquatic > Marine > Oceanic | place: Canada: Western Arctic Ocean | collected 2017-09-19
CCTCCATAGGAACCACTTGCGCATATCCCCCGCCAGCAGCGCCACCCTTCATACCAAAACACGGACCAAGCGATGGTTCACGCAGGCAGACAACGGCTTTCTTGCCAATACGATTAAGGCCGTCTGTCAGACCGACGCTCGTTGTTGTTTTTCCCTCTCCCGCAGGTGTCGGGGAAATCGCGGTGACGAGGATCAGCTTTCCATCAGGGCGGTCCTTGAGAGACTCCAGATAGTCGAGTGAGACCTTCGCCTTATAGTGGCCGTAGGGTTCGAGGTGTTCATCGTCGATACCAAGCTTTTCCTTGGCTAGCTTTGCGATACGTTCCATTTCGTTCTTCTGTGCTATCTCGATGTCTGACATGCATGAAGACTATCGAAATTATGATCCAAAAAAAAGTCCAATTTCATGGCTTTTAAGAAAGGGCAATTGCCACTATACTCCTTCCATGTCCTCCGAGAAACGACCCAAGGTTGGGAAACCCAAGACCTCCGCCGCAGGAGCTGCTGCTGTTGTATCTTCTATGAACCACGTCATGCGCACAGCCGGCCCCGTGCGCGGCACGAAGGCGTTGCTGGATCTGAATCAGAAGGATGGCTTTGATTGCCCCAGCTGTGCATGGCCTGACCCAGACGACCACCGTGCGGTCACCGAATTTTGTGAAAACGGAGCCAAGGCGGTTGCATCGGAGGCGACGACACGACAGATCGACCGCTCATTTTTCCGCAAGTACAGCGTGGCCGATCTATTGGAAAAAAGCGACTATTGGCACGACCAGCAAGGCCGCTTGGTTGAGCCGATGGTGCTGCGTGAAGGAGGTACACATTACGAGCCCATCTCATGGGATGATGCATTTACCATGATCGGCGGCTCTCTGAAGTCACTCGACAACCCAAACGAGGCGATCTTTTACACCTCTGGCCGCGCTAGTAATGAGGCGGCATTCCTCTACCAGCTTTTTACCCGTCACTACGGCACCAACAATTTGCCAGACTGCTCGAACATGTGTCACGAGTCCAGCGGCACCGCGATGAAAAAATCCGTGGGGGTTGGAAAAGGCACAGTCACCCTCGACGACATTCACGAGGCCGAAACGGTGATCTGTATTGGCCAAAACCCTGGCACCAATCACCCAAGGATGCTGGCATCACTGGAGACTTGTGTTGAGAATGGAGGTTCCGTCATCGCAGTCAACCCCATGAAGGAGGCCGGCTTGATGGGCTTTGCTCATCCGCAAAAAATCTCTGGGATGCTCGGGAAATCGACATCACTTGCATCACAATATCTCCAGGTGAAATTGAACGGTGACCTTGCGCTGCTGCGTGCACTGGGCAAGGAGATCTTCGAACGCGACGCACTGGATCAGACATTCATCGCCGAGCATACCGATGGAGTTGACGCTTACCGTGCCGTTTGTGAAGCCGCCGATTACGATGACCTATGCCAGCGGGCAGGATTATCCCGTGAAGACATTACCCAACTTGCCGACACCATCCTGCGTGGCGAAAGAAAACTCATCACCTGCTGGGCGATGGGACTGACACAGCACAAAAATGCCGTGGCAACGATCCGCGAAGTAACGAACATTCATTTATTGTTAGGTGCTATCGGCCGACCCGGCGCCGGCCTCTGCCCGGTGCGTGGTCACAGCAACGTACAAGGCGACCGCACTGTAGGCATTTACGAAAAAATGCCAGAGCCGTTTCTAGCGGCACTGGACGAGGAGTTCGACATCACCTGCCCCCGCGAGCATGGTTACGATACCGTGGAAGCTATTCTCGCTATGCACGCTGGCGATGCCAAAGTATTCTTCGCCCTTGGTGGAAATTTCCTCCAGGCCTCTCCCGACACTGAATTTACAGGCCAAGCACTACAGAAATGTGATATCACCTGCCAGGTTTCAACCAAACTAAACCGCAGCCACCTCGTCACAGGAAAATCGGCACTCATCCTCCCCTGCTTGGGACGAAGTGAACGCGACACCCAACTCGAGGGCGACCAGTTTGTTACTTGTGAGAACTCCATGGGTATCGTGCACAAGTCGCAAGGCAAGCTCGAGCCATCGTCACCCGATATACTCAGCGAGCCCGACATCGTCGCACGCCTGGCGGAAGCCTCGATTGGAAATACAGAGAAAACCGACTGGCGCTGGCTGGTCGGTGACTACAATCGTATCCGTGATCTGATCGAGAAAATCATCCCCGGCTTTGCACCCTATAACAAACAAGTGCAGCACCCCGGCGGGTTTTATCTTCCGAACAATGCCAAGCAACGTATTTGGAATACATCAACCGGCAAAGCAGAATTCAGCGCCGCAGAGGTAGATCAGTTCGAAGTAGAAGAAGGACACCTTATCCTGCAGACGCTCCGAAGCCACGACCAGTATAATACGACGATTTACGGTCTCAACGATCGCTACCGCGGTATCGGCATGGGTCGCCGGATCATTTTCTTGAACCCGGAAGACATGAAATCGCGCGGTATCGCTCCCGTTTCCTTTGTGGATATCACCAGCTACTGGGAAGACAGAGAAAGGAAGTTGGAAAAATTCTACGCCATCCCCTATGATATCCCTGCGGGCACAGCAGCGGCCTATTTCCCAGAGGCTAATCCACTGGTCCCTGTAAACTCGACTGCGCTGGAAAGCAATACGCCTACGAGTAAGTCGGTTGAAATCAGCGTTGAGTCATCAAAGTAGAGCCCTCAATTATCCACTATCAATTTTCAATTACTCCCCCCATGTCTCAAAAATCCTATCAAGTTTACATCCTGAAGAACCGGATGAACCGTCGTTTTGTCGGCAAGACAGAAGATGCTGAAGCCGAGCTACAGTCCCATAACAAGGGCCAGTTCAAAGGAACCAAGGCGTTTAAGCCATGGCAAATGGAATGGTGCAGCGGACCACTTTCTAAAAACGATTCACTTCGATTAGAAGAGAGTCTTCGCAAACATAAAACCAACTCCACCATGCTTGAGTCCATCACGCATAAGCATGAGATGGGGATGTAGAAATAGATCCCAGCCTTGGAGAGCTACTTCTTCTTTACTTTGTAACCGGTGGTATCGGCTTTGAACTGAGTGTCGGGGATAGCTACGTTGAGGCTATATTTCGTGAACTGGGTGCTGATCACCGTCTTGTCTTCTAGGTGGATTTCAAATCCTGCGGTGCGGTTAGTTTTGACGTCCACGGAGAGAATTAGCCAGGGGACGCGTTTTCTGAACTGGCGTTTCACGGGTGCAAAGGTGGCGTGATAGACTCCGTTGACCACCTTGGTTTCCTTGATCGAAAAACGTTTTTCAAAATCAGCCAAGTCGACCCCCATATCACCTGTCATCAGTTCAAACTGGCGGGCATAACGGCTATCGGCACCCATCTGGATGGCTTCGTTTTTTTCCTTATCGAGGTAGAGGTAATTATCATTTTTCCTCAGCACCGTCACCGCGGCAGGGTTGCCCATTTTCCAGAGAAACATGTCAGGCCGTTTCGCCCACATCTTGCCCTTGTTGACTAATGGCTTACGTAGGGTTGCCAGCTTGCGTGTCTGGACGAACTCTGCGTAGACCGAATTGTAATCTTTCTGTGACTTAAGCCACTTTTCCAAAGGGACCTTATCGACGGCTGCTGAAACCATGTTAGGCATAAGGAGATAGACCGCCATAAGTAACAGGGGCAGCAGGGGGAATTTCATGACGGAACCATACCGCACCTATCCAAATGGGACAGTGAAATTTTTTTACAAAAACCGTTCGATAACTCGCAGTTCAAGGGTATAATCGGCGCATGGAAAATCCTTACCAAAGCCCCTACGCCAATCCCTACACCGTTGCCGCCCAGCCGGTCGATGTGCGTGTCGCCTTTATCCGCAAGACCTACGGCCACCTCGCTGGGGCCATTGCTGTTTTTGCTTTGCTCGAAACTTTCTTGATGTCCATCCCTGGTATCGCGGGGACTGTATTCGGACTCCTAGGAGCCAGCAGTTACAGTTGGCTGATCGTTCTTGGCCTCTTCATGGGCGTCTCCCACTTTGCCAATAAGTGGGCAATGAGCTCCACAAGTAAAAGCACTCAGTATGCCGGACTCGGAATTTACGTGGTTATCGAAGCCCTCATCTTCTTACCTTTGTTACTTATTGCTCAGTCTATGGCCGGAGATAACACTCTGATTATGAAAGCTGGTGGAGTCACTGCGCTGCTCTTCTTGGCTCTCACCTTTATCGCATTTACTACAAAAAAGGATTTTTCCTTCCTTGGCGGCATGCTGAAAATTGTAGGCTTCATCGCCCTTGGCCTCATTGTTGTCGCCGTGATATTCCCTAGTGCGATCACACTTGGCCTCTGGTTCTCAGTGGCCATGGTTATTTTTGCTGCCGGAACGATCCTCTACAGCACCAGCAACATCATTCATCACTACAATACGAATCAGTATGTCGCTGCAGCGCTCGGGCTTTTTGCCAGTGTAGCCCTCCTCTTCTGGTATGTCCTGAGGATCTTTATGAACCGCGACTAGAATAAACACTTCTCATTTATTCCTCATTCTTATTCCTCAGGCTGGCTCAGCTGGTCTGGGGATTTTTTTGCTCAAACAATCCGCTCAGGACTCGAGTATATATTGAACTTCGGGGGACGAAGAAAACCAATGAGTGTTTGGTCGCTTTCGCGAGCAAACTCGACAGCGAGGGACGAGGGCGCTGAGATCGCTGAGACGATGGGAATGCGGGCGACGAGGGCCTTTTGCATAACCTCAAATGATACCCGTCCCGAAACTTGAAGCAGCGTTTCTGTCAGGTCGATTTCCTGCTCAGTCGCCCAGCCGATGACTTTATCGATGGCGTTGTGCCTCCCGACGTCTTCGCGAAGGATGAGGATTTCGCCATCAGCATTCACAAGCGCAGCCGCGTGAAGGCCGCCTGTGTTTGAAAACACCTCTTGGGCAGCTCGAAGGGCATCGGGTAGGCCTAAAATAACATCGGAGGAAATCTTAAAACCGCTTTCTATAGGCGGTGCATTTTGCTGGATTGCTTCGATACTTGCCTTGCCGCAGATACCACAGGACGATGCGCTAAATAGGTTGCGGCTCAGACGTGCATGATCGAGCACCACGTCATCAGCGAGGAAGACGTAGGCGTGGTTTTGTTTATTTTCGAGATCGATACGAGTGACGTCATCTAAAGAAGTGATCAGCCCTTCGGTCAGCAAAAACCCCTTCACCAGATCTTCATCGTGACCAGGGGTGCGCATGACGACAGCCACTGGGGTGCCGTCGACGGTGATTTGCAGTGGCTCCTCACGCGCTACATGATCGGAGACAGATTGGCGTTCAGCTCCAATCTGTTTCCAGATATCAAATTGGGCCGATTCTTCAGAACTCATTCTGAGCTATCCTCCTCTCTCGGCTCCACGTCACCGAGCACCTCTAGAGTGCAGTCGCCTAGCTGAAGCTCTCCACCTTGAATAATCCGCGCACGTAATCCGCCCTGCCCTTTTAAAAATTCAAAGGCACCTGGCGCACAGGCCTGATCCATCCAGTAACACGGGGCACACTCGCATGAACCCGTCAATTCCAGTCCACCAAGGGTGAAGCGCTTGTTGATCAGATCATTGAGATCGATCCCTTGAACAACGACATTCCGTCGGAACGCCATCGGGTGAAGATCACCTTTAACGATTTCATCACGAACTCGTTCATGAACCGCCCAATCGAACAAAGTAATTTGTCCTTTGAAATCCTCTTCATAATCAAGAAACCGATCACCTTCAATACCACGACCTGCTAGGCAGTTGATACTATCCATCTCCTCGATAGGATAATCCATTGCCCCTTTTCCATGTCTACCCTTGTAGTTATGTCCCGGGGAAATGAAGATGTGTTTTAGCGATACGTTCATATTTTATAGATATTTTTATAACTCCAACTACCCCCCGATGTAGGACATCTCAGGCTTCACCTGAGTACCGCCGATTTCTGAGCGGAGTTCGGAATAGCGGTCATCGCGGACCGACCATACGGAGCGAATGAGGTTGGTGATTTGCTCATCACTGGCGCCATCGCGGAGGGCTGTTTTCAGATCGTGACCGTGAGAGGCGAAGAGGCAGGTGAAAATTTGGCCGTCGGCCGAGAGGCGGGCGCGGTTGCAGTCGCGGCAGAACGGTCGACTCACCGAGGTGATGAACCCTATTTCCTGATCAGGCGCATCCAAGTAACGGAATCGGCGAGCTGTTTCACCAGGGTAGTTAGGGTCGATGGGCTCGAGTGGGAAATGCTGATGCAGGTCTTTAACCATCTCAGTGTAGGGCACTACTTGGTCGAGTTTCCAACCGTTAGTATTACCAGTGTCCATAAACTCGATGAAGCGCAGAGTGACTTTGCGCTCGCGGGCAAATTCTGCGAGAGCAAAGACCTGATCCTCGTTAACACCTTTTTGGATCACGCTGTTCACCTTGACACCGAGGCCGTGTTCAAGTGCGGAGTCGATGCCTTCAATGACTCGCTCGGGAGAGGTGCCCGTGCCGTTCATCCGACCAAATATTTCAGGGTCGAGAGCGTCTAGCGAAACAGTGACCCGATGCAGGCCAGCAGCTTTCAGTTTTTCCGCGTAGCGTGCCAGTGAGGTGGCATTGGTCGTCATCGCGATGTCCTGTTCACCGGGGATTTCTGAGAGCATGCTGATGAGATCTGGAAGCCCCCTTCGGAGGAGCGGCTCACCACCAGTTAGGCGAAGTTTTTCCACACCGAGACTACAGAAAATACGTGCAAATTGAGCGATTTCCTCAAGGGTGAGGATTTCTGGCTTTGGCAAGTAATTATATCCTTCACCGAAGACCTCCGCCGGCATGCAGTAGCGACAACGGAAGTTACACCTATCCGTCACCGAGATCCTAAGATCACGAAGGGGGCGGGACAATGTATCCATCGGTGGGTTCACGTGGAGACACTTACATGAATGGACAATAAACGCCAATCGTGATTTTATGTCTGTGTGAAAGAATTGATTCCAGTCAATGAGGCGGAGAGCCTCATTCGCAAACACCTGACCAAAGCAGCCGTGGAAACCATTCCCCTTGCTCAGGCGCAAGGGCGCTACCTGCGTGAGAACATTCTTGCCGACCGACCATTACCGCCGTTCGACCGCGTGATGATGGACGGCATCGCGATTAGTTGCTCGTCATACGAGGCTGGAAAAAGAACCTTCCCTATTGCCGCCACACAAGCTGCCGGGACACCGGCCATTGAATTAGCTGATAAAAACTCCTGTATTGAAGTCATGACGGGAGGCGTTTTACCGTCAGGATGCGACTGCGTTATCCCCGTCGAACTCATCGATGTTACCGACAACACAGTCACACTCCGTGATGACGCCAAACCCAGACAAGGACAACACATTCACCCAACAGGAAGCGACACCCTCGCCGGCCAATTACTACTAAGTGACGGCCAACTTCTGAACGCACCGGAACTCACCATCGCGGCCTCTTGTGGTGCTACTTTACTGAAAGTCTCTGCGCTACCTCGCATCCTTATTGTCAGTACAGGTGACGAACTCGTCGCGCCCGAAGAAACTCCCCTCACCCATCAGATCAGACGCAGCCATGCTACCGCACTGAGCACGCTCATCACCAGCAGACAACTCGGCCTAGTCGATACCATCCACGTTTCTGATAGTCTAAATGAACTTAAATCAGCCCTCAGCGATGCACTCAACAGTCACGAGCTCCTTGTCATCACTGGCGGAGTATCACGAGGAAAATACGACTACGTAGCCCCCGTTCTCAAGGAACTTTTAGGAACCCCTCTCTTCCATGGCATCGCTCAACGACCAGGAAAACCTCTCGCCTATTGGAATAGTGAGGGATCACCTCCTGTATTTGCTTTACCTGGGAATCCCGTCTCCGTCATGGCCTGTGCGGCTCGCTACCTACTTCCAGCTCTTACTGAAATATTGAGTGGAACCCAACCTATACCTCAGAGACTTCCTGCCTCTGGAAACTTCAACTGCCCACCCCATTTCACGGGCTTGACAGCGTGTCGGGTTATAAATGGTCGTATCCAACTCGTGCCGCCATCCAATTCCGGTAACTTCCTCGCACTCGCAGAAACTGACGGCGTCGCTGAACTTCCAGGAAATTCCGCCAGAAAAGATCTTCTCAACGAACCCTCTAACTTCTATCCTTGGGTATAGAATGGTGAATTTAGAATAGTGAATAGTGAATTCACATCCTGATTAATCAACCCATGCCATATCAACTTCGCGCCTTTTCTCCTATTTCTCGGTCAAAAATTGAATCAGCAACCTAAGAAAAAATCCTGTTAATCTTGTAAATCCTATCAAAAAAATGAACGAACTCACCCACATCGATAAAAACAACCAACCAGGCATGGTGGATGTTTCAGCCAAAGATACTACACGCCGTACGGCCACTGCACAAAGCATCATCGACGTCGGTCCTGATGTCATGGCCCTCCTAACAGATGGTGAGATTCAAAGTAAAAAAGGCCCCGTTTTCCACACAGCCATTATTGCAGGAACGATGGCCGCTAAAAAGACATCCGACCTCATTCCCTTCTGCCATCCCCTGCCCTTACACAGCGCCAAGTTTACCATTAATCCCACATCCGACACCGAAATCACCATCACCTGCACTTGTGTTACTACAGGAAAAACAGGTATCGAAATGGAAGCACTTGCTGGAGCCTCTGGAGCCGCACTGACGATCTATGACATGTGCAAAGCCGTCAGCAAAGAAATGGTGATCCGCGAAACCAAACTGCTGGCAAAAACCGGTGGCAAGTCAGACTTCCAAGCTAACTAAATTCTTCATTCACTATTCTAAATTCTCATGAAAGGACTACTCCTCGCTGGCGGTCGATCGCGCCGAATGGGCACCGACAAGGCTACCCTCACGTTCCACGATGGTAAAACCCAGATCGAACGTGGTCTTGAACTGCTCAACTCCGTTTGTGATGAATGCTTTCTGTCCGTGCGCGCAGATCAAGGCACTGACGGTAACGCCATCATTGATGCCTTCGGTGAAATAGGGCCTCTCGGCGCCATCGCCTCTGCCCAACAAGCACACCCTGATATCGCTTGGCTTGTACTCGCCTGCGATCTTCCATTGTTAGAAGAACAACACCTTCAATCTCTAGTCGATGGTCGCGACACAGCACGTGAGGCCACCTACTTCACCAGCTCTACCGACGGCTTCCCTGAACCACTCTGCGCGATCTGGGAACCATCCTCTACGTCCATCGTCCGAAGTGCTGTAGACGACGGCAACCGCTGTCCTCGCTCAGTTCTCAAAAACCTCAACGGTCACGCCCTGCCCTCACCCGGCCTCTGGACACTCGCCAACATCAACACTGAAGCCGATGCACTCGAGATACGTGCCCGACTCAATCAAACCACTATCGTGAAAAACATCACCGTCACCTACTTCGCTCAACTCCGTGAACTCACTGGAACCGGATCCGAGGCCATGGAAACTGATTCCGAAACTCCCGCTGGGCTGTTTGAGGAAATCCGAGCCAAGCACAACATCCCGCTCAAACGCAAAGGCATGATGGTCGCAGTTAATGGCGACTTCACAGACTGGACACATACTCTCGCCGAGGGTGAGGAAGTTGTCTTTATTCCACCCGTGGCGGGGGGCTAAGCCGCGAAACTCCAAGTTTTAAACTCCAAATACCAAACCTATTCCCCTGTGTTCAAGCTAACTGATACTCCGATCAATCCACGAGCTCTTTGTGATGCTGTTCGTGACCCTTCTGCTGGAGGTTTTGCCTCCTTTGAAGGCTGGGTGAGAAACCATCATCAAGGCCGTGATGTTGCCTCGTTAGAATATGAAGCCTTTCCTGCCCTTGCGGAAAAAGAAGGCCAACGTATCGTCGAGGAAATTTGCAAAAACCACGATGTCGTAGCCGCCCGCTGCCAGCACCGCACCGGTCACCTTGAGATCGGTGAACTCGCGATCTGCATCGCCGTCTCCGCCGCCCATCGCGATGCCGCCTTCGACGCCTGCCGCGCTATCATCGACTCGATCAAATCCACAGTTCCCATCTGGAAAAAAGAGCATTATACAGACGGCACCAGCATCTGGGTCAAGTGCCACTCCTGTGCAGAGCACGGGCATTGATAGTAGGACGACTTTGCAAGTTGTCGGCAACCTAAGCACACATCCTGCCGGCAAGTTGCAAACTTACCCTACTTTAAGCGCCGCCTGAATACAGGGCGCATACACTAGGGGGGATTATGGAAAACATAACCGCTGATTGCACTGATTTTAGACTGATGTGTGGCCGCTTGCGCGCCCATGTGGTGATCTTTTAAAAACAGGACATCCTTTGGACACTCAAACTAGGTGCAGAGGATGTGAAATCAGTTTAAAATCAGCGCAATCAGCAGTGTCCTTCATAGCTTAAGCGACGTAGGGCGGTAAAATAAACATCCAACCGAATCAATTCTCCCTAACGCAGGAGCCCTGCGCCTGAATACAAAATAGGATCGTTGTTTTTATCTACAAAAGTAACCAGTATCCATATTAAAACGCTGTCGACTCAGACACAAAGTTTCAGATAAAAGAGTGTTTTCCTAGAGAGGTATCGAACTTCCTCACCCTGAAAGAATCTGACATCTTGACCTGTATCCCCCTGTCTCCCATCATAACTCAAGAAACCGCCCAACTCTGGGCCACCCAACCATGACATCACCTATCATTTCCCGCACCCTCTCGATCCTAAGTTTAGTAGCCGCTGCAGCTGGAATCGCTGTTGCAAAAGCCCCGTCTGAACTCACCGCGACCCGGTTTTCGGGTAAAGACATCACACCTAGCCCCGCCTGCCTTTGTGCAGCGCCCAATGGAGACGTCTTTGTAGGAGTCGATCTACTAGGATCACTTGGTAAAGGCCCCGGCAAAGGGAGAATCATCCGACTCCGGGATACTAATAATGATGGCACTGCCGATCAGCACACTGTCTTTGCTGAAATCGATAACCCACGCGGATTAATTGCGGTAGGCGACAAATTATACGTCCTGCACACCGTTATCCCGAAGGACAAGGGAATCATGACCGGAATGCACCTCAGCCTGCTCACTGATAACAATCAGGATGGCAAAGCTGATGGGCCACCCAAGAATCTCATCAAAAACGTCTCCACACTCCTCCACAACCAAAAACGTGGCGCGGATCACACCACCAACGGCATTCGCATGGGTATCGATGGCTGGATCTACATCGCAGTGGGTGATTTTGGCATGGTTAACGCCGAGGGAACGGATGGCACTAAACTCACCGTCCTGGGTGGTGGTATTCTCAGAGTCCGTCCGGACGGATCAGAAATGGAGGTTTACACGCATGGCCTGCGTAACATCTACGACATGGCGATTGACCCGTTCATGAACATTTTCACACGCGGTAACACCAACGACGGTGGCGGCTGGAATATTCGTTTTATTCACCAAATTCAGTCGGGTGAATACGGCTACCCTGTCCTGTTTCAGAATTTCACCGATGAAATCATCCCAGCTCTCATCGATGTCGGCGGTGGTTCCGGCACAGGCTCCATGTTCTTCCAAGAACCAGGCTGGCCGGACAAATACAATAATGTTCCACTGATGGGCGACTGGGGACGTAACCAGCTATTTATCCATCGTATTACTCCTGATGGACCATCATTCACTCAGCAGCAGGAAAACTACATCTCGGTTTCCCAATTTACCGACATCGACGTTGATGGCTCAGGTCGTATGTATCTTTCCGCTTGGGAAGGTGCAGGTTACAAAGGTAATCCTGGTAAAGGCTACGTTGAAAGAGTTGTGCCCAAGAACTGGAAATACGTCGCCTTTCCTCATCTGAAGGAGCTTTCGGACGACGCACTCGTCAAAGGCTTAAAATCTGAGAGCGCCACCGCACGTCTTCACGTCCAGCAGGAGATCCTCAATCGCAAGCAAAGCCTTGGTCCCGCCGTGTTAGCTCTTGCAAACGACACCTCAGCCAGTGCCGAGTCACGTGTTGCTGCCATTTTCACCTACGCCCAGCTGCTAGGTGAAAAAGCCACAACGGGACTTTCCTCGCTCACCAAGGACAGCAAGGTTCGCGAATTTGCGTTACGCGCCATGGCAGACAGACTGCCTGTTGCAGGCAAAGTACCTACTGCTTCATTCCTCGCAGGCCTGAAGGACAGCAACCCACGCGTCCAAGTCGCAGCTGCGGTTGGATTGGGTCGTATTGGTAAAGAAGACACCGCCAAGGCCTTACTCGC
>Ga0302134_10001166_pt1 | contig 12230 bp, 7 predicted proteins | sample CB9_SCM_MG_FD_203123 | JGI IMG/M metagenome (GOLD analysis project Ga0302134, IMG submission 203123) | Marine microbial communities from Western Arctic Ocean, Canada - CB9_SCM | ecosystem: Environmental > Aquatic > Marine > Oceanic | place: Canada: Western Arctic Ocean | collected 2017-09-19
TTCCAGGCATAGCTCCAGCAGCTCCAGCTCCAGTCATTCCAGGCATAGCTCCAGCAGCTCCAGCTCCAGTCATTCCAGGCATAGCTCCAGCAGCTCCAGCTCCAGTCATTCCAGGCATAGCTCCAGCTCCAGCTCCAGTCATTCCAGGCATAGCTCCAGCAGCTCCAGCTCCAGTCATTCCAGGCATTGGTGCCATTGTCATTCCTGCAGCGGTATTAGCCGGATCAAATTCAAAGTTTTGAGGTCCAAAATTCATTCCTCTATCAGATATATCTGTAGATGCTGCGTCAATTAGGTTATCAAACATCCCTCCGCCACCAAAAGGATCACTAAAAGGATCACCAAAAGGATCACCAAAAGGATCATCAGCAAAAGGATCAGCAAAAGGATCAGCAAAGCTAAATGCGTCCATGGCCATTGGGGCTTCCATTGGGGCTGTCATTGGCCCAGTCATAGGTCCCATAGCTCCAGTCATTCCAGGCATAGCTCCTGCTCCCATAGCTCCCATCATTGGAGGAGCTATATAAATATCTCTTTCTATACCAAGTGCTTCGTTATAAGCCCCTTGGACCTCAAAAGATTTATTAGCAAAAGCAGTAGCTTCATTCATAGCTCTTGCATCTTCAAAAGTATTCATATCTTCAAAGAATGCACCACCAAGATCTCCTGCTCCAACTTCATTAGTTATAAAATCATCAGCCGATCCAAAAGAATTTGTGTCCATCATAGGACCGAAGCCTGCAAATGTTGAAGGTTTCATATCCATATCTGAGGAACCAAACGGATCTCCTGCCATTGGTGCATATCCTCCAAATGTTGGAGTAAATAAATCAGCCATTCCTGCTGGTTGTGTGAAATCCCCTTTTGCAGAGAATCCTGTCATTCCTGCAGCAGGATCATAGTAATCAGCTGCTCCACCAGGTCCGCCAGGTCCTGCCATATCTCCTGGCATAGGAGGCATAGCTGGTCCAAACATTGACGCTAGGTCAAGAGTGAATGACATTGATGGTCCAGCAGCTCCTCCAGCATTAGGTCCAGGCATTCCACCCATATTACCAGCAGCTCCACCGGCTGGTGCTGCAAAAGGATCAAAAAATGTACCTGCAGGCCCTTCAAAGGCATCTCCCATATTTGAATTATATGCTGCTCCAAATTCTTCGTTTTTAGCAGCTCTTGTCATAAATGTCATTTCTCCCATGTCTTGGCTAAAGTCTAGTCCAAATCCTCCTGGTTCACCCATTTCAGGTCCTCCAGGTCCACCCATTCCAGGTCCACCCATTCCAGGTCCACCCATTCCAGGTCCTGCCATATCCATAGCTGAGAAAAACATCATATCATTTTGTGCAAAGGATAGAGCATCACCTGGTCCACCAGGTCCTGCCATTGGATCATACATTCCGCCTCCACCCATAACAATAGGTGGTGGAATGAATCCAGCAAGATGTCCGTCTGCAGTAAATAGTGTTTGACCACCTATTTCTGCAATAACAGCTCTTCCGTCTGCATCAAAAGATAATACTTCAACTTTTTCTTCTATTTTTGCAAGTACAGAGTCACTTTGTGAAGCGTCTCTAAAACAATCTTGAGTAAGACACATTACTTCAGTAATAGGCTGGTATCCAGCTACAGCTCCTGTTTCAGTGTCTCTATAGATTTCTTGCATTCTAAATTCATCACCAGTTTTTTGTGTTCCACCTGCATCGAAGAATGAACCTCCTCCTGCAGATAAATCATATTTATCAAAATCATACATTCCAGCCATAGGGTCTTGAGGACCAAATGGATCATTGGCTGCAGCTCCAGGACCAGATGTATATTGATTTATTTGGTCCATAGCTCCTGAAGGAATGAATCCCATTGGAGAACCAAATCCTCCGATTCCCATTCCTCCTTGAGGAGATCCATCAAGAGGCATTTCTGCAAATGAATCTGCAATTGCAGCAGATTGTTCAGAGAAAAAGTCTTTTGATAAAACTCTACCTGCTTCAAATCCTGAAACTCCTGCATCTCCCATCATAAGCTTTGGTGGTTCACTCATACCTAGAGGCTCACCATTTTCATCAAACACAATTGGAGGTGGAACATTAAATTCTCTTATTCCTCCATTTGCATCTTTTACAATCATTGGCATTTCTACTTGAGTTGAAACTTTTCCATCAGCTCCATATTCAAAAATAGGAAGTTGAGGAGGTGTAAGCTCTGCTCCTGAACTATCTGAAAATTCATCTGAGAAAGGCAATGTTCCAATAGGATTTCCTAAAGGATCATATTGGATAATAGTTGGGACAATATTGCCATCTGGGTCAAATGTAACCATGTTTAATGCTTGTTCACCATCACCACCAATTTCTGATGAAGTAGGTACTTTTGGTAAAAAGGCATTAAAGAATGTAGTAGCGTGTAATTTATCTTCACCACCATTATCTTTCATATAAAATACATCAGGAACATCCGCTTCTGGATCTACTGCACCTGATTCATCAACAGCAACCATATCTCCAGGTTTTTTTCCTATTGGGTTTCCTGTTTTGTCAAAAACAACTTGATCAGGTTGTTTTACTCCAATTTGAACACCTTCTTCATTGAAAAGAGGTTCAGATCTTGGAGGTTCAAAATCATGAGATCGTTGCTCTCTAAGAGCATCTAAATCTAATCTTTCGCCTGATAGCTGATCAATACCTGCTGCCATAACTAAAGGCACAACATCAAGAGTTATTTCTCCTGATTCAAGTAATGTTTGTAATATTTCAGGGTCAGCTTGATCTTCAGTAAGTGTTTGAATTTCAGGATCAAAATCTAAAAATAAGTCTTTAAGACCTTCATCATCATTTCCAGCAATAGCGTCATTTACAACAACAGCTACGTCACTAAATAGTTCTTCAGCAGCAGCAACTGCAGCTTCAATGTCACCACCTTCAGCAATAGCATCTACTGCATCTGCGCCAGCTAATGCAGCTAATTCTATAGTGCCATTAACATCAGCTACTCCAGCATCTTCTGCATTTTGTAGAAGTACATCTGCATCAGGAACTACGTCTCCAACGTCAACTCCAAGGCTAGCTATATAAGCAATATCTTTAATTAAAATTAAGTCAGAAGGACCAAATTTTCCATCACCATCCATATCAGGGATAGCTGCTTTTCCACCTTTAGCATCAGCTTGAGGTGCTTGAGGAGGCATAACATCTCTATCTTCAGTTTTTTGATATGCAACACCAGGTTTAACAACTGCAGCATCTAATGATTGTTCTCCATTATCACCTACAGGAGTGAATGCACCATCTTCTGGCGTCCATCCTAAAGGAGGCCCACCTTCTTCTCCTGGAGCAGCACCAGTACCACCGGTAATGTCATCAGCATCAGTAGGCTCAACTTCTTGTGGAGCTTCTGATCCCATTTTAACCATTGTTGCAGTACCTTCTAAAAGTTCAACTTTGAAATCAGTTTCTATTGACAATTTACTATCAAGATCATCTATAAAATCTAATTCTTCATCATCAATTACAGTATCATTTTCAAATGAAGCAAATTCATCAAGAAGATCTTCATCAATTTCAAATTCTTCATCTAAGCCTAATTCTTCAAAGTCATCTAATGCAGCTTGTTCTTCATCAGATAACTCTCCACCTTCTTCTTCTTTAACAAATGCTTCAATTGCATTAGCTTCTTCTTCAGTAAGTTCCTCTTGGCCTTCTTCTGCTCTTTTTTCATTTTCAACTGCTACAGCGATTGCAGCTTTTTCTTCAGGTTCTAGTGCATCAGATTCTTCAAGATCATCTTGTCCTTTTTTGAATTCTTCTTCTTCTTCACTTAGATCTTCACCTTCAGAGTCTTTTACTGAAATAGCAATAGACTTTTCTTGGTCATCAGTAAGTTCATCTAGTCCTTTTTCTTTTCTTTCAGCATTTTTTTTGTTAATAACTAATTTAGCTTTCTCTTCGGTAGATAATTCTTCTTGTTTAACATTTATTCTTCTTCCAAGAGAACCTTCTGTTCCTTGAATTGTAATAGCTCCATCAACAGTTAGGAAAACCCAAGTATTTGGTGGAGATTCAGCTTTAATAACATTGAAATCTACATCTCCATTATCAAGACCAATTCTTGCATGTCTTTGTCCACCTTGTGCAGGACCACCATTAACTAGATCAAACTTATCAATGGTTACTTGAGAACTTGGTTTTATATGCAATTGACTTCCATCAACGAATTTTAATATAGCTCTTGAAACAGCAAGAGTTCTTATTGACCACCCTGCTTCTATAGGCTGTGCATCAATAACGTCCACCCATTCATCAGATCCAGGGGTTTGAAATTGAGCTTTTCCCTCTAAAACATCAATTGCAGTAGGGGGACTAATTATTTCTAAAGTAACATTCAGGCTTCCAGTCTCAAATACTGGCGCAGGTTTTGCAGCAGGTTTTGCAGCAGGTTTTGCAGCAGGTTTTTCAGCAGGTTTTGCCGTAGACGTGCTTGTGTCTCCACCTATTCCGGTAGACATTTCAAGCTCTTCTTCAGCACCACCACAAGCTATTACAAAAAGTAAAACTACAAGTGTAATATAGGTTATGAATTTCTTATAATTTACAAAAGAATTTATATTCATTTAAGTTTGCTCCAATTTCATTATTCATATAAAAAAAGTGGCAATGTTATAAAAGTACACACAAATATGGCATGCTTTAACAAACATTACATTCTTATTATATTCTTTTTATTTTTTTTTTGTATGGAAGAAAATTTGCATAGCGCTTGATTGTTTATTATGAGTTTATTTATCATATATATATATATATTAAATAAACTCATTTACACTAAATAAACTCATTTAAACTTACGGTATGTAGTAAAGTTTAAAAAAAAAATTAATTTAAATATGTCTAATAAACAAATTCGAAAAATGGATCTTGAAAAGGTCATGAGTAAGACTATTTCTGGTGATAGAAAAATTTCAGGCAAAAGAATTTCTTTATTAGAATTCTTAAGAATTCAAACCCAAAACCCCAGCGTAGCTTTTCTTTTTAGTGTATTTATAATTGTATTATTTATACTTTTGATACCTATATATCCTAAAGTTTCAGAAGCGATTAATGTTAATGAAGAAAAAAAAGCTGCTTTTGAATCAAAACTTATGCCTAGGGCTTTAGCTATTCCTGTTAATATGCTTCCTTATTTAAGATTTCAGTATCAAGCTTTAGTATTAGGAAAATTTGACACTTGGCATAACCCTGTATTTAAATCTGGTTCTTGTGATATTGTAAACCTAACATCCTTGCCGGAAGGAATGTATAAAAGATCTATTCAAACAGGATGTTTCCAGTTTAATGAAATTCAAATGCAATATGCTAGTTATTGTCAGGAAGATAACTGTATTGTTGATCCTAATATAATTACAAGAATAGATTATATAATGAATCAAATCGAATCTCCATTCTGGAACAAAGGCTTTGTTGAAGAGCCAAGTATTTGTTCTGGGGAAGATATTTATTCAAAAGACGTAGTTTGCAAATCAAACTCGAATCTCTTTTACAATCCAGATTCTTTATAAATTTTTATTCTTTCAACATAAAAATCTCCAGCTCTTTTAATTAGATCTCTGTGTTTTTCCAATAATCTTCCGATTGCTTTTCCTGGGATACCTCTTACTATGCTGTTATCAGGAATATCAGTTCCTTCAATTACTACTGAACCTGCAGCAACAAGGCAGTTATTCCCAATTGTTACATTATCGTTTAATACAGCACCGTTTCCAATTAAGGATCCGTCTCCAATTTTTTTTGAGTGAATCACAACACCATGACCTATGGTAACATCGTTGCCAATAATTGAACCAAAGTCAGAATGTATTGCTGTGTTATCTTGAATATTTGTTCTTTTTCCTATAGATATCTTTCCGCTATCAGCTCTAATTACTGCTCCTGGCCATACTGAAGAAAACTCTCCTATTTCTACTTCTCCAACAACATAGGCAAATTCATTTACATATGCTTCTGTATGAATTTTAGGAGCTAAGTTTTTAAGATTTCTAATCATAATTACATTCTTTCTGGAGCTTTTACATTTAATAATTTAAAAAGATTATTTAAGACAATTTTACAACTAAGAACAAGTTTTATTCTAGCTTTTGACAATTCTAAATCATCAGATAAAACTCTACAGTTTTCATAAAACTTTTGTAAATCTTTTGCTATATCTATTGCATATTTTGTTAAATTTTGTGTTTGTAATTTTTGAAATGAATTTACTACTACTTCAGAAAAAAAATCTAAATCATCTAATAATTTTTTTTCATATTCTGTATCAAGTAAGTCTAAGTTCCCCTCTAAGTAATCAAAATCAACGCTGTCTAAAATAGAGCAAAGCCTTGCATGGGCATATTGAGCATAATAAACTGGATTTTCAGAAGATTCTTTTATCGCAAGCTCTAAATCAAATTCTTGCTGACTGTCGATGCTTCTATTTAAAAAGTTAAATCTTATAGAGTCAGTGCCTACTGCTTCCAAGAGATCTCTCACACTGTAAATATTCCCTGATCTTTTAGAGAATTTTTCTACTTTATCTTGATTTTTAAAATGAACAATTTGAATAAGAAGAATATTTAGCTTTGATTGATCAATATTTAAAGCTGAAAGTGCAGATTTCAATCTGTCAACGTGAGAATGATGATCTGCACCAAAAATATTAATAACGTTATCAAATTTTCTCAATTTAAATTTATCAAAATGATAAGCTAGATCAGTAAAAAAATATGTATGCCCTCCATCATTAGATCTTTTAATTACTACGTCTTGTTCAGTATGAAAATTAGAAGATCTAAACCAAGTGGCTCCGTCTAGTTCATAAACTAAATTGTTTTTCATTAAAATGTCTAAAGCTTTATCTGTAGTTTTATTATTAAAAAGACTTGATTCATAAAACCAGTTGTCGTAACTAACTCCTAAATCCTCAAGGTCTTTTTTTATATTACTAATAGTTAGTTCTAAAGCAGATTTTCTTACCAAATTGTATATACCTTGATGATCTTCTAATCTAGGGTCATTTTCTTTTATTTTTAAAGTTGAAATAATTTCATTTGCTGTATTTTCTAAGTGGCTCCCAATGTAGCCATTTTCGGGAGCATCATATTCCAATTCAAAACTTGAGTAAATATTATGTAAAATACTCTTAATAAATAAATCAATTTGTGTACCTGCATCATTTACGTAATATTCTTTAGTAACCTCGAATCCACAAAACTCTAAAATATTTGACACACAGCTTCCTACTACAGCCCCTCTAGCATGACCTACATGCACTGGTCCTGTTGGATTAACTGATACAAATTCTACTTGGATTTTTTTCCTTTGACCTAAATTATTTGAGCCAAAACTATTTTTTTCTTTAATTATTCTTTCTATTAATTTATTTTTAAACTCTTTTTTTAAATAGAAGTTTAAAAATCCTGGCTTTACAATTTCTATTTTTTCAATAATTTCATTTTTATCTAAATTGTCTTTTATTGATTGTGATATTAGCATAGGAGGCTTTTTCATCTTTTTTGATAATGAAAGAGATATGCTAGATGACCAATTGCCAAAAGATTCAACCTTTGGTTTTTCAATTATAATTTCAGGGGTTTCTACGTTTGGTAAAATGTTTTTAGATTGAGCATTCTCTATAGCTTTTTTTATAATTTTAGAAATTTCAGTTGAAGTCCGCATGATAGTTTAAAAATTAAGATTAATATTGTTTGTTTTTATAGTAGGAGTAATTTCAAATTTAATGACTTCTTTTGCTTTAATAGTTTTTCCATCTTCTGTTATCAAATAAAATTCTATATTATTTTCTGTATCCTCTAAAATTCTAGGACCAATGATAAGATTTTTAAAAGAACCTTCATCTGTAATTACTTTTGGAGATTCAAGCTCTCCTAATTTAGCATACATACTTAATCCGCTTGAACCAGAATTATTTTTTATGAAAAACTCTCCTTGAAATATATAGGGGAAGCTAGGGATGCCAGGAGGAAGCCCTGGTATTGACTCTGTTACATTTGAATTCGAACCATTCATTTCATCTCTAATATCATTTGAATTGCCTTCACAAGAAGCAATTAAAGTTAATAGGCTAAATAAAATTGAAAAAATTATAAGCTTGGTGAATCTTTGTGCCACTCTGTTTTCTCCTGAAATTTATTTGCAAATTGAAGAACAGTCTGATCTCCGTTTTGAGGTCCAATGATTTGTATTCCTACTGGCATGTTATTACTCTTTCCTCCTGGGAAAGAAATTGCTGGCAAGCCCGCGATATTAACTGGAATAGTACATAGGTCACTTTGATACATTTTTATAGGATCATTTGTCTTCTCATTAATTTTAAAAGCAATTGAAGGAGAAGTTGGAGTTAGTAAAACATCTACTTTTTTAAAAACATCTTTAAACTCTTTTATAATTAATGTTCGGATTTTTTGAGCCTTTTTATAATAAGCATCATAATATCCTGCAGAAAGGGTATATGTACCTATCATAATTCTTCTTTTAACTTCATCTCCAAATCCTTCATTTCTAGAATCAATTAATGAAGCTTGAGAATTATAATCAGATTCACTTCTATGACCATACTTTACTCCGTCGAATCTTGAAAGATTAGAAGAAGCTTCTGAAGGGGCAATTATATAATAGACGTCCATTGCATATTCAGTTAATGGTAAAGAAACATCAATTATTTCAGCACCCATTTTTTCAAATTCTTTAATAGATTCCCTCAAAACATTTACTGTTTCTGGATCTACATTTTTAAGATATTCTTTGGGGATACCAATTTTTTTTCCTGTAATATCTTCATTTAATAATCCATTATAGCTAGTAAATTTTTTTTCAAAAGATGTTGAATCATTTGGGTCTTTTCCTGAAATTATATCTAAAATCTCCCCACAATCTACGGCAGATTTTGCAAATGGGCCTATTTGGTCTAGTGAGCTTGCAAATGCAATTAGCCCATAGCGACTGACGGTTCCATATGTAGGTTTCATTCCTGTGACGCCGCATAGTGATGCAGGTTGTCTAATAGATCCACCTGTGTCGCTTCCAATAGAACATGAGACAAAGCCTGCTGCAACAGCGGCAGCTGGTCCTCCGCTAGAACCTCCTGGAACTCTTGTAACATCCCAAGGGTTTTTAACATTGCCAAAAAATGAAGTTTCATTTGAAGAGCCCATTGCAAATTCATCAAGATTGCCTTTTCCAATAATAATCCCTCCATTTTCTATGATTTTTTTTGTAACAAACGCATCATAAGGAGGAATATAATTTTCTAAAATTTTTGATCCAGCAGTTGTTCTAATATTCTTAGTAGAAATATTATCTTTTAAAAGAATAGGGATTCCATTTAAAAATTTATTAGCAGATTCATTTTTAGAGTTTTTTTTATCAAATTCCTTTGCTTGATTTAAAGCAGAATCTTCTAATAGAGTGATAAATGAATTTATTTTACTATCATGAGCCTTAATATGACTTAAAGTTTGAGAAACTAATTCCTCACTTGTAAGCTTTTTTTCTCTAATTAAAGTAGATAATTCTGATGTACTTAGATTTAAAATATTATTCATTATCAAAGACTCTTGGTATTTTTATTTGACCTGAATTGATTTGTGGAGCATTAGCTAGAATCTCTTCATGGCTTAAAATTTTGTCATCAATATCTTCTCTTAAGCTATTTTCTAAATTAGTTACATGAGCTGTTGGGGCTATATTGTCAGTATTGATCTTTTGCAAGGACTCAAAGCGAGAAATTATTCTCTCAAGATCATTAAGAATGGCATAGTCATCGTCTTTAAATGATAAAGCAGACAATTTAGCAATATTTTCGAATTCTTTTTTTGAAATCTTCATAAATTAAATAGATACAACTCTGTTTTAGAATATCATTTTATTTTAACATGGAATATTCTTCCAATGTAGTTATTAATACTTCGTTGTATCAACAATTATTATAAATAATTATATAATGTTAACTTATTATTTTTAATAATTTTATCATTTTATAATGTTTGAGATAGGTTAGATTTGAATTATATATTTGTAACTGGTGGCGTAGTTAGTTCCCTGGGTAAAGGGATTGTAGCCGCATCTATTGGTAAACTTCTTATTTCAAGAGGGATTAAAGTTTCTGTAATAAAACTGGACCCATACTTAAACGTCGATCCAGGTACTATGTCTCCTTTTCAACATGGAGAAGTTTTTGTAACCATCGATGGTTGTGAGACAGATTTAGATCTTGGTCATTATGAAAGATTTATGGATGTTGAACTTTCAAAAAAGTCTAATGTCACAGCTGGTCAGATTTATACAGAAGTATTAGATAAGGAAAGATCAGGCTATTATTTGGGAGGAACAATTCAAACCGTGCCTCATGTTACAAATGCAATCAAATCAAAAATCTTTGATCTTGCTGAAGATTCTTCTGCTGATGTAATAATGGTAGAAGTTGGAGGTACTATAGGAGATATAGAAGGACAACCTTTTATAGAAGCTATTAGGCAAATCAGAAATGATCCTTCAACAGACAATGCATTTTACTTACATTTAACTCTTCTCCCTTACCTTTCAACTTCAGATGAAATAAAAACTAAACCTACTCAACATTCAGTTCAAGCACTTAGAGGAATGGGTATTCAGCCAGATTCAATCATATGTAGAGCAGAGAAAGATGTAGAAAGCTCAGTAAAAGAAAAAATATCTTTATATTGTGATGTTCCTACTGAAAATGTTATTTCTTTGAGGGATTTTAAAAGCGTTTATGATGTTCCTGTACATTTAGAGAATCAAGGATTAGGAAATATATTAATTAATAAACTTGGTTTCGAAGAAGTTGCTCCAGATTTGAAAAATTGGAAAAAACTTTGTTCCAATATAAATCAAGCTCATGAAACTATTGACGTTGGAGTAGTTGGGAAATATGTTGAGTTGCCAGATTCTTATCTTTCAGTAACAGAAGCAATAAAACATGCAGCAGCAAATAATGCTACAAATGTTAACATAAATTGGATTGACTCTGAATCACTATCAGTTAGCAACAAAAACGACTTTTTTGATGAATTATCAGGAATAATTGTTCCTGGAGGTTTTGGAGAAAGGGGAGTTTTAGGAATGCTTGAGTCTGCAAAATTTTGTAGAGAATATAAAATTCCTTATTTGGGATTATGCTTAGGTATGCAAATAATGGTTATAGAGTTTTCTAAAAATGTTTTGGGGCTTTCTGATGCTAATTCCACAGAATTTGATATTGAAACTAGTAATCCAGTAATAGATATTATTGAATCACAAAAAGGTCTTCAAGAAACTGGAGGAACTATGAGATTAGGAGGTTATAGGTGTGATTTACAAGAAAATTCTCTTGCTAGGGAAATTTATAAAAAAGAGACTATAACTGAACGCCATCGACATAGATATGAATTTAATGATTACTATAAAGAACTCTTAAACTCTAAAGGATTTATAACTTCTGGTGTTTGCCCTGATAATAATCTAGTTGAAATATCTGAGTTATCAGACCACCCTTTTATGATTGGGAGTCAATTTCACCCTGAGTTTGCATCTAGGCTTGATAAGCCTCATCCTTTATTTGATTATTTTATAAAAGCGTCTTTAAACCAAAAAAAAATTGGAGCACAATTTAGACTATAAAGTTATTGATTTGACCAACTACTAAAATATAGATAGAATAACTTATATCAAGAATTTTTTGATTCTCCCTTTATTTCTTTAAACCTTTAAAACCTTTAAAATAACTAATTCAAATCAAAAAATCAAATAAATAAATTTAATTAGGAAAATTAGATTGACAATACCCAAAACAGAAAACGAAAATTCTGAAGATAAACCTATAAGAAGAAAAAAACTTTCTAGTTCTTCATCTACTAAAAAACCTTCTAGTTCTTCATCTACTAATAATAAAGTAACTAAACCTGTAGTTAGAAAGAATGTTAATAAAAATTCTAATACTTATACCCCTTCTAGCTATTCTAAAGTTGTAGAACTTACTGATTTTGCCTCTATGGAAAATAAGGAATTAGTCAAAATTGCTAAAGAAAAAAAATTAAAAGAATCTCCTAAAGATAGAACTGATTTAATCAATACGCTTTTTGCACTTGAAGCAGAAGAAAAAAATGCAAATATTGGTGCTGGTATTTTAGATATACTTCCTGATCAGTTTGGATTTCTAAGACCTCCAGGGCAGAAAAACTCACCAAATGA
>Ga0302134_10001167_pt1 | contig 12229 bp, 11 predicted proteins | sample CB9_SCM_MG_FD_203123 | JGI IMG/M metagenome (GOLD analysis project Ga0302134, IMG submission 203123) | Marine microbial communities from Western Arctic Ocean, Canada - CB9_SCM | ecosystem: Environmental > Aquatic > Marine > Oceanic | place: Canada: Western Arctic Ocean | collected 2017-09-19
CACTCCACCGGATCTACGGCACATGCTGGCGCACTGACAAAGAATTGCGCGCGTATCTTCGCCGGTTGGAAGAAGCTGAAAAACGTGACCACCGTCGCCTGGGTCGGGAAATGGACTTGTTCCATTTTCAGGAGGAAGCGGCGGGTAGTGTGTTCTGGCATCCCAAGGGGTGGACGCTGTACCGGACCTGTGAAACCTACATGCGTCGCCGTCTTGATGCGGCCGAGTATGTCGAAGTCAAAACACCGCAATTGGTCGACCGCAGCTTGTGGGAACGTTCCGGACACTGGGAAAAATTCCGTGAACATATGTTCACCGCCGAGGCTGAACATGACCATGTGCTGGCGTTGAAGCCGATGAACTGCCCCGGACATGTGCAGATTTTTCGTCAAGGCATCACCAGTTACCGGGATCTGCCGATCCGCATGGCGGAATTCGGATCATGCCATCGCAATGAACCCTCCGGCGCGCTGCACGGTTTGATGCGGGTGCGCGCGTTCACCCAGGACGATGCTCATATCTTCTGCACCGAAGACCAAATCGTGTCCGAAACCAAGCAGTTCTGCGAATTGTTGTTGTCGATCTATCGCGATTTCGGGTTCAAAGAAGTGGAGGTCAAGTTTTCCGACCGCCCGGAAGTCCGTGCCGGAGACGATTTGGTTTGGGATCAGGCAGAAGCCGCGCTTAAAACAGCAACGGAAGCCGCCGGACTCCCCTTTACGCTGAATCCTGGCGAAGGTGCGTTTTACGGGCCCAAGCTCGAATTCGTCCTCAAGGACACCATTGGTAGACATTGGCAGTGCGGCACGCTTCAAGTTGATTTCGTTCTGCCGGAACGATTGGACGCCGTTTATGTTGCCGAAGATGGGAAAAAACACCGCCCAGTAATGCTGCATCGCGCAATATTAGGGTCCTTCGAACGCTTCATCGGCGTTTTGATTGAACATTACGCCGGGCGACTGCCTTTATGGCTGGCGCCTGTTCAAGGTGCCATCGCGACGATCACCTCGGATGCCGATGATTATGCTAAGGAGGTCGCTACGGCCTTCGCCGATACGGGCATGCGATTGTCCCTTGATATCCGCAACGAAAAAATTAACTACAAAATTCGGGAACATTCTGTCACAAAACTTCCGTTAATACTTGTAGTTGGCAAGCAAGAGGCAGAAAATCGAACGGTTGCGATCAGACGCCTCGGCGGAAAGGCGCAAGAAATTGTTGCGCTTGATGACGCACTTAATACACTCTCTAAGGAAGCGGCACCGCCACAATGAAGCAGACGCCGACGAAAATGGCGAGTAACATGCAAAAGGCCAGCGTCGCTGGTCTCGATAATATGTCTAATGTAACGACAGGAGGAATCTATAGCTCGTCCACCGTTTAACGCCGCGCCGGTCCATCAAGGCCCGCGTGTCAACGAGAGAATCGAATCGGCATCGGTACGCTTAGTAGGCGCCGATGGTGAGATGATCGGCGTCGTGACTCTCGCCGCCGCCCAGGAACATGCTGATGAAGCCGGACTGGATCTCGTGGAAGTTTCGCCAAGCGCCAAGCCGCCGGTTTGTAAAATCCTTGATTACGGAAAATTCAAATACGTCGCGCAGAAAAAAGCGAATGAAGCGAGAAAGAAGCAAAAGACCATTGACGTCAAAGAAATCAAGATGCGACCGAATATCGACCAGCATGATTACGATGTAAAAATGCGGGCGATGGTTAAATTCCTGGATGAGGGCGATAAGGTCAAAGTGACGCTACGCTTTCGCGGCCGAGAATTGGCCCACCAGCAACTTGGCCGGGATGTCCTGAACAAGGTTCGAGATGAACTCGACGATCAAGCGAAGGTCGAACAGCACCCTTCCATGGAAGGCCGCCAAATGATCATGGTTCTGGCGCCAAGGTAGATCTCAGCTTCAAAGATTCCGTTTAGGAAAAATCAGGATTAATCCAACGCATCCCGTGCGCTGAATTAATCCTGTGAATCCGCTCGTTCCCTAAAGATAGAGCAAAAAACAAGATCGATTGAAGCGGTTGATCACTGTTTATTTCGAAAGGCCGAGACCCGGGTGCCCGGGTCACCGTCGCGGTATGCCTGCGCGAACGAACCTATCCCGGCCCTCACCCCGTCATCAATCCAGCGGCGCTCCCATTGCCGCATCAAAGCCTTTTGCACACGTATGCCTGTGGGTCCGTTGCCACAGATGGTTTCGACGGTTTCCGCAACTGCCGCATCCAAGCCTTCAAGCGGCACGACAGACTCCACAAGTCCCCATTCAAGCGCGGTTTCGGCATCTATAACGTCCCCACGATACAACAACCATGCAGTTCGTCCCCACCCGATCATTCGGGGCAGCAACGCCGCCTCGATCACCGAGGGCAGGTCAAACGCGACCTCCGGCATCCCGAAAACAGCATTGCTGGATGAGATGCGAATATCGCAGCCAATCGCCACTTCCAATCCTGCCCCAATACACGCACCATTGACTCTAGCAACGACGGGAACCGGTAAATCTCGAATGGCCTGGATCGCACGTTGCAGCGCCGTGATGTAGTTCCGAGCACTGTGTTCGTCGAAACCTTCCAACTCCACCAAATTGGCGCCTGCAATGAAGGATCGGTCCCCTGCGCCCGTCAACACCGCCAACCGTAACTCAGGTTGTTTCGCCAAATCGCAAAACGTGATTTCTAATTCCGCGATAAGTTCACTGCTCAAGCAGTTAGCTTTCGCCTGGTTTTCGATCGTGACCCACGCCACGTCACCTTCCACACCGGCATCGATTCTGACATCAATCTTCGCCATAGCTACAGCCCTGCCCGCTTAGTCACGCCCGCATCGATAGTTAGCACTGTGCCGCTAACCCAGGACGCCCGAGGACTGGCGAGAAACGTCACCACATCGGCCACTTCCTCGACCGACCCGGCCCGACCCTCCGGCAAATTCGACAACATTTCCCGCCAACGGGTCTTATCCCCGTATTTTTCCATCGCCTGCGCCTCGCCAAGCGTAACCATTCGGTCCGTTTCGATGAGTCCCGGATTAACCGCCAACACACGAACACCTTTATGCGGGGCCTCGGCACCCAGGGCCAACGTCATCGCCATAAGGCTGGCGTTGCCCATAGACCCGGCGAGATAACTCGCCACCGGGCGTTCTCCGGCGGCCCCAATCACGTTGAGGATCACCCCATCGCCGCGCACGCACATCGCGGGATATACCTCGCGGATAAGATTGATGTAACCGAAGACTTTCAAATCCCACGCGTTACGCCAGGTATCTTCATTCACCATCTCCACGCTGCCAGAAGGAATCGCGCCCGCGTTATTGATCAAGATATCAATGCCTGCGGTGTCCACCGCTAATTTCCGCATTAGCGAGCTGTCAGACAAATCACCAGGATGAATGGTTACTTGCGCGCCATATTTCGTGTTTATTTCGTCGCGTGTCGCCTCCAAATCCACCACTGTTCGCGACGCCAGGTGTAGATTGCATCCTTCTTCCGCCATCTGGGCCGCAATCGCCTTGCCGATCCCTTTCGAACCACCGGTTATAAGAACCGTTTTACCGGCCAGTTCCAGATCCATGTTGTTTCCTCTCCTGATAAATTTTTCGCTAACGTTACAATGGGGCCATGCTTGCATCGAGATGAAACCAAGCGTATAAGGCGCGCTCTAAAGAAGGGCGCGGCACGGCCTAGGGTATGCCTGTCCGCCCGCACAATTATTATTTGCACGGTGGCGCTCGCCACGAAAGGAATAAGAAATGCCCAAGTTGAAGAACAAGTCCAGCGCTAAAAAGCGCTTCCGCCTGACATCGAAAGGCAAGGTTCGGTTTAACAGTGCATGCCTAGGACATATGTTGCGCCGACGGTCGCAGAAAATGAAACGCACCAATCGCGGGACGCAAATCATGTCCCCGTCAGATGCGAGAATCATTAAACGTAACTTTTTGCGCACGTAACGGAGCCAAACCATGTCCCGGATTAAAAGAGGCGTCACCACGCACGCCCGTCATCGTAAAGTCATTAAGGCCGCCAAAGGCGCGCGGGGCCGTTCTAAGAACACTTTCCGCGCCGCAATTCAGCGCGTCGAAAAAAATCTACAATACGCCTATCGCGACCGTAGAACGCGCAAGCGTGAATTTCGCCGGCTATGGATTACGCGAATCAACGCCGGTGCCCGGCAACACGGCATGAACTACGCCCAATTCATCAATGGTCTGAAAAAGGCCGAAATTGATTTGGACCGTAAAATTCTATCGGACCTCGCCGTTCGCGAACCAGCGGCGTTCCAATCGTTGGTCGAACAGGCTCAAGCGGCGCTCGCGGCGCAATAACGCCGAAACGCCCATCGCCTGCTCACGCGTGAATTCTGGATGGCGCCGATGGAAAATCTCGACGATCTTCAAAACGAACTCGTCGCCGCTGTTAACGCAGCGGCGACGTTGGGTGCCATTGAGGAAATTCGAATTTCCGCACTGGGTCGCAAAGGCAGAGTCACGTCTCTGATGAAGGGACTGGGTGCGCTTGCGCCTGACGAACGCCGCGCTGCAGGTCAATCGTTAAATGTCGTAAAATCAGTCGTGACAGACGCCTTGGAGTCCCGTCGCGACGCTTTGTCGGAAGCCGAACTGGACGCGGCCTTGGCGCGGGACCGGGTGGACATCACCCTGACCGCCCGCCCCGAAAACGAAGGCCGCCTCCATCCAATCAGCCAGACAATCGACGAAATTATCGCAATCTTCGGTGAAATGGGGTTCGCCCTCGCCGAAGGACCGGACATCGAAGACGATTTCCATAATTTTACCGCGCTGAATATTCCCCCAGAACACCCCGCACGTCAGATGCATGATACGTTCTATCTGCCGGAACAGCCAGACGGAACGCGAAAACTCTTACGCACGCATACGTCATCGGTGCAAATCCGCACCATGCAAAACTGCGAACCACCGCTGCGAATCATTGTTCCGGGACGGGCGTTCCGATGCGATTCGGACATGACCCACACACCGATGTTTCATCAGGTTGAAGGTCTTATCGTCGACAAGACGGTGCATATGGGCCATTTGAAAGGCTGCTTGATTGAATTCTGCCGCGCCTATTTTGAAACACCCAATGTCCCCGTTCGATTCCGCCCCAGCTTCTTTCCGTTCACCGAACCCTCCGCTGAAGTTGACATTGGGTGTTCTCGGTCAGGCGGCACGTTAAAAATCGGCGAAGGTGACGATTGGCTTGAAATTCTGGGCTGCGGCATGGTGCACCCCAAGGTGTTGGACGCCTGCGGCATCGATTCCACCGAATATCAGGGCTTCGCTTTTGGTATGGGCATTGAACGCATCGCCATGTTGAAATACGGCATGCCTGATTTACGAACCTTTTTCGACGCGGACATGCCTTGGCTGCGCCATTACGGCTTTGCGCCGTTGGAAGTCGCAACCCTGCTGCGTGGCCTCACCCCTTAAAACTTAAACCATCCCCCCTAATTGAAATGAAACGGCGCCCGAGATGAAGTTCACGCTGAACTGGCTTAAAGATCACCTCGACACCGACGCGCCGCTTTCGGTGATCGACGAAAAACTGACCAGCATTGGCCTGGAAGTCGAAGGTATCGAAGATCGCGCCGAAGGCTTCGAAAAATTCGTTGTCGGTCACGTTGTTACCTGCGAACAACATCCTGACGCTGATCGGCTTCGTGTGTGCATGGTCGACACCGGGACGGACAAACTCGTGCAGGTCGTCTGCGGTGCCCCAAACGCCCGGCAAGGCCTGAAAGGCGTGTTCGCCCCTGCCGGAACCCGCGTTCCCGGTACCGGATTGGATTTGAAAGCGACCAAAATCCGGGGCGTGGATTCCAGTGGCATGCTCTGTTCCGAACGGGAATTAGGCCTCTCGGAAGACCATGACGGCATCATCGACTTGCCCGAAGACACCGAAATTGGCCAATCTTTCGTATCGTTAATGGGGCTCGATGACCCGGTGATTGAAATTGCGCTGACGCCCGACCGCGCCGATTGCGCGGGCATTCGAGGCATCGCCCGCGACCTTGCCGCGACCGGCATTGGTTCGCTCAAGCCATTTGCCCATGGCGAAACACCTGCAGCCTTCGACACGCCCATTCAGTGGAACCGCGCCTTGGGCGACCACGGTGACGCCTGCCCCATGGTGGTTGGCCGCGCGTTTCGAAACGTTACGAACACCGCCAGCCCGCAATGGCTGCAGGACCGTTTGCGCGCCATTGGATTGCGTCCTATTTCAGCTTTGGTAGACATCACAAACTACGTAACCTTTGATCTTGGTCGCCCCTTGCATGTCTTCGATATCGACAAGCTTTCGGGAGATGCCTTAACGATGCGCTTCGCTAAACCAGGCGAAAAAATCGAAGCTCTGGACGGTAAAACATACACGCTGGATGATCAGATGACGGTCATTGGCGACGGCGCAGGCGCACAGGCCATCGCGGGCGTCATGGGCGGGGAAAAGACCGGCTGCACCGAGGATACGACATCCGTTTTTCTCGAAGTCGCGCTCTTTGACCCGATCCAGACCGCTGCGACGGGCCGTAAACTCGGCATTGAATCAGACGCCCGTTATCGCTTTGAACGTGGCGTCGATCCCGCATCCGCCTTTTGGGGTGCCGACGCCGCCACGGCTTTAATACTGGAGTTGTGCGGGGGCGAGGCTAGCGACCTGTCCATCGCCGGGGATATGCCCGCGCCACTGCCCGCTATCGCGCTTGATCCAAAACGGGTGTCAACGCTGGGCGGCATGGATGTGGAACCCGACGAGGCGCTAAATATTCTGAACGCTTTGGGATTCAAAGCCACTCTCGACGACGGTCGAATTATGGCGACGCCGCCCTCCTGGCGCTTTGACGTTGAAGGCGAAGCCTGCCTGGTTGAAGAAATCCTCCGCATTCGCGGCTTCGACAATATTCCCGCCGTCCCATTATTCCGCGAAACTACTTTATCCCAGCCCGCATTGACCGCGCCGCAACGCCACGTGTCATTCGCCCGCAAAGCCCTTGCGGCGCGCGGCATGCTGGAAGTTGTAACGTGGTCTTTCACGACCCACAATTTAGCGACATTGTTTGGGGGCGGCGCCGACAATTTACGGCTCGCCAACCCCATAAGCGCCGACCTAGATACGATGCGCCCATCTATCATGCCTAACCTCATCGCCGCCGTAGGCCGCAATGCAGACCGAGGCAACGTGAATTCGTGTTTGTTTGAAGTTGGCGCGGATTATCAAGACGATACCCCAACAGGCCAACGTACTGTAGCTGCAGGCGTGCGCGCGGGCGACACCGGCGAACGTCATTGGTCCACCCCGGCGCGGGCCTGGGATGTTTTTGACGCCAAAGCCGACGCCATCGCGGTTTTGAAGGCAGCAGGAGCGCCGGCAAATAATGCTCAAGCAACGCCAGACGCCCCCGATTGGTATCATCCCGGCCGATCCGGCGTCTTGCGTCTGGGTCCAGCGGTGTTGGCCAATTTCGGTGAAATCCACCCTAAATTATTAAAAACGATGGATGTCGACGGCCCTATAGCAGCATTCGAAGTATTCTTTGACGCGATCCCAAGCCCGCGTAAGAAGCAAGGCAAAACCCGACCGGCGCTCGTCTCTTCACCGTTCCAGCCAGTACGCCGGGACTTCGCATTTGTTCTCAACGACGCGGTGACGTCCGCAAAAGTCATTACGGCAATCCGGTCCGCAGAAAAAAAATTAATTACCGATATATCTATTTTCGATGTTTATGCAGGCGCAAACCTAGGCGACGATAAAAAATCCGTCGCACTTTCCGTTACGATGCAGCCAGTGGACGGCACGATGACTGATGAAGTCATCGACAGCATTTCCGCGCGAATAATCGCCGCCGTCGAAAAGCAAACGGGCGGCACGCTGCGTGGATAGTTAAAGTTTACGAATTCTTAGCTGCCATTGAAGTTGACTAAGAGAAGCTAGTCGGCTCTTTATGATTGCCGCCTCAATAGTCTATCTTTCAACATAAAGTCTTCTCCCGCATTATATGGCAGAGCGCAAAAAATCATACACAGTTCCCTGCGCGTCGACCTTTCGCGACGCAGTTATGGCGTTGGCGGCGACGCGGAACGTGAATGTGGGCGACATCGCCCGATCCGTCATGTTGATATTACCAGAGGCCGCCATTGCAGCGACACTGGACCCTGGCGAACCCACGGTGAAGGATCGCGAAACCATCGTCTTGAAATCCGGACCAAGCGCAGGAAAACCCTGGCGCCGCAAACCGCGCCTTCAAGTCCGTCTTCCGGCGATCCACAGCGTCGAAAACATTCGCCGTACGCTGAATTTGGCCTTGGCGATGGATAGCGGCGAACAGAGTATATTGATAGAAGCTGGTGACCAACCTTCCGCCCATGAGCGTCTGTCCAAATTGGCGGATGAAATTGAGCGGCTGCGCACCGTCAACAACGCCCTCGCTTTTATGCCTCTGGATAATGGTGTCCTCAGTCGCGCCGAAGCATTTTACGTTCTGGGCTTTGCACCAAAGGCAAAACCCAGCCGGACGGCAATCAACGCAAAATACCGAATGCTTGCCGCCATTCACCATCCGGACAGCGCTTACGGCGATCACCGACGCATGAGCCAGCTTAACGAGGCCATCGGATTCCTGCGGCAATCCGTCTGAACACTCTTTCAATTCCACACGCTGGATGTCAGCATATAGCCAACAATAACGGTGTTGGGAACATGGGTATGGATATGCATTTTTTGACAATTGCGGACGCCGCGCGCCAAATTGAAGCGAAATCACTGTCACCGGTAGACCTGGTTGAAGCGCTGTTGGCGCGAATTGACGCCATCAACCCGCAATTGGACGCCTTCATTACATTGACTGGCGAACAAGCGCTGGCCGCCGCCCGCAACGCTGAGGCGGAGATAGCCGCCGGTCGCTATCTTGGGCCGCTGCATGGCATCCCGTTTGGCTTGAAGGACATTTACAACAGTGCGGGCGTATTGACATCCGGTCATTCCCGCACTGCCAAGGACCATATCCCCGACGAAGACGCCACCACAACGGCGCGGCTTCGCGGCGCTGGCGGCGTGTTGATGGGCAAGCTTTCGACCCATGAATTCGCCCATGGCGGCCCCTCTTTCGATCTGCCCTGGCCACCAGCGCGTAATCCCTGGAATCGCGACCATCAAACCGGTGGATCAAGCAGCGGATCGGGTGCCGCCGTCGCCGCTGGATTTTTATTCGGTGCTATGGGCTCGGATACTGGCGGGTCGATCCGAAACCCCGCCGCGCTTTGTGGCATTGTGGGACTAAAGCCCACATATGGATTGGTCAGCCGTTACGGCGTCATGCCGAATTCCTACACCTTCGACCATGCAGGGCCCATGACCTGGACAGTCGAAGACGCCGCTATCATGTTACAGACACTAGCGGGACACGATCCCAAGGACCCGGCCAGCGCGAAGGTATCCATCCCGGACTACCGCGCCGCCCTGACCGGCGACATTCGCGGCTTAAAAATTGGTGTCGTGCGCCATTTCTGGGAGGAGGACCACCCCGCCAACGACGAAGTCTGCGCCGCTATGGATGCGGCCATAGATGTTCTGCGCGGCCTGGGCGCGACGTGCGAAGACGTGCGAATGGAACCGATGCAGGCGTATTACGACACCAAAGTCATCATTGCCGAATCCGAATTGTTTTCGGTCCATCGGAAAGCTCTTATGGAACAACCAAGCGATTTTGGCGGCGACTTCCTGGCTCGCGTTCTGCCCGCCTGTCTAATCAGCGGCCCCGATTATGTGGAAGCGCAGCGCCGTCGGCGGCTGCATATCGCCCGGATGGATCCAATTTACGCCAAACACGATATCCTCGTGACAGCGGGACCGTATGGCCCGGCACCCCGGCTGGATAGCCACCGCACCGGTACGTTCTTTTACGGCTCCAACATCGCCACGCCGTTTGACGTTACCGGCGGCCCTGCGCTGGCGCAGTGCAACGGATTTTCCAAAAGCGGATTGCCACTGTCCCTGCAGTTTGTTGGCCGGCCATTTGATGAAACCACGGTGTTGCGCGCCGCAGGCGCTTATGAAAAAGCGACGCCCTTTCGCGACCGCCGCCCGGACCTTCAGCCGGGCCTGGCGCCGGATCGACCCGCGCCCTTTGCGCCGGCAACGCCCAGAATCACCCTGGACACCGCCACGCAGGCGCTCGTCGCCGGAATGGCAAAGCGCGCCGGTTTATCGCTAAATGAACGAAACTTGGCGTTTTTGTATGAAGCCGCACCTGGCGTCTTCGCCATGGCCGACCGGCTGCGCGAGCCCATCACCTGGTGGGATGAACCCGGCAACACGTTTAATTTCCCCACATGACCTGACCTTAGCCCACGACATGCTTTAAGTAAGGTCGGCGCAGGCTTTTATGATTAAATCACCACCACGTACAAGGTCGTCTTCTGGTGCGACAAAACTGGCACGGAAATATGGCGACAACCCATACGCGACACCTTGAACGACCGCAACGCCGACTGAATCCAATAGATACATGGTGAAGTCGGTATCGTTTTCAATCACGCGACCATCCGGCGCTGTTTTGCCTAACGTTCCCGCGCAAGAACAAAAAATATACATGGCGCCATCCGGCAAATCACATTGCAGTCCCTTCGCCGCATTCAATTTTTCGAATAGTATATCGCGCCGATGCTGCAGATTGGCCGTGCGTTCCTTCACGAATTCCTGCGGGCCTTCCAACGCCGCAATGGCGGCGGCTTGGGCCACGGCGCTCACGCCTGATGTGCTTTGGGATTGCATCTTGCACATGTTGGCGATGATTTCCTTGGGTCCCCCCGCAAATCCAAGACGCCACCCAGTCATCGAATAGGCCTTCGAGACACCGTTACAGGTCACCGTGCGATCATATAACTTGGGTTCAATTTGGGCGAAGGTAGAAAATTCATGTCCATCGAAGATCAAATGTTCATAAACATCATCAGTTAGAATATGAACATGGGGATGTTTCAACAACACATCCGCCAACGTCCGCATTTCGTCTGGGGTATAGACCGCACCCGTCGGATTGCTGGGCATACAAAACATCAGCCATTTGGTGTTTTCAGTGATAGCCTCTTCAAGTTGTTCCGGCCGCATCTTGAACAAATTGTTCTGCCCGCAGTTCACAATAACCGGCGTTCCCCCGGCCAATTGCACCATGTCGGGATAGGACGCCCAATACGGTGCTGGAATGATCACCTCGTCGCCTGCACCAACGGTCGCCATCAAGGCATTAAACAAGATTTGCTTGGTTCCCGACCCGGCAGTGAGTTGATCCAAGCCATAGTCCAGATCATTGTCGCGCTTAAATTTAAGTTGGGCAGCTTCGCGCATGGGCAAGGTGCCGTTGACCGGCGTATAGCGAATTTCGTTCTTCTCCATAAGCGCAATCGCCGCCTTATTGGCATGATCGGGGGTTGGGAAATCGGGCTCCCCCGCTGTCAATTTGATGATGTCACGGCCTTCGGCTTGAAGGTCACGCACCCGCGCCGACGCCATTTGACTGGGCGATGGTTTAAATCGTTGCATTCGGGGGGCGAAAAAATCCACGTTAGCGTCTCCTGATCAAGTTTGGTCGACAGTTTTCCCTAAAACCCAGCGCAAAAAAAGGCCTAATAATTATCATCGCCAGACGCGGCACCGTCTGGTGGCCAGGCGTCCACGTCCTCTTCAAGCGGCACTTCAAGACTCCGCAGCAATTGTGAAAACATCGTCCAATGGCCAATCGCGACGACCATCTCAACCAATTCGGCCTGGCTGCGGATATGGGTCGCGCATTTCATCCAGACCTGATCGGATATTTTACCATGCTCCAGCGTATCATCAACCGCCGCCAACACCGCCTTGTCCGCCGCGCCTAAATTATTAGCCTTCTTCCAATCGCGCACGGCCACTACCTCTTCCGCCGCCAACCCGATATGTTCCGCCAACCGCCAATGCTGGCTCCATTCGTAATTAGACCCCGTCACCCACGCGATGCGCATGATGATGAGTTCCCGCAACCTGACATCCAGCTTCTTGCCGGTGAACAGAAGAGTCGACAGCAATTCTGTCATCGCTTTGGCTAAATCCGGATTGTGCAACAGCACCCGATAGACGCTGAGTGGTGCCAAAGATTCCCGAACGCCAACCTCCTTCGCCGCCGCAAGCGCGTCTTCGACCGACAGCATTTTCAAACGTTCCGACATTCAATCCCC
>Ga0302134_10001169_pt1 | contig 12216 bp, 10 predicted proteins | sample CB9_SCM_MG_FD_203123 | JGI IMG/M metagenome (GOLD analysis project Ga0302134, IMG submission 203123) | Marine microbial communities from Western Arctic Ocean, Canada - CB9_SCM | ecosystem: Environmental > Aquatic > Marine > Oceanic | place: Canada: Western Arctic Ocean | collected 2017-09-19
TGGGGTGGATAAATCCAGAGCGAGCGTAGTACGGTTTGGTTTCGTCAGGACTGGGGCGAATCGCCATGTTGTATTCCAGCACCGGTAATTCTCCGACGGTGATTTTAATGGCGTCGTTGGTATTGGTAGCTCGGACCCGCGGAATCCGCTTCGGAAATCCATCCACAAGAACGAAGCGGTAGCTACGAGATTGTCCTGAATACAGTGGTTGCTCTAGCATCCAGCGGACGACGGGAACGTCGCCACTGTAATCGGCTTGAGTAGGCACTCGTTCATTAGTGTCATTGGAGATGAGTATGAACGGGTGGCGTTTGGGAATGCTGTCCGGAATTAGTGACTGCACCGGTACTCCGACTCGGTCATATAAACCCGCTGCGATCTTAAACGTACTGTCTTGGGCACAGACAAAAATCGATTGCGATAGTAATAAGAACACGAAAATCGAAAATCTAAATGGCATACTGGTTTTCTCTCGAAAATAATGTCTAGGATGGTAGGCTATATCCCTAGCAATCTCTACAGGATACAATAGAGCAAGTTGGATGAGCATCCAATCATTAATTCAGAAAGGAATTTTCAAATGTTGAATAATTATAGTAAATCGATATTAACGGCACTGGCCGTAACGATATGTTTCGCTTGTCAGAGCGACCGAGAAGTTCAAGGAGCAGATAAAGTGCCCGCTGCATTAAATCACACAGCCAAAGACATCGATGGCAAAGACGTGAAGCTTGCAAAATATGAGGGTCGCGTGTTGTTAGTTGTCAATTTGGCGAGTCGCTGAGGTCGTACTCCTCAATACCTGCAGTTGCAGGCACTTCATGCTAAATACAATACCAAAGGCCTTTCGGTTTTAGGATTTCCTTGTAATCAGTTTGGGCTTCAAGAACCAGGCACAGATGCTGAGATCAAAGAATTTTGTACGGCTAAATATTCCGTCGCCTTCGATTTATTTTCGAAAGTCGATGTTAATGGCGACGAAGCCCATGGGCTCTACAAGCACTTAACGGCTCAAACCACTTCTCCCAAAGAAGCTGGTAAAGTATCGTGGAATTTTGAAAAATTCTTAATCGATCGTTCCGGTACAGTGATTGCTCGGTTTGATGGAAAAGTGAAACCAAACTCAGCTGAGTTAGTAAAATTGATTGAAGAACACTTGGCAAAATAAGCCAATCTGTGACTAGTTGTGATATAGTAAATCACCCCAGCCGTTGCTGCTCATTGCGAGTAGTCAACGGCTGTGTTATTAACTGGACTATCAAGGAACATAGCTGAGTAACTGAGAGTAACCGTGAGCAACGAAGTTCAAGCATTAATAACGATTCTTAAGCAAGCAGCCGAGCAATCACGCACTGCGCAGAGTTGGCCTGTTGCCGTGGACACGTGGTTCTCTTATTGTGATGCCGCTGAGATGAGTTTGTTATTTCAGGAATTAGTGCAACTCGAAGTACCTCTTGACGAAGGTGCTCAAACTGCATGGGGTAAGCTGCTCGAACAGTTTATTGATTTACAACGGCGGTCGTCGGTATCTGTCGGTACAGATTCAGCACAAGCACATAATGAATTGCCGGAGCGGCAGGATTTGATAGAGCTTTATAGCTTTTTGGGTACGGAGAGTCGTATTCGTCACCAGATACTATTATTGCTGGCAATGCGTGCCGCTGATGCCAACACGGAAGCAGTTGTTTCGTTGTTGATTAACGATCCACCGCTAGAAGTTGCGGGATTTGCGATTGCGTTGAGTCCCTATTTACAATGCGACACGAATTGGGATCTGTTATTCCCTGCGTTGTTTCAGGCACTACGACATCCGATTGCCGCCGCGGCGGTGCTTGATCTTGCAAATTACTTGTGCCGAAATTCCAAATTAACGCCTCACGCTGCAACTCCAATTAGTGCTCAATTAGTCCAATTGTTAACGGGTGTGGTCGAACAATTAAGCATGATTGAGGATGGCTCAATCATGAAGAAGCACCCCGATTTGACAGCCTCGGAAATTGCCGAACAGGTCAATCAGGGTGTTTCATTGGCAGTCTCACTATGCGACGCGTTGGCCCTCGTGGGTGACCCCGAATTATCATCTGCCGTATTTCAAGCGATGAATCTCGGTCATCGGCGCGTCCAAGTCGAAGCGGCAGCGGCTCTGATAAAACTTGGACAGGACGCGGGGCGACAGCGACTAGTGACGTTAGCAGAGGAACCGGCGATTCGCATTCGAGTTTTGAAATATGCTGAAGAATTGTCAGTCATTGATGAGGTCGATGTACAATATAGAACACCAACTGCTCGAGCTGAAGGTGAACTAGCACTGTATCTTGCCCAACCCCACATCATGGGCTTACCTCCCGCTCGACTAGAATTATACGAAGAATCGGAGATGTATTGGCCAGGATTTGATGAGCCGCAAACTTGTTTTTTGTTTCGTTATGAATATCTGTTGGGTGCTGAACCGTTGATGAATATTGCAATCGCCACTCCGGAGGTTCAGAGTGTTACCGCGGATCTAACGCACTGTAGTCCCGAAGATATTTACGCATTGTTTGCGGCGGAAGGAGTTACGCATGATGAAATATTTGAGATGGATGCGAACGACCTAGATAGCCAAGCGGAAATCGACAACGTGCGGTTACAACGGCGAGCGCACGATCGAGGATATGAACAGATACAGCCGATTCAGTTGGGCTTTTTATTTGGAGATCGTGTGTTGTCGGCCGAAGCCACTCGCGAAGGGGTCGCTGGAATCGTAGTTGTTGATGCGGCAGATGATGTTTGGTTTGCTCAACAAAATCCCCAGCGACCATTAACCGCCCAGGATGCGTACAATATTTACAAAGGGCGAAAACTATTAGCGACGTTTAATCCGGAATTAGCTTCTCTGCGGGAAACCGCTCCCGAGAGTAATAATGATGACAGTGTGTGATTCAGCGCCCGCATCTTCGCCACTGCAACCGCCGCCTCCGTCGACGGGATTAGGAATTCGTCGAACGCTGTACTATTTGGCTGGATTGATGATTGTGCTGCTGGTCATGATAAATTTGACAGCCCCTGCGCCGCTGTCCTCAAAGTTCATGGGAAAACCTATCACATTTCGCGGCGTTAGTTTCAGCAGTGATTCGGGCAACAAGATGTTTGACCTAGAAGCGCATCGTGGAAAAGTTGTGCTCATCAATTTTTGGGCGACCTATTGTCATTATTGTCTGGAAGAGATGCCAAATTTACAGCGTATTCATCTGGACCTGCAGCATGATGACTTTGTGGTGATCGGTGTGAGCAGTAATACTCGTAAGGTTTTAGAAGAGTTTCTGAGCAAACAGAGTCAGGCTTGGGACAATATTTATGGGATGGATGCGATGCGTTTGGGTAGGGAGTTTGAAGTAAATACAATTCCGCGGGCCTTCTTAATTAACCGTGAAGGCGTTCTTGTTGCCGTGGGTAATGGTGTTGAGTCAATTCAAAACGAAATATATGCGCTTGTTCGTAACGACTTTTAGAGTTTGCCGTTAACAGAACTGGCCTAAACGGTTAGTTTATGGATAGCTAAAGCAACGAAAATAGTAAAAGGAATCAGGTTTAGAATGGATATTGATGGTGGTTCGCAGGCGGACCAGACAAACGAAGCGGCCAGTACGGTCAACGAAAGCAGCGAAAGTAATGACGGAGAGCCGCAAATAGGTTTTGCGGATATGGATCTTAGTCGCGATATGCGGCGTTCGCTAGAGCGAGCTGGCTATGAAGAGCCATCACCGGTTCAAGCCGGCGTTATTCCGCCGGCGTTAGATGGATATGATGTAATGGGGCAAGCGCAAACGGGTACCGGTAAAACCGCTGCCTTTGCGATCCCCATTCTCGAGCAACTGGCTTCCCCGCAAGACATGCCCGGGGTGCAAGCTATTATATTAGTACCGACAAGAGAGCTAGCCGGACAAGTTCGCGAAGAATTTGAAAAGCTTGCTTACTATATGGACATCAAAACGGCTGCTGTTTACGGTGGCCATCCGATCAAGAAGCAAATCGAAGTGTTGAAGAATGGCGTGCAGGTTGTGGTGGGAACACCTGGTCGAGTGATCGATCATATCAACCGAGGTACGTTGAATTTACAAGAGACATGGTGTGTCGTGCTTGATGAAGCAGACCGCATGCTTGATATTGGTTTCCGACCGGATATTGAAACAATACTTCGTGCTGTCACGCGCAAAGACCGTCAGACATTATTACTAAGCGCAACAGTTCCGCCTTCGATTAAACGCTTGTCGTCGCAATATATGTACAAGCCGATCATGTTGGATTTTTCGAACACGAACGTATCGGCCGATACAATCGATCAATTCTATTTTACGGTGGATCGCAAACGAAAATTCGCTTTGCTGAAACGTTTGATACAACGTGAGCAACCTCATCAAGCCATTGTTTTTTGTCGCACTAAACGAGGGACTGATCGCATTGCCCAGCAACTGGCTGAGACCTTTGACAATGTTGGCTGTATCCATGGTGATATGAATCAGTCGGCGCGTGATCGTGTGATGAAGAAATTTCGAGACGAAACGTTAAAGGTGCTCGTGGCAACAGATGTTATCGGACGAGGCATTGATGTAACGAGTATTTCACACATCATCAATTTTGACACACCCGAAGATTGTGATGACTATGTGCATCGCATTGGTCGCACTGGCCGGATGGGCCGTGAAGGCGTGGCATATACGTTCGTATCAGATGACGAAGGCGAGTTGTTGACGAAGATTGAGGTTAGGATCAATCGCTTGTTGGAACAGGACGCGATGGAAGGCTTTGAGTTACAAGTTGAAGCACCGGTTGAGTATAAAGAAGAGCGGGTCGCTGCGGTAGCGGCGATGCGTGGTCGAGGACCAGCGAAACATCGCCGGAGACTGTAATGATGCGTAGCGATTCACAGAATAGACTCATCATGGGCCCGGTGCTCTGGTGTTGCTTACTATTGGTGAGTTGCTCGTCACGTGAAGCCGCACAATCCGACAATCCGGTGGCCGAACAAAATGGCACGGCGTCCACTAAGGGTGTTCAACAACAAACGCCACCTCCATCTGCGGTTGTCGTAAGTCCTGGTGAACGAATTAAACCGGCGATGCAGCCGTTGCCGATACAAATTGACGGTCCCGCAGCCGCAGCGCGCAAAAATCCGTTGGACCCGGAGAAGATTCTCGCGCAGGGTATTCGCACGATACAAGGTGAACACCTAACGCTCTATACCGATATGCCCGCGAACGAGGATATTCAGGACTTGCCTAAAATCTTTGAATTGGCGATTCCACACTGGTGCGAGTATTTCAATGTTGCTCCCGAGAAAATGGCGGCTTGGAAAGTGTCGGTTTGTTTAATACAAGATCGTAAGAAGTTTGCTGCGGCTGGCTTGATTCCCGCGACATTGCCCAGCTTTGATCATGGATATGCGTTTGGTAACAGATTGTTTATCAATGAACAACCGAGTGCCTACTACCGCCGTCACTTGCTACTGCACGAGGGCACGCATGCGTTCATGTTTGAAAACTTTTCAAGCGCGGGACCACCTTGGTACATGGAAGGTATGGCTGAATTGTTAGCCACGCATACTTGGGACGGCACACAGCTTCAGCTACGGCAGATGCCAAAAACTAAAGAAGACGTCCCTTATTGGGGTAGAATCAAGGTCATTAAAGACGAAGTTGCTGCGAAAAAAGGGTTGATGATCCAAGAGATTATGAATTTTGGTAGTGATGCTCAGTTGCGATTAGATGCTTACGCTTGGAGTTGGGCTGCCTGTATTTTTCTAGATACGCATCCCGCCTTTCAAAAGACGTTTCGGGAACATTTGAAGCACGCAGGGGACAGTTCGCCCGAGTTTTCGCTGGACCTGGTGAAAGCCTATGGCGAGCAATGGTTTCAGGTCCGCCAGCAGTGGCAAGTATTTGTGATGAATATTGAATATGGCTTTGATATTAGACGAGAAGCCATTGATGTCGTCGAGGTTAGGCCACTTGAATTGGCCGCAGAAGTCATTACGGTGCGAGCCGATCGTGGTTGGCAGTCTACGGGTTTGCGGGTTACCGCAGGAATGAAATTGGCAATTACGGCTACCGGGCGATTTGTTATTCACCGTGAAGACTCTGCTGAGCAACCGCAGGGTGTGCCATGGGAAAGTGAAGCGGGAGGGATTACGATACGCTATCATCGGGGGCAGCCGTTGGGGAAATTATTGATTGCACTCGATGAACCACAACAACTTGGTGAAACTGGTTTAGCTCATTCTGAACCCGTTGGTGCGGGTGGAGATATGATGATTCCGTCGAATGGAGTGCTTTATTTTCGAGTAAACGATTCACCGGCTGATCTAGCAGCGAATGTAGGTGCATTACAAGTAACAGTGCAGCAAATCGTAGAATAGAAGCCATTTCTAGCGTTGTCTGATTGACGAGATAGTGTTTGGCTTCCACAATTTTTAATTGACAGTAAATTATTTGTTAACACATTAGGAAGTGCATTCAATTAACCCGTTGGACACAGACAAGAAGGAAGTGAACAAACGAATGAGCGTAATGCAAACACAAGACCCCGCCGTTTTCGAGAGCATTGAACAGGAACGCAATCGCCAACGATTTGGACTGGAGATGATTGCTAGCGAGAATTATACGAGTCGCGCTGTGATGGAAGCGTGCGGTAGTGTCTTGACTAATAAATACGCGGAAGGATATCCAGGCCGCCGATATTACGGAGGCTGTGAGCATGTTGATACTACGGAATCAATAGCGATTGACCGAGCCAAGCAATTATTCGGCAGTGATTCAGTCAATGTTCAAGCGCACTCGGGCTCCCAAGCCAATACGGCCGTTTACTTGTCGTGCTTAGAGTATGGCGATTGTGTGATGGGCTTGGATCTCGCTCATGGTGGTCACTTGACGCACGGTATGCATCTCAATATTTCGGGCATTCTCTACGATTTTGTGAGTTACGGCGTAGATCCAGAGAAGCACCGTTTAGATATGGATCAAGTGGCAAAGTTAGCGAAAGAGCACAAACCAAAATTGATAGTAGCTGGTGCCAGTGCTTATCCGCGAGAAATGCCCCATGAAGAATTTGCACAAATTGCGGAAGATGTTGGAGCATTGTTGTTTGTGGACATGGCTCATTATGCGGGACTTGTCGCAGCTGGTGTCCATCATAATCCAGTCGAGTGTGCAGACTTTGTGACCACGACGACACATAAAACTTTACGAGGCCCCCGAGGCGGGATGGTGATGTGTAAAGACGAACATACCAAGGCGGTTAATCGAAGTATTTTTCCTGGTTTGCAAGGTGGGCCGTTAATGCACATCATTGCCGGTAAAGCGATCTGTTTTGGCGAGGCCTTAACTGATGAATTTAAACAATATGGGCAACAGACGGTCGACAATGCGAAAACGCTCGCAGCTGCGTTACAAAATGGCGGTATGAAGTTGGTTAGTGGTGGAACGGACAACCACTTGATGCTACTCGATGTCGCTCAGTCGTTAGGCATGGGCGGTAAACTTGCCGAAGCGGTATTGGATCAATGTGGCATTACGGTTAACAAGAATATGATCCCCTTTGACGAACGAAAACCGAATGACCCATCAGGGATTCGTATTGGTACGCCAGCGTTAACCACTCGAAAAATGGGTACCGATGAAATGAACTCCATTGCTAGCTGGATGATAAGCGGTTTGCAAGCTCCTGAAGATACTACGCTGCACGCATCAATTCACCAACAGATTCGTGAGTTATGCGAGCAGTTCCCAGTTCCTGAAGACAGGTAATCGCTGCATAATATAGAAGAGCGTTTTTGGTTTTCTAACAATTTGTACGATATATACAGAACGATAGGTAGGATAATCAGCCACATGCGTATAATGCATTAAGCGGTGTGAAGTTCTTCAACGATGGCAGTCAGAACTCACAAGGTAATTCTAAAGAGGGTAAACAAGTAAGCGATGTCAGATAAGAATAGAATTTTAATTGCCGACGACAACCAAGCGAATCGTGAATTGCTAGACGCTTATTTGTCCGAATTGGATTGCGAGATCGATTTTGCGGTCGATGGACAGAATACGCTTGATAAGGTCGCGTCGTTTAATCCAGATTTGATATTGCTAGACGTAATGATGCCCAAATTCAATGGATTTGAAGTTTGTGAGCAGATCAAATCAGCCCCAGCCACGGCTGCGATTATGGTTCTCATGGTGACAGCGTTGAATGAACGAGGTGATATTGAACGCGCGGTGAGAGCGGGCACGGATGATTTCTTGTCGAAGCCAGTCAATCAAGTTGAGCTGTTAAAGCGAGTGGAGAACATGTTAAAGTTAAAAGATGTCACCGACGAAGTCGAGCGATTACGTAAGTATATCGAGGAGATGGAACTGTAGATTTGCTGCGAAGTTGGAATCGCACGTTCGCACCATTCTATCGTTCGCCGAATCAAAACCAGATGAAGAGCGTGTTATGCCAGTTATCAGACCCACTCCCACAAATCTAGCCACGCTTGTAAGCAGCGATCACCGCCGTAAATGTTCTTGGTGTTGGATTTGCATGATGTTTTTTGCATCGATATTCGTGCTTTGCTCGCAAACTGTTCGCGCGGCTCAAGATAGTCCCGCAGCGCGAAAAAAACGCATTGCGGTTTTGATTGAGAAATTAGGCAATGATGATTTCACGACTCGAGAAGTTGCGCAAGGCAAATTGTTCGAACACGGGTTATACGCTTTTGATCAATTGCATGTTGCCCAACATCATGATGACATTGAGATATCCAAACGCGCGATGTTTCTGATTGGCAGCATTTACATTCCATGGACTGTGCGTACGGATGGCCCCGAAGTGGGTGAAATCTTGATTGGATACGCAGACAAAAACAGCGAAGATCGCCAGCGTAAGATGCAACGCTTAGCTGCGCTGGATGATTACCTTGGCATCGCAGCGCTAAGTCGTATGGTTCGCTATGAATCATCGAATCGTCTATCTCGCTTTGCTGCGCTGTTAATCATGAACCAAGCAGTTCCTACAGACGTTGCCCGTACCAAAGAGCTCGTGGCAGAATTAGAAGGCTTGCATAGTGAGAGTATCCGCGTGGGGGCGTGGTGGGTTCAAGTCTACGCGTTATCACTACAATCTCCTCAGAAATCAGTTGACGCTTGGGACAAAGTCACGCGTGACGAAGAAGTGTTGTTAGCTACGTTTCCGAATCAATCCAGTCGCACACTACTGCGAAATTTATTGAGATGGCAATTCCAATTACTGACGGGTTTAGGTGATAAGGAGGCTGCCGGGCACGTTGCCCGCCGCAGTATTAATTTATTGGATGGTTCTCGTGAGCAACTTATTCAAGCGATTGATTGGTTAGCCAGTCAAAAAAGTTGGGAATATGCTGGGTTAATCGAAGAGCGATTCCCAATAGAGTTTGAAGAATCACCAGAACTATTGTATCGACTCGCGGAAGCTCACCTGTACGCAGAGAACCAGGAATTAGCGGACCAAGCGGTCCGGCGGGCTGTCGCAATAAAACCTGAAGATATCGGCGCTCATACCATCATGGCAGTGTGGTTAGCCAGACACCAATTTTATGATTGGGCCGTAGCGGAGTATCAACAATGTACGGAGCAAGCAACTGTTGAATCGGATATGGGCGTTCGCGTTCGAATTATATTGGCGGAGTTGTTTCACGATTTGACGCGGGACTCGGAAGCGGCTACGGCCTTGGCCGAGGTTATAAAGCACCGAGACAACAATGCTGTTGTGATGGCCGTGAAGCGATTTTATCCTAGTTTCGCTGCATTGGAATCACGCTATATCTATTACCAAGCAAGTGCTGCGGCGAAGCGGGAAGACTTTCCGCGGCAAAAAATATTGTTGGAGAAAGCGCTGACCCTCGATCGGTATGATGGTGACGTACTCATCGCCGCGTTTAAGTATGCCCAAGCTGATGAGCAGTGGCGGCAGGATACCCTTGCTAATATTGCGGCCGCAGCGGAGCATTATGCAAAAGAAGCTGAGCAACTAGAGAAGAAAATTAAAACAACATTAGATCGTACCGCAAAAGTTCAAATGGCGTATGACTTGGCGCGCGCCTATAACCAATACGCTTGGGTTGTTGGCAATACGGTTGGCGATTTTGAGCAGGCGATTAAATTTAGTCGTAAGTCGCTGGACCTCCGCGAGTGGAATACACCTGGCTATCTTGATACATTGGGCCATGCGTACTACGGTGCGGGGAAGTTTGAAAAGGCTGTATTGTGGCAAAGCAAGGCGGTGGAGTTGGATCCGGCGAGTCAGGCCATGAGTCGTAAGTTGAAAGTTTTTCAGGCGGCGTTGGAAAAGCAAACCGCGAATGACCGGCAATGACCGCTAAATAAAAGTTTTCGTAGACTGGCTTTGTTTTTGATTGCCACAAATCCTATAATGACGAGCATCTGTAATAGCGAACCAATGTTTCATTGAATCAAATAGGATCTCAAACGTGCTCTCTGTCAGACCAAAAGTTGCCGAACTTGCTTTCCAAGTCTATGGCCGCTCTTTGCATCCAGAATTGTTTGATATCTTTGAAAGTCGTTCCATTGAGCGCGGCGAATATAAAGCAACAATTGGGATCACGCGCGATGGCCATGTGGTCACGTTTGAGCATAATAAGATGGTGTTGGCTGAGGTGGCTGCGGCTAGCACTCAACCCCTTCCGCGACGACGACGATTGTTGTCACGTAAACTCGTAGGCGAGCATTGTGAATCATTGTCATGCAAAGGGGGTGTTCATTATCAAACGAGTTTCCAATTGGAAGAAGTGTCGCCAGATATTTTCTGGAGCTTTCAACAGGAATTGGCTCGTGATAGCGAACTCAAGGGAATGGTACACGCGTTTAACAACAGTAACCGAGTACAAACCGGAGCGCTGAGTTATATCAATATAGAAACGCGACAAAATCGTTTGTTGGTGCAAGCCTTTCACACGTTTCCAGAGGACTATGCAATCGTCAAGAGTCAATCTGTTTTTACGATCTAGTACGATTTAGCACGACGGGCACGAAGACGAGTAGCAAGCCGATTACACTGAGAATCAGGCCACCCTTGGCCCAACTAAAGAAGGCCCGCTGTTTTTTTTGTTCAACTCGAAAATCAACCGTTTGTTGTTCGCCAAGGCCATGGCCAACGATGACGGCAAAAATTTCGATGGATTCAAGCGGTGGCATCTGATCGATGACAATGGTGCCATATTCGTTGGTCTCGGCTGTAGTGTCGGTCGTCTGGGTTAGTTGCTTGCCAGCAGAGTAGTTATATGCAGCGACCGTTAGGCCCACGGCAATAAATACAATTGCTATTGCGAATATAGACCCACCCGTTGCGTTCCATTCACCCTGGGGCGTGTTGAGTTGATCGTCGGCAAGTGGCAACTGTTTTACGTCACGTAAATTAGGCACGGTGATGTGCGCACCGCATGAACAGGTGAGTTGATCGCCCGCTTGGGCAACCTGCACCGGCATGTTGAGTCCGCATTCGCATGTTAATAGATAAGTGGACATAGAGAATTTATAGGGTTGTAGTGTGTTATTGAGATTAGCGACAGGTTCAATTGGAAGGAGCAGCCGAACCGCGAGCGGCCCACCACGGTAAGCTGATACCGCCATCAACGAGTAGTGTTGCGCCGGTCATATATGGGTTGGCGGGATCGCTCAGAAATACGATTGCTCGAGCGATTTCTTCTGGCGTTCCTAATCGGCCCATTGGAATTTTTGCTCCCGCGGTTTCGAGTGTTTCTTCGCTGGCAAATTTACGCTCGCCGGGAGTGTCAATCCAACCAGGTTGAATCATGTTGATGCGGATGCGATGCTCCGCTACTTCGATGGCCGCTGTCCGAGCCATATGCTCAAGCGCTGCTTTTGACATGTTGTAGGCCATCGCTTTTGGGGCTGGAATAAACGCATGGGGCGAGCTGACAAGTGTAATAATACCGCCATCACCTTGCGAGATCATTTGTTGTGTAGCGGCACGGGTAAGATAAAATGCTCCCCACATCGTTACGTCTACAGTACGGCGGAATCCATCCATATCTGCTTGATAGAAATAGTCGCGGTCGCTGTAGGCCGCATTGCTGATGGCAATATCAACTCGGCCGAATTCATCGACACCACGCTGAATTAAAGACTCGACAGCCTCTTGGTCAGCCATGTCCGCATGATGTGCAACAGCCTTGCCTCCCGCCGCTTCGAT
>Ga0302134_10001173_pt1 | contig 12198 bp, 10 predicted proteins | sample CB9_SCM_MG_FD_203123 | JGI IMG/M metagenome (GOLD analysis project Ga0302134, IMG submission 203123) | Marine microbial communities from Western Arctic Ocean, Canada - CB9_SCM | ecosystem: Environmental > Aquatic > Marine > Oceanic | place: Canada: Western Arctic Ocean | collected 2017-09-19
AAGTAATAAATATACTATCAAAAAAATTTAGAGTGCATAAAGCGTAGGGGAAAAGCAGGTAAAATTTAGATTTAGCAGGTAGAGGCAATCACTCACGCGGTAGGAAAGATAAGGGATTACCTCCTAGCATGGAGGGCATGCCAGGCATGCCCATGCGGTAATTCTCTGCTTAATAGATTTAATCGGCTAAATTAATGGCAGCAGTACAAAGGCAAATGACACGATTGCTTCTATTCCATATAAGTTGAGGCTTATTACCAGCAGCTGGATTTTGGCTAGGTAACCGATCGCTTGTACTAGGGTCATAAGGCTATGGGGGAAAATTAGGGCATAGTTTATGTTTCTGCACAGTAATAGCACTCCTAACGCGCGAATTTTTATGTGCGTAATCTATAAAAGTTTAAGAATAGAATTCTGAGATTCGAAGCTTAGAGTTCTTTTCTTAATATGATTATTAATCGCTTATTTTCCAGAAATTCACTCTAAGCATTTTTTCAAAAATTTCGTTACACGTGAAAAGTATTGATGGCCAAGAATTGGCATAGTCGTTAGCTTGTGGATTGATTTTGTTTGGGAGTTCGTTTTCTTTAAAATTAGAATTTTTGGAAGTGCGCGTCATAGATCCAATACTATTAAGTCAAGGCTAAATTTTTAATTGCTAGGTTTATTAGTAACAAATTATTTTTCATCAGCTTTTAAGTGAGCTTCATCTACAAGAAGATATTCAAGCGAAGTTCTTTTTTTGCCCCAGTGAGATGCCAACAATGATCCGCTAATATTGTGCCAAACACTAAAGAGAGCTCCTGGCAGAGCTGCCGTGGCAGAGAAAAACTGCAGCGCAAGTGCTACTCCAAGACCAGAATTTTGCATGCCGACTTCGATTGCGATGGTTTGGCTTTGTCGAAGATCAAAACCAAAGAGGCGACTGGCATAAAAACCGCCGCTTAGGCCGGCAAGATTATGTAGCACGACTGCAAGGAGAGTTAACAGACCAACATCAAGTACTCGTTCGGCATTGAGTGCAACTATGATAGAAATAATTAGCAGAACAACTACGACAGAAATAGTTGGTAACAAAAATGCTATGCGCTCGACTGTTTGAGCGAAAAAATGATTCACACTTATTCCTAGTATTACTGGCACGAAAACCATCTGTAAAATACTAACAATTAGACCCCAGGTATCAATAGCTATAGTCTCAGACAAGTATAATGAACAAAGTAAAGGAGTGGCGATGACTCCAATAAGAGTAGAAGCCATAGTCATACTAACTGATAGAGCAACATCTCCCTTTGCCAGATAACAAATAACATTGGATGCGGTACCACCAGCGCAGCTGCCCACTAGCACCATACCTACTGTAAGCTGATTGGAGAGTTGCAACATGCTAGCCAAAGTTAGTGCCAGCATGGGCATTAGCAGGAACTGGAGCAGTACGCCAACGACTACTGGTTTGGGGTCTTTGCTTATCCGGAGAAAATCCGCTGACGACAAAGTTAGTCCCATCACGAACATTACTAGCGCCAGTAGAGGTACGATACCAGATTCTAGATTTGAGAAAGCATCATTAAAGATAAATGCAATAAGAGAGAGAAGAATCGCCCAGATAGGGAATAAGCTATTAAATAATTTCATGACTGCCATTTTGGAGATATCAGAGGCTAATTATCCTGATTATTGGTGAAATTGCACTTGTTAGGGTCTCTTAACTAATCAGCGAAGTCACAAATTTAAGTTAGCGTTGGGGCTATCTGAACACAGGTAAGTTTTTGTTCAGCTGGGTTCAGTTCTGGTTTCTGCAATGACAGGGTCAAGTTGTAACCTTTTCGGCCTTGTTCACGGCGATGGACATCAATAACGATAGCTTTTATTCTTCCTGTGCACTTCTTTTGCAGCAACAGGGGGAAATCATGATTTTACGTCCACTTCCAATATTGATAATCATCTATTTGTCGTTCTTTTCATTTGTTGAAATTTCAGCAGCAGAATGTGCTCCAGACGGCGCCGTTGAATTTGTCTGTGGCCCTATTAGTCCGGAGGATCTAGCAATAATTCCCGCTTCCAAGTGGTTGATTGCATCTGGTATGGAAGATGAAGGTTTCCTCTACATGGTAAACACAGAAGATCATAGTTCTTTAGCTGTTTATCCCCCGTCTACTAATCAGCCTTCTACTGCAATAGCGCCTTACCAAGCTTGCCCTGGGGTCGTGGAGGAGGGGTTTCGACCTCATGGATTGAGCATTAGAGCCGGAGAGGCGGGTGTTCATACTCTCTACGTTGTTCGCCATGGTGCCCGCGAAGCAATTGAAGTATTCACGGTTGATACAATTAGTTCTATTCCTAGCCTAACTTGGGTTGGTTGCGTGCTAGCTCCAGACTCAATTGTCTTTAACTCCGTGGTGGCAATTCCAGATGAAGGCATTGCTGCCACCAATTTTGCATTGCCCGGTGGCGAATTATGGGAATGGCAGGGTGGGAGTAATTGGACCAAAGTTCCAGGCAGTGAAACTGCGGGTCCAAACGGGATTGAAGTCTCTGCTGATGGTCGTTGGTTTTATATTGCTGGTTGGGGGTCAAAATCTCTAATTCGACTTTCCCGCGGGCAAACACCAATACAAAAAGCTGCGGTTGAGGTTGGGCACCACATTGATAATTTGCGCTGGGCCCCAGACGGGAACCTTTTTGCCGCTGGGCATAATGGCCCTGCTAATAATTCTATTTTTCAATGCTTGAGTGGGGGAGATTGTAGAGAAGTAAGTTCTTTGGTGACTAAAGTCGACCCTGACGATCTAAAAATAAATCGAATTATAGATTATCCGTCCAATTCTCATTTAATTTTAGGCACTGTTGCGGTTCAGGTAGAAGACGAAATTTGGGTAGGTGGTATTGCTGGCGGTACAAAAATAGTGAGATTTCAAGCACCTTAATAGCTTTTCTTAGCAATTCTGGAAAAGAATTATTAGTTATGAATAATACAAAGCCTTTATTTGATGTTGATCAAGTAGCAAGCATAATAGAGCTACATAAAAATCGACCTGGCGCCTTGCTTCCCATATTGCATGGCATTCAGGATGCTCTTTCATTTATTCCTAGTGAGGCATTGCCGGTAGTTGCGAAACAACTAAATTTGTCTCGGGCCGAAGTGCATGGAGTGGTTAGTTTTTATCACTATTTTCGCACCAGCCCTCCTGGGAGGAATATTGTCCAAATTTGTCGGGCGGAGTCCTGTCAAGCAATGGGTTCTCGCAATTTGGAAGTTCATGCTAAACAATTATTAGGAATTGATTTCAATCAGACCAGTATTGATCGAGAATTCACCTTATTGCCAGTCTATTGCCTCGGGAATTGCGCCAGTTCACCGACAGTTAGAATAGGAGATACAGTTTATGGCAATGTAGATATTGATAAATTTGACCACCTAATTCATCGACATTCAGCAGTCGCGGTTGAAGTAAAATGAGTGTTTCAGCAGCTAAGGTTTTTGTTCCTCGCGATACTACCGCATGTTCTCTCGGTGCTGATGGTATTGCAAAGAAAGCCAAGCAAATCATTGATTTGGAACAGCTTGAATTAAATTTGGTTCGCAATGGATCTCGAGGGCTATATTGGCTGGAACCAATGCTGGAGATCGAAACTAATCTCGGAAGAATTGCCTTTGGCCCAGTGGATGAAGAATCAGTAGATATAATTCTGCGAAGTCGCTGTTGGGAATTATTGACAGAGGTTGACTCAATCTTGAATATCGAGCTTCCCCACTTTCTGGGGTTAACCGAAGAAATTCCTTACTTAAAAAATCAGCAACGAATTTGCTTTTCAAGAGTTGGAATAATCGAAGCTATTTCTATCGAGGACTATAAGGCCTATGGAGGCTTTGTGGGTTTGGCGGTTGCATTAGAGATGCAGGCCTCTGCCCTTGTTAAATCTGTTGTTGATTCCGGATTAAGAGGAAGGGGAGGGGCGGCTTTTCCAACTGGTATAAAATGGCAGACCGTGCTCGATGCTGAAGCGGACGAAAAGTTTATCGTCTGTAATGCCGACGAAGGAGACTCAGGTACTTTTTCAGATCGTATGCTAATGGAAAGTGACCCCTATTCACTAATCGAAGGAATGATCATAGCTGGCTTAGCAGTTGGTGCGAGACATGGGTATATATACTTGAGAGAGGAGTATCCCTTAGCTTTAAAAATACTTAATGAAGCAATCCAACTAGCCGGTGACGCTGGAGTACTCGGGGAAAATATCCTAGGTAGTGGTAAGGCATTTTTACTCGAAGTACGGCTTGCTGCTGGGGCTTATATCTGCGGTGAAGAGACGTCGCTACTGGAGAGCCTGGAAGGTAAGCGAGGAGAGATACGTCCTAAACCGCCATTACCAGCTATTAAGGGATTATTCGGTAAGCCGACTGTAATTAATAATGTGATTTCATTGGCATCGGTTCCTGGGATTTTGGCAAATGGAGCAGAAGCCTATCAGGCATACGGCATAGGTCGATCTAGGGGAACACTGCCATTTCAATTAGCCGGTAACATAAAGTATGCGGGCCTAGTCGAATTGGCCTTTGGTCCCAGTCTGAATACCCTGCTGCATGATTTTGGTGGCGGGACGCGCACTGGTGAGCCGATGAGAGCGGTGCAGGTGGGTGGCCCGTTAGGTGCTTATTTACCTGAAAATCAATGGCATACTCCATTAGATTATGAAGAATTTATGAAAATTGATGCCATGCTGGGACATGGTGGTATTGTTGCTTTTGACAGTTCGGTCAATATGTCTGAGCAGGCTCGCTTCTCCATGGAATTTTGTAGTATCGAGTCATGTGGAAAATGCACTCCCTGCAGGATTGGCTCTGTACGTGGAGTAGAAGTCATAGATAAAATTCGCTCAGGTATAGAGGTCGAGGAAAATACGGTTTTATTACAGGACCTATGCGCTACGATGGCTGACGGCTCTCTATGTGCCATGGGTGGACTGACGCCCTATCCAGTCCGCAGTGCACTGAAACACTTTCCGGAAGATTTTCACGCCAAAACAGATTCGCTTTAACTTGGTCTAAACCAATGCTTCAAGTATATGACCCAAACAAGCATGTAGATGCGGAACAGTTGATCGACCCAAAGAGGGATTACGGTACCCCGCCTGCTGTGCGTGTTTATAGTGGGCATGGTGGACGAGATGATAAAGATCTCAGCAATGGTACAGAGTTAGTAAGTCTTCGTATTGATGGCAGAAATGTCACTGTTCCAACAGGTACTTCAATCATGCGAGCGGCGGCTCATCTCGATATTAATATCCCCAAACTTTGTGCGACTGATTCCCTAGAAGCCTTTGGTTCTTGTCGATTGTGTTTGGTCGAAATTGCTGGTCGAAAAGGATTTCCTTCTTCCTGCACAACTTTGGTGGAAGAGGGGCTTGAGGTGAAAACTCAGTCGGAGTCAATAGCTAAGCTACGCCGCAATGTGATGGAGCTTTATATATCAGATCATCCACTCGATTGCCTAACATGTCCAGCCAATGGCGATTGCGAACTTCAAGATGTGGCTGGCGAAGTGGGTTTGCGCGAAGTTCGATATGGTTTCGAAGGTGCAAATCACCTGGAAGCGGAAATTGATAGTAGTCATGCCTATTTTTCTTTCGATCCTAGCAAGTGCATCGTTTGTTCTCGATGTGTGCGCGCATGTGAAGAGGTTCAAGGTACTTTTGCCCTGACCATCGATGGTCGTGGTTTCGATTCCAAAGTTGTTGCTGGTCAGGATGAATCCTTTATGGATTCTGAATGTGTGTCATGTGGTGCCTGTGTGCAGGCTTGTCCAACATCCACACTGATGGAAAATTCTATAATTAAGCAGGGTTTGGCTGAGCACAGCGTAGTCACCACTTGTGCATACTGCGGTGTTGGTTGTGCTTTTGAAGCAGAGGTTAAAGGTGATCAAGTAGTGCGAATGGTGCCTCACAAAGCTGGAAAGGCAAATCGCGGGCATTCATGTGTTAAAGGGCGATTCGCCTTCGGCTATGCTACTCATCAGGACAGAATTACTGAACCCATGATTCGTAATAGCATAGATGAACAGTGGTGTCAGGTATCTTGGGATGAGGCACTGACATTTGCGGCCAGTGAAATTCATCGAATTCAGAATAAATATGGTCGTGACAGTGTTGGGGGTATCACTTCTTCCAGATGCACCAATGAAGAAACTTATCTGGTACAGAAACTAGTGCGTGCCGCCTTCGGTAATAATAATGTTGATACTTGTGCGCGAGTTTGTCATTCCCCTACAGGCTATGGATTGAAAACCACTTTGGGGGAGTCGGCCGGCACACAGACATTCGATTCTGTAAACAAAGCTGATGTGATAATGATAATCGGTGCCAATCCTACAGATGCCCATCCTGTTTTTGCCTCACGAATGAAGCGCCGGTTACGTCAAGGAGCACAGTTAATCGTCGCCGACCCTCGACGGATAGATTTGGTGAAGAGCCCTCACGTATCTAGCGAATATCATTTAGATTTATTGCCCGGCACTAATGTTGCGTTGATAAACGCCATAGCTCATGTCGTGATTCGTGAAGGGCTGGAAGATAGAAATTTTATTTCAAGTCGTTGTGAAACTCCGGCGTTCGAAAAATGGCTGGCATTTATCAGTGCAGATAGAAATTCGCCGGAGGCTATGGCAGAAATTACAGGCATCCCCAGCAAGCGTATTATCGCTGCATCTCGCTTATATGCTAAAGCAGACAACGCTGCGATTTATTATGGACTTGGTGTAACCGAACATAGCCAAGGCTCGACAATGGTTATGGGCATCGCGAATCTTGCCATGTTAACTGGCAATCTGGGCCGTGAAGGTGTTGGTGTAAATCCATTGCGTGGTCAGAATAATGTGCAGGGTTCATGTGATATGGGTTCATTTCCTCATGAGCTTCCCGGTTATCGACATGTTTCTATCGATAGCGCGAGAGAGCCTTTTGAAAAATGTTGGGGGGTTAAAATTTTGAATGAACCTGGCCTGCGTATTCCCAATATGTTCGATGGAGCAGTATCAGGGACCTTTAAGGGGCTCTATTGTCAGGGAGAAGATATTGCCCAATCGGACCCCAATACGCTCCATGTAGAATCAGCTCTGAAGAATCTCGAATGTTTAATTGTTCAGGATATTTTTCTTAATGAAACTGCAAAATATGCCCACGTGTTTCTGCCGGGTGCATCGTTTCTTGAAAAAGACGGCACTTTTACTAACGCTGAGCGCAGAATATCTCCAGTAAGGAAAGTTATGGCCCCTTTAAGTGGAAAAGCCGACTGGGAAGCTACCATGGCTCTGTCACAGGCTTTAGGCTATGAGATGCAATATTCACATCCCTCAGAAATAATGGATGAAATCGCCCAATTAACTCCTACTTTTAAGGGTGTGAGCTATAAACGGCTAGATGAGGAAGGTTCTTTACAATGGCCCTGCAATGACGAGGCACCAAACGGTACTCCGATAATGCATATTGATGAATTTGTTCGCGGTCAGGGTTATTTTGCGGTTACTGAATATGTCGCAACTGATGAAAAAGTGAATAAACGCTTTCCTCTATTGTTAACTACCGGACGAGTGCTTACGCAATATAATGTTGGAGCACAAACCCGCCGTACTGATAATTTATATTGGCACGAAGAAGACGTATTAGAGATTCACCCCCATGATGCAGAAGATAGGGGAATCTCTCAGGGTGATTTGGTAAAAATCAGTAGTCGCGCTGGAGAGACTACCTTGACAGCAAATATTACTGATAGAGTTCAGGATAGTGTTGTCTATACAACGTTTCATCACCCAGAAACGGGGGCTAATGTTATTACTACTGATAATTCAGATTGGGCAACTAACTGCCCTGAGTACAAAGTTACCGCCGTGCAGGTGAGCAAAGTAGTCAAAGCTTCTGCATGGCAATCTGAGCACGAAGAGTTTACCAAGCAGCAATTAGCAATGCTTGACGCGGCAAAATCCTGAAAAATGTCTATTAAAAATTCTAGATTAACAAAACTTACTTCAGAGCCGGAAGATTCGTCTGCTATTTTCGATGTCAGTGTCTGGGCGGAAGATATTGTTTCAAAAAAGAAAGATTCGATCGCAACGGAAGTCCCTATAGCTCTGGTCTACAACGATGTATCACACGCTGTAATGATGGCAAGCCCGCAAGACTTAGAGGCTTTTGCTCTGGGTTTTAGTCTCACTGAAGAAATAATTTCCTCTCCCACTGAGGTCTACGATCTACAACTAAGATTGATTGAAGCAAGCAATGATTCAGTAGCAGGAATTGAGGTCGCCATTACAATTTCCGGCGAGAAATTTTCACTGTTAAAGGAACGCAGGAGAAACCTAGTGGGGAGAACAGGATGCGGTATTTGTGGAGCCGAATCATTACAGCAACTTCGTAGACCTTTGGAATCAATGACTAAGGAGCTATCCAATGAGTTGCGTGTCACTCATAGTGCTATAAATTCTGCTGTAATGGCCTTGCAGCAGCATCAAACTTTGCAGTCTCTTACCGGAGCAGTGCATGGTGCTGCTTGGTGCAACCAGCAAGGCAAAATTGTTGAACTTTGTGAAGATGTGGGTCGACATAACGCTGTAGACAAATTGGTGGGTAAATTAGCGACCAGTGCTATTAATATAAAAGAGGGGTTTTTGCTGGTTTCCAGCAGAGCCAGTTATGAAATAGTTCAAAAAGCCGCTGTTGCTAAAATAAGTATTGTTGTTGCGGTGTCAGCTCCTACTTCATTAGCCATAGAAATCGCTGAAGAAGCTGGAGTGAGCCTTGTAGGTTTTGCCCGGGATAATCGCCATGTGAGTTATAGCAATCTCCAGAGGCTAGGTTGAGCGCTTCTATGAATACTGAGCTGCAACACCTCATTAAGATGATTAATCAAATCGCTGACAATGTCGCGATGGGAGAAAGTGTTGAGCAAGCAGCAGCAAAAGTAGCGGATCACTTGCGCCGGTTTTGGGCTCCCTCTATGAGGCAGCAGATCTTTGATTATGTCGATACAGGTGGTGCAAAATTGAAGGCCGTAAGCCGAGCGGCAATAATCGAGCTGCGCTCTGGTTAATCTTCGAGTCCAAGTACTTCCATACGTTCGCTGTCAGCAACGGTAACGATAATACCGTTAAGTGTGGTGAAAGACCTAGTCTGCAACTGATATTTGTAAACTTCGTAGCTAACCGGTTTAGCTTGGTTCTCTCGATGCAGATTAACTGTCAAAATTGTATGGTCATCTTGCCATTTGAAATAATAAAGTGTGCCACCCAGGCCTATCATTAGTGCTAGAAACATATAGGCTGCGAAGCGAAGATCCGAAGAAAGGGTGTCGTCAGCTTTTTCTTGTTTAATTCGTTTTGCAGTAGCTTGGCCAGAATCTCTCAGCTTTTTTGATTGCTTGCCCTTAGGGTCTCCTGTAGGCAAATCGCGCTCATTTTTTTTCCGAATAAATATCACTGCAGCGACTATTACTAGAATTGTTGTTATCAGTTTTCCCAGCATTGAACTATATATTCTCTCTTGATTTTCTTTGGAAGTTTATTTTGTTATCAGGAAATAGATAATAGCAGTGGCTAAACCCTAGTTACTATAGTTGTAACGGAATCAAGACGACTGCGCAGTGGTGCAACAACTTTGGATCTTCCGCGTCGAGATAGCATCTCGTAGCTCACACCAATTGCAATCGCCCGCCTAATATTTGCTTCCTCTCTTTGATAGCTTGCAATAGAGAGCAGAACTTGAGCTAGACCCAAGCAAGCATAGCCCCGTATAATTCACTCATGAATAAACTCAAAGCCATCTTGCAACTAGCCCTAGCCACAATTCTAGCAATCACTGCTGCAGCTACACTAGTTAATCTCATATTGATTACCATGCGTCCTGAAACTATATCCGTAGTTAATGCCATTATTGGGCAGGGTGTAATAATTATCGGTTTATTGGTTATGTCGAGCATATTGTTTAGAAATGGTAAACAGCAATTTAAAGTTATCGCCGAGCAAGAACCCGATCTAAGTTAATAGTTATATACCGAGCATTTGCGCGCAGCTGCAGGCCTTGGTAGCTCTCCAGTTGCTGAATTATCGAAAACTGTAAACTTATTAGCAAAGATAAAATTCGCTTTAGGCAAGTTAACTAAGTTCTACTCAAGCCATTGAAATAGCTTAATTTAGTGTAGGAATTCTGCACAGCTTCTAGAGAAAAGAGTATACTCTCGCTCTTCCACGATTTTGCAGCACAGCCCAATGATTATTATTGAAGATACAAATAGCTTCTCTCAGCTTCAGCAAAGCTGCGTGGCAACTATTGGCAAGTTTGACGGTGTCCATTTAGGTCATCAATTGATTCTGGATCAATTGAAGCAAAAAGCGGAGCAATTCAATCTCGTTTCTCTAGTTATATTGATTGAGCCTCACCCCGAAGAGTTTTTTGCCGAGGATTTTGAGCGCTGCCCAGCAAGATTGACAATTGTAGAAGAGAAGGTTGAGCTGCTGGAAAGCTTTGGTATCGACTTTGTCTTGAAGTTGAATTTTGACAAGGCGTTATGCGAGCTTAGTGCTGAACGATATGTTCAAGAAATTTTAGTTGATGGTCTGGGCATTGCCAGTGTAATCGTTGGTAGCGATTTTCGCTTTGGTCACAAGCGATCAGGCGATTTCAGCCTTTTAGAAAGTATGGGTGAAGAGTTAGACTTTGAAGTGATAGAAACAGCAGCCTACGAGAGGAATGGTACACAGATCAGCAGCACCTTTATTCGTGAACAATTAGCAGGGGCGGATTTTGGTTTAGTTGAGCAGCTTCTGGGGCGGCCATATTCAATCAAAGGCGAAGTTGTAAAAGGCCTGCAAATAGGGACCGGTTTGGGCTTTCCTACTTGTAATATAAACCCTCAACGACGCAGGATTCCCCTTCATGGGGTCTATGCCTGCCAGGTAAAGTTGGGCGATCGCATTAGACAAGCGGCGGTGAATATTGGTTATCGCCCCACTATTTCTGATGATGGGGATGCTTTGCTGGAAGCCCATATATTAGATTTTGACGAAGACTTATACGGTAAGACTATCGAGGTAATTTTTCGACATAAAATCAGAGACGAAGAAAAATTCGAGGGTCTTGATGAATTGAAGCAACAAATCGTTTTAGACATTGAATTAACTAGAGAGATGTTAGGTAATATTTCTGATTAAATTCTCTCAATAAATCTAGATACACTTTATTAGGCATGGGTTCATTCTAATTAATTAAAAAAATAGATTAAGGCAATCAAATTAGCTTTGGTTGAGCAGAAGTAAAATGAGCGACTACAAAGAAACACTGAATCTTCCTCACACCGACTTCCCGATGAAGGCAAGCCTGGCGCAGCGCGAACCGTCAATGCTAAAAAATTGGGAAAGGATGGATATTTATAAGAAGATCAGTGAAAAGAATGCTGGAAAACCAAAGTTTATTCTTCATGACGGGCCTCCTTATGCCAATGGTGATTTGCATCTTGGTCACGCGATCAACAAAACACTAAAAGACATCGTTGTTAAATCACGACAGCTGAGTGGCTTTGACGCTCCTTTTATTCCTGGCTGGGATTGTCACGGACTGCCAATCGAGCACAATGTAGAAAAGAAAAAAGGTAGGGCGGGGCAAAAAATATCCCATGGCGAGTTTCGTCAAGCTTGCCGCGACTATGCGACTAAACAAGTAGAAATCCAAAAACAAGGGTTTATTCGCTTAGGTGTATTTGGTGATTGGGATAACCCCTACCTGACAATGAATTTTGATACCGAGGCCAATATTGTCCGCGCTCTAGGCAAAATAGTGGCTAATGGACACTTAGTAAAAGGCTATAAGCCAGTTTACTGGAGTGTTGTTGGTGCCTCAGCGTTAGCCGAGGCCGAAGTTGAATATCAAGATAAGAATAGTTTTGCTATCGATGTGAGTTTTGCCGTGACTGATAGAAACAGCTTCTTGGCGGCATTCGGAAATTCACCAGAGCTTGCAGATGATGAAAAAGTTTCAGTCTTAATCTGGACAACTACGCCCTGGACATTGCCTTCTAATCAAGCGGTATGTTTGCATGCTGAATTACAGTATTCCCTAGTGCGCTGTGTGATCAATGATCGGTCATCTATTGTGGTCCTTGCTAGTGACATGGTTGCGGATGTTATGTCTCGCTATGCTTGCGAAAAATTT